>Ga0256833_1003614_pt1 | contig 10566 bp, 8 predicted proteins | sample 356284metaG_FD_190535 | JGI IMG/M metagenome (GOLD analysis project Ga0256833, IMG submission 190535) | Hydrothermal vent microbial communities from Mid Atlantic Ridge, Atlantic Ocean - 356-284 | ecosystem: Environmental > Aquatic > Marine > Hydrothermal vents | place: Atlantic Ocean: Mid...
TCGAGATCGGCCGGCCTGCTGGCTATGTGCTGGAGTATTTTCACCCTTGTTTCATTTGCTAACGCGTTAGCAACCATAGCGATATAACGTGCTCCTATTACGTGGAGTTTTCTATCTTCAACATATATACCCTCCTTATCGAATGGCGGTTCCAACGACATTAACAGTCACCATAGATTACTAAACGTAGAACCAGGATTTTTACAGTTACCTACAGACTTGTAAATGTAAGCCAGACTCTTAACCTCAGAAGCCAGACCTAACACAGCACACAGTTAATCAGAACATTTTAATGTTACGATATAACTATCCGGTCCCAGAAACAGATACCCCGGGTATAGCGGGATGGCTAGAAACCCGGGAGTAATACTTGCAAGGCTGAAGCCGGCAGATATGAGAGTGCTGAAAGTTATAGAGAGGGGGAGCTCCAGGTACATGTATGTACCGTTAGACTATATTGAGAGGCACTCCAGGCTGCCCCCACCAAGAGTGCTTGAAAGCATAGACAGGCTTAACAGCGAGAAACTGATAGTGAGGAGGATAGGGTCGACACTCGGCTACAAGCTAACCTACACGGGTCTAGACGTGATAGCTCTAAACAATCTCGTCGCTCGCGGCGTCGTCGAGAGTATAGGCGAGAGGATAGGCGTCGGCAAGGAGGGGAATATCTACCTGGCATGGGACCCTGCCGGGAACCCTATAGTCGTCAAGTTCCACCGGGAGGGGAGGCGGAGCTTCCAGAGTATACGTAGGAAGAGGAGGTACGCCGAGGGCCTGCCTAGAAAGTCTTGGATACAGCTTGCAAAGCTCGTGGGTGAACGGGAGTTCAAGATCCTCGCAGCCCTAAAAGACAGGGGCGCCCTAGTACCGGAGCCGATCGCATATAACAGGAACACGGTAGTGCAAGAGTATATTCCGGGCGTAGAGCTCTACAGGATCCGGAGTATCGAGAAGAGCACAGCGGAGGAGATGCTCAGCAGTATAGTGCGAACATTGAAGATTGCCTACCAGGAAGTAGGCATCGTGCACGGAGATCTCAGCGAGTATAACATACTTGTAACCGAGGATTACAAGCCCTACATAATCGACTGGCCCCAGTACGTCTACAGGGAAGACCCGGAGAGCGACACACTACTAGAAAGAGACATAGAATATATCGCGGGTTTCTTCAAGAAGAGGTTCGGCATCAAAGCAGAGCCAGGCGAGATCCTAAGGGAGGTCAAGGGGGAATAACCTATAATCGCCGGAGAAAACAATACTAGAGAGAGGGGGCACGCCTAGCCCTCACTACTGGCGGGGGCTGAAGGGTCTCGCAGGACAAGGGAAAGAAGCTCTACATGGGAGTAGACCTGGAATCGGGAAACCCCGGCTCGTATAGGAGGCCCCTATATCATGTCGTGATAATCAACGGGGAAGGAAGGGTTATAGAGAACCAGGAGTCAGTGCCGCTTCCAAGACTGATAAGGCTAGTATGGCAGTATAGGCCTGACACAGTAGCGTTCGACAACATCATGGAGCTCGCGGATAACAGGAAAACCCTGACACGCATACTCGAAATGTTCCCGGTCGAGACACGCATAGTACAGGTCACACTCGACAAGACAGGATTCAGGAGCATGAGAGAACTAGCAAAACCCTACCGGGACCTCGTAGGGCCGGGAAAGCTAACCCCAGGCAGGACAGCCTACCTGGCCGCGCTACTAGCAAGCCAGGGGCAGGGAACGCCAGTCCGGGTTGTAGAGCAGAGAACTCTAATCACGGTATCGAAGGCCAGGAGCCCGACAGGGGGCGGGTACAGCCAGCAGAGGTACCAGAGGCGGGTCCGGGCGAGCGTTCTCAACGCGACTATGAGAGTTAAGGAGGCGCTGGACAGGGCCGGCCTAGACTATGATATGAGCTATCGTCGGAGCGAGGGGGGCCTTGAATCCGCTGTTTTCACCGTCTACGCGAGCAGGGAGAAGCTCGTAGGGATTGTAAGGCCGCATAGGGGGCTAGACTATGTTGTAGATGTAAAGCCTGTCTACAAGGTTAACCTCAACATAGGGGCGGGCGAGCCTCCACGGACGAGGCCTGTAATAGTGGGCGTGGACCCCGGTATAACTACGGGACTAGCAGTTATAGACCTTAAAGGTAGAATATTATTATTAGAAAGCGGTAAAAACCTCGACAGGGGGGCACTGCTAGACAAGATAGCCAGAACAGGCAGGCCAATACTCGTCGCCGTAGACGTGCGAGACCCGCCGGAGACCGTTAAAAAACTCGCCGCCCAGCTCGGAGCATCAATATACTCTCCACCCAGCGATCTCAGCATCGCAGAGAAGCGGGCCCTAGCAGCGAAGGCCCTCAGAGGCTCGACGCCGGAAGACTCCCACCAGCGGGACGCCCTCGCCGCCGCTCTGAAAGCCCTCCAGGTCCTAGACGGGAAACTCAAACACGTGGAGAGCCAGGTTAGGAGGATAGGCCTCGATATTAACGTTAATACTGTAAAGGAAGCAGTCCTCCGCGGCCTCACAGTCGCGGAAGCATTAGAAGCGGCAATCGAACAGGAGCTCGAAAGCCTCCAGAAAACGCCGGCCGGTAGCGGTGAAACGCGTAGAAAGAGCACTATGCCGAACCCGAGGGGGTGCTCCCAGCAGGGATCGGAGCTCGAGATTGTTATAGAACATTTGAAGAGCAGGATAAGAGAGCTCGAGGACGAGAATGAGAGGCTAAGAGAGGATATAGAGAGGAGGATTACGAGTTTCAAAGCAGAAGTCTACAGGGACTCCCTGCTCGAAAAAATGACACACCAGATAGAGATACTCACCGGCCAGGTTGAAACGCTGAAATCGGAGCTAGCATCAAGCAGTAAGCAACTAGCTAGAATGGAGGACTTGCTTGTCAGGGTGTGGAAGCGGGAGCTTGTAGTGGCTCCAAGACTCAGAAGCCTGACAGTCTCCAATATTAGAAGGGTCGTAGAGCGCATGGGCAGCCTCGAGGGCGAAATACTCTACCTGGAGAACCCCGTGTACGAGGAGAAAGCCTTAGACGAGGCGAAGAGGCGAGGCGTGCTAGGCATAATAGTTACGGGCAGCGTGGACGTCTCACTGCTCGCAAAGGCTGCTAGGAAGAGGCTTATACCCGTGGTGCTGCTGAATAGTGGCGGCAGGCCGGAGTACCTGTCCGAGTCGATAGTCGTCCTCCCAGCTGGGATCGCGGAGACTGTGAGGAGGGAGAGGCGGGCCTTGGAGGAGGCTGCTTCTGCGAGCCTACGCATTGAAAATATTATTAAGGAGTATAGGATTGAACGGTCTAGAAGAGGGTGACCTCCCCGTTCAGTATTTTCATGGTGTAACTGGTAATGTTTTCGAGGGTCTCATCGACTATAGAGGCTATCTCGTTCTTCTGGTCGGCGGTGAGGCCTCCCTTCTCCGGTTTCACTTTAACGTCAGCCACTAGCGGGTCGTCTATCCTCCTGCCTATCTGGCTCAGTATTTTGACGTACACCTCTTTCACGCCCTTAACCTCACGGTAGATCTTGTTCGCAAGGTCTATAGCTACGATATTGTATATTTTGCCTACATGGTTCACCGGGTTCTTACCAGCAGCGGCCTCGAGGCTCATCGGACGGAGGGGGGTTATTAGGCCGTTAGCCCTGTTACCCCTACCTGTCATCCCGTCGTCTCCGTGCTCGCTACTCGTCCCGGTCACTGTGAGGTATACTATGTCTTTCTCGGGTATGTCTCCCGTGTTTATGTACACGTTAACGTCATAGTCTGGGGCTATTTTGGAGGCCAGGTCTAGGACCAGGCTTCGCACCTCCTCTTTCACGCTGAGATACTCGTCCCTGTCGTGGACGTGCCTGCTGATCATTGCGGAGGCGATAGTGAGATCTATGTGCTTGCCGTTCCTGAGCCCCATGACCTTGACATCCTCGCCCACAGCGGGGATCTTAGATTTCAACTCTCTACTGTTAAGGAACCTCTCGGTCTGGTAGACCAGCTTCTCTAGCGTCGAGAATGGGGCGTAGCCGGAGCCGAAGCTTGTATCGTTACTCCTAGGTATTGTCTCCGCGCTGTCGAATATTCCTACTAGGTCCGTGCTGCCCTTACCTATCTTATAGTCGACGACCACATGGGTTTCCGGGTCGAGATAGCGGAAGTTCTCTTTTATCCAGTCCTTAACAGCCCTGATGATAGTCGTACCCACAGGGACGTGCTCGACGCCGCCCGCGGTTCTAACCTCGGTTGTCGCCCTACCGGAAACTATAATGTATATTGGCTGTATAATGTCGCCCCCGCCGTATTTGGGCGCTGCCTGTCCTCCGACGAGGAGAACCTTGTCTAGATTATGGTGTAGTATGCGTCCATACCTCTCTAGGTAGAGCTTGCTTAGCGCTCTGCTGGCAGCCTCAGCGGCAGCATCGCTGATATAGTCGGGATGGCCGAGGCCTTTCCTCTCAACGAGTTCAACCTTTATCTCCTCAACGCTAGGTAGATTATATTCTTCGACAACGATGTTCCTTGCCAACCCGATACCCCCTCTTATGGTCATTGATCGCTTATACGTGATAGAGGAGGCTTTAAAAGAATAATACTAGTGTCCGTGTAAGTACTTAAAGATTACTTTACTGTGTTGACGTGTTCTAGAATTCTATCTCTATGCTTTCGGGTTCGCCGCCCCTCCTCCTGGGGAGTTTGAGTTGTAGCTTCCCCTTCCTGACTAGAACGAATATTGCTAATACTATAACTGTTATTATTATTAATATTAATAGTATGGCGACAAGCTTCCTCTTACTACCGACAGTATTCTCCCCACCCCCACTGCTAGCACTCGTGGCAGGAGCTTCCTGGTGCGTTCCACCCGTCTTCCCGCTGCTAGCCTGAGGGGTTTTAGACCCCTTCATGCTAACGGTGATTCCTTTAAACTGCGAGGTGCTAGTACTGCTGAGAGCACTGACAAGTAGTGAGGTCTCGAAGCTCCCACTATCCACCCTGGCTAGCCCTTTAAGGCTTGACAGGTTGGAGGGATAGGGTTCTAAGCTGGCCCTCCCGCTACTATCAACAAGTATGATCCCCTTGCCGGTTATAATGTAGTTGGGTGGAACCGAGGGGTCGTCAATATAGAGTGTGAACGTCTTCCTGTCAAAGTCTACAGTTAAAAAGCCCATGTAGAGCTTCTCTCCCCCGTAGGCGACCAGCATCTCAATAATATACTTGTTCCCGTGAAGGCCGGCGATCTCGAGGGGTTTGGCGAACAATATCTTATCTGGGAGCACTATTCTAGCCGATAGTGTAGATCCTGTGGACATCTTATAGAGGTTTACTGTAAGATTTCTGAGGTCGTTCACAGTATTATAGGCTGTAACCAGGTGGTATGGGTCGGCCTGGAAGGCTATTGTTGAAGGGTCTGGCTGCTCTGGCACTGTTATGTATAGTGTTTTGGGTGAACCCTCCCCCGATACGAATGTTATGGCTATGCTCGTCTTCGTTGTTGATATTATGAAGGGCGTACACTCTGATGATGGGGGGAGTATCGGGTTTGGCCCCGCGTTTAGGGCGTACTCCTTGGTTATCTTGGCTTTTCCGTTCTCGACCGAGAGCTCAATGTATACTGGCAAGGTTGTTATGGTGGTGTTCTTGTTGTTCTCTGAGGGTTTAGCGATCAAGCCGAGTATTCTCATCTGGTACGTGTCGAGGCTTGTGCTGGCGCTGGTGATACTGCCGATGTTACTGTAAACTTTTATAATATATTTTGTATTATTATATTTATTTAAATTTATTTTTTCTTTCGTAATATTATTTAAATAATAGATATTTAAAATACCTGTCGTAAGATTCAACGTTGAAACAAGCAGACCCGCCGACGAGGGCGAAGCGCCCACTATAACAGTCCTATCACTACCAGTCGACACGGTGAACGCAGTACCATTACTCAAATCATACACCAGCAAGCTAGTAACAATCCCAATATTATTGTTCACATAGAACAGCGCGTACTCCCCACTCACACGGGCACACACTATAGAGGAAGGATTAACCGGCAACCCATAAGCAACACTGCCGGAGAGCGGGACCAGCAAGACAAGAAACGCCAGCATTACCAGTAGACTCCTCACCGAGCCGCACACCCCTCAAGCATAGAGCCCGCTAGCTCATGCTATTTTTCCCTCACCAGACCCGGAAACCACACCACGCCACATACCATATACATCCCACAGGAATAATTGTATAGCAGAAACATTATCTATAAACCACACTATAACACCCGGGGAGCCCCTCACGCAATTATACTAGAAGGGAGTAGACGACAGGCCAGAATGTTAGGCATGTTAGCAGCGACACAAGTATTACCTCTATTCTACCCTTAAGCTGCAACGGGCCATACTTATACTCTACTAGGGGTAGCAGTAGGAACGTTATTAGAACGTCGCCTGCAACACCGACAAGGCCCGACTCCAAGAGTGTTAGGCCCCTGAATCCTCCCATGAATGAGAGGATCGCGTAGAGGCTCCCGATAACGCTGCCTATTATGAACGCTGCGATGTCGTAGCGTATAACTGCGAGTTTGACCGTGTCCCTGCCTGTTTCCGGGGTGGTGCTCTTCTCCATGTTCCTGCCCCTCCCAGTCTGGGGTGCGTGTTGTTTAACAGGAGGATTCCAGGATACTTAATCCTGTTGGGGGACACTGTTTGGCTAGGAGATCGATGAACCTGCTCGACCTCCACGTTTGGGTTACCGTGTGGGGGGAGAGGCTGAAGGGCAAAATAATAAATAATATATATTATATAAAAGATAAAGATATATTGTTATTAAAAGTTAGACCGGCCGATCGGTCGGACCTGATCGTGCTAGAAGCAGCGAGAAGAGCCCACTTCACATGGAGAATACAGCCCCCGGGGGAATACAAGGCCTACCCCCTGGTAGTGCTCGCGAGGAAACACCTGAGGGGATCCCGGATAGAGCGTGTAGGGCTGGTCAACAAGGACAGGATCCTCGAGATAAGGACGAGCCGCGGTTACAGGATTATAGCAGAGCTTCTACCCAGAGGAGTAATAGCATTACTCGACGAGAACGGGACAGTCGCAGCCCTAACAAGAGAGCTGAAAACCAGGGACAGGAGGCTGAGGCCTAAAACAGAATACCAGCCACCGCCCGGAGGAGCAGGCCCGCTAGTAACACTACTAGAAACCGGCGCGATAAGTGGGGACGCTCTGGGCGAGTGTATCGCCCGGGGCAAGGATGCGGTGCGAGGCCTGATAAGAGGTTGCGGTATACCAGGGGAGCTGGCAGAGGAAGCGCTCTATCGTGCCGGCATCGACCCTTCCAGCCCTCCGGAGAGTATAGGAGGAGGGGATCTCGACAGGATAGCACTGGCAGTCTCGGGGCTCGTGAAAGAGTCTATGGAGGGGAAGGGCTGGATAGTAGTCGACAATGCCAGTGGCAGCCCTGTAGAGGCCGACCCGTTCCGGCCCGAGCATTACACTGGCAGAGAGGATAGGTTCTCGGTGGAGAGCTATGACTTGTTCGACGAGGCCCTCGACAGACTATTCTCAGCCCCGCAGGCGTCAAACCCTGTGGAGGATGCCGAGGCTGATGCCGAGCTTAACCGTTTGATGGAAAGCCTGAGGAGGGCCGAGGAGACCTCTGCCAGGTACCGTGAGATGGCAGAGAAGAAGAGGAGGATCGCCGAGCTTATTGCCCAATACTATGATGGTTTTGAAAGGCTCTTCTCTATACTAGGTTCGGAGAGGCCGGAGACCTACACTACAGGCAAGGTTAGAGCCACCAGAATAGGAGCAGAGTACCAGGTAGAGATCGAAGGTATAGGCTCCTTCACGTACAGGTTAGGGGAAGACGTAGGCCAGGTGATACGTAGACTCTACAAGGAGGCAGGCGAGCTCGAGGCCAAGGCTGAAAGGGCACTGTCAGTTAGAGAAGATATTCTGAAGCGTGTAGACGAGCTCAAAGTGAAACGGGAAGCCCGGATCCTCCTAGAGAAGGCTAGAAGGAGGAGGAAGTACTGGTACGAGAAGTTCCACTGGACGCTTACGAGGAACGAGCTATTAGCCATAGGAGGCAGGGATGCCGGCCAGAACGAGGCCGTAGTAAAGAAGTACCTGGACAAGGAGGACTACTTCCTACACGCCAACATCCACGGGGCACCAGCAGTAGTACTCAAGACCCGCGGGCGAAGCCCGGACCTCCAGGACCTATGGGATGCCGCAGTACTGACAGCAGCCTACAGTAAAGCGTGGAAATCCGGTCTCGGCAGCGTAGAAGTCTACTACGTCAGGGCGGAACAGGTGAGCTTCAGCCCTCCAAGCGGGGAATACCTTGCGAAGGGCGGAATAATGGTTTACGGGCGTAAGAACTACCTGCCCAAACCGGTCCCCCTACGCTTGGCGGTAGGGATCGTGATGAACGAGGAGGGAGTGCCCATAGTTTTTGTTGGAAGCGAGGAGAACGTTATGGACCGGTCCGAGGTTTACGCCCTAATAGCCCCCGGAGACCTGTCCAAGCAGGAAGCCTTTGAAACGCTCAGGAGAGAGTGGATCAGGATACTACCAGAGGATATGAGACACCTAGCCTACGCGGTGCCGGAGGAGGAGCTCCTCCCACGGCTACCGGGAAGGTCCAGGATACTGAGAGTGAGGCGTGGCAGGGGGAGGGGAATAGATATGGGGAGGCTCGCCTGAGACCGCATTGCCCTCCCATCCGGCCGGAGGGATTATATATTTCACACAAGCTATGGTATAGTGAGTTCTAGATGGTTACAAGCTAATTAGTAATAATAGCCCGGGCATAGATTAATGGGTGGGCTATTTGGCGAGCAACGCTCTTCCAGGCAAGTTCGACGTAATAGTTGTTGGTGCAGGACCAGCAGGGTCTGCCGCCGCATACCTTCTAGCAAAGGCTGGGCTGAAAACGTTGATAATAGAGCGTGGCAGGGGGGCTGGCACTAAAGAGCTTTTCGGCGGTAAAATCTACGCGGCACCGCTCAGAGAGGTATGGCCAGAGCTCGACAAGGAGGCCCCAATACACAGGTGGGTCGGACGGGAGAGGATAAGCTTCGTAGCCGGGGATAGAGTGTCTACAGTAGAGTTTAAGCTTGGTAGGAGGGTGGCGTTCACAACTTACCTCACCGAGATGGCTAAGTGGATGGCGGGTAAAGCGGTTGACGCGGGTGCCATTCTGGTAGACGAGGTACGTGTTGACGAGATTGTTGTTAGGGACGGAAAGGTTGTGGGTGTCAGGAGCGGTCCCGACATTGTAGAGGCCGACGTTGTTATCGATGCTGAAGGAGTAAACCGCATGCTACTGGAGAAGCTCGGCCTGGCAGAGAAGATAAGCCCGGACCAGGTCGCGCTCGGCGTTAAGGAGGTCATAAACGTTGGGAAGAAGAACATCCAGGAGAAGCTCATGCTCGACGACGATGAGGGTATGGCATGGTTCATGGTGGGCGACGTCACTAACGGGCTACCCGGAGGAGGATTCCTCTACACGATGAAAGACACGATAGCGCTAGGACTCGTCCTCCACGTTGGAAAAGCATACGAGGCCGCCAAGAAGGGACTACTAGAGAAGACGGTACCCCAGATGGTCGAGGCTCTCAGGACCCACAACTTCTTCAGCAAGATATGGGGTGACGCTGACGTCCTCGAGTATGGAGCCCACCTTACTATTGAGGGCGGTCTAAGATTCATGCCACGCAAACTATACATGCCCGGCTTCCTAGTAGTGGGCGACGCCGCAGGGTTCCTGCTAAACACGGGCTACACGATAAGAGGGGTCGACTTCGCGGTCTACAGCGGTAAGCTCGCAGCCGAGACTGTAATAGAAGCGTTGAACAATGGCGGGCCGACAGGCGAAAACCTCAAGAGGTATGAGGATAAGGTAAAGGCGAGCTTCATCTATAAGGAGCTAGTCAAGCATAGGGGCATAGAGAAAGTAATGGAGGACCCGCTCTTCTTCACAAAGCTACCGGCACTCCTCAACACTGTATTCGCCAAGCTGTACGAGGCAGACTATGAGGAGCCAACACTGCTTGAGGCGGTAACAAGCAGCCTGGAGGAGTCGGAGATCAGCCTGTCAAGGTTCATGATCAAGATGCTTTCCATAATGAGTAAGCTCTAGTGGGGTGGTAGGAATGGGGAGGCTCAGGCCTATAAAGATCGAGGACCTGCTCCAGAGGACAGTATACGATGTTGACGAGGAACCGCACATTGAAATCATAAAGCAGGAGGGAGTACCCAAAGAGCTCACCAAACTGTGCCCATGCAGCTGCTACAGCATGGTCGGCGAGAGACTCCTCTACAGCTACGAGGGATGCCTTGAATGCGGGCTTTGCCGCGTGCTAAGCGAGGAATGGGGGCTCAAGTGGACCTACCCGAAGAGCGGGCGCGGCGTGCAGTACAGGTTCACGTAGGCAGGTGTACAGTGAGAGGGAGGTGTTGGAACCGTGAGAATAGTGGTGGGCATTAAGTGGGTCCCCAACACTCAGGCCGTAAGGTTCGACCCTAAAACCGGGACCCTCATAAGAACCGGAGTACCAAGCATAGTAAACCCCCACGACTTCCCAGCAATA
>Ga0256833_1003615_pt1 | contig 10564 bp, 14 predicted proteins | sample 356284metaG_FD_190535 | JGI IMG/M metagenome (GOLD analysis project Ga0256833, IMG submission 190535) | Hydrothermal vent microbial communities from Mid Atlantic Ridge, Atlantic Ocean - 356-284 | ecosystem: Environmental > Aquatic > Marine > Hydrothermal vents | place: Atlantic Ocean: Mid...
TTTGTGAGCAGGTTTTTTATTTGCCAAGTGCAGTGTGTGGGCGGTTTTTTTCTTGTAGGCTTTTTTTAGCTTTGGGTTGACTCTTTTTATCTCTTTGGCTATCAGCTTTGCCTCTTTTTTGGTGGTGCTTGGCTGATTTAGAAAACGCCAAATATAGTAATCTTTTGAGATACTTTTTGGCATATTGTGGATTTTTGAGAAGCTAAGATTTGCAGCCTGTAATGATAATAGTGTGATTGTTAATAATATTACAATTCTTTTCATGAGGCTAATCTATTAAAATATACTACAGATTAATTTAGGTATTAGTTGCAAAACAAAAATAATAGCAATTGGCGTAAAGTCCATACCTTGCACAATCAAAAATGATAAATATTTTCTAGCATAATAAAAAGTCGGCTCAGTGAGTCTAAAAATTAGCTGCACTATTTGGTTGTTGCGATTTGGTTGAAAATATGTCATCAAGACGGCTATGATGATTATCCATATATAAATGCTTATGATTTGATTTATAACAAAACAAAAAAATCCCATTAATTAAACCTTATAAATAAATAGTGTTCTCAATAAGCTATTATATCCGATTATTCTCTTCAAAATCTTTATATATGAGCGAAATTTTGATAATCAAAGCTTGACTTTCGATGTTTTATTATAAATTAGATATAATTTTTCAAAATAATTGCGGGAGATTTGCTGTGTTCAAAAAAATTATATTTGTGTTGCTTGGTTTGTTGTTGATGTCAAATTTTTCATACGCCAGCAAAAGAATATTGGTCGATATCTCAAAACAAAGAGCTTATGCTATTGAAAATGGAAAAGTAGTATTTAGCGGTCGTGTCTCTACCGGTAAGCCTGGTCACAGAACACCAACCGGCTATTTTAGAGTTTTGAGAAAAGATATAAATCATGTATCTTCTAAATACCCTGAGCCAAATGGTGGTGCTAAAATGCACTATATGCTAGGCGTTACAAACTCCGGTATAGCTATGCACTTGGGGTATGTGCCCAACTATCCTGCATCACATGGATGCATTAGAATGGAAAATGGATTTGCACAAAGGATGTTTTATTGGGCAAATGTAGGGACCCCAATTAGAATTGTGGGTAGTGCATCAATTGGAGACTATACGGTAAGATCTGCTTCTAGTATTGCACGCGGAAGTATACAACATACAAGCCTTTTTAGAACTCTTTTCAATAGAGACTCAAATAGTTATTCAGATCGACGCAAAAGAAAAGCACAAAAGGTGCAAAAAAGAAAAAGAATATCCCACAAAAGAAGAGAACATAGATACAAAGAGTATGCCAAAAGATAGTCTTTATAAATTCACCTCACTTTGATTGGGGTGGCTATCATTTCTTCTAAATTTCTTGCAACTTATCATTAGTGAAAACATTGTATAATCATCTATATCTAAAATATAGCAAGGAAACTATTTGAATCCGCGAGTAGTAAACTCTACCTTTGTAAAATCAGCTCAAAGTATATCCGATTCACTTGATGAGAGTATGAGTGAAGTTGTATTTATGGGTAGGTCAAATGTAGGCAAAAGCTCTACTATAAACAATTTGACTGGCAGAAAAAATTTGGCAAAAAGCTCAGCAACTCCCGGCAAAACGCAATTGATCAACTTTTTTGAAATAGAGTATAGATATAATGAAGAGCCATACCGCATAAGATATGTAGATTTGCCCGGTTTTGGTTATGCAAAAGTCTCCAAAAGTCTCAAACAGATATGGCAAAAAAATTTGGTCGAGTTTATTCAAGAGAGGGTCTCTATCAGGATTTTTATACATCTAAGAGACGCTAGGCACCCTGTGGCCAAAATTGATAATGATGTGCAGGAGTATATAGAAGATTTTATAAGAGCCGATCAAGTCTATCTCCCTGTTTTTACAAAGATCGATAAACTAAACCAAAAAGAGAAAGCAGCTTTGAAAAAATCATTTCCCAATGCTATATTCGTTTCAAATTTGAAAAAAACAGGAACCCAAAAGATACACGAGGAGATTTTTAGGGTGATTTTTGGAGTTAATGATGATTGAGCTAGTCAAGCCGACTCTTGGGGATATTCCTCAAATGATGGAATTGGTTGAAGAGGAGGTCAAAAACGGAACAATTTTGCACAGAAGTGCAGATGAGATAGCTACCAATATAAGATCATATATCGTTGCAAAAGAAGATGATACTATTCTTGCTTATGGAGCACTGCATATACACTCATCAAAATTGGCAGAGATAAGAAGTCTGATAGTATCAAAAGAACATCGTGGTAAATCTCTAGGTAGCAAGATTGTCCAAAGTGCCATCTCTGAGGCGAAACATTTGGGTTTGGAGGAGATTTTGGTGCTGACATATCTTCCTCAATTTTTTACCCGTCTTGGCTTTAGTGAGATATCCAAAGAGAGCATTCCAAATCATAAAATATGGGCTGATTGTATCAAATGCATACACTTTCCCGTATGCAACGAAATCTCACTTATGTATAAGTTAGATAGCACAAAATAGAGGATAGTGGCAGTGTTGAGATATAGATCTGAATGGTTGGTTATAGTGGCTACCATACTATTTGCTATATTTTACCCAATATTTATATCGATATATGTCTATCTGCCTATTTTGATTGGTTTTGCAGGTTTTATGATGGTGCTTGGATTGGAGGGGCGTGGGAGTTGGTATGTCGTAGTTCCGATTATCTATTTTATCAATTTGGAAGTCAATCTATCACTACCGATGATGCTTTTGCTATTTTCGGTATTGCTATTTTATCTAACAATGTATGAGAGGATAAGATACTTCAAAAGATGCCCAGTGTGTGTCAAGCTATTGTCTGTCTTGGCTATCAATATCTACTACATACTGATACTACTAGGATACGATTTTCTTTTTGATGCTACTAGTTTGAATCTTGATTATAAGGTAGTTTATTCAATTTTGTTTGATATGTTATTGGTGGTTTTCGTATGAGATACAAGATAGTTATACTGTTTTTTATCGCTGTTTGGTCTCTTATGATAGGAAGACTCTATCAAATAAGTATCAAGTCGTCTTATTATTATGAACGACTTGCCAAAGAGAATATTCTCAGAAAAGAGTATATCAAACCTGTGCGTGGTGAGATTGTTGATACAAATGGTGATTTTGTGGCTATCAATAGATTGGGCTTTTCAGTAGCCATCGCTCCACATCTTAGCACCAAAAACGGGGAGCTGCAAGAGGTGATATCTTTGATCAAAAAAACCTTCAACGATATCAATGCCTCTATGATGATGAAGATCTATAAAAAACACAACTCATACTACAACCACAAATTTATCAAAGTAATCGATTTTATACCATATGGAGATATGATCAAGTATTATCCAAAACTTAGTGTCAATGAGAACATCAAGATCAATGCCGAGACCAAAAGATACTATCCATATGGCAAGTATGCAGCTCATATAGTGGGATATATAGGCAAATCCAATAAAAAAGAGAATGACAAGGATCCGGTTACCAAAGCTGTCGGCAGAGCTGGCAAGAGTGGAGTGGAGAGATATTACAATAGGGTATTGGAGGGTGAGGCAGGATATATCATATCCAAAGTAAATGCAAGAAATCAGACAGTCGAGATACTGGAGCACAAAGATCCCAAAAGCAATAACAACCTTATGTTAAATGTCGATATGAGACTGCAAAAATATATCTTTGATATACTACACAAAAGAGCAGCAGTAGTGATTGTCATGAGAACTACAGGGGAAGTTTTGGCTGCAGTGAGTAGTCCAAGTTATGATCCAAATCTTTTTGTCGATGGTATAAGTGTCAAAAACTGGAGAGCACTCCAAAGCAACTTGGGTCACCCATTTACCAACAAATTTATCCATGCCGTATATCCTCCGGCATCTGTAATCAAAATGGGCGTGGCATTGGCTGCGGCAGAGTATGGCAAGGGTGTATTGGACAAGGATGAAAACTGCACCGGATATATCACAATAGGAAATAGTAAACACAAATTTAGATGTTGGGCTAAGTGGGGTCATGGGATTGTCGATCTAAGAAAATCCATCAGAGAGAGTTGCGATGTTTACTATTATGATAAGGCGTTAGATATAGGTATAGACAATATCTCAAAGACGCTCAAAAAGATTGGATTGGGGGTCAAGACAGGTGTTGATTTGCCGGTGGAGTATCATGGCATCATACCGAGCAAAGCTTGGAAGATGAAGCGATACGGTATACCTTGGTATAAGGGTGATACCGTAAACTCAGCTATCGGTCAAGGGTATGACAATATCACCCCTTTGCAGGTGGCAAGATACACCGCCTTTTTGGCAACGGGTAAATTGCCTACACCAATGATTGCAAAAAAAATAAATACAGTCGATGTCAAAATTCCACCTAAAGAAATAGATTTTAATCCAAAATATTTCAACCTAATCAGACTTGGTATGTATGATGTATGTAACGACAGAAAAGGCACGGCATATAGGGCTATGCATAATCTGCCTATCAAGGTAGCAGGTAAAACAGGCACTGCACAGGTGGTATCGGTGCCGCAAAATATCAAAAAGCGTGTCAAAGAGCAAGACTTGGCATATTTTAGGCGTTCGCATGCTTGGATCACCACATATGCACCTTTCAAAAATCCGGAGTTTGTGGTTACTGTGCTAGTGGAGCATGGTGGTCATGGCGGCAGCAGTGCAGGACCAATCGCTGCTGATATATACAAATGGCTATATAGCCATGGCTATTTCAAAGAGCATCCAATCAAAGAGGTAGAGACTAAGCAAAAATCCAAAGACAACAATACCTCTACCAATTAAACTCTCTCAAATTTGGCAATTTGTCTATTTTTGGTGACTTTTCTATACTCATCAACAATCCCATTCATTGAGATATATACGCCACTGGCTATATTTGAGTGTAGATATCCTAGTGCCATCGCCAAATTTGCAGTAGCTTCAACCCTCTCAATGCTATATGGAGTCATTGCACCGGTAAAAATCACTATTTTGTCCAACTCTGCTTCGGCGATTGTTTGAGCACTTTTGTCCATAGTATCAGTCCCATGCACCACGACAATCTTTTTATATCTACTTGCCAAGATTCTCTCCAAGAGCTTGGCTCTATCTTCATCGTTCATATCTAGAGAATCTTTGCCTATAATATTTATAAGATTAAATTTACTCATCCATCTATCGGCAATATCTTGCAGAGCCAAGCCATCTCTATCTACAACCAAAGTTCCGTTAGATGGCTGATAATATTTATTGAATGTCCCACCTGTCGATATGATAAGTATATCTTCCATATGTTTCCTTCTTTGTGATAAAATAACAAGATTATAGCATCTTAGGAGATAAATTGAAAGATAGCAAAGAGTATATTGAAAAAAAGAGCTTTTATGATAGGATATTGACAATATATGGCAGAAACGCAGTGCTAGAGGCACTGGAGGATAGTAGTATTGATATTTATAAATTACATCTAAGCTCCTCAAACAAGCCCACCAAAGTTTTGGATGAGATAAAAAAACTAGCCGATACAAGAGATGTCTCTGTGCAGTATCACGACAAGATATCACTATCAAGAATATCCAAAAACTCTAAGCAAGATCAGGGTGTGGCTTTGGATATCGCTATGCCATACTCTGGAGATATAGATCAGTTTATCTCATCAAATGATAGATTTAGAATATTGGCACTAGACAGAGTAACCAATCCCCAAAATCTAGGTATGATTATTCGCTCAAGTGCTGCCGGCAATATCGATGGGATATTGTTGCCACAAAAGGGAACAGCACAGATATCTCCGCTTGTCATCAAAGTAAGTGCCGGCACACTATTTAAGATACCAATACTCAAGAGCAAAAACCTACCCAATACGCTCAAAAAACTCCAAGAGCACAACGCAAAAGTATACACACTCTCACTAAATGCAAAAAAAGATTATAGAGACTTGGAGTATGCAGACAAAAGTATCTTTGTGCTTGGCAATGAGAGCAATGGCGTGAGTAAAGAGATTGAGAGTTTGAGTGATGAGAGCATAATTATCCCGATGAAAAGAGGTGTAGAGTCGCTAAATGTAGCTGTCACGGCAGCACTTTTAGCTTTTTTATAGGAGAAAGATATGGACAAAAACCCAACAATGGCACTGATACAGATAGAATCAGCACTCAATCAGCTACAACAAACTATGGTAGATGAAAATGGCAAATTAACTTGGGATGATAGATTTATCGATGTGCTTGATGAGCTAGTCAAGAAGCTTGAGCAGACGGTTGAGATTGCTAGGGGGTTGGAGGAGGAGTGAATAGTGAAGAGTGAATGGTGAAGAGTTATTAGTTGGGTTGTGTGAATTTGGGTATTTTCTTGTGATATCTCCGATCCAATCTCTTTAGAGTTTAAAGGTCAAAATCTTTATATTGCTATACTTCACAATAGATTGATCTATAGTAATTAAAATTAAATTCCATTGTTTAGCTTGTGCTATTAGCATTCTATCAAAAGGGTCTTTGTGAATTGGTGGTAAGCTTTTAACTACGTTTGCACATTTGGCTGATATTTTTAACTCTAAAAAGCCACATTCTTCTATTATTGTATCTAAATTGGCATCTATTTCTATCTTTCCAAGAGACTCTTTTGTCGCAATTTCCCAAATTGAAGCTGATGAGATATATATTTGATTTGAACTATCAGATATTATATCAAAAACCTCTTTGCTAAGTCTATCGGCATCACTTAGCCACCATAAAAATATATGAGTATCAAGCATATAATTATTCATTAATGCTATCTTCAAAGAGTTTTTCTATCTCTTTATTTGATGCTTCAAAATCATCTTTTATAATGATTTTGTCTTTTAATATATTTGGGACTCTTTTTGGTTTTTTATTGTATGAAACCAATTTTGCAATAGGATTGCCGGCTTTTGCAATAATTATCTCTTGACCCTCTTCTAAGAGAGCAATCAATTTTGATAAATTTGTTTTAGCTACATGCATATTTACAATCATACCAACTCCTTTTAGCTAATTATTGTTTTTTTTGTCAAGCTTCTTATATTTTAGTCTGAGATACTGCTTTCATAATTTCTTTTATAAAAAGAAAATTTATGTTATAATCTTCTTTATGAAAAAGAAACTTATACTAAAACAGATAATTAGAGATTTTCATTTAAGTAGTAATTTTAATCTCAAACCAAGAGAGTTGCAATTACCGCTAGATACAAATAAAATTATAACTCTAATTGGTGTTAGACGAAGTGGTAAGAGTTCTATACTTTATGAAACAATCAATAGATTAACTAAAAAAGTATCAAAAGAGAGTATTATATATATAAACTTTGAAGATGAAAGATTGGATCTGACTACCAAAGAGCTTGATGAAATCATTGAGTCTTATGGAGAATTATATCCCAACAAAGATATTAAAAAGTGCTACTTCTTTTTTGATGAGATTCAAAATGTAAATGGGTGGGAGAGGTTTGTCAGACGGCTTTATGATACCATTAGCAAACATATCTTTATAACAGGTTCAAACTCTAAACTTTTAAGTAGTGAGATAGCCACAAGTTTGCGTGGCAGAACTCTTACTTTTGAAGTTTTTCCGCTATCATTTAGAGAGTATCTAAACTTTTTAGATATTGAGCAAGATTTATACTCTTCAAAAGCAGTTGCAAAAATCAAAAATGCACAAAATGCCTTTTTGCAAGATGGGGCTTTCCCTGAAATACTATTTTTAGACAAACAATACCATATTCAACTTCTTCAAGAATATTTTAATGTTTTGCTTTATCAAGATTTGGTTGAGAGATACTCAATATCCAATACCACAGCATTAAAATATTTTTTAAAACGCCTGCTTGCATCATCCACTAAACAAGTCTCAATTAATAAAATCTATAATGAATTAAAATCAAATGGCATAAAAATAGGCAAAAATACACTCTATGACTTTTTAGATTATGCACAAAATATCTACCTATCACTGATTTTACAAAGATATGATAACACTTTAGTAAATAAAGAGCTTGGAGAGAAAAAGGTATTTAGCATTGATGTAGGGCTAAATAATGCCATAGAGTTTGGTTTTTCTAAAAATTTAGGCAAAGCCCTTGAAAATGTAGTATTTTTAGAGTTAAGAAGAGAGTATAAAGATATATTTTATTATAGAGATAACAGCAGTGAATGTGATTTTTTAGGACAAAAAGATGGTGAGTTAAAAGCATATCAAGTAACTTATGAGATGAGCAATGAAGATACCCAAAAGCGAGAAATAAAAGGACTTATTAACGCTTGTAAAAAATTTAATCTAAAAAGTGGAGTTATAATTACTTATGATACTCTTGATAGCCTTGTGATAGATGAAATTAATATTAATATCCTGCCATTTTATAGATGGATTATTGAAAAATAATACCTAAAGAGACTTATCAAACAATCGGTATCGCTCTTTCGGTTCTGCCTTTGAATTTGAAGTATATGTCTCCTATCTCATAATCTATGCTTTTGTCGTTTTTGATTAAGGTTAGGCTTTGGGGTGGGATGTTTTGGGGGTTGATGTGGCCACTGTGTGAGTGTAGGGTGGCTGGGTATATGCTGGTGTTTAGCACCCAAAAATCGCTATGGTCAGGATCGCTCTCAAGCTCCTCTTTGATGCCGTGTTTGTGTGAGCTTGCTATTCCTTCTAATATGAAAATATCATTATAAAATGAGTCATCCATGGATTGTGGCAGAAGCTCACCTTTGCTGTTTCTAGATACAAACGCCACAATATCTATATTGTCGGCTGTCTTTTTGTTGATGAGTCTGTAGAGCTCTTTTTTGTCTTTGATCTTCTCCATGCCTTTGAAACTATGGTAGGCATCGATGTGAGCATTTAGTATCTGTTTTTGGAGTTTGTCAAATTGTAGATACTCGTAGGATATTTTCTTTTTTTTGACATAATCTTCCAATCTATTGCCAAGTGCGGTGCTTTTTTGAGATATTGGTTTATTGATGATGGGATCCAAATGTCGTCTGTTGAGCTTAGCAATCCAAAATATTGCTCTATTGATCCTCTCTCCAATGTTATTGAAAAGCCTTATGAGAGGGTTGTTTTCGCCAAAAATTCTCTCAAGCCAATTGAGCAGCCAACTCATAGCAAATACCTCCAAAATAGGCGTAATCCAAGAATCAAGCATAAAGCCGGTAACTTTAATGATAATCGCAAGTGCAGTTTTGGACACTCCTATGACAAAGACCTTTAACTCAGTAAAGAGCAAAATATTATTGAGATATCCTGTCTCGTAGATACCCCAAAATAGCAATCCTATCAAGACTATCGGCAGCAGTATATTTTTGAGTTTTGCTTTGAAATTTAGGGCTTTGTAGTATCTTGTCAATTCGCTAAAACCTTTGGACATAGGTTTGAAAATGTTTCTTTCAAGCCACCTGGCAAAGACATTATCCAAAAACCATCTCTTGATCAACATAGAGATACCCTGAACAATAGTCAAGCTTTTGATAAATGTGATAAGCTTGAGCTTGGAAACAGCCACAAATGAGAGTAGAGCAGACTTAAATGCCAAGGCCACCAATACCATATATCCTGCAAGCCAATCATAAATAGAAGGATATATATAGCTAAACACACCACCGACTACAGCAGGTATCAAAACAGCCAACAAAGCAATATACCTACGCCTAATCTGCATAAAAATACCCCAATTCAAAATTCAAATCAACCAACAACCACTCAGACAAACGACTATTCAGACTAACGACCATTAAGACTATCTAGGCTAACGACTATTAAGACTAACGACTATTCAGACTATTCCTTAATCCTCATCCGTAGCATCGGTAGTATATACGCCCGTTGCCTTTTTCCACAATATCGATGCATTCATTCCAAGCCAAATAATCAAACCCATTCCTATAGTAGCTATCCAGCCAAGGTTGTTCCATTTGGATGTATCGATTATATCATATTGAGCCAAACCCCATACAAAGGCAGCTATTACCGCGATCGCTATTATCATTCCATATATTTTGATGCTCTGCATGATCGCTTTGATTGCCATTATCCAAAGTGCCAGCATGACAAGTATAAAAAATGGCTTGAATCCAGAAAGCGGATCACTGTGACTTATGTAGTTGACGAAGTTATATGATGTCGGATTCCATGTACCAAGTGCCAAAGCCATAGATAATACAAGTGATACCCACCATCGCAGATGCGACTCTATTTTGCCGCTTTTTGTCCTGCTCTTTGTAGTAAAAAATCCTGCCATGAGATCACTCCTTGAAAAATAGTTTTTGATATTATAGTAAAAAAGTATAAAGAGCTATAAAATTTTTGATATAATTGTTTTATCGAGTTTTAAAGGACTATTATGAGTAGAGAAGGGTTTGAAAGTAGCGGTTCGTGCTTGGGGATTTTCGGGGTGATTTTTTTGATTCCATTTGGCATATTGGCAATATTGGCATTGGGGTATGTAGGCATATTGCCATTTAAGGTGGGATTGCACACCTTGATCACAATCGCGGTAATATTTGTTATATTTATATTTTTTATCAAACACAATGCCAGT
>Ga0256833_1003616_pt1 | contig 10564 bp, 8 predicted proteins | sample 356284metaG_FD_190535 | JGI IMG/M metagenome (GOLD analysis project Ga0256833, IMG submission 190535) | Hydrothermal vent microbial communities from Mid Atlantic Ridge, Atlantic Ocean - 356-284 | ecosystem: Environmental > Aquatic > Marine > Hydrothermal vents | place: Atlantic Ocean: Mid...
ATATTAATAGAGAAATTTAAGGGAGAGCTAGAAAAATTAAAAGTTAGATTTGATGAAGCTGGGATAAAAACTACCGTTGCAGTTGAAGTTGGGAATATAGTTGACACCATTTTAGATTACACAGAGACAAATAGTTTTGATTTAATAATTGTTGGTAGTCATAGTGAGGGACTTTTAGAAAGACTTGTTCTTGGAAGTATTACAGAAAGGGTTTTGAATAAAACAAAAATTTCAACTTTGGTTGTGAAAGGAGAGCCTATTACAAAGATAAATAAGATTTTGTGCGGATATGATTTTCTTCCTAACTCTATTAAAGCATTAGAAACTGCTTTAGAAATAGCTGAAATAACAAAGGCAGAGGTAGAGGTTTTACACGCTGAATATGATACATGGATTTCACATCTCACAAGAGTTTATGAGGAGGTTTATAAAAAGAAAGAAAATTTACTTAAGGGCTTAGAGAAAGAGATTAATGAAAAACATAACATTAATATCAAAACTAAAATAGAGAAAGGTGCTCCTGAAAAGGTAATTCTTAAAGAAATAAAGAGTTTTAATCCCGATATAACTATTTTAGGAAAAAGGAAAATAAAAGATTTAAAAAGGATTCTAATAGGAACTGTTGCTATGAAAGTTGTTAAAAACTCTCCAAAATCCGTTTTAATAGTTAAAAGGAGAGAAAATTGAGAAAGATAACTTTAAACATCTTTATATTTCTTTTTATTTTTTATTTTCCATCCTTTGCCGAAAATGATATGAACCTTTGGCAGTTAGTTATGAATTATATGGGTAATAAAATTAAACAAAAAACTCTAAATGAGGCATACTACGATTTTATCAAATGTAATTATCTACAGAATGCAGGGTATATAGAAGAAGCTCTAAAAAGTTGTGAGGAAACGGTAAATAAGTTTAAAAGTTTAAACACATATCCCTTTGAAACGTTTAGTGAATATTTAAATCTTCTCTATAGTATGGGGGATTTAAAAAAGTTAAATAAAGAAATAAACAGCTTTTTTAAAATCAATAAAAATTTAACAGAAAAGGATTACGTAAATTTATTAAATCTTTTAAATATGTATATTTCAGATGAAAAATTAAATAAATTATTAGACAATGCATTAAAAAAATATCCTACAAATAAATTTTTTTTATTAAAAAAAGCTGAATTATGTAAATTTAATAAAAATTTTTCGTGTGTGGAAAAATACTTAAAGAAGTATATATCTTTATATCCAAAAGATATAGCAGGTTATTATCAACTTGGTAGATTTTATAAATCAATTGGAAAGGATAATTTAGCAGAAAAATATTTTCTTAAGGCCCTTAGAATAAATCCAAAGTATGACCCTGCATTGTTCAGTATTATCTCTCTATATATAGACAACAAAAAGTATAAAAAATTGGAAAATTTACTTTTAAGTTATCTAAAGAAAGAACCAAATAATACTTTATATCTAGAAGAATTATTTAATCTTTATATGAGAATTGGCGAATATTTAAAGGCAAAGAAGGTTGTAGACAAAATTGTAAAACTTAGACCAAATGAAGAAAGATTTATTATAAGTAAATACTATATTTATCTAAAATTGAAAAAAGGTAGAGAAATCTTAGAAGATGTAAAAAGACATCTTGAGAAGGAGCCTGAAAATTTAGATTTATTATTAATACTTGGTCTTATTTACGAACAGAATAAACAGTATAAAAAAGCTGAGAAAATTTATAAAAAAATAATAAGGTTGGATAAAGGTTTTAAGGATGCTTATGATAGATTGGCTCAGATATACTATGAGCAAGGAAAGTTTAAAGAAGCTGAGAAAATCTTAAAGGCTTTATTAAATAATTACTTCTTTTTCTCACATATAGAAAAAAGTAAATACTACATATATCTATCTGATATTTTAAAAAAAGAAGGAAAAATTGAAGAAGGATTAGAATATCTAAAGAAAGCATTAAATATAGACCCTGACAATCCAAATATTAATTTCTATATAGCTGTCTATTACGATGATATTGGAAATTGGAAAAAAGCTAAAGAGTATTTAGAAAAAGCCATTAAATTAAATCCAGATTTTGCAGATGCTTTAAATTATTTAGGCTATTCGCTTTTACTAAGAAATGAAGAAATAGATAAAGCTTTAAAACTTATAAGAAGAGCAGTTTATTTAGACAGTGAAAACGGAGCATATTTGGACAGTTTAGGTTGGGCTTACTATAAGAAAGGTATTTATAAAAAGGCTTTAATGTATCTTCTAAAGGCATATAAGAAGATGGGAGATGACCCTGTGATGTTATATCACTTAGGGGCAGTGTATGAAAAGCTAGGTGATAAGAAAAAGGCTCTGAATTACTATCAAAAAGCTTTAAAGGAATTAAAAAAGTTAGGTAAAGAGCCAGAAAAGGGATTAAAAGAAAAAATATTAGAAGGAATTAAAAGAGTTCAATGAGATGAGTTTTTCTTTTATCTTTATTTTTAGAAATATTTTTAATTTTCTGATGAGATTTAATTTGTTCCCTGAAAAACTCTTAACTTTTAGCTAAATAAAAACTTTAATAGTTAAATTTAATAGGAGGAAAGATATTTAACTCACAACACAAATTAATAAGTAGATTAATTTTTTAATTAAAACTTTTATGTTTCCTAATTAAACAATATCTATAAAAATAAAATAAAAAAAGAAAAAAGAATTAAGGAAAAACTATTTAGCTACCTCAATAAATCTACTTTCTCTTATAGTTGTAATTTTAATTTGTCCCGGAAATTCAACTTCTTTCTCTATTCTCTTTGCAATTTCCTTCGTAAGTAGATAAGCTTCCTCATCTGAGAGTTTTTCAGCATTAACAATTATTCTAACTTCCCTACCTGCCTGTATAGCAAAAGATTTTTCAACATTTTCAAAGGAGTTTACTATAGCTTCAATCTTTTCAAGTCTATTTATATAAGATTGCAATGCCTCTCTTCTTGCTCCCGGTCTTGCAGCAGAGAGTGCATCGGCAGCAGCAACTAAAACAGCTTCAGGGTATCTAGCAGGCTCATCATTGTGATGATAAAGTATAGCGTTTATAACAACATCTGGTTCTCCATATCTTTTAGCTAATTCAGCTCCAACTTTAGAGTGTGAACCACCAACCTCATGAGATATAGCCTTACCTATATCATGCATTAATCCTCCTCTTCTTGCAGCCTTTTCATCTAATCCAAGTTCTGCTGCCATCAATCCTGCTAAGTAAGCAACTTCTTTAGTGTGTAGTAAAACATTTTGAGTGTAAGATGTTCTGTAATAAAGTTTTCCTATATAGTAGTAAAGCTCTGGATGAACATCTGTAAATCCAAGCTCTAAACAGGTTTCTTCCCCAAGTTTTCTTATGTGAGCATCCATCTCTTCTTTGACTTTAGATACAACTTCTTCAATCCTTCCCGGATGAATTCTTCCATCTGCAATAAGTCTTTCTAAAGACTGTTTAGCTATTTCTCTTCTTAATGGGTCAAATGACGAAATAGTTACAATATCTGGTGTGTCATCAATTATTAAATCAACTCCAGTTTCCATTTCAAATGCTCGTATGTTTCTTCCCTCTCTTCCTATAATTCTTCCCTTCAAGTCATTACTAGGTAAATCTACAACGGATATATTATGAGTTGTTGTTATTTCAGGAGCTAATCTTTGTATAGCTGTAACTAAAGTCCATTTAGCTTCTTTTTCAGCTTCTTTTTTTGCTTCTTCCTCTATCTCCTTTGCAAGTCTAGCCGCTTCAAGTTTAGCTTCCTCTTCAATCTTTTTAAATAGTTCTTCCTTCGCTTCCTCTTTAGTCATAGATGCTATTCTCTGCAACTCTAAAATATACTGTTCCTCAGCATCCTTCAACTTTTCCTCTTTCTCTCTAAGCTCTTCCCTAAGTTTCTCTATTTCTCTTTTTTCTTCCATTAGTTCATTAAATCTTTTCTCTAAATCTTCTTCCTTATGTTCAAGTCTAGCTAGTTTTTTCTCAAGCTCAAGCTCTCTTTCAGATAACTTTTTCTGAAGTTTAGCTAACTCCTCCCTTTCTCTTTTTATTTCTTCCTCTAACTCCTTTTTTCTTTTTAGTATTTCTTTTTCTATAAGTATCTCCTGTTGCTCTTTTAATTTTTCAGCTTCTCTTTTTATCTCCTGTGATTTTAATTCAGCTTCCTTTAATATTTCCTGAGCTTTTATCTTTGCTTCTTTTTCTGTTTCTTTAAACAATTTTTCAGCTTCACTCTTAGCAGAATTAATTATCTTCTCCTTTTCAGATAAGACTTCTCTATAATGTTTTTCCTTCTCTTTTAATTCTCTTTCTTTTTCTTCCATCTTTTTTTCTACAATAGATTTTCCAGCAAAATAACCAGCACCACCACCAATAACTAAAGTTGATATTCCTATAATTATTTCTAACATTTTTTGCCTCCTTTAAATTTTTATTTGTTTAAAAAGCTTCTTTCTCTCCCCGCCTCTATCACCTCCTCAGGGGTTATGATTATATCAACTGGTATATCATGTTTCTCAAAGGGTATTTTATCTAATACTTGAAATTTGTAGGCTAAACCGACTTTAAGATTTTTAAAGTCCTGCAGAAATCTGTCGTAAAATCCCTTTCCATAACCTAGTCTATATCCTCTCCTGTCATAAGCAACGGCTGGAACAACTGTTATATCAATACTATTTTTTGGGAAAACTTTTCCCTCAGGCTCTTTAATTCCTGCAAAACCAATTTTTAAGTTTGAAATATCTGAAATTAAAATAGGTAATATTCTATCTTTTTCAACTTTAGGTAGAAGAACAGTTTTTTTTCTTTTTAGAAGCTCTTCTATTATGGGAATTGTGTTTATTTCATTTTTATGTGGGTAGTATAGGAGTATAGTTTGGGAGTTATTTTTTTCTATTAAATTTAAAAATTTCTCCTTTATTTTCTCTATTTCTTTTTGTGAAACATTATATTTTTCTCTTAAATTTAAAAACTTTTTTCTTAAAACAGATTTATCTAAATCCATAAAACTTGACCTCCCAAACTTTATTAGCTTGGAAGGTCTTCGCGGTTAAGGACATATTCGTAAATAAATCCCCGCGGGGTCGTTTAGGGAGCTGGTCCTTTCTGGACCCTTCCGAAAGGTGGGTGCCCGCACCAATGCTCCACAGTGGGAGACATTGGAATATAAGGCTCCCTTTAAGTTAGCTATAGCCCAGAAGCTAACCTATACTCCCTGTGGCATAAAGCCACCTCCGAACCCCGCAGGTTAAATATGTATTTATGTTATATATCTAATATATCTTATTTTTGATATTTTTATTATTAAATCTATTTCATTTCTTTTATATCAAACCGCGAAAAACCTTCCTTTTAACCTCTAAGTTTTAAACCTTTTATCTTCTCTTTAAGCTTATTAACTATACTTTCAACTTCACGGTTTATCTCTTCATCAGATAAACTTTTTTCTCTATCTCTAAAATCTACCGATACTGCAACACTTTTTTTATTTTCATCTAAATAATATATGTCAAATAAACTAACTTTTTCTACAAGTTTACTTGAGTTTTCTAACTCTCTAAATATATCTTCTACCGAAACTGTATCATCTACTTCAAAGGCTAAATCCCTTTTGACTGATGGATATTTAGGTAATTCTTTAAATGTTGGAGTATCCTTTAATTTAAAATATGTGTATAAATAACCATCTTTTAGGGAATTTTCTTTTAACTTTCTTGAAATATACTTTAGTTTTAACTCCCCTATATATGTATCCTTCGGTATTTCAACTTTATCTGCAACTTCTGGGTGGATTTTTCCAAAATATCCAACATTAAATCCTCTTACAAATATATCTGCACTTTCATATTGGTTAAGGTAAGTTTTTTCAGAGTATTTTAGCTCAACATTGTTTATTCCTAAAAGTCTCAGATAACTTTCTATTAAACCTTTAACCTCTAGAAATCCCCACTTTTCAGAAGTACTAAATTTAAGTTTTCCAAGTTTATTGAAAGTATAACCTTTTATAAAATTACCTCTTAACAATATACCTATTCTAATTTCCTCAAAATCACTAAAGAAAGCTTCTCCAATTTCAAATACAGCAATATCTTTTATCTGATGCCTCAAATTTTCCTTTTGAACCTGTATTAAACTTACAGCTAAGTTATCTCTCATAAATCTAAAATCTGTTGTTAAGTAGTTCGTTATCTCAATATCTGGTAAAGGTAAGTTTAAAGATTTATAAATTTCTTCCCCTACAAATGAGTAGGTTATAACCTCATTAATACCGTTATCAATAAAGAAATCTCTAGTTCTATTTTCAAATTTGTAGTAAGAGATATTTTTATCTGTGTTTATTGGAATACTTGGAAAGCTCTCTTCAATCTCGTTAAATCCCTTTAGTCTTCCAACTTCCTCAACTAAATCAATCTCTCTAGTTAAGTCGTATGACCTGAATGCAGGTATTTTAGAAACTGTTCCATCTTCTGTAGTTTCCGTTGGTATCTCCAATCTGTTTAAAATATCTGCTATCTCCTCTTTAGGTATATCTATTCCTATAATTCTTTTAACTGTCTTTTCCCTAAGTTTTATCTCTTTAGGTTGATAAGGTTTAGGATATATATCCTTTTCTCCTATAACCTCTGAGTTATTTCCAGCAAACTCTAAAATCATCTTTACTGCTTTGTTTTCAGCTTCAGGTAAGCTCTCTATATCAACACCTCTTTCAAATCTGTATGAGCTTTCTGTTGTTATAGCTAATCTTTTTGAAGTTTTTCTTATAGAGATATAATCAAAGTTAGCTGCTTCAAGAAGTATATTTTTAGTATTTTCATCAACTTTTGTTGTTTCTCCCCCTATAATACCTCCTAAAGCTATAACTCCATTCTCATCTGCTATCACTATATCATTACTCTTTAAACTGTATTCATTCCCATCTAAAGCTAAAAATTTCTCACCATCTTTTGCATTTCTTACAGTTATCTTCCCTTCTATTTTATCTAAATCAAACGCATGTAAAGGTTGTCCTTCCTGTAGAAGTATATAGTTAGTTATATCTACAACATTGTTTATAGGTTTCTGTCCTGATTTTATAAGTTTTAACTGAATTTCTAAAGGTGAAGGTTTAATCTCCACATTATTAATAACTATTCCTCTATATCTATAACATTTATCTGTTTCCAGTGAAATATTCGGTATTACCTTATTTAAAATCTGAATATCAGTTTTTTTATCCTTTCTTTTTTTATTAAAAATAGCTCCTATTTCCCTTGCAAGTCCCTTGATACTTAAGGCATCTCCTCTGTTTGGAGTTATATCTATCTCTATTAATCTTTCTTCTCCTAAACCTAAAAGTTTACTACCGTCAACTCCTACAGGTGTATCAGGTGGTAATAACCAAACTCCATCGACATTATTATCAGCTAAACCCAACTCCTCTAAAGATAAAAACATTCCATCTGATGTATAACTTCCAAACTTTCTCTCTTTTATTGTTATTCCTTTTATATTGGCTCCAATTTTAGCAAGTAATACAATACTGTTATTTTTAACATTATCTGCACCGGTTATTATCTGATAAGTTTTATTTCCATCTGTAGCTTCACATATATATAGTCTATCCTTTTCAGGATGTTTTTTAACAGATAAAACTTTTACAGTTATTATGTTTGGTATATACTCCCCAAATGTTTCAACTGTAGCCTCAAGTCCAGTTTCATTTAATCTCTCAACAACTTCTTCTGCAGATTTATCTATATCCACAAATTCTTTTATCCAGCTATACGGAACTTTCACTTTATTACTCCTTTTTTAAAAATTAAAATTGTTTTACAAATCTCATATCTCCATAGTAGAACAGTCGTATATCCGGAATTCTGTATTTAAGCATCACTATTCTTTCAACTCCTAGACCAAAAGCGAAACCTGAATATTCTTCTGGATTAATCCCTACAGCTTCAAATACATTTGGGTCAACCATACCGCTTCCTAATATTTCCAACCATCCAGTTCCTTTACAAACTCTGCAACCTTCACCATCACATATGCTACAGTTTATATCAACCTCAAAGGAAGGCTCTGTGAATGGGAAATAGCTAGGTCTTAATCTTATCCTAGTATTTTTTCCAAAAACCTCCTGTAAGAACTTTTGCAATGTCCCTTTTAAATCTCTATATGTGATATCTTTATCAACAAGTAAACCTTCTATCTGGTGAAACATAGGAGTATGGGTAGGGTCCATATCCTTTCTGTAAACTCTTCCCGGTGCAACAATCGCTATAGGTGGTTTTTCAGTTAACATTGTTCTTATTTGGACAGGTGAGGTGTGGGTTCTTAAAACATAACCATCTTTATTTATAAAGAATGTATCCTGCATATCTCTGGCAGGATGGTCTTTAGGAATATTTAACATATCAAAGTTATAATCCTCTCTCTCAATTTCAGGACCTTCAGCAACAGAAAATCCCATAGATATGAAGATATCAACTATCTCCTGCAATGTTTTAGTTATTAAATGTTGATGTCCTGTCTCTATCCAATGGGAAGGTAAAGTTATATCTACTCTGTTTTCTTTTAATTCCCGTTCTAGTTCAATTCTCTTTATATAGAGTAATTTATCCTTTAGTAAGCCTTCTATCTCCTCTTTTATCTGATTGGCTATCTTACCTATATCTTTTCTTTCTTCAGGAGGGAGTTTTCCTAAACTTTTTAAAACTTGTTTAATTTCTCCCTTTTTTCCTAAAAATTTAACTTTTATCTTATCTAATGAATTTTTATCTTTAGCTTCTTCTATAAGTTTTTTAGCATCTTCCTTTAACTTTAGTAAATCTTCCTTTAAGCCCACAATCTACACCTGCCCTACATTTGTTTATAAAACTCTACACATTTGCTGTCTGTTTCTCCTCTAATTTAGCCTTTGATATTTCAGCTAATTTTTTGAAACCTTCAGGGTCACTAACAGCCATATCTGCTAAAACTTTTCTATTTAGCTCTATACCAGCTAACTTTAATCCGTGCATAAATTGGCTGTAAGATAAACCATTTAGTCTAGCGGCAATGTTTATTCTTGTTATCCACAGTCTTCTGAATTCTCTCTTTCTTAATCTTCTATCTCTATACTCATACTGTAAAGACCTTAAAACCTGCTCCTTAGCTCTTCTGTAAACTCTGCTTTTCTGTCCATAATAACCTTTTGCTAACTTTAATATCTTTTTTTTATGTTTTTTTGAAGATGGTCCTTTAACTCTCATTTATTTCTACCTCCATTTTTTTTCAGTTTTAAACCATATTAGGTATTAATTTTTTGACTTTATCAACTAAATTTTCTGGCACATACTGAGCCTTTCTTCCCTGTCTCTTTCTTTTCCTAGTCTTTTTAGTGTTGTAGTGGGAAACTCCACCTTTCCAATACTTTATCTTACCTTTGGCAGTAACCTTAAACCTTTTAGCTGCAGTTTTATTTGTTTTCATCTTCTTTGCCATAATAAAAATTCCCTCCTTTAGATTGTGTGAACTAAAAGTTTAAATTCGGACAAATTAGTATAAATGATTTTCCTTAAAATTGGCAAATCAATAAAGTACCTGTCAGTTAGTCTTTAAAACTGCTTTTTATGATTATCAATATCTTTATACTCCATAAAATTGCAACTACGGATAGCCAAAATAGTATTACAAATAAAAACTGGAATTTGAAATCAAAAATCTGACTAAAGATAAGTTTATGGAAGATAAAGGGAATTGTTAGAAAAATAACAAACGTAGATAAAAGAAGAAAAAATAAAGTTATAAATAAATAAAAATATTCTTTTTTTCCTCTTTTATTCACTATTACTTAGTTAAAAGTATTTTTATATATGAAATTCCTGCAACATCTGGAGTGATTTTAATGATTATAAGTCTGTCTTCCTTTTTAAAGGCAAGTATTCCATCTGTGGAAACTGTTGCAAAATCTGGTTTCCAACCTTTCTCTGGCATATAGTCTGTGAAGAAGTTTATAAGCTGAACAGTTGAGGCTTTACCTGCATAAACTAAATAAGCTCTAATATCTCCTTTGTAGTCATAAATTAGAGATTGCTCATTTATAAATCTAAAGTTATCTGGGATAACAAATGAAAATCCACCCATAACTTTATTTTTCGGGATTAACTCTAATGGTGTTTCCTGTGCAGCCATCTGGAGTGTATTCACACAACTTGTGAAAATAAAAACTGTTGTAAAGATCAAAAGAATTTTTCTTAATGAATTCTTTAACATTTATAACCTCTTTTATTGCTTTTTTCAAACTATTATAAATCAAAATTATTGCAACTTTTAAGATAAACTTATGGACTTACCTGTAATCAGATAGAAGGAAAAGTTTAGAAACAGATAAAGAAAAACTTTGTAAAATATTTTTAAATCTATGAATTTGTTTTCTGACTTCTATCTCATCGTATCTATATCTTTTTGATTTCGTACTCTACAACAGAATTGCTATGTTCTTTTTTATTTTATCTACTTTTTTTACTTTTTTTATATGATTACAGATGAGGAAAAAATTATCTTATGAGTTTAGATTAATGGATTTTGTAGAGAATTTTAA
>Ga0256833_1003617_pt1 | contig 10563 bp, 11 predicted proteins | sample 356284metaG_FD_190535 | JGI IMG/M metagenome (GOLD analysis project Ga0256833, IMG submission 190535) | Hydrothermal vent microbial communities from Mid Atlantic Ridge, Atlantic Ocean - 356-284 | ecosystem: Environmental > Aquatic > Marine > Hydrothermal vents | place: Atlantic Ocean: Mid...
TGGTTTTGTCCCATTTCTCAAATTCCAATAAAGCTTTATCCAAGTCAATAGCAATTTCTTGTTTGGTTTTTGACAGTTTTGAACCTAAATTAACCAATATTCTATCTGCATTATCAATACTACTGATCTCGTTATTATCAGTATTTGATTCATCAAAATCGTCAATTCCCATTATTTTAATATCTTTCACAAGAGAATGAAGAATTTGCTGCAAAGGAATATCCTTTATAATATTATCGAAAATATCTTTTCTGCCCCCTGTAACAACATTTTTGGTCGCAATGGCACAAAATTCTTTACCTTTATAGGACATATCAAAAGTTCCGATTTCTTCCGCAATATCAATTATTTCAAGTTTAGATAAAAACAAAGTCGGACGAAACACGGAATGATAAACATACTTATCCAACAACGTAAGATTTTGTATTGTTTGAGTGGATACCTGTCCCAAAGCTTCGCCGGTAATTACTGCATTCGCTTTATATCTATATGCCAATTTATCGGAAATATTATAAAAAAAATATTTCAATAACAAATTTTGATATTTATGAGGCAATGTTCTAATATATTCTATAGTTTCTAAAAAAGGAATTTCAATAAACTTAATCTCCAGTCCGGCAAGATATTTATTATAAATAAAACGAAATATGTCATAAGTATTTTTCTTTTGCTCATTCCCTCCAAGATCAAAATACACAAATACCGGTTTTATCCCGATTCTTATAGCCTTATATGCAGCCACCGGTGAATCAATGCCCCCGCTAAACATCATAATTCCTTTACCGGTATTCCCAACAGGAAATCCGGTTAAACCCTGAATTTTTTCGGAATATAAAAATGTTCCTTTATCTCTAATCTCAACATGACAAAAAACATCCGCATGTTTTAAATCTACTCCGGATGAATATACAAATAATTTATCTCCCAATTCAATTTCCAAATCTTTTGACCTGAAAGTTTTATTTTTTGTTAGTTTATTTCTGCATCTAACAGCAAATTTTTTACCTTTTATCTTATTTTTGAAAAGATTAAATCCTTGTTCAATAATCGTGTTTTTATCATAGCTATCCAACACCGTCACTTCTGCAAAATACTGAATACCGGGAATATTTTTTAAAATATAAACAGCATCTTCTTTGATATCTAAGTAAAGAAAATCCCAATAAACCTTTCCTTCTGAAATAGACAATCCGTGAAATTTAACAGCTTTCACAATATTGGAATACAACATGTTTATCATACCCCACTTAGTACGTGATTGTTTTGTGCTAATCTCACCGGCATATTTTATTATATATTGCATTTATTTTTATTACTAGGGTCATTAAATTAAATGATTGCACAAAGATATTATTTTTATATTCTCTGAAACCACCCTTATTCTAAAAATTGAATTAATTTTGTAAAAACTTTATATTTTATGAATTTAGATGATAGAATAGAAGCTCTTATTAAATTGGAAAAATCTATGGATTTGGATTCCGGAAACTATATTAATGCAAGAGAAAACGCCTTTCTATATAACAAATGGTTTACCGAGAAAAATACAGACAAAGCTGTTAATGCTATCAAAGACGAATTCCTAAATAAAGATAAAATTAAAAACTGGGTATCTCAATATACCTTACCAAATAATCCAAAACTTAAAAATATCGGCATCATTATGGCTGGCAATATTCCTTTAGTAGGTTTCCATGATCTCCTATCAGTGTTTATTTCCGGCAATACAGCTAAAATAAAATTGTCCGGCAAAGATACCGTTTTAATGAAATATGTTATAGATCTATTGTATGATATCAATTCCGAAATAAAAAATCATATAAAAATCGAAGAAAGATTAAATGATATAGATGCTATAATAGCAACAGGGAGCAACAACTCATTCAGGTATTTTGAATATTATTTCGGGAAATATCCAAATTTAATACGCAAAAACAGAAACGGAGTGGCCGTATTAACAGGAAATGAAAATGATGATGATTTAAGAGCACTTTCGCAAGATATATTGGATTATTTCGGATTAGGTTGTAGAAATATCTCTAAAATCTATGTGCCCAAGAATTATGATTTTAATCCGTTACTGAAAATATTAAACGAGCACCAATATTTGAAAGAACATAATAAATATATGAATAATTATGATTACAACCTGGCTATTTCACTATTGAACAAAGATAAAATCTACCAAAATGATGTTATATTTTTAAAAGAAGACATAAGTTATTTATCCAGAATAGCTAGTGTACATTTTGAAGAATATAATAATATTGATGAAGTAAAAAACAGATTAAATGCAGATAATGAATTGATACAGGTTGTTGCTTCGAAATCAGGAAAAGGAATTTTTTTTGACAGAGAGGTAGCTTTTGGAAAGACACAGATTCCGGCTCTTGATGAATATGCTGACGGTGTAGATACGTTAGAATTCCTTTTGTCAATATGAGTTTGAAGGATAACTAAAGAGTATAGAGATAAATATTGAAAGATTCAAAGATATAGTATTGATTTTCAAGATTTATTTTAGTAATTTTGCACAAAATACAAAATAAATGAATAAAATAAGACGTGCCGTAAACAAAGGACGATTTTATCCTGCTGATCCCGCACAATTTGATGAAATGATAGGTTATTGGAACAACATTATCGATAATAATCTTAAGGATAATTCTATTTTGAATATTATTCCCGGAGCTATAATCAGCCCGCATGCAGGATATATATTTAGTGGATTTACGGCAAATATTGCTTACAGAGTTTTGGCAAATACAAAAGCAAAAAGGATTATAGTCATAGGCCCCTCACATCATGTCTATATAAAAGGAATAAGTATAAGTAAGTTTGATAAATACGAAACTCCATACGGATACTTGGACATTGACTTGAAATATATACAAACCATTGAAGATAAATTTGAATTTAGTTTTGATACACAGGCTCATTTTTTAGAGCACAGTACAGAAACTCAAATGCCATTTATAAAAAAATATATACCAAAAGCCGAAATTATCGAAATGATATACGGAAATTTACATGATAGTAAATTGTTGCAAATCATCAAATTTATACTTAAAGATCCTGATAATGCTATAGTAATCTCATCTGATCTAAGTCATTTCCATAATTTGGAAACAGCTGAAGCAATAGACCAAAATTGCTTAACAGGTGTTGTCAATAAAAATCTTGCAATTCTGAACTCCGATTGTGAAGCATGCGGATTAACGGGAATTAAAGCTATCATAAAAGCATCTATTGATTTTAATCTGAAAACCAAGCTTTTAGATTACAGAACAAGTGCTGATGCATCCAAAGATACAGAAAGAGTTGTCGGATATATGAGTGCTGCCATATATTAAAATGAGTTATAGCAGGTAAAGCATATTAAACCACTATTTTTCTTCCAGTTTAATAGAAGCAGAATTAACACAATATCTCAAACCCGTAGGATTTGGACCATCGGGAAAAACATGTCCGAGATGAGCACCGCATTTTGCACACATAATTTCTATCCTTTTGTATCCCAGCTTATAATCGACAGCAGTCTTAATTTTAGAAGTATCCAATGCATCATAAAAACTGGGCCAACCACAATGAGCATCAAATTTTGTATCCGAATCAAATAGAGGCTCTCCACAAGCGGCACATTTGTACACACCTTCTTTGAAGACATTCCAATACTCTCCGGTATAAGGTTTTTCTGTACCTTTATCAATCATCACATAATATTGATGTTCAGTCAAAATAGATTTCCATTCTTTTTTAGACTTATTGATTTTCACTTTTTTATTACCATCATCCATAGTTAAAGTTTTATTCTTTCCTGCCGAGCAAGACATTAAAACAGTAAATAAAAGAAAAATTATTATTCTCATAAACACATATTAACGTAGTATTTTTACAAATAAAATAATTTAAAAAGCCGGGGAAAAAGTAGATTTACAAATCCCCCGGCAAAAAATGATGTTAAAACTTTTTACCTTTCTTTATGGCATAACCACCAATCATAACATTTAAATTCACCTTTTTCTGCTTTTTCCAATCTTTCATTAGCCATTTTAACACTTGTAGCAGGTGGTATAATCACCCGATCGCCCAAAATCTCATTTGCAGGCCAATTTGCCGGCATTGCAACACCTTCTTCATCCGATACTTGCATCCCTTCAACAATTCTTAAAATTTCATCCATATTTCTACCCAATTCCTGAGGATAATACAACATTATCCTGATTTTTCCTTTTGGATCTACTACAAATACCGCTCTAACAGTATTAGTCCCTTTACCGGGATGAATCAAACCAAGGGTTTCGGCAACTTTTCCTGTATCTGCAATAATAGGAAATTCTATTTTAACATCCATATTTTCTTTAATCCATTCTTCCCATTTAATATGAGCAAAAACCTGGTCAACACTCAATCCGATTAATTCGCAATTCAATGCTCTAAATTTGTCATATCTCTGTTGAAAAGCAACAAATTCTGTCGTACAAACAGGTGTAAAATCAGCCGGATGGCTAAATAAAACAAACCATTTACCCTTATAATCACCAGGCAAATTAACTTGACCATGAGTAGTTTGAACTTTCATTTCCGGGAAATTATCTCCCAATAAAGGAATACCTTTTTTTTCATTTAAATTTTCCATAATTTTTAATTTTTTTATTTAATAATTTTTAAAATGTACTATTATGCCATTTTTCAATTTTTCAAAGTAAAATTGATAATAATAATACCTATTCTTTAAAATGCTATTTGTGTAAAAAAGCAGAATACATCCAAACAAGTTTTTCCTGCTCTCTAATGTAATCACTCATTAATGCATTTGTGCCTTCATCGTTAATATTACCGGATAAATCTAAAATCTCTCTTTGTTTTACAAGCAAAATATGAAAAGACTTTAAAATTTCCTTCACACTTTTATTGCCATCCGATACTTCTTTACTTTCATGAATCTCGGACAACTTCAAATAATTACTGAATCTATAATCAGGCTCTCCTCCAAGAGTAAGAATCCTTTCGGCAATTTCATCTATTTTTTCAAATAAATCATTGTACAATTCTTCAAATTTAAGATGTAATTCAAAAAATTTCTCACCTTTTATATTCCAGTGATATCCTCGTGTATTTTGGTAAAATACCGAATAATTAGCAAGCAAGTCATTAAGCATCAATGCCAGTTTTTTGCTTTTTTTTGTATCTATTCCAATTAAGTTTAATTTCATGTGTTTAATTTTTATTTAATGATAAATATTTAAAATAATAAAAACGATTTATATTGTTCGTCATCAATTATTGCTATTAATCCTTTTTCCTAATAAATTAATTTTAACATCATTTATTTCTATAGAATCCAATTCATTTTTTTTCGATAAATAATCTTTTACCAATTCAGTCAATTCGTCATCAAAATAATCTAAAATCTCTCCATTATTCCCCAAATAAATATGATGATGAGCTTTAACTACAGGATCATATCGCATTATATTATTCTCCGTTTGTATTTTTACAACAATTCTTTTTTTTACAAAAACATCAAGAATATTGTAAATTGTACCTATAGATATATATGGATGATCTTTTAATATCAGTTTTATAAGTTTTTCAGCACTTGGATGATCCCGATTGTTCATCAAGACTTTCATTACCGCAACACGCTGCGGAGTAACCTTTAGGTTTTTATCCTTTAATATTTTATTAATATCATTTAACTCCATAAAAAATATTATTAATTAATAATGATTACTATTTAATAACAACTATCTTCAATAATTGTTCAAGAAATTCTTATTTTTATAATTTAAAAATTAAAACTTTTACCTACAATAACTGTTTAATAGATTAAAATAAATGAAGTTATGAGATTTATTAGATTTTTTATAATTATAAATATTTTCATATTTATCAGTTCATGTCATTTAGATGAAAAGATTGCTTTCGATTTGGATTTTAATTCGGAGGCTACTATCCCTTCAATAATCGGTATAGATCTTCCCATTGAAATACCGATTCCTGCAATACCAACAAATATAAACAACAAACTGGAATCTTTAAATTCAAAGAAGGAATATCTGAATACTGCAAAATTAAAGGAATTGACTATTAAAGCATTGGATCCTCAAGATCAAAGTTTTAATTTTTTAAAAGACATTGAGGTTTTTATAAAAGCTGAAGGTCTTGAAGAGATAAAAATTGCTGAAAAGCATGATATTCCGGATGATATTGGCAATGAATTGGATTTGGAGGTTAAAAAAGATAAGGATTTATCGGAATATATAAAAAAGGATAAATTCAATTTAAGAGTGAGAGCGACATCAAGAAAAGTTTTGCTACACAGTGTAAAGGTCAATATATACACAGTGCTTGAAGTTACCGCAGATATTTTTTAATAATAATGAGCAAACACGGAAAAATACTTGTTGGAATGAGTGGCGGGGTGGATAGTACCGTAACCGCTTTATTGTTGCATGAACAAGGGTATGAAGTTATCGGTATCACATTAAACATACTGGATTATAACTATACCGGAGAAAGAGTTAAAAACCCATGTTGCAGTATTGAGTCAATAATGGGAGCAAAGGAAATTGCAGATTTCATAGGTTTCAAACACTATATCATAGATGTGAAGAATGAATTTCAGCATAAGGTTATTGATAAATTCGTAAATGAATATATGTCTGGAAGAACGCCGAATCCTTGTATAAAATGCAATTCTGATATCAAATGGGGTGAAATGATTCATCAAGCCGATATTTTCGATTGTGAAAAAATAGCTACCGGTCATTATGCAAATGTTAATAAAAAAAATGGTAGATATTATTTAACAAGAGGCAAAGATAAATTAAAAGATCAGACCTATTTTCTGTGGGCATTGGATCAAAAGACGCTTTCAAGAACAATTTTTCCACTTGGGCAATTGACAAAACCTGAAGTCAGAAGTATTGCATTTACAAGAGGACATACTGAAATAGCTCATAAACAGGAAAATTTCGATATTTGTTTTGTTCCCGACAATGATTACCGGTTGTTTCTGAAAGAAAGGATTCCTGATCTGGAAGAAAAATACAAAGGTGGAGATTTTGTAGATACGGAAGGTAATTTCCTTGGGAAACACAATGGATATATGAATTATACAATAGGTCAAAGAAAAGGGCTTGGGATAGCATTGGGTAAACCTGTATATGTAGTTTCCATTGATTATAAAACGAATACTGTAGTTATAGGTGAAAGAGAAAAACTAAACAAAAACGGTTTATTCGTAAATGAAATCAATATGATGAAATATGCTGAAATACAGGGGACCTTGCAAGTTTCCACAATGGTAAGGTACAAAAGCCAGGCTATAGAAAGCATCATATCAAAATCTGATGACTCCACGTATGAAATTGCTTTTGAAGCAAATATTCAAGGAATTGCACCTGGTCAATCAGCTGTTTTTTATGAAGGAAATGATGTTATTGGAGGAGGAATTATCAAAGAAAGTTTTTAAAAAACATCATATTATATCATATTTTAATATTATTTTCGTTTTATCAAAAAGATGATAATAACTATTCAGGATTCTTATTTAGTTGATATTTAATTTATTCTAACATTAAAACGCCATATTATGAAGTATTTATTTTTAATATTATTATTTACAGTAGTTTTCATTTCAAATTCCTGTCTTGAAAAAACAGATCCATATACCAAGAATTATTCCGGTTCGGAATATTTCCCACTGGAAGTCGGTAACACATGGATATATGAAGTAGATTCAATTATATATGATAATAAAGGTTCAAAAATTGATACAATAAAGAATATTGTTAAAGAAGTGGTATCAGGATATTATGAAGATAATCTCGGGGCTACTAATTTTATTATAAAACGATATAATAAATCTTCAACCGGATGGAATATAAGTGACACATGGGCTGCTTATGGAGATAACAAACAAGCTATAAGAGTCGAAGACAATTTAAAATTTATAAAATTGGTTTTCCCCATAAAAAAGGATATTTCCTGGGATGGAAATGAATATTTTGATGCAGAAAATACGATAATCAATATTGCCGGAGAGCCGATAAAAATGTATGATAACTGGACATATAGATATACTTCTACCGATCAAGCTGAAGATATTGGAGAGAATCATTACGAAAATGTTGCAACTATTGTTCAGGTGGACTATGAAAATTCTATTCAAAAACGATATTCAATTGAGAAGTACGCTAAGGGCACCGGTTTAATTTATAAAAATATGATTATTTTAAATACTCAAAAAATTGATCAACCGAATCTATCCTGGGAAGAAAAAGCAGAAGAAGGGTTTATTTTAACTCAAAAATTAATAAGTTTTACGAAGCAATAATTTTAGATGTTTACTTATATAGAAGTTGGAGAAATACTAAAACCTTTCAGAACTAACGGGGAATTATTGGCAGTTATTAAAGATCGTTTCAAAGATGATTTAGTAAAAGCAAAAGCTATTTTCATAGAAACAAATGGTCTGAAAGTTCCGTTTTTTGTAGAATATAATGATTCTGACGGAGAATTGCTTTATATTAAATTTGAAGAATTTTCAGGACCGGAAGAGATAAAAAAATATAACGGATTGAAATTATTTTTAAGAGATACTGACCTTAGCAATCCTTTAGAACAAACGGAAGGCGATGCTACTGCTGATTTATCTAAATATCATATATTGGATATTAATTCCAATCGCAGTTATAAAATATTAAGAATCGAACAATATCCCCAGCAGCAAATGGCTATTATTTATAAAGATAATCAAGAAAAGCTAATCCCTCTTGTTGATGAATTGATAATGGAAATTAATAATGAAAAGAAGATAATAACTATGGCGCTGCCTATAAATTTGGTTTAATTTCAAAATCTTAATCTTCTAGCAAATCAGGACGTCTATTTTTCGTTCTTTGAAGACTTTGCTCAAACCTCCATTCCTTGATTTTCGAATCATGCCCGGACAAAAGAATATCCGGCACTTTCCAACCTTTAAATTCTGAAGGTCTTGTATATTCAGGTGGAGCTAATAAATTATCCTGAAAGGAATCATTCAATGCTGACTCGGCATCATTAAGAACACCTGGAACTAATCTAACGATAGAATCCACTAATATTGCAGCAGCTAATTCGCCACCTGATAACACATAATCACCTATAGAAATTTCCATTGTCACAAAATTCTCCCTAATTCTATCATCTATTCCTTTATAGTGGCCGCATATCAATAGTAAATTTTCCTGTATTGAAAGATAATTAGCAGTTTTTTGATTATAAGTTTCACCATCAGGAGTGAGGAAAATAATTTGATTATATTTTTTATTTTTCTGAAGTTCGGTAATACAATTGTACAAAGGTTCAACCATTAATACCATACCTGCACCTCCCCCATAAGGAGCATCGTCAATCTGACCATACTTATTCAAAGCATAATTCCTAAGGTTAATTATATTGATTTCAACCAAAGCCTTATCTTTTGCCCTCTTAACGATAGAATGATTTAAAGGACTATCCAACAAATCGGGAACAGCAGATATTATATCAATAGTTATCATAAATTAAAAATAAGGCAATTTCTGAGATTGTGTGTTCGAACAAAAGAAATACATACAAAAAAGTGAGGAAACACACCAAACCGCTCAACTTCCTACCCTTGCTGCATTTCTGCCCTGGGGGGATTCAGAAGGAGCTGGCTGTATGCCCCTCACAGAGCGCAAAATTACAATTAATTTTCATTAAAAAAAAATTTAACTTAAAAATCATTAAAATTTAAAAACAATCTTTTCTCGATTTTATGTAGCAACACAGGTATAACCATTTTAGCTAAAAAACGATATTTTTTCATTACTTTCATCAAAAATCATAATTTATAAAAATTCAAGCACTTTATAGACAGACACTAATTAAAGTTTTCTTACCTTTGCCTCCTTAATAAAATTCAAACTTGATGGAAGGTATAAATGAAATAAGAAAAATATTATCATTTCCAAGAGATATTGCAATATTTTCACACAGAAATCCAGATGGAGATGCTATTGGATCATCAACTGCATTAAAGTTGTATTTGGAAAAATCAGGACATACTGCAAGAATAATTTTCCCAAGTGAATTTCCTTCAATTTATACTTTTTTACCAAAGACTGATGATATTTTGATTTTTGATTTGGAAAAGAAAAAAGTTGAGGATATTATAAAAAATGTAGAAGTCATCTTTTTTCTTGATTTTAGCGGCTTAGACAGAATTGATAAAATGGGAGAATTGGTTTTGGATAGCAACGCCATAAAAATTCATATTGATCATCATATTGATCCCGAACCATTTGCAGATTATGTATTAAGTGATATAAAATCCAGTTCGACTTCAGAACTCATTTATGATTTTTTTAAATATCTAGATAATAATAAATATACCGATAGGGATATTGCAGAGTGCATAATGACAGGAATAATTACCGACACAGGATCATTCAAATATAGTACAACTTCCAAGACATTCATGACTGCATCCAATCTATTGGATTTCGGAATTGATTTGAATGAACTTCAAAACAAAATTTATAATAGTCT
>Ga0256833_1003618_pt1 | contig 10562 bp, 5 predicted proteins | sample 356284metaG_FD_190535 | JGI IMG/M metagenome (GOLD analysis project Ga0256833, IMG submission 190535) | Hydrothermal vent microbial communities from Mid Atlantic Ridge, Atlantic Ocean - 356-284 | ecosystem: Environmental > Aquatic > Marine > Hydrothermal vents | place: Atlantic Ocean: Mid...
CATCTCCACAAGGACATATTTCAACAACAGCATCTTTTTTATATTTCATTACTGTCTCAAATATTGAATCATAGAACTTTGGCATTGCTTCAAAAGATTCTTCAGGATATTTATGATGATGTTTGGGATTATAACAAGGAGGTGCTGCATTCATATGCTGACCGTCAATCTTTAATCCGTCGTAACCCCATTCGTCTATAAATTTCTCAACCAAATTTTTTGTGTATTCCAAAGTTGGTTTGTATGCAGGACACAAATAATAACTATCCCACCAACTTATATCTTGATACTTGCCATCTTTATTTATCAGAAGCATATCCGAATGTTGTTTAATTAAATCTGTGCCCGGATCAGCTGCTAGAGGAGCCCACCAAAGCTTGGCTTTTAATCCGTAGGAATGAATCTTATCAACAAATTCTTTCATATCGGTATCACCATTCGGGAATTTTTTTCTATTAAGATACCAATCACCTTCTGAAGTTTGCCATCCATCATCAAGCACCACCCACTTAAAACCTAATTCTTTTACCTTAGGCAAGGTTCTCAAAATATCTTTAACTTTAAAATTTCTTTCATAACCCCATGCACACCAAATTGGTTCGTAAGCAGCATCACTTATTTTTTTAAAGTTTAAACCATTGTTATGCATAAGCGAACTGTAATTACTTAGCGTTGTAAAGTAATCTCCATTATGTATAGTTACAAATGTTTTATATGTTTTAAATGATTCATTTTTTTTAAGTTTAATTTCTTTTTCTTGATTGATCTCAATACTCACAAATTTATTTTTTCTTTTTACAGGTAAAGAAACTAGTTTTGGTACTTTTTCTAAATGTCCAACTGCCAAACCGATATTTTTTTTCCAAACGTCGGCTACGGGAGTTCCACCACCATAATCAGTAGCATTCATTCCCATATAATTTTTTTGATAAAAACCATTTGGCACTTTCAATACCCAATCCGGTCTTTCTTCGTATGAACCGCTTTGATAAGACCAAACAACTTCATTAGTATCTTTAACGGAAATATTATAATGATTATTCACCCAAGCGGAAATATTGATAGCATTTTTATTTAGATTTGTATATTGCACTCTAGTTATAATAAATGAAGGGAATTTGGTTATAATTTCCGAATTAACAATTTTTTTAATCTTATATTTTTCCGATTTAAAAATTCCACTAATTCTTAATATTTTTGAAGTATCTGTTTCAATACTTTTAGACTTTTCAAATTTAAAATCTTTGATGGTATCACCTGCTATAACAATATATTCGGAAGCGGAAAAACCTTTTGTTACATCATTGCTATCAAGAGGATTAATTATTCTACTATATAATAAATTGTTATACTCTATTTTAATTTTAGTACTCTTCAATTCTAAATTGTTCAGAGTATTATTCTGACATGCAGTTAAAGTAATTATTAAAAGAAAAATAATTTTTTTCATCATATCTCCTGCTAAAACACTACTTAAAAATTAATTTTATATTTCCGGTTTCACCCTGCATATCAACTCCGCTTATTTCCAAACTTAAAAGACTTTCTGTATCATCATAATTATGATTAAGAATTATCAAATTTTTATTTTCCGATATTATCTTTTTTGGGTTTAACGTTTTAATGAAAACTTTTTGTTTGCCATACATTCGTAATTTTACATCAATTTCATCTTTGTTTTTCTTTATGGAATACACATTATAAGTCCCAGTGTTATTTACATAAAATGGCAATGCATTTTTACCTAAACTATATTTTAGTTCATATTTTTGTTTCAATAATTTTGGAAGATAAATATATCCGTAACCGTATTGTTCAAAGTAAGATGCAATAGGCTTTCCATTTAAAGTAGCTGATGAAAGATGCAATGAATCAGCAAGTTCAATCTTTAGAACCATATTTCCTAATAGATTGTTAGAGTAAACAACATCAGGCATTTTGGTGTTATCAATATTTACATTGCCAATGTTTGATTCGGTTACTTTCGTAAATCTATTATAAAGCCATTGTGAATATAGCTGCTCTGTATTTTTAGCTAAATAGTGAGTTTTACTTTTTTGAATATTTTGAAAATATTCAATCCATTTTTTATTTAAATCGGGTTGTAAAAAATCATCATCTGCAAGCCAATTTGACCAATGAGATTCGATAATATCTGTTTTATATTCTTTTAGAGGTTTAGTTGGTAATGCAGCAGTTTTAAACCACCAATTTCCGTAATTATATCTGTTGATAACAATAGTCCCATGATCAAAACCACCACCAAATTTAATTGGAGGATTTAGTTCGGCAACTTCTTCTAATAAAGTATTTACATATTTAATTCCAAATTCTCTCATTATTTTTCCGGTACTGTATTCACCATCCGGATTCCAATAATAACCGTAAGCACAAGGAACATAACTTTCGGGGAAAGATTGTCCGTTTTCTTTTGTGTATCCGTAAAGAGCCATAATTTCGGAAAAACATTTTAAGTGATCTCGGGAATCTTCTTCACTCCAAGGTTTTTCGCCATAAATATCATACCATTCGGCACGGTCTCGTTTACCATTTATCCAATGTTCATGTCCAACTCCATGAAGTCCAAATTCCATATAAGCGGCATTATCTTTTACATACTTCATAATTTTAAGTTGCATATCATTAACATTTTTTGAATTATCAAAATTTACTCCTTGCTGTGTAGTTGTAGGATATTTACGGCAAACATTTTTTCTATCCATTTCCGCAAGGACAAAAAGACTTTGAAATCTTACACCAACAGCTTTACCAACTTCCACAATCGGTTTATAATCTCTGATGTCCATATTACGTCTTAAACCAATTCTCCAAGGACCTCCAACATTTCCTAAAGAACCTCCTTCGTTCCAACCCAAATCATCTATTGCAATTGCAAATGCTCGTGGAAAAATCACTTGTGCATTAATACTACCAGAAAGGATTAGAATAAGCAGAAGTGTCATTTTTAAATTATAAATTAAACGATGTAATTTCATAATATATCCAGTTTGTTTATAAAATAATGACAAATTTTCCGGTTTTAACACCTAATTTACTTTTTACATAATAAAAGTATAATCCGGGAGCAATTTCTTGATTTTCATCAGAAAGCAAGTTCCAAGATTCTGTACTTTTTCCATTTTGATGTTCTATTGTTTTAATTTTTTCTCCGGCAGTATTATATATACGAATTGTACATAGCTCTGGTAAATTGGTAAAATCTACTCTTCGTACACCAAGCTGAGATTCCCATTCGGCAGTAGCTTTATAAGGATTGGGAACAACTCTAATATTATTCATAGTTTCTTTTGCAGTTGGAGAATTCGGAGTAACAGCAACAGTGTTATCATTTTCCAATTCCGGATTATTAGCTATTGAATTTTCTAACGGCGGTTTAATTTTACTTCCTCTAGTATAAGCAGATACGGCATATCTATAGTTATAACCATTTTTTACTTTTACATCTTTATAATAATTAACCGTATCACCATTAATAACTTTTCGTATGGATTCTAATCCGACATCTTGCCCCAAGCTAAAACCAGGCACCAAAGGATTTGTCCCCGTTATACCATCTTTAAGATCAAAGATTTCTAATGGCTTAAATGAAATAACATCTCCATAAATATCTTTTATCGGTTGTCCCCAAGTAACGCCACCATCATAAGATTTATAAATTCTGTATCCTTCAAACAGAGAATCTTTTTCCGCTTCTCTATCCCAAATAAGTTCCACTTGTTGATCTCCGGCAACTACTTTAACTTTAGGTTGTGGCGGAGGTTCAAGGACAGCCCAATTTTCTCTGTATAATTGTCTTAGAACATCTACATTTTTAAATAAATCCAGTTTCGAAACTCCAAATACCGTACCGATAATCATTGTATCCAGTTCACCAGGTTCCATTGTAAAAGGTCCTGAAGATAAAATTTGTACAGGTTCACTATCTGCTTCAAAATAATCTTTACCATTAAAAGTATCATCAATACCATCACCATCAGTATCTCTCGGATCATTTACGTTAGCAAGATTATAATAATAAAATTCTTTTTTACGGGCACCATTTGCTAAATTTGTAGTTTGTGCATTATAATTAGAAACAGCATCATATCCTGTAACACCAAGCTCTTTACCATCGTCACCTTTCGGAGTTTTTAGTATAACAGTTCCGGCCCAAGCTATATCTTCGGCATTCATTTCTGAACCAAGTGGAGAAGTTTCAACTCCATCTCTATCCCAACTATATGCAAATTGTCTATCGCGATCATAATAACAAGCATCTCCGTCATCGCCAAAAGGATTAGGCGGATTAAATGAAGCAATAAATGCATAATCACTCCAAACAGCAAAGTATGCTTTGGTAATGGGTGTATGACCGATATTTCTTCCGATAAACATCCAAACAATAAAATCTTCGTAAAACTTTGCACTCCAGGCAAAACCGCGTGTAACAGTTTGTAAAGTCATCCATCGTTCAGGCGGAACTTCGGCTAAATGGTCAATTGCATAACTTACCGAGAAACTTTCTTGTTCTCCAATTTTAGAACCATCAGGCCTTGCACCTGGCCATCCGTTTTCATCTTTAGGCAACGGTATTTCAGGTAATCCGGGTGTAACCGTTTTTTTTCTAGCTTCATAATCTTGAGTAGTTTTATAATAATAATTAGGCAAAACATTAGGGAAACCACCTACGGGCCAGCTATCTGTATCATCACTCATACTTGCTCTATCTCCGCCCACAAATTCTTTATAGGGATCATAATGATCAGGGTCCCAATAATCAGCAGGACCTTCTGTCATTGCAGCATCAACATAAGGTAAGTTGTTAGGATTTTCACCTCCGGCATCTTCTTGAAAACCACCGATGATGAAAGCTACATCAGTACCATAATTAATTCCTGAACCTGCCGGATATTCAAATGCAGGAGGCAATGCAAATACCGTATTTTGAAAATTACCATTACACAACTGATTGGCATTATTAAATTTTGTACGAACTTTATTAATATCAAAAATATTCCACCTTATCTCTTCTCGTTGAGCAAATAAAGACAATGGAAAAATTAGAAGCAGAAAATATATTTTTACTTTATCTATCATTGTTCGGTTATCTCCTAATTTACAATATATTTGTTTGGTCTTATTACAACATCCCAAGGCGATATTTTTCCAAGTGGAACCAAACGTATTACTTTTAACTCTTCAGGTAATATTATTGCTAACTTTGCAGGATTTTCTCTAAGAGTTGCAACTAAAACCTCTGCATCCGGATAAATATCAATCCCTTGTATATTTGAATACTCCAGTTGAGATTCTATGGATTGTGTTGTTGTATTTACTTTTGTTAAATACCCTTCACTACTGCTTGAATAAACATAATTACCGGCAACAACCAAATCATTATTGTTTCCGCTTTTTGCTTCATAACCTAAATCAAGAGATTTTACTACATTGCCGGTTTGCGTATCAACAAAAATAAGTTGGTTGCCTCTAAATTCTCTTATTATTAGATATTTGTCGTCTGATGAAACAGCTAATTTTACTGTTTTCGTTAAACCACTTATTTTAAATGTATTTGTAAGTTGAGCATTTACAGGATCAACTTCCCAAATTTGATTGTCTCTAACACTTCCTACAAATATTTTTGAAAAGTCATTTGTAATAGCCATCCCTTTTGGCGTAGCGGGTAATTGTATGGTTTTTACTACCGTTTCGGAATTTAATTCCACTTTGGAAATAAGTTTTTTTGATTGATTTATTACGTATGCAAATTGATTATCAACAACTATTTCAGCTGTTTTTTTAATTTCAGAACCATCATTATTTGCAGTAATTTTTTTTGTAATTTTACCTGTAGCCGGATCAATAAAATAGATTCCACTTTTAGAAGTGTTATAGTCTGACATAATAATTTTAGACCCGTCACGTGTAAAAGCCATTTCCAGTTGCCTACCGAAACTTGGTAAAGCCAAAACAGTATCCGCATCAAGTAACTGTTCTTTAACTGAAGTTTTCAGAAGAATATCTTCGGAACCGGTTGATATAAAGAACTGCGGCATAATATTTTTAGAATATTTCCCCGAAGTAAAGAAACGGGATTTAGCAACAGTGGTTGTATCTTTATCAATTCCATTTCCGTGAATATCTTTAACACGTGAACGTAACTCAACAAAGTATTGATGAGCTTCCATCAAAGTGGAATTTGGTTTAAATATAACTTTATTTCCATCACTGGTAAATGAACCATTTATTTGAGTAGAATTTAGTTCATCTTCCCATAGGAAAAAATTGTCTGGAAATGTTTTAGTATCCATTGGCTCGCTAAATTGCATAATTATTGAACCATCAATATCATATGCAAAAGCACTATCTTTTGGCTGAACAATTTTATCAAATTCCGGTCTTTTTTGCTCCAATGGAGGTTCAACAACTCTGCTTTCATTACAACCGATATAAGTTACTATTGTTAAAATGATAAGTAAAAAAATATTTTTTTGTTTCATTTATAATATCTCCATCACTAAAATGATAATCCAACTGATAAACGATTTATTTGTCCTAATCTATTCATATCCGATAAAGAATAATCTACAATCAATCCTCCAATACCTTCTAAGAAATAATTAATGCCTAACCCAACCGAGTAAGTTTCTTCATCGTAATTAAATTTATATCCTCCTCTTAAGAAAAACATATTATTAAAACCATATTCAATTCCAATGTTTTCCCTTGCTTTATAATCCCGTGCATCATTAACTTCTGCCGCAACTGTTAGCCTATGATTATCTGTAGAAATGATATCAGAAGCTAAACCAACACGAAATGTTAAAGGTAATGACCAATCATAAGTTTTCAATTGTGCTTCTACAAGTTTGGAATTTTCCGTAGTAATATTTTTTTCCAAATCCAAACCTGATAATTTCATATTAGAACCTAGATTTGAAATAACCAATCCCAAGCGTAAGTTATAATCAAAATCAAGAATAAAAATAGAACCAAGATCCACTGCAAAAGCAGAAGAAGATTCCAAAGACAAGTTTTCTTCCATATACTTTAACGTAATTCCGGCAGAGAATCTATCGGTAAGCATTCTGGAATAACTTACTCCTATTGAAATATCCGATGCATCAAATACTCTTCCCGTACCATGAGGTTTTGTGATTGTTGTTTCTTCAATATCACCGGAAGAAAAAGAATTGATACTCACACCAAAAGTTCCAACATCACCCATTGGAACAATTACACCGAAAAAACTTGAATTGGTTTCAAAAATCCATTGAGCATACGAAAAATTCATTGCTAGCTGTTTTTGAAATCCAATACCACCGGGGTTCCAGAATAATGCAGTCGGATCATCGGAAATTGCAGTAAAGGCATCTGCCATTGCTACGGCTTTACCTCCAATTCCAATCTTTAAAAAATTAGCAACGGATGTACCCACATGATCTTTTTGTGCATAATTTATAGTTGTAAATCCGAATAAAAATATTATTAAAATTTTTGTAAGATGTTTCATCAGTTATAACCTCCAATTGGCTACATTAAAGTATTATTACAAATTTCCCTATTTTATTTCCAAGTTTACCGGCATCAACATGATAAAAATATAATCCCGGAGCAATCTCTTGATCGTCTTTGTTCCTTAAATTCCAATATGCATAGCTAGTATTATCTTGATGTTTCAATTCAATTACTTGTTCACCGGCAGTATTATATACCCTAATTGTACAGGAAGATGGTAATCCGGTAAAAGCAATTTTTCTTTCACCAACATTAGATTCCCATGCAGCAACAACTTTATATGGATTTGGGACAACTGTAATTCCCTCAAGATTTGAAGTTGCAATTTTAGCCGAAGGTATTACTTCCACGGTATTATCATTTTCCAAATTCGGATCATTTGCCGGCGGCGTTTCCAATGGTTCTTCCAACGAATCTCCATGCGTATAAGCAGCAACCCAATAACGATAAGTATAATTATTGTTAACTTTATCGTCAATCCATTCATAACTTGTATCTTGATTTTCATCAACCTTCATGATTGGTTCGAGTCCGGAATTATTTCCATAAAAGAATAAAGGATTATCTTGTGCCACTCCGGAAAACTCATTATCCAAATCAAATTGAGCATAAGGAATTGGAGCAATTGGTGTACCGTTTTCGTCCGTAGCATAATTACTACTCCATGTAGAACCATTATCTTCCGAACGGTAAATTCTATATCCTTCAAATAAAGGATGTTTTTCACTTTCTTTTCCCCATCTTAAGATTACTTTTTCATCTCCGGCTTCGGCTTTTACTTTCGGTTCCGGTGGCGGTTTTGGTACTTTAAATTTTAATTTGTAAAGAGCAATTGCATTATCAACATTTGTTATTAAATCTTCTTTGCTTTGACCAAATACAGTTGCAACAATTAAAGTATCAATTTCACCGGGCTGCATATCATAAGGACCTGTTGCCATTATATTATAGGGATAACCAAATTTATAATTATTCCATTCGTCATTCCATGCATCGTGATATGGTCCTTCATCAATTCCATCACCGTCGTGATCATCAGGATCACCAACATTTAATAAATTGTACCAATATTGTTTACGATTGAAGATTCCGTTTTCTTCTTTTGTAGAAAATAGTTTTAAACCGTCAAAAGCATCAAAACGTGTAACACCTAAATTACGTGGGGTCTTTAAAACAACAGTTCCACCCCACGCAATTTTATAAGGAGGAATTGTATTACCTCTGGTATCCATTTCTTCACCGTTAAAATCAGTGCCATAAGCTAATTGCCGCTTTGCATCCCAATACAGAACATCTTCTCCACTTTCTCCACCGGTAGCAGCTCCACCAAAGGGTTCAAAATCTGCAACAAATTGATAATTATTGAAAATTCCAATTAAACAAGAATCAATTGTGTCTCCCATATTTCTAATTGTAAATATCCAAAATATCATATCTTCATATTTAGGAGTTTTCCAAGCCATTCCCCTGGTAATAGTTTGAACATTAAGCCAACGTTCAGTTAAACCTGGTTCTTTTTCCGCTACATAATTTACTGTATGAGCTATCGAAAAACTTTCTTGATCTGCAATTTGTTCTCCGTTTTTACCTGCACCGGGCCAACCATTTGTTGTATCCAGTAAAATTGGAATTTCCGGAAGTGCCGGATTTTCAGTAGGATTAAGATTGATTAAATCATCTATTGTTTTATAAGTATAATTCGGCAAATATTCCGGCCAACCATTATTTGGTCCTTCGATAGGCCAGCTATCTTTATCATCGCTCATTGGAGTTCGGTCTCCATGAACTAAATTTTTATAAGATTGGAAATGATGCGGATCCCACGTCCAAGCAGGACCTTCTTCCATTCCCGAATCAAAATATGGCCAATCGTGCGGATTCTTGCCACCGGCATCCGCTTGTCTTCTGCCTCCAATAACTAATGAAACACAGCCTCCGTAATTAATCCCACTCCCGCTGGGATATTCCATAGAGGGTGGATATGCAGGGAAAACATTTTCTTGATTGGTACCATTTGCCAATACATTTGTATTGGAAAATTTAGTAGTTAATTTATTAATGTCAAAAACATTCCAACGCATTAAGTTATGCGGATCTTTACTTTGCGCATTAATAAAATTTAATGCAAAAATTATTAAAAATGGAACCAAATAATATTTTTTATTCAATTGAAACCTCATGAAATCTAATAATTTATTTTTAATCCGATTCTTATATGTCTTGGTGGTCCCCATGCAGTAGGATCTCTGGTATAATCATCCGATGTTGCTTCATTTGCATCTACGCCGGGTTTTCCGGTATCAGAATAAACCCACCATACATTTTTCTTATTAAAAATATTTGTAATATGAATAAAAAATGTTTCCGAAACACCAAACCATTTAACCTTTTTATACAGATTTATGTCAACATTATTTTGCGATGGACCTCGTTCCGAATTAGGGTTAAGTGAATTTGGAGAATAAGGGAAACCGGAATTTATATTCCCAATAATAGAAACACCGAACTGAGATGGATGTAAATACTCAAGATTAAAAGAAAGTTTATGTGGAATATCCCAATCTGCAATAAAGGTTCTATTTTGAGGGAACAGCGGAACATACCATGTACTTTGCTTACTGGCACTTACTTCCGAGAAAGTATAATTAACAAACATGCTTAAATTCTTAGATAACTTTGAATGGAATGCAACCTCAACCCCTTTGGATATAGCATAAGCATCGTTTGTAAAAAGTTGATAAGTTCTTGGACCACGAATTGTTTTTAACCCGACCAAATCGGAAATATCTCTGTAAAAAGTAGTTATATTTAATGATGTCTGTGAATTAATACCAACCTGTAAACCAACTTCATACGATGTTGTCCTTTCCGGATTAATATCTCCGTCACCAATTGTAGTAACTTCACTTAATCCGTAATTAGGATAAATCGGGTCCTCTTCGTTTGCACCTTGATATGTTAAGAAGAAGTGCGGAAATTGATAATAAACACCGTAAGCAAAACGAACAGCCATTTTATCTGCTATGGGAAATGAAACACCTAAG
>Ga0256833_1003619_pt1 | contig 10560 bp, 9 predicted proteins | sample 356284metaG_FD_190535 | JGI IMG/M metagenome (GOLD analysis project Ga0256833, IMG submission 190535) | Hydrothermal vent microbial communities from Mid Atlantic Ridge, Atlantic Ocean - 356-284 | ecosystem: Environmental > Aquatic > Marine > Hydrothermal vents | place: Atlantic Ocean: Mid...
AGCTAAAAGGAGAAGGAAAACTCCTAAAAACCCTACCCGTGGACTGCGGGGAAGTAACGCCTGTGGAGTGGGAATTATCCCACGATGAAGCAGGAAGCCCCTCATTTTAATGAGGGGAGGAGGTCACGGAATTATCGCAGGGTAGTGTGATAGGGTTGATTAAGCGGTTTTATGATAGAACTTGTGAGCCTAAACGGAGAAAAGGCAGTAATAATGGGTGAGGTTTGAGTAAGGAGAGTTCCCTCAACCTTTCGTTTACTATCGTGTAGAAGTCTGATAGCCTGTCCCAAACTCCAAACTGCCTTCCGTAGGGAGAAAGAAGAGAGGCCAGAGCCAACGCTTTCCTATACTGCCTTTCTCCTATCCTTGACAGGTATTTCCCCTCTTCTGAAGGGGAATAGTCGCTCAATCCCTTTACCTCAACAGAAAAGGGAATGGCCGTTGCTATTCTTCTTCCCTTTCTGTAAGTTTCTCTAAAGTAGGGAGAAAGTTTCTCGTCTTTCAGGGACTTTAACCAACTCAAAAGGTTTTTCCTGTTAACTACCTCTCCTTCCTTCTCCTCTCCCTCTTCCAGAGACAGAAGAGGAAGGGAGTTGTTAAGGAGTATCTCCTCTGCCCTCTCTTCTCTTAAAGGAAGAGAGGGTGAGGATGAAACTTCCTCTTTTTTGCCTTCTTCTACTTTCTCTTTTGGACTTTCCTCTGTTTGGCTTTCTTCTTGTGAAGGAGAAGGAGGGTTGGTTTCCCAATCTTTCTCATTCTTGGAAGGAGCTCTTACTACTTCGTTAGCATTTTTCTCTTGATAGTCTGGTGAGTTTTTGCTCTTGTCTGCTTCCACCTCTTACCTCCTTTACCTTTCTAACCTTCCTAAAGAGTAATTGATTCCTGACATTAGGGTGTTTGCCCTGTCTATGTCCTTTAACAGGTATCTTAAAAGTCTATCTAATTCTGAAAATCTCTTTAGAAGGGTTCTATGGGTAAACTGAATTGCCTCTTCTTCTTCTTTCAACTCCTTCTTGAGTGAGGCGTAAGTGGAGAGCTCCTTCCTAAACACTTCTTCAACCTTCCTCTCTACCGATTCAAGCCTGATTGACAAACTCTCAAGCTTGAACAGGAGAAGGGATAGGAGCTTTTCTTCTTCTTTACCTTCTTTAGTTTTCTCTTTAAGCCTCTCTAAGTAGTTCCCCAAGTTAAAGGTAGTTCCCATAACAAGGTCAACTACCCTTGAAAACTCCTGTGCGTAAACTTCTATCTCTTCTGTTGGAATTTTGTAATCTTTAGCTATCTCAAACAGCATCCAAGCAACTGTTTGAGATACGCTGTGAGCGTAGAATTGCCTTAAGATTGCGTCAGCTCCTTTTTCCCTTAACCTGTCCTCTCCTACCATAAATACTTTTTTCTTGACCTTTTCTCCTGTAATAGGAGAGGTGGTTTCTACTTTTTTAGGACTTTCCATTTCTCTAAATGACCTATCTACCCTGTATAACTCCCCGTAGTTGAGCTCGTCCTCGCTCCTCCCTGCTGACATAGCAGTAGAGAGGAGCTCTATTACTGTTCTGGTCTCAAGTGCTCTTTCTAAATAGGTCTCCTCTGCCTTCTCAAGGTCTGGTTCAACTTTATTCCAGTCAACCTTCTTTATAAAGTATTCCCTGAAGGCGTCAAGCTCTTCTGGAGAGAAGAATCCTTCTTTTTCTTTACCTCTGAACAAGAAAGAATCAGGAATTGGTAAGAGCCACTTTCTAACCTTCCTTTCTGTGTAATCTCTTAATCCTGTGAAAAAGGCAAGTTGTTGTAGTTCGCTGTTGTCTAACTCCAAAGCTATGGTTAGTTTTGCTACCAATAGGGCTTTCTTTTCCCACTCTATCTTATACCTCTGGGTTATTTCGTTAACGATAGACTCGTAAGTCCTTAAGAGAGTTTCCTTTACCTTCTCAAACTTTTCTGTATTCTCCCTTACCTTTGCCTCTACTGTTCCCATTTTCTTCCTCCCGTTGAGTAATTTTCTTACTCTTGAACACTTTTAAACTAATTTTAATAACTGTTTTTCAGTAGGAGTTCTTACGATTTAGCCACCCCCTTCGCCTCAAATAGTCGTATAGGGTAGTGTAGGGGACTTCCAATATTTTGGCTATTGAGGCAATAGATACCCCTTTTGTCAGGAGCTCTTCTATCTGCTTTCCATACTTATCAAGTTTGGAAGAGAAACTACCCTTAGGACGCCCAAGAGGTTTCCCTTCTGCTTTCCTTCTCTGGAGTGCCTCTCTGGTTCTTTGGGAAATCAGCTCTCTTTCTATTTCCGCCGCTATGGAGAAAGCCATAGCAAAGACTTTGGACTGTAAATCATCTTTCAGAACTTGTCCGGTCTTTACAACATGGAGCTCTACTCCTGCCCGAAGGAGTATGGAAAGGAGCTCCATTATCTCCAGCATAGACCTACCAAGTCTGGAGAGCTCCGTAACTATGAGAATGTCCCCTTTCTGAAGTGTATCTACTAAGTTTTTCAACTGCCGTTCTTTCCAAGATTTCCTTCCTGAAATAGTTTCTTCTACTATCTCCACATTGCCCAACTTCTTCTCGTTGGCGTATTTAAGAATCTCATAACGCTGGTTTTCTGTTTCTTGGCTATCAGTGGATACCCTGACATATGCATAAACGCCCATCACACCACCTTGCACTCTATTGTTAGTGTTCCAATTTCTCTCGTTTCCAGCCAACCTGAGAGCTCCAAAGTAGCAACGCCGTTGTCTCCATCAAAGTCCTTCAACTTTAAAGTGCAGAGGTTGCAGGCATCGCTAATACGGAGCTCCCCAGCGTAAAGAAGGGTAAGTATTTGCTTATTGTTGAGGTTATAAAGGAAGCTCCTAAGTTCTGGGTAAAGCTCCTCCTCTAACCCCTCATTGAGCAGTAGAAGTCTCACTTCTCCTCCCCTTACGCAAAAAAGGTTTAATTCAGGTTAATTGTCGTATCTATTTTACTGAATAAATCAAGATTTTTCAACAACTTAATGTTTGGATTTAACGAGCGTTTTTTGCGAAAAACAGAACACCCTAAAACTGTCGTAAAAGTGTTCCAAACAAGGTTTTCCCTGACGAAAACAGGAAAGGGAGAAAGTTTGGAAAAATGAAATTTGTGGCAAACTGTTTTATATAGCTTGGAGCCTTGCTTTGTCTATGTCTAGTGTTTTATATAACTTAACTACTTGCTTTTTCTGTGTTTTTGATATAATTTGCCAAGAAATAGAGTAGGGAGAGTGTTATGAAAAGATTTCGTTTGTCTGAAGTCGCCAGAATTATGGGGTTTGACTATTCATCTTTGCGTACTCAAGTAAAGAAGCGTGAAGAAATACTGAAAGCTAAAGGCCTTCTGGCTGTTGAAGAGAGTCTTGTAAACAAAAAGTACTATGTGTTGGTTGAGCCCAAAGAATTTATTGAAAGACTGAGAAAAATAATTCGGGGAGAAGATGAGTAGTTGCTTTACAGACGGGGAAAGTTGGGACGGGGGGGAGCCGTCCCATTTCCGAAAAGCTCGTTGTTGGGAAAAAAAACAAATCAGGGAAAAAAACGCATCAAGGAGTCAACGCCATGAAAAATTATAAATTGTCAGACCTTTTAAGTCAATCAGAATTTTTAAGTCAATTCAGTCAGCTTGCAGTAAAGGATTTAGAAAAGAGTGGCCTTTCTCTGGAAACTGTTAAGCGTATGAGACTCCTTCCTCTTAAGCCTGAGACTTTTAAAGAATACTTGCACTTTTCCCTTGTAGAAAAAGCTACAAGAGAAAAAATAGTTTTAGACGGATACATCATTCCCTATCCTTCTCCCGTTAAGTTTGGGAGACTGAAGGTCTTAAAGTGGAACGAAAGAAGCCAATATGTTCAAAGCAGAAAAGAGCTCCCCAAATACCTACAACCGTCAAGTCAGCACATAGAAAATCCCCTCAAGCTCTACTACTTACCTGATGTTAATGTCAAGTCTCCTAAAAAGGTTTACTTCATAACGGAAGGAGAGAAGAAAACAGCAAAGCTCCAGCAGGAGCTTGAGAAGATAGACGAAAACTTCGTTGCTTTAGGACTTGGGGGAGTTTGGAACTGGAACGAAATCACTTTTAGCGAAGCAGATGTCAGCTTTAAAGACAGAAAAGTTTATCTCGTCTTTGACGCTGACGGAAAGGAGAACCCAAGCGTAGCAAGAGCAGAGCTCCGTCTTTACGGTTATCTCCTCAGCAAAGGTGCAGTTTCGGTTAAGTCTTTCATTTGGGACAAGGAAAAAGGGAAAGGCATAGACGACTATCTGACAGGTTGTAATAGCGAAGTAGAAGAGCTTGAGAACCTGTTATCGTCAGTTGTCAGTCCGATAGAGAAGTATAAAGACACCGTTAGCTTTCAGACGGTCATTGAGGAGCTTGCAGAGAACTTACAGGAGCTAAACAGTCAACTTATAGAGGAAATAAAGAAACACTACGGAGTAGGAAAGAGGGAGATTAAGAGGAAATTTTTTGAAGCAAGGGAAAGGAAAAGAAAGGAGATAGAGGAAAGGTTAAAGAAAGAGGAAGAGGAGAAACTGTTAGAGGTTTACCAAAAGCTGTTTGGTATAGATTTTGTCCCAGAATTTCCGAAGGGATACAGGATAGAAAACGGACTGCTTTACTGTAAAGATGAGGACATTTGCGACGGTTTTGTAATTTCAGAAGTTGGGGAGAATGTTGACGAAATAGACGGGGGATACTTAGCTGTTTTGAATTTCTTAAATGGAAGGACAGTAAAAGTTTTAAGCAGTGTAGCCTCTTCTTCTAAACTTTTGGTTAACTACTTGCAACAGGAGAAGGTAGTAGTTTCAGAAAGAGAAAGTAAAAAAGTCCAAGATTACCTTGCAAAGTTTATAAGGAAGAACATAACCAAGCTCAAGAAAAGCTACTATTCCACACGGGTAGGTTGGAGTAAGACTGAAGGGGATTTTGTCTATGTTCACCCTGAAGTATCCAATGTTTCTCTGCTTATTAACAAGGGAATAGAAGAAAAGCTACACAGGTCAGGTAGTAAAGAAGAAGAGCTTAAAGCTGTAAGGGAGCTTGTTGCAAGTTTTCCTATGGTAGGCCTCTTGTGGAGTATGAGTGTAGCTTCAAGTGTTCTGTATCCGGTATTAGGAGATGACTGTAATGTCTTGGTTTTCGTTCAAGGAGAAACGGGGACGGGAAAAACAACAGCTATAAATACAGCGATTTCGTTCTACGCCTCTCCGTCTCTTAAAAGGTCTTTTAACTTTAGTGAAGGTGGTTTTGAAGGATTCGTCTCTTCCTTAAAGGACTTTCCTATACATCTGGAGGAAGTAAAGGAAATTGACAGAAACCCTACCAGACGAACAGAAAAGTTTGTCAATTTTGTTTACAAGTTTATAGAAGGAATAGGAAAGACGAGAATGAAGATAGACTTGAGTTTGAGAAATACAGCAACTTACAGGGGACTTATTTTTACCTCAAGTGAGATTGGAATAGATGAAATACTTTCCCACTCTTCTGACAATTATTACGAAGGAGTTTTCAGGAGAGTTTTTGTTGTCCCTGCAAAGAAAGAGACTTTTGGGGGAGAAAGAATCGGTAGGTTTTCTCAAGTTTTTCTGGAAAATCACTGCAATTTGCTATCTGACTGGATAGGACACTTTAAACAAAATAAGAAGGAGATAATTGAAAGGTTCAAAGAAAGGGACGCTGACTTCAGCGAAGGTTATAGACTTGACGCTAAGTTAAGAAGGTTTCTTGCTTTGGTCAGCGTAGTAATGGAAGAGGTAGGAGAACTATTCAAAATAGACATCTCTCCTCTCTGGGACGCTTTAGAAAACGCAGGAAGTTTCAACGAAAAACTTTACAGAGAATACATCTTGGGAGACGAAGAAAGTTTCAAACAAAGAGTGGAAGAATTCCTGACTCTTACAGCTTCCAACAACACCATAGTAGAGCAAGAAAACTCAGTAGGAAAACCAGAGTTCACTTTAAGAGACTGCAAAGGGGAATTCTGTGTTTACAGAAGGGTGGTTAAAGATAACGGTGAGATAATCTTTTTCAAAACTTTTCTGACCTCTTTGGGCATTAATCAGTTGTGTAAGTTTTTCGGAATGGGAAAGGAAACTCTCCTGCATAAGTTAAGAGAATTCAACTTAATTCAAGAAAGGAAACAACTTACAGTTCTCGCTCTGGGGAAAAAGGTTTGGATGTACCCTATCGTTGAGGAAGTTGATTCAGCCATTTTAGACATTTCAGAAGTCCAAGAGTTTTAAGTGAAAATACGCTCTAAGTCCCCTTTCATAAGGGCATAGTAGTATTCTCAACCTCTTTCCTCTCCTCCTTCTTTTTTTTCTTCTGTGAGCTTCACTTCACCACTTTATTTCACTTCACCACCTTATTTCACCACTTCACCACTTCACTTCACCAAAGTTGGAAAAAACCTGTAAAAAAGTGGTGAAGTTGGAGGTGTTGAAACACAAGGCCTTCAGACCTACTTCACCATCTTCACCATTTTGCATTTTGAGGGGTGGTGAAGTAGATAGACATTAGGATACAATGCCTTCAGCTTTGCTTCACCACTCTGTTACAAAAATCAGCCTCTATAAAAAAAATTTTTAAATTTCGTTTTTTTGTCTCCACAAAAAAATGCGAAAACGAAAAATTTTTTTTACAAGGGAAAATCTGTAACAGAGTGGTGAAGTAGATAGATAGCCTTTGTCCTACTTAACTTATCTACTTCTCCATTCTCAAAACCATTGTTTGGTGAAGTGGTGAAGTGAACTTGGAGGCATTGGAATACAAGGACTTCCACTTCACCATTCTTTTACAGGGGTTTTCCTCAGTTTGGTGAAGTAGTGAAAATAAAGGAGAAGGCATTGGAATACAAGGACTTCCACTTCACCATTCTTTTACAGGGGTTTTCCTTAGTTTGGTGAAGTAGTGTGAATTTTGGAGCAAATACGAAAGGGAAGGCCTACCTCTTGAAAAAGAAGAAGCTGTTTTATTCCTCTTTACTTAAGGACTAAAGCCCCAAAACTTAGGACTTGGCTCTGGTTCTCTTTCCTTTTGCCGTTCCTTTTCTTTTTGTCGTTGGAGTTCTAATTCTTGTTGGAGTTCTTTTTTTATGGCTTCTTTTATTTGTTCTGTGTAATCTATTGTTTTTACTGTTTTTCCTTTTTTTATTGCTTCGTTGAGGTCTTTTTCTTCAAAAGTCAACCTTATCACTTTAGGGGGATTTTTCCTTTTTGAGATAAAGTAATTTAGGAGCTCCTTAAAAAATTTCTCCCCTGCCTCGTCTCTGTCTGTAGCTACAATTATTTGGTCGTATAGGTATAATACCCCTTTGTTGAAGAGTTTTTTAGCATTTCCTACTCCTCCCAGTATTATTAAGTCAAAGTCCTCTTTTCCTTTTAGTTGATAAAGAGATAAGGCGTCAAACATTCCCTCTGTTATGTATAGCTTTCTCTGTCCTTGTGATATGTAGGCGAATGTGTGTTCTTGGCCTTCTTTCGTTGTTAGGTTTAGTTTCATTAGAGGATTTCTCAAAATCCAGCTTCCAGATAGAGTTTTTACTCCCAAAGCAAAGTAGTGCTTTTCTTCCCCAGTTTCCTTGTCTTTCAAAGTGTAATGGAGCTCTTTTAGCCATTCCGGTATTTTTGTTATCCCTCTCTTCCTGAGGTATCTTTTTAGAACAGGATGGCTCACTTCTTCTTCCTTCACTTGCAGAATTTCATACTTTCGGCTACCAAAAGAGAAAGAGCTCTTTCTTTCTACTTCTTTTGCAAGCTCAGTATCTACTCCCAAATAATGTTCCCTTAAGTATTTGACTGTCTCTACATATCCCCAATCGTTTAACTTCATAAAAAAGTCTATCCAAGTCCCTCCCTCATCGCTGCCAAAGTCTTTCCAAACATAATGGCCATTTTCCTTTCTTTCTATATAAACGGAAGGTTTCTTTTCATCTCTCCAAGGGGCATAAATGCATAAACGCCTACTTACCACTTTATACTCTATTCCTAAATCCTCAAAGATTACTTCAGGTGGAATGTTTTTTATTGCCTCCAGCTCTTCTTCTCTTCTTTTCTCCCAGAGCTCTACTGCGTACCTATACATCTTTTGGGCTAAGGTATGTGTTTTTGATACTCTGGGGAAAGAGGAATGCAATACTCCTTTCCTTCTGGCAATATGTACCACACCCCTTTCTCTTTTTCCAAAGCTGTTTTGGAATATAGACAAGGATACTCTTTTCCGGTATTCTCGTCCGTAAACATTATTATTTTCCATCTCTTTATCCATTCTGGCTTTATTTCTTCGTATTTCCTCTCTATCGTGGAAAGCTCCTTTATCTTTTTCCTGTAATACATTCTTTCTACCGTTTTCTCCATCTTCCAACCTGCTACAGCTCCTAACACTACCCCTATCGGAAACATCAGTAGAAGGGAATATTTCCAAACGCTCATAACCAAACGGATTGCTGGGCGTAGTATTTCTATAGAAGAGAGCTCCGATTCCACCTCTGTTATTGTCCTTTTCAGGAGCTCCACCCAAACCTTCTTTTTCTCTTCCAAAAGAGATTGGAGCTCCTTCTGACTCTCTTTCTCTATCTGATTCATTCTCTCTTCTATTCGTTTGTATCCTTTGCTTAACGAGTCCTCTATATCTCTCAACAAGAGCTCGTAGTTCTCTTTCCAATTCTCCAACTCTTTCTGGAGATTCGTAAAAGTCTTTATCCTCTCCTCTTCTAATTTTTTCAGCAACTTGTCCAAATCTTTGTTCATCGTAAATGCCTCCGCTTAAGCGAATCTTTGCCTTTCCATAACGAATAGAGATGTAGCTTTTGCCTCTACGGTTGATTTCCAGACCAAGCACTTGTTCTATGTAATCCTCTATGTCTTTGCGGGAATTAATGTCTCCAGAGACGATAAGAAGCCTAACTTGCTCAGTAATCAGACTCTTTATCTGTTCCTTTTTTAAGGTCGTTCCCTCTTTTCCTTTTTCTTTTAGCTTTTCTATGAGTTTTTTAGTCCCTACTTCTACGCTATAAGACTGGGGAATACCAAGAGATATTCCATATTTAGCAGAAATGTATCTACGCAGGCAGTCGTAAAGCCTTATAGTTAACTTCGTCTTTGGCAAGTAAAGAGCTTTACCAGTAATAAGATTCTGATTGTCAATCGTAATGTGCCAATGATAATGTTCCGTATCAGAATGGGCTACAGAAAAAATGTTCACTTCCTCAAGATTGTAAGGGAGAATGTAAGACAATATTTCGTCGTGCAAATCCTTCAAAGTAATTCCCCTTTTGGAGAGTTTTCTTTCCAGTTCTTCTTTACTCTCTTTGAATGTTATAAGAAGGTTATATCCTTTAACTTTTCTTGAGTGTTGATGTATTAATTTGAAAACTTCTACATCGCCATAAATAACCTCTACACAATCGGGAGACCTTCTTTTTCTTTCTGTTCCTTCAAGCAGGTACTTTATCCTTTTATCCAAACTACTTCTATTTGGCTGTAAATTTATCAACATGTCGTCAATCCTCTTTCAAAGATAATTCCCTCTCTATTGCATCATAAACAGCTTTTAACAAAGTTCTCAATTCCCCCTCTATTTTCACTATCTTTTCCAAAACTCTAACATCAATTTCTCTGTCAATATTAACCCTTTTAACTAACTGGTTGAGATTAACCCCAATAGCATTTATTTCTCTTGCAATCTCTCTATATCCCTCACAGAGCTTTAACATTCTTCTTACATCTACTTTAGGAGCTCTGTCATGAGTAAGGACATATCTCAAGTATTCAGATGCAGACATTCCCAAACGCTCGCATCGCTCTTTTACCAATGCATATTCCTCTTCAGTTAACCTCGTCCCTACTATCTTTGTCTTTGGTTCTCTTTTACTGGACTTTTTTCCCAACTTTCCCATTTATCCTCCACAAGGAAAAGCAAAAGGGGGGTTTGGGGGGTGTCCCCCCAACGGGATACGGCGAAGTGTTAACGAAGCCGTATCCCGCTATCTATCCTTAAACAGGTAAAACAGTTCTCCTTAAGAAAACAACTCTTTGGAAAAACAACTTTCCATAAGCCCCCTCAAGAAACAACTTTCCTCTTTCTCTTTTGGTAGCCGATTCTGACTCAACTTTTAGAAGTAAAGAAAATTTCCTTTTCTAAAGAAGAAATTTGACCATTAGCATTTTCCCCTTTCGTTTCCTCTTTTTGCTTTCTTTTTGACTCTCTTTTTATCTCCTTTTTTAACTCCTCTAAAGAATGCTCTAAAAGCAGGCAGATAAATTCAGACTTTTTTCCTACATAATTTAACTGCTTAGAAAGGGATTCTATTTCTTCAATCAAATTTTCAGGAATAAGGATAGTTAACTTCCTTTTTGAGATACCTTTAATTTTGTTCAATAACTTAGCCATTATGCCCTCCCCAAAAAGGATTTAACTACAAGAAAGAATTTAAGGACTTTTTCTCCTATAAGCAAATGAAGAAAGACTTGCAAATATTAGAGAAAATAACTGCCTACGGGACGCTCTAAAATTCCCCCTAACTTTTCTTTTTTTTGAAGA
>Ga0256833_1003620_pt1 | contig 10558 bp, 15 predicted proteins | sample 356284metaG_FD_190535 | JGI IMG/M metagenome (GOLD analysis project Ga0256833, IMG submission 190535) | Hydrothermal vent microbial communities from Mid Atlantic Ridge, Atlantic Ocean - 356-284 | ecosystem: Environmental > Aquatic > Marine > Hydrothermal vents | place: Atlantic Ocean: Mid...
TCCTCCGGCTTTCCCGGCAGGTACGGGGCATTAAAGGTTATCACGTCTAACTCTCCGGAAACGTTCTCAAAGAGGTCGCTGAGGATGAACTTCACGTTCTTTATCCCGTTAAGCTCAGAGTTCTTCTTCGCGAGTTCGATGGCAAAGGGGTTTACGTCAACGCCGAGAACAAAATCCGCTTTCTTAGCCATCAGAAGCGCTATCAGTCCCGTCCCAGTCCCCATGTCAAGGCCAATGTCCCCTTCCTTCACAGCGAGGTGCTCGGCTAAGAGAAACGTGTCCTCAGCGGGTTCGTAAACTTGGGGGTGGAGAAGAAGTTGGAGACCATAATAGGAGGGCATGAGAGGGCCCCAATCACTTCTTCCACTCGGTGTAGCCGCACTTACCGCAGCTCCAGCGGTCCTTGTGGTTTGCCATGAAGACCCCTGGACCGCAGCGGGGGCAGTAACGGTTCTTCCTTTTGATCTTCCCTCCCTGAACCTCGTAGAGCTTCCATTTTTGACTCTTCCTCTTGGCCATCTACACCACCTCACTCCTCCTCCTTCTGAAGGAGCCCATCTCTGATGAGGACGTAATCCGGTTCGATGTAAAACATCCTTTCTTTGCTCTCATAAGCCTTCGCGTAGCCCTTTGAAACGGAGCTTCCGAAGTAGCTCCTTATGTACTGTACGACTACAGTATCGGGGCCAAGATCGAGCATGGCAACGAGCTTGCCCTTTACATCGGCCCTGCTCGGTGTTGGTTCACCCTCATGGATAACGTCGAAGTATATCTCCTTTCTACCCAAGAGCTTGTTCTCCCGCACCTCGGTAACCTTAATCTCCATCGTGAACCACCTCCATCTTGGAAATTATCCGCGCACACCTGCGCTTGCATTCGGGTGTTACCTTTATAAGCACTACCCCTTCATCGGGCTGGCCGTAAATCACGAGCGAACCAAGGGGTGCGTAGAGTACGGCAGGGATGGCCGCCAAATCCTCCTCCCCGTTCACCTTTATGTAAACCCTCCTTCCCCTCTCGGCCAGGCCAAAGCCCTTTCTGATTGCGTTTAATAAAGCTTTCGTTATGGTTCCGGCTGGATTTTGAACGGTCATGAGCACCGCGTCAGTCTCTATGTCCGGGTTGTACTCCCTGCGCTTTGTCCTGTGATCGTATATGGCCATGGTCGGCTTTATTCCCAGCTTGAGTACATTCTCCGTGACGACGTCACCTACCGTGATTACATGGGGCGCTTTTTGGAGCTCTCCCCTGATCCTCTCGTAGGGCACTGGGATCTGGCCGCGTACGAGTCTGCCGAGGGGCTCCTTTAGCTCTGAGCGAAGGGAGGGGGTTAGTACGAGCCTCATCATCTGACCCTTATGGCGTACTTTCCGGGAACCTTTGCTCCTATGGCCTGGGCTATCCTTGACTTCTCTGGATCGGTGACTATTACCAGGTCGAACCACTCGTCGCTTAGATCCCTGCTACCGCATACCGGACAGCGGTCTTCCGTGGTTATGTAGTGACAGTGCCTGCATGCCCTCTCCTTCGTCATGCCTCAGCCTCCTTGCGCTTCTCCTTCTCTATCCAGTCCCTCTTCCCAAGGCCCGGCTGACGCATGGTAAGGCCCACCTTGTTCTCCCTAATGATTCTGCTCTTGACACTTACAGCTATTATCCTCGCCCTAACCTCGTCTCCGAGTTTTAAGATTCTCTTCGTTTCTTTCCCAAGGAACTGCTTGTTTTTCTCGTCAAACACCACGTAGTCATCCATGAGCTGGCTGATGTGAACGAGGCCGTCCATCGGCCCGATTCTGATGAACGCGCCGTATGGGGCAACATCGATAACCTCGCCTTCAACAACCTCGTGCATCTCGGGCTTCCATACAAGGACGTTGAAAACAACCTCATGATAGGTTGCGCCGTCTCCGTGAACTATCACTCCCTGACCGATGTCTTCAACGTCCATAACGGCCAGGATAACGCCCTCGTCTCTATCATAGATTCCCTCGTAGGTCTCTCTAAGGACGAGCTTGGCTGCTTCCTTTGGGTCCATCATAAACATTTTAGGCGGAATCCTAACGACGTCCTTAACCTTCAGGAGCTTGTACATGCCTTGGCCTCCCAAAATTGAGGAAGGGTTCAGTCCTTCCCAAACTTCTCCTTGTAGAGCTCTATCGCCCTCAGGATCTCCTTTTTAGCCTCTTCCGCGTTGCCCCATCCCTCGACGGTAGTGGTTTTTCCCTGTAGCTCCTTGTACCTTTGGAAGAAGTGGGCTATCTCGTTGAGAAAGGCCTCGGGGACGTCGTCTATGTCCTTCCAGTCGTCGAAGTATGGATCCTCAACGGGGACAGCTAAAACCTTCCAGTCCTTGTCGCCCGAATCTTCCATCTTCATGATGCCTATTGGCCTCGCCTCGATGATGGTGAGAGGATAAACCGGCTCGCGCATGATGACCATTATGTCGAACGGATCTCCGTCGTCGTACCAGGTCTGAGGAATTATTCCGTAGTCGACAGGATAGAAGAACGGGCTGTAGAGCACCCTATCAAGCTTTATGAGTCCGGTCTTTTTGTCGAGCTCGTACTTGTTCCTGCTTCCCTTCGGTATCTCTATCAGGGCATAAACAACGTCTGGAACCTCCGGTCCGGGCTCAAGTTCGTGGAACGGGTTCATCTCTAACCACCTCTAACCTTTTTGCAGAACTTCTAAGGGTGGCTTTCAAGTAGTGCTTTTAAAGTTGTTGGTTATAAAAGAGGAACCCGGGCCAATCAGTTTGCCCGTCTTTTGGCCCCGGGTAGAGGAGTTCTGTATTCATAGGCCACACCATCGTCAACGATGACATAAACCTCCTCATCGCCGTCCAAGTACGTCATTATGGGTTTGTCAAGCAGATTGAAGGCCTTCTCAAGGTCGTTCCTGTCTCGAAGGTAAACCCGCCTATCAACGTTCTCTGGAGCGCCCCTAACAATGTAGGGTCTGAGCTTCCCCATATCATCCCGGGACTTTCTGCCCGCGTACAAATAACCCACCAACGGGAGGAATGCAAAGAGTGCGATGAGGCCCGTTCCAGATCGGGCATTTTGCACGTCACTTGATATCCCAAAAACATCAGCTTTTGCCCTCAAAGTTGACGTCTCTCTGAAATGGCGGTTTTCCGTTTTCTCTGGGTCGATAAAGTAATAGAGGCCAGCGTTCGAGTCCTTCATTAGCGTTGACGTGTGAACAAAGTCTTCTCCAAAGGTTTTTCCGGCCAATTTTCCCCTTCCGGTAACGGAGGCTGTTATGGTTATCCTGCGTCTCAGTCTCCTCAATCCCAGTTCCCGAGATATTAGGGCACTCCGGTTGTCGAGAGCCACCAGATCAAGGGAGTATTCCGAACTGAAAGAACCGTTTTTCAGGACGCCCCTTTCTTCAAACATGGTTTCATTCCAGAGGAGGACTTCCTCAGTACCCTTTACAACGTAGTACGATGCCTTAACCCGCAGGGTGTAGTTGCCCATCTTCAGCCCGGGGATCGAATGATACTCGTATACCATCCGAATTTCCCTTGTTATGGGCAGAGGATAGTCTGCCATCGCGGCACTCTCACCGTATAGAGTGTTGTTCTCAAAAACACCAACGTGAGACAACTTCCCATCGGCGGTGAAAGTTCCAATGTCCATTGTGGTAACAACGTAGGGGTTGGTCCCCATCAGCTTAATCGAATAGAGGCCAAATACAACGAACAGAATGAGGAAGGCTCCAATGACTTCCCCCCTCCTAAAAAATTTATGTATCTTTTGCTTCATCTTTCACAGTCTCCTTCACAGTCTTCTGATTGAAACGTGCTCCCAGTGGATCCATTCCCCCCACATTTATGACAGGCCACAACGCTCACGTAGTGGGCACCTCCAAAGCAGCCACAACCGTTTATACATACCCTATCAACGAGAAGAACACGGGAGTCAGTTATGCCCTCCGTGTGTTCGTAAAGATCCAGTGTGGCACTCTCCCCCTCCCCAAGGTGAAGTCTCCAAGTTACAATGCTACCACCGGCATCCCGTAAAATCGAGAGGGTGCCCCTGCTTGAGACGTTGTCCACGAGGCTGAAATAGGCCCCTACTTCCTGCTTCACGACAAAATCTCTTTCGTTTCCCTCGTTTCTAAAAGATATCCTCGTGTGATAGTCCCCACTCTGGCCGCTAAGGAGTAGCATTCGCCCGTCCACTGCACTCTCGAGATGGAGGTCGCAATCACCACTTCCAGGACAGACTGTATGAACGCTTATGTTTCCGCTTTTAACACCGTAACCACGTATTTCCGCCCCCTCGTTCAAGAGGTAATCACTCCCGCACTCGGTGAACTCCTGGTTCCCCGCTGGGTTGAGCTTGGTGTGCACAGTTACATCCATGTACCCACTCTCACCAGGGGCCAAATCCACTCGCCAGAGGATGTGATGACTCCCACCGGATTGAACCAGGGAGTAGTTACCGGCGCTCAAAGTCAAAGAGTCCACATCGAACTCTCCGGGAATGACGTCCCTAACACTCAGGTTCCTGGCAACTCCAGGGCTACTTACCGTAATCCTGAAGGTCCAGTGGAGGGGAGCATGTGCGGGCACTTCGGACTCACCACTCAGCAGTTCCTTTTTTATGGTGGGCCCCCCAACTACAACTAACCTCACCGGACACGTGACCAGCAGGGCATCTCCCCCATTCCAGCGGGCATACACAGAAATCGGCACGGTGTACTCTCCCGGACCGGCAGCACTAAGAGAAACGTGGCCCGTAAATGTGTAGCCGCTTCCAGGGTAGATTCCCCTCTCCCCACCGTCCTCGGTTTCGAGGTGCACCTTCACGTTGTCCGGAAGGGATGAGTAGTCGGGATAGAGGGACACCCACACGGTCCCCATATCGTTCAAATGGTTTCTGAGCGTTAGGGCATTGAACTCAACCTCCCCGTTTGAATCAACCGTGACCACGGCGGAATAACCTTTTTCACACACGGCCCCAAGGTATTCCCCACTGTGTGATACAACGTTCATTCTTACCTCCCTGATAGCGTTTAAACCAACAAAGGTACCGCTCGATCCGATGATGATTAGCAAGGCCACGAGGAGTCCAAAAACAGTAACGATCATCTTCCTCATATCCGCAACACCTCCAAGAACCTCCCGATAAAAGAGCCCCTTCCCCTTCTGATTCTTACTACGTCCTCCTTTCCCATCCCAGTGACGAGGTAAATCATCCAGAGCATGACCCCAACCTCAAAGAGTATCGCAAGAAGGGGTAACATGGGGTTAAAACTGTAGAGCCAGGACACCACCGGGGCCGGCAGGACGTGGGGATACGCAGTTATCTTGACACCGGTAGAATAGACGGCGGTTTTTTCGGGTGCCCTTACATTGACCACGAGGGTTCTCTCCTCCCCACCGCTGAGTTGGAAGCTCGGAGAAGAGATGGCCGTTACAGGAGCGTGGGCTGAGACGTAGTAGAGCATCGGGTAGATGTTGTTGTTTTTGACCATCAACTCCGTGGAGAATTCCTCTCCCGGGAGATGCCAGCCATCCCTCAATCCTCCTGCGCTCGTAACGGCGTACTCCAGAGGAACACTCTCCCACGAAACAAAAACGGCCATTGCAACGGTTATTATAAGTATCACAGCCACAGCCAAATAGAGGGTTCTAAACCCAATCCTCAAAAACCTTGACCGCCGTTTTCGCTCTCCCGAATCCCCCGAAAAGGCTATGATACCCACTAAGGCCAGGATGACACCCAGGAGAATTTTGGACCTATTGTCAAGTCCCCCCTGGAGGTAGTTCCCAACCAGAGGGATCCTTATCACATGCCCCTCAAGTGTCACAACCTTTCCAGCCACGTCTTTTTTCTGAACCGGCGGTATACCGGAACCCACCTGATCCGTTGCAACGTTGGCGTCCCCCTTTGTTAAGTAACCCCCGCCAGTTATGAGAACCACCCTGTGAACGGTCCACTTCCCGTTGGCCCGGAAGACTATCACGTCACCTACCCCAGGGTTCCTTGAGAGAGGGTTCAGGAAAAAAACGTCACCCCTGTTTATATTTGGAGTCATGCTCTCAGAGTAAGCGTAGGACATGAAAACCGGCCTGTCAAACAGCGCCCCAAGGAGGGACCCGACCACCAGAACCGCGAGAAGCCCAATTAAAAGGTACTCAATCAAACCTTTCATTGACAGGCCCCCTTCATGACTTCAATCGTAAAGCTATCCCAGCGAGCGCCCGTAATTTCTCCCGGCGAATTTACCCTCACGCCGACGTTCCTTTTTTCCCTTCCAACAGTTAGCTCCATGCTTCTGCTCCACTTTCCAGTGAAGCTGCCAGAGAAAAACTGCACGCTTGGGTTTTTGGAGGATATTCTCACGCAAATCACAGAAGATTCAGTTTCGAAGGGCCTGTTAACCACTATGAGCACGTCTTCGAAAACGTAAACACTCTCTGAACTCAGACCCCTGGCTTTTCCGGAACAATGAGGGTTTCGAGAACTAATATCCAGAACAAGTGAACCGTTTTCGTTCCAATACGAATAGGGGGCAACCGGAATCACCACTGGACCGCCCCTGGAATATGTACTGGTAATCATTAAGGGATGAGAGGGGTGTATCCCCCCTGATCCGATGAGCAGTAGAATCAACATCCCAATACCGGAGCCAATTTTTATAGCGGTTTTCATCTTTTTTCCTCAAGTTCAAGGAGCAAAGGCTCCAGAAAGAAATTGTTCACTGAGTGCCTCCGCAAGTTCCCGCTGTGGCGTAAAAGGCGATGTTCCCATCGAGCTCGTTGCCGGCATCTATGTTGGCGCTGTCTATTATCATGCCTATCCTCACGACGTCCCCGGGCATCACGGTCACGTAAAGGTTGGTCGCTCCCGTGGTCTGACCCGGCACGTAGTCCCCCTCGAAGAAGCTTATGCCTCCGCTTCCACTGTATGTTATGTTCATGCAGATGGGCGTTTCCTCCCAGAGATGATTGCTTACTCCGAAGACCTCTTCAAAGACGTAGGTGCTGTTCGGGCTGACGCCCCTCCCATATCCCTCTTGCCAGTTGGCGTTTGCATCGCTGAGATCTATAACAAGCATCCCGTTGCTGTTAATGTAGGCATAGGGCTGAAGGGGCTCGAGGTCTATTAGCTCATTGTCGTCGGGAACTATCTGTATGTGCACGTTCCTATCGGCTTTGAAATAGGCGAAGTTGGCACTGCTCGCCGTGACGGCTATGAGGAGTCCTGCCATCAAAATCACGAGTCCAAACACTTTTTTCATCATGACCCACTCCCGCAGCTTATCGGGGCGTTATCGGCTGGCCATGCCTGTACGGTTATTGTCACGTCATAGTTTCCAAGGGTGTTGCCCGCGGCGAGTTCCATGCCAATACCGAGTGCCTCTCCTGGTGCAAGTACAAAGCAGACGTCTCCAACTGCCGTGTCCGAGTTGTAGGGCTTTACGTTAGTGCCCGTTTCCCTCATGTTCTTTCCAGGGTCATAGAACGATACCCTGCCCGAGTCCGAGGAGGTGACCCGTACGATTATGTCTTTGTTATCCCACAGGTGGTTGCTCACATTGAAAATGTGGTCAAAATTATACCTGCTCTGCGGACTAAGGCCGCTCCCAAGTGGATTGCCTTCTTCATCGTACCAGCTGGAATCCTCATGTCCCGGCCAGTTGGGATTGTTCTCAGAGAAGTCAACAACAAGTTGCCCTCCATCGTTTATGTATGCGTAGGGCTGGACTGGCGTCAGATCAATGAGCTCGGCATCGTCGGTAACGACGGCTATGTGCGAACTCCTCTGGACGCGGTAGTCCCTGAAGGTTGCACTCGTGCCTAAGGCAAAGGCTGCCGCAACCATCAGACCCAGCATACCCAGGGCAAGAAGTTTTTTCATGGTGTTTTCCTCCATACGGTAAAATCGCAACCCTCAGCAAAGCATCACAGGGAAGCTTAACATGGAGTGGGTGGCAAAGTATATAGTAAATTCCAGCTTACTCTCGAGTAAGCGATCATTACCGAACATATGGGAACTTCCCGCCCATTTCATTCGATCCTTCTAACCTTCGTGTGGTGGATTAACCCTATTGAAAGGTAAACTCCCGCCGTTATGAGCAGTATCAAGCTCCCGAGGTAGAGTCCGAGGAGGATAAAGATGATGGAAGTTCCGATGTAAAAACCACTCCAGCTTATATCGTGCTTGTTCACGACTTCCATGTATACGGTAACATCCTCTGGAATCCCCCTGAGCGTAACCACGCCGTGCTCGAATGATACAACACCCTCACGCTGAAGCTTAGGTATGTGGGTCTGAACGAGGCTCACATAAACACTTTTTCGATGCTTCCTATCGGAGTATCCCTCTTTCTCTGAAATGTACTCCACGACATCCCTTAACTCGGCTCGACCATCGCTCTTCTGGAGGAACTCGACCATGAGCATTCTCCTGTCGTTACCGAGAATTGCAGTTGTTGCGCCCATTTTTCACCGCAGTTTGTAATGTTTTCTGCCGTTACCGTTCGGGTAAAAGGCCACCACTTTTTTCTCGTCGACCATCTTCCGAAGAACCCTCTCAACCTTCTGCCTCGTGAATGGCAATCCCCTCTCGTTCAGAAAGCGCGTAATGAAAGCAACGCTAAGAGGACCTTCCCCATTCAAGAGCTCAAGAATCTCCTCCTCAAGTCCCCGTGTTCTCCCCATTTTTCTACCCCCTTACACCCAACCAAAGGTATTAGCCCTTCATCTTATTTAAGGGTTCCCAAAGGAAGCTTTTTCCAAAAATGAAGTCATTCTTCGTCGAATCTCTTTAAAAAAGAACATCAATAGTTTAAACTTCAAAACGTCAGACAACACACTGCATTTTAATCACAGAATAAACCAACCCTTAACAAAACCCCACTGCATCAATGGAATAAAGGGGGTTCGAAGTCTGGAGCCCGTTTAAATGGTAGCCCCGCGGGGATTCGAACCCCGGTCGCGGGATCCAGAGTCCCGCATGCTTGGCCGCTACACCACGGGGCTGTGCCCGTTGATAGCTTAAGGAAGGGCTTTATAAATTTTACTAAGAAACTTTACTGGTGCAAAGTTTCATCAACTTAGGATCTACCGTTTAAAGGCTCGAAAACGATTTGTACACGGTTAAAACTGCACCTTAAACAGGGGGTTAATGTTAAAACGGCTTTTATTGTGGGGGTTCATTGTTCAATTCGGCGCCCTTCGAGTGCCTTTTTTAGAGGGGAACTCTACAAAAGTTCAAAACAATGGGGTAAAACCCGGTTTAGCGGCGTTTTAAGAGGTGCGCACTTTAATTTAGTCCGCCTGAACAGTCAGGACTATTTGATGAATTTCGTCGGAAAAGTTTCCTGAAAAGTTTGGTTGGCGCCCGGGCCGGGATTTGAACCCGGGTCACGGGAGTGACAGTCCCGTATGATAGACCGGGCTACACCACCCGGGCGTTTGAGTGGCCGGCGGCGTCCCCGGTTTCCCGCCCCCTCTCGGAGGGCAGTACACCCGGGATCGCTGGCGGGCTTAACTTCCGGGGTCGAAACGAGACCGGGTGTGACCCCGCCGCTATGACCGCCGTACCGGTACAGACCTCCAGGGTGGAGTTTATAAACGTTACGGTCACCGAGCGCAAACCCTATATAACCCCCACCCCTACGAATGGAAGGTGTTGAGAATGGGACTGATCGAAGATAAAGCCCTGGTTGAGGCCGCTCTCTTTGTTTCTGGAAGACCTTTGAGTGTTAAAGAGCTGTCCAGGGCCCTGGGGATAAGATCACTCGATTACATTGAAAAGCTCATAGAACTCATAGCCGCGGAATATGCGGAGCGAAAGAGTGCAATAGAGGTAGTTAAAGTCCTCGGGGAAAAGTACGTGATGCAGGTGAAACAGGAGTACAGCCAGCAGGTGGTTCATCTGATGCCGAGACCCGACCTCAGGACGGGTGAACTGAAGACCCTTGCGCTGATAGCGTACCTCCAGCCCATTGAGCAGAGCAAGCTCGTCAAACTTCGCGGTAGCCAGGCATATGAGCACATAAGAAAGCTCCTCGAGATGGGAATGATATACGCGGAACCCTATGAGAGAACGAAACTCCTTCGCACTACTCCCAAGTTCGCAGAACTCTATGGTTTTCCCTCGGATGACCCGATGGTGATAAAGGAGGCCTTCAAGAAGGTTGTACATGCAGAATACAGCGACCTGATAGCGAAACTGGAGGGAAAGGATGCTTCAGGGGAAGAGTCGGGGGAGGATGATAGGAATATCGGCACGGAGGGCTCCTCAGCACCGGAGGAAAATCAATAACCCCCTTTGTTTGAGCGTTCAGGAAAAAAGTTTAAATAGTGGGAACAAGGATTACCATTAAGGTGAGTGTTATGGGAGTGCTTACAAAGGACGAGATAATAGGCGTTATCGAGAGGCAGCGAAACCTCTCACGGGATGAAATAGTGAAGAGAATTCACGAGATATCAAAGAGAGAGGGGATATCGGAACACGCTGCCGCTTTGATGCTCGCGGAAGAACTCGGTGTAAACCTCGAAGGGGATGAAGAACTCCTACATATAGCGGATCTTG
>Ga0256833_1003621_pt1 | contig 10557 bp, 12 predicted proteins | sample 356284metaG_FD_190535 | JGI IMG/M metagenome (GOLD analysis project Ga0256833, IMG submission 190535) | Hydrothermal vent microbial communities from Mid Atlantic Ridge, Atlantic Ocean - 356-284 | ecosystem: Environmental > Aquatic > Marine > Hydrothermal vents | place: Atlantic Ocean: Mid...
AAACTGCTGGCCGATCTCGGTGAGGCCGTTTACAACTACTTCAACCCCCCGCAGAAGTAGCCTCGGCCTGCCCTTCGGGACACCAGCGGCGGTAATCTTCCGGCGTGTCGAGCGCGACCCGCACTTGCGGGTCGTGCCATTTAATTGCAGCGGGGGGAAAGCGGTTGAACAGCGCCCGCGCGCCGGTGTCGCCGGTGAGGTTGGCCAGCAGGGGGAACAGGCGCGCCCGAATGAGTACCGGGTTGGTGCGCTGGCCGCCGACGACGGGTGTGATGATGGGCGCGTCGCTGGCCATTGCTGCCCGGCACAGGGCCTGGATGAGTGCCGGTGGCACGAAGGGCTGGTCGGCGAGCAGGAAGACGGCAGCACTTGCCTCGTTGGCCTGCAATGCCTGAACGGCAACGCGGACCGAAGTGCTTTGACCGTTGGTCCATTGAGGGTTTTTGAGCACCAGGACAGGCAGGTCGGCAACGGCGGCTTCCACGGCAGCCGCGCCAGCGCCGACGACCACCCATACCGGCGTCAGGCCGGCTTCCAGCGCCACGCGCGCCGCCCGGTGCACTAAGGTTTCCCCCTGGCAGGGCAGCAGTTGCTTCAGGCGCCCCTGCATCCGCCGTGCGCCGCCTGCGGCCAGGACCACGCCCGCGATGTCGTGACAGCCGTTCATGGAGCGTAGGCCTCGATGAGGTGGGGCGCGTCGCTGCGCGGGCTGTTGACTTCCGGTGAAACCGGCCACATTTGCATGGCTTCAGCGGGGTAGGGGCGCAGCCACGCTTCTAAAGCCTGCACCGGCTGCTCGCCGGGGTGCAGCCAGGTTTCCCACGCCGCGGGCGGCAAAATTACCGGCATCCGCTCGTGCACCTGCTTCACCAGCGCGTTGGCGCGCGTGGTCAGCAGCGCGCAGCCGAGGATGACCGAGCCGTCTGCGCCTTCCCAGCGTTCCCACAGCGCCGCGATGGCAAAGGGCTGGCGGTCGGCGAGGGTGAAATAGTAGGGCTGGGTGCGCTTTTTGCCGCTGCGTTGCCATTCGTAAAAGCCGTCGGCCAGCACCAGGCAGCGGCGGCGGCGAAAGGCCGCCCGGAAGGCAGGTTTCTGGCCTGCGGTTTCGGCGCGGACGTTGATGAAGCGGTAGCGGCGCGGGTCTTTCGCCCACGCGGGCACCAGCCCCCAGAGGAAATGCTCAGCCCGCCGGTCGGCGGTGTTGGGCACGGCCAGAATGGGCTGCCCGGGGGCGATGTTGTAGCGCGGCTGCACTTCCGGCGGAATGATGAATTGCCGGAAGATGCGTTGCAACGCGGCGGCGTCTAAGGTGAGGGTGAAGCGTCCACACATGGGGAAGGGGGTAGGGTGCAAGATGCAGGGTGCAGGATGCAGGCGCTGGGGGAGGGTTAGAGCAGCAGCCAGATGACGCCCGCGGTGGCGATGACGGTGCCGAGGATTGCGCGCGGGGTAATGCGCTCGTGGAAGAACCAGTGGCCGACGGGCAGCAGCAAAATGGGCGGCAGGGCGCTGAGGGTGGTGGCGATGCCCACCGGGATGGTTTTGATGGCAAACAGCCCTAACGACATCCCCAGCACTGGCCCGATGAGCACGGCGATGGCCACCGTGCGTAAGGCTTTGGGGTGCTCGCGGAAGGTAGCGAAGGTCGGTATGGCTTTCCCCGCGAGCACCGTCCATGTCCACAAGGCCAACATGCCGCCGAACATGCGGAGGGTAGCGCCGGAGAGGGTGGGTAGGCCGGTGTTGAGCCCCAGTTTAGAAAGCAGAATGCTCAGCGCGCTGACGAAGGCGGCAATCAGGGCAAAGATCAGCCCCCGCGGGTTGTGTTGCCGCTGGCGATGGCCTTCCTCGTCGGGCGACTGGCGTTCCAGCACCACCCAACTTACACCGCCCAGCACCACCGCGATGGCAGCAATTTGGGCGAAACTGAGCCGTTCGCCGAGCCATACCCATGCCAGGGCGGTGGCCAGCGCGGGCGAAAGGTTGAGCACCAGCAAGGCGATGCGCGGCCCAATGAGCACGAAAGCCTCGAACAGGAAGGCGTCGGAAAGCGCCAGGCCGATGATGCCGGAAACCAGCATGTAGGCAACGGCGTCGGGGCGGGCGTGGGGAAAGGGTGTGCCGTACACCAGCCAGTGGATGATGCCGAAATACAACGCCCCCAGCAAGAGCCGCAAGCGGTTGGTCGTCAACGAGCCCACTTCCCGCCCGGCCAGGGTGAAAAGGGTGGGGCCGAAAGTGAAGCATACCGAAGCCGCGAGCGCAGCGAGTTCGCCTAACAGAAGTGGAGTCACGGTGATTTCAGGCGCAGATGGGTAAAAGCGAGGTGCGATGCAAGGCTACGGCGCCCGACGGCTGCGGGACGCACAGGGCGGTCGCATGGCGACGCCTTGGAGGGGAACCGAGCGGTGTTTATTATACCGCTTCCCCAGGCTGTGGAGCACCAGGAAAGCCGTTGTGAGCGTTCCAGTGGTAAAATGGGAAAGCCGCCGTTTCTGGCGGGGGGTTGTTCGCGCCTGTGAGCTTGCGCCATTGAAGGAATGCCATGTCCACCTGGATTGCCAACCTGCTTTTCCTTTTGCAGCGTTTTACCTGGGCCAGCGCCATCGACATTTTGTTGGTGACGCTGGTGTTTTTCGTCGTGCTGCGCTGGTTACGCACGACCCAGGCAATGGCGTTGGTGCGGGGATTGGTGGCGCTGATCATCCTGGTGGTGTTCCTGACCAGCGTGATCAACCTGCCTGCGTTTACGTGGCTGTTGCGGGCGACGTTGCCCGCCCTGATTCTTGCCATCCCGGTCATTTTTGCCCCCGAAATTCGGCAGGCATTGGAACGCCTGGGGCAGGCGGAAATGTGGTTCCCCCGCGACCGGGCTGCTGCGACGGCCAGCGTGACCCCCAAGGTGGTGGAAGCCGTAGAGCGGCTGGCGAAGCGCCACCACGGCGCGTTGATCGTCTTCCAGCGGGTGACGCCGCTGGGTGAGTATGAGGCTACCGGCGTGTTGTTGGACGCTTACGTCAGCCCCGAGTTGCTCTTGCAAATTTTTTACCCCAACACGCCATTGCACGATGGTGCGGTAATTATTGCGGGCAACCGCATCCGTGCCGCGGCCTGTGTGCTGCCCCTTTCTTCCAGTGGCATTTTGACCCATTCTCCGGAGCGCCAGATGGGGCTGCGCCATCGCGCGGCCCTCGGTATCGCCGAGGTGAGCGACGCCGTGGTGGTCGTGGTTTCAGAAGAAACGGGTAAAATTTCGCTGGCTCACGATGGGCGCATTTCGCACAGCCTCTCGCCGCAACGTTTGCAACGCTTGTTGAGCGAGTTTTTCCCCGAAAAAGCGCAGTCGCGCACGGTCTGGCAGACTTTATGGGATTTTGTCCGGCGGTTGATGGCCTCGCCCCCCGCGGAGGATGACGCCTGATGAGCCTGTGGCGCTGGTTGAAACGCAATTTCGGCACGCTGTTGATGTCCTTCCTGCTGGCGGTGGCGGTGTGGGTGTCGGCGGTGTTGTCAGAAGACCCCAACGAGGTGCGCGTGTACCCGCGCTCGGTGGAGGTTGGCGTAATGGGGCTGGAAAAGGGCCTGATGACAGTGGACGGCCTGCCAGCCTCGGTGCGCATCACCTTGCGCGCCCCGCGCAGTGTGTGGGCTTCTCTGGAAGGCGACCCCACTGCCGTGCAGGCTTATGTGGATTTGCATGGACTGCAGCCCGGTGTGTACGCGGTGCCGGTGCAGGTGCGGGTGGCTTACCAGCCGGTGGAAGTGGTGAGCGTCACCCCTGCCCGCCTGGAAATCACCATTGACAAGCGTTTGACGCGAGAAGTGCCCGTGACCGTCGATATGCGCGGCGAGGTTGCCATTGGCTATTATGCCTCGGCGCCGGTGGTGCACCCGCTCACGGTTGAGGTTTCGGGGCCTGCTTCGGCGGTCAGCAAGGTGACTGCTGCACAGGCGCAGATTTCCATCGAAGGCGCGCGCGAGTCGTTCAAGCGTGAAGCCGCGCTGGTGCCAGTCGATGCCGATGGTCAGCGGGTGCCGGGCGTCACGCTGACGCCTTCCCATGCCACGGTGTCGGTGGCGGTGCGTCAACTGGGCGGCTATCGCGATGTGGCCGTCAAAGTGCGGTTGGTGGGGCAGGTGGCGAATGGCTACCGCATTACCAACGTCACCGTCTCGCCGCCGGTGGTGACGGTGTTTTCCCAGCAGCCGCAAAAAGTGCGCAATTTGCCCGGCTTCGTTGAAACCGAGCCGCTGGATATTTCCGGCGCCACCGATGATATTGATGCCCGCCTCAAACTGGTGCTTCCTGAAGGCATTAGCCTGGTTGGGGAAGACACGGTGCTCGTTCAGGTGAATGTCGCCGCCATCGAGACCAGCGTGACCATGTCGTTGCCGGTGGAAGTCACCGGCTTGAGCGCCGATCTGGAAGTCAAAGAAATTTCTCCCAAACTGGTGGATGTCATTCTTTCCGGTCCTTTGCCCGTGCTGGAAGGTTTGCAGCCTTCTGCCGTGCGGGTAACGGTCGATGTGAGCGGCTTGACGGCGGGCACGTATCAGCTCAAGCCCAGCGTCGAAGTGCTCAAAGACAAGGTGCAGGTGGAATCCTTCCTGCCAGTGACAGTGGAAGTCACCCTGCAGCCGGTGACCACGAAACCCTGAAAGACCCCACCCTATATGCTGACTGTGTGCGGGATGCCTGAAGGTATGCCGTGACGATGTTGCCAGTAAAGCGAAGAGGTTGAATGGAATGAGCAAAAAATCGCGACCGGTGGTTGCCCTGGTGGGGCGGCCCAATGTAGGCAAGAGTACACTTTTCAACCGCCTGGCCGGTGAGCGGCTGGCCGTGGTGGATGAAACCCCTGGCACGACTCGCGATCGCCTGGTTGCCGAAACCGAGTGGAGCGGGCGGGTGTTCGACATCGTTGATACCGGCGGCATTGACCCTACCGGCGTGGCCTCGCCGGGCAAACAGCCGCTTTCGGTAGGCTCGGCGCAGTTCATTCGCGAAATCCGCCGCCAGGCGCAAATGGCCGTGGAAGATGCCGATGCTGTACTCTTTCTGGTCGATGTGGAAAGCGGCATCACGCCTGCCGACCGCGAGGTGGCCGACATTTTGCGCCGTTTTCAGAAAAAGCGGGGGGGCAAGCCTTTCCCGCCGATTATTCTGGCTGTCAACAAATGCGACCACATCGGGCGTTTTGCCGAAGCGGCGCAGTTCTACGCTTTGGGCTTAGGCGACCCGCACCCCATATCGGCGCTGCACGGCACCGGCACTGGCGATATGCTCGACGCGCTGGTCGCGGTGCTTCCCCCCGTCCCTGCCGAGGAAGAAGAAGACGAAAGCGTTGCCATTGCCATCGTGGGCAAGCCCAACGTGGGCAAGTCGAGCCTGCTCAATCGCTTGCTGGGCGAAGAGCGTGCCATTGTCAGCCCGATTCCCGGCACCACCCGCGACGCCGTCGATACCCACCTGACCTACGAAGGCACGCCGATCACCCTCATCGATACTGCGGGCATTCGCCGCCGCGGTCGCATCGACCCCGGGGTGGAAAAATACAGCGTGTTACGCTCGTTTCGCGCCATCCGCCGCGCTGAGGTGGCTTTGTTAGTGTTGGATGCCACCACACCCATCAGCGCGCAGGATGCCCACATTGCCGGTTTCATTCTCGATGCCTGGAAGAGTGTGGTAGTCGTGGTCAACAAGTGGGATGCGGTGGAGAAAGATACCTACACCATGCAGGGCTACGTGCAGGAAATTCGCCGCAAACTCCACTTTTTGGATTACGTGCCTATCCTCTTCGTCTCGGCAAAAACCGGCCAGCGAGTGCACACCATTTTGCCAACGGCGCTTCAGGTCAACGAAGCCCGCTTTACCCGCCTGCCCACCTCTTTCGTCAATCGTGTGTTGCAGGAAGCCCTCGACCGCCACGCTTTGCCTTCCAAAGGCGGGCGGTTGCCGAAAATCTATTTTGGCTCGCAGGTGGCTGTTGCTCCGCCCACCTTTGTGTTGCAGGTCAATGACCCCCAACTGGTGCATTTCAGTTACCTGCGCTTTTTGGAAAACCGCATTCGTGAGGCGCATCCTTTCCCGGGGACGCCGATTCGGCTGATTGTGCGGAAGAAAAACAAATAATTTGGAGGACGCATGGAAAACCTGGAAGCCCTCATCGCGCGCGTGACGCAAGAAGTGCTGACGGCATTGCGCAACGCGCCAACGCTGGAAACCACGGAAACCGAAGCCCAGGGCTGGCGTGCTCGCACGGTATTTGCTGCCGGCCAGGTGGTGACAGCCCGGCTGGAACGGGCGGGTGCTCCCTCGGCGCGCGCAGACCGGGAACGCCCCGTAAACATTGCCCGCCTGATTGATCACACCTTGCTCAAGCCGGAGGCCACTGCCCAGCAAATTGTGCACTTGTGCGCCGAGGCGCGGGAATACCGCTTTGCTTCGGTGTGCATCAACCCCTGGTATGTGCGCCTGGCCGCAGACCTGCTTTCCGACGTGGCAGATGTGGAAGTCTGCACCGTGGTGGGTTTCCCGCTGGGGGCAACCACGCCGCAGGTCAAAGCCTTTGAGGCATTGCAAGCCATTGCCGATGGAGCGACCGAGGTGGACATGGTGATCAACGTCGGGGCGCTCAAAAGCAAACGCTACGACGCGGTCGCGCGGGACATTCGCGCCGTGGTGCAGGCTGCCCACGGCGCGGGGGCGCTGGTCAAAGTCATCATTGAGGCGGCGCTGCTGAGCGATGAAGAGAAAATCGCCGCGTGCCTGCTGGCAAAGCAGGCTGAGGCCGACTTTGTGAAAACTTCGACGGGCTTTGGGCCTGGGGGGGCCACGGTCGAAGATGTGGCGCTGATGCGGGCGGTCGTGGGCCCTGAAATGGGTGTGAAGGCGGCGGGGGGCATTCGCTCTTACCAGGCTGCGCAGGCCATGATCGCTGCTGGTGCCAACCGGATTGGTGCCAGCGCGGGCGTGCGCATCGTTGCTGAAGCCAACGGAACGGCGTGAACTTGAAAGGGCGGGATGGCCAGCAAAGCGCCATCCCGCAAATCTTTTGCCCTTTAGCGGCATTCGGCGTATAATGCTGCCTGTTTGGATGACTCTTGTGTTGCGAGGCTGATTGTGTCGTTTTCTCCCCTTCCCCCCGATGCGCCCCCTTCTCAGAATGAAGTGTTCCCGCCCATAGAAGAGCGCCCCCAAAAAGGGCGGGGTTGCCTGCGCTCCTTTTTTCGCTTTGTGTGGGAAATCGTCCAGACGCTGCTCATTGCGGGTTTGCTCTATTTGGGCATCAACGCTATCACCGCGCGGGTGCGCGTGCAGGGCATGAGTATGCGTCCCACATTCAAAAGCGGCGAATTCGTCCTGGTTTACCGCCTGGCTTACCGCTTTTCCGAGCCTCACCGGGGGGATATCGTCATTTTCCACCCCCAGGCCTTCCCCAACGCGCCGCGTCATGCGCCGGAAGACGATTACATCAAGCGCATCATTGGCCTGCCCGGGGAAACGGTGCGCGTGGAGGGAGGCAAGGTGTATATCAACGGGCAGCCGTTGAACGAGCCTTACATTGCCGAACCGCCGCGCTACCGGGGGGTGTGGCGTGTGCCGCCGGGGGAGGTGTTTGTGTTGGGCGACAACCGCAACAATTCCACCGATTCCCATGTGTTTGGGCCGGTGCCGATGAACCGCATTGTCGGGCGGGCGGTCTTGGTCTATTGGCCGCCGGACGCCGCACGCATTTTCCACCGCCCCGATTATGGCCTGCCCGATGGGAATGCGGTAAAATAGCGGTATGGCCAAGAGGGAAAACGTGACGCGTGACGTGGAATACTCGTGCCCACGCTGCAGGGCGGGGGTGTTGCAGCCGCGTGAATTGACCTATTTCACCACCGTCGATGACCAAATGTTGGTGGTGCCAAACTTCCCGGCGTGGGTGTGCGACATTTGCGGCTATGTGGAATACGACGAGCGGGCGTTGGGGTGGCTTTATACCCTGCTCTCGCCCCCCATGCAACATCGCCCGCGGCGCCCTGCCGCGCATTCTACCCGCCCGCGCCCTGAAAAATAGGGCGCGGCGTGTTTTCGGAGGGGCTATGGGCTGGACCAACCGCTTGATTCCCGTGGATATTTTTACCGCCAGTTACCGCGTGGTTGGCAAAGTGCAGGTAGGCAGCAGTGGCCTGATGGGAATGCTCAACGACGACACCACCTCTTACCTGCGGGTGTATGAAGCCACGTTGGCGCGCTTGCACATGCCAACCAAGCGCGCGGCCCAATATGAAGTGGTCGAATTGACCAAGCGGGGCATCCACGCGGTTTGTGTGCGCACCCGCGACGGCGTGGGGCCGTTGGGGCTGGTACGAGGTGGTTTCACGCGGGTGGTGCAATATCGTGTCGCGGCCATTTCGCAGGTGTTTGAGTTCCACGGCTTGTTCAACTGGGCGGGTAAATTCGACCCGGCGGCGATCCTGGTCAAGGGCACCAGTGATTTTCTGGCGTTTTACGAAGGCGTGCTGCAGGCGGTGCTTTTCCCTAACTTGCGGGTAGAAGCGCCGGGGATGTTGGTCAATCGCCGCAAAATCGATATTTTTGTGCATTTGCAAGAGGAAGGCAAAAAGTGATGACTGACCGTGCGTGGGTGCTTCGGCGGCAACTTGTGGCTGCTGCCCGGCGGATGACAGCCCAGGGCTTGATGCCCGGGCCTTCGGGAAACCTCTCGGCGCGCCTCGACGCGGAACGGGTGCTGATTGTGCCCTCGGGCGTGCCCAAAGCCGCGTTGCAGCCGGAGGAGCTGCTGATTGTGGATCTGGAAGGCCGGGTGCTGGCCGGACGCCGCGATCTGAAGCCGACTTCAGAATGGCCAATGCATTTGGAAGTCTATCGCCGTCGTGGTGATGTGGGGGCGGTGGTGCATGCACATCCGGCGGGCGCGGTGGCGTTGACCCTGGCTGGGGTTCGCCTCGACGAGCCGATATTGCCTGAGTCAGTGCTTCTGTTGGGCGACGTCCCCACCGCGGCGTATGCCACGCCTTCCACGCCCGAAAACCGCGAGGCCATTGCCGGCTTGATCGACGCGCATGACGTCATTTTGCTGGCACGTCATGGGGCTTTGGCCGTAGGGCGTACGGTGGAAGAGGCCGTTACGCGCATGGAAGTGCTGGAGCACACGGCCAAGACCCTGTTGTGGGCGCATCTGGTGGGAAAGCCTACCCCCTTGCCGCCCGAGGCAGTCGCCAGGCTGGAAGCCGTGCGCGCCGTGTATGGCAAATAGCAGAAGGCGAGAACGACAAGGCGATTTTCGCCGCTCGCAAAAACTTGACCCCCTGAGGGGCTTCTGGTAAAATTCAGGCCGCTTGCCCCCATCGTCTAGCCTGGCCTAGGACACGGGCCTTTCAAGCCCGCGACATGGGTTCAAATCCCATTGGGGGCACAGCAAAAACCCGCCTCAAGGCGGGTTTTGTGTTTTTTCTGGCTTGTTTGGCCGCGCGGGTGCTTTGGGGGAGGGTTTCAACCAGGCGGGTGTGCCAGGCGTGTTTTCATAGCATACAGCAACACGCCCGCTGCCACCGCAAGGTTGAGCGAAGTGCCGTGGCCTTCCATCGGCAGCGTGACGATGGTTTCGCAGGCTTCTCGCTGGGCAGGGGAAAGCCCTTCGCGCTCACTACCTAACAGCAGCACCGCGGGTTTCGTATAGTCAACTTCGGTGTAGGCCGCGGTGCCGCGCGCCGACGAGCCATAGAGGTGATAGCCATGCTGTTGGGCCCAAACAAGAAAGGCTTCCCACGAGGTTTTGACCACCGGAAGCCAGAAAAGCGCCCCCATGCTGGCGCGCACCGCTGCAGGGTGGTAGGGGTCAGCGCCGCCTTCCAGCAGAATGAGAGCATCGGCGCCGACGGCATCCATGGTGCGCAGCACGGTGCCGATGTTGCCGGGGTTTTGGGGCGCGGTGATGGCAACAACCCAGGGTTGGGCGTCGGGCACAAGGCTTTCCAGCGGGGTGGTTGGGATGGGAAGCACGGCGATGAGCCCCTGGCTGTGTTCGCGCGGCGAAAGGCTGTCCAGCACTTCGCCGCTGATAGCATAGACTGGCCCGCGCTTTTCGGCCTCGGCCACCAACCGGCGGCCAAAGGCGCTGGTCAGCCGGTCGGGGGCCCAGAGCAGATAGGCAATTTCTGCGCCTGCTTCCAGGGCTGCACCCACATGCCGTAACCCCTCGACCAGGAACAAACCGTGCTTGCGCCTTCCCTGGCGGGTCAGCAGCCGACGTGCCAGTTTGACTTTGGGGTTTTGGCGGCTTTGGATGACGGGCATGAGGGATCGTCGGGTAGTCGGGAGGCTTGGTAGTCGGGTAGTTAGGGTTTCGGGGGGGCGTTGCCTCACGCGAAGAGGACGTGTTTCTGCAAAAACCGCTCGATGGTGGTGTAGAGGTCTTCTAAGGTCTCCGGTTTGCGGAAGCCGTGGCCTTCGCCTTCGTAGGTTTTGTAGATGTGCGGCACGCCGTTGCGCCGCAGCGCCGCCACGATGCTTTCCGACTGGTTGGGCGGCACCACCTTGTCTTC
>Ga0256833_1003622_pt1 | contig 10555 bp, 11 predicted proteins | sample 356284metaG_FD_190535 | JGI IMG/M metagenome (GOLD analysis project Ga0256833, IMG submission 190535) | Hydrothermal vent microbial communities from Mid Atlantic Ridge, Atlantic Ocean - 356-284 | ecosystem: Environmental > Aquatic > Marine > Hydrothermal vents | place: Atlantic Ocean: Mid...
TGCTCTTTCCGTAAAGCCTAGCTACCGGCTCGTTTAAAGCCACGTAGCGGTGGTAGTAGCTGTCCACTATGTCAAGCCTTTCAAAGAAGGTGTTGGCCGGCAGGACGACGTCAGAGTAGAGGGCGGTATCCGTGAGGAAGATATCGTGCGTGACCACGAAGACGTCGTTCTCAATCAGCGCTCTCCTCAGCCTGTTCTGGTTCGGCAGACTCGCGAGGGGATTGGAGTTGTAGACGTAGAGGAACTTTATCTTGCCCCCTTCGATGTACTCGGCAAGCTTCATCTGTGGGATTCTTCTGGCCGGCCTAGTTCTCAGGAAGGCTCCCTCGGCGTAGGACTTGTCGATTGTCTTCATGTCGTAGATGAAGCCGAAAGGATGGCCTATTAGGGCCGGCAGAATCGCTATCGCCCTGACCGCTTCCCCGCCTGCCAGGGAGCGCTGGAAGCCGTAGCCTATGTGGATTATCCCCTTCTTTTCGGCAAAATCTCTCGCGAAGGTCTTTATCTCCTCAATCCCTATCCCGGTCTCCCTGCTTACATAATCAAGCGATAATGTTTTTACATAATTCTTGAATTCTTCGAAGCCGTAAACGTTCTCGTGGACGAATGCTTTATCATGGAGTCCTTCTTCGATTATAACCTTTGCAACTCCAAGGGCAAAGAGAACATCTGTGTCTGGCTTTACCTGGAAGAACCTGTGAGAGCGCCTGGCCGTTTCAGTTCTGACTACATCCACCGTCCAGATTTCAAGGTTGTACCTTTTCACCAGCATGAACCCATGAAGGTTCGTCCAAAAGGCGTTTATTCCCCAGTAAACTATCAACCGCTGGTTTTTGAGCTCCTCTGGATCCATTCCAACTGCCGTCCCGTAGACGTCTCTCAAAGCCTCCTGCCCGGCCCTGTCGCAGATTCCGTAGTCGAGCATTGATGTGTTCAGGTAGTGGAAGAGCCTCAGCGGGAAGGCGTAGTTCACAACTCCCCTGTCCCCGGCGTACTGATAAACCAAAACGCTCTCGCTTCCATGCTCTTCAATCGTCTCCCTCAGCTTTCTGGCAACGAGTTCAATAGCTTCCTTCCAGCCTGTCTCCCTAAAGCTCCCGCTTCCTCTCTCGCCGGTTCGAATAAGCGGAACTTTGAGTCTATCAGCAGAGTGGAACCACTTTGGAAGCAAAGCGCCTTTCGGGCAGAGGAAGCCGGCCGTTATCGGATGTTCAGGGTTTCCCCTAACCGTGAGCTTTCCGCCTTTGATCTCGCTCACCATCGAGCATGTGTCGTAGCAGTCGCGGGTGCAGACTGAGAAAGGCATGGGCATCACGGGGTGATTCTTATTCTCTCTGCTGCATCCCTCTCGACGAGAACCTTCCCGAGGCTCCGGGGAATGACTGCGAGGTCGCCCGCCCTAAAGGGGCCGTATTCTTTCATGTCAGGCCCTATGATCTGGGGAACGTCGATAAGCAGGATATAGGCTTCGGTAATCGGCTTCCTTTCGGAGAACTCGGCATCAACGTTGGTTTCTCCAGTTTGTACTTCTTCCATTTGAACTTCAGTCTCAGGGACATCCCCGGGAAAGGGCAGCTCCTTCCTTCCAACAAACGCTCTGAGTACTGAAAGGATCTTCTTCTCCTCCGCCGTCACTTCACCGGGCATTCCCTCGACCGCCAGGTCAACGATTTTATGGAGCCTGATTTTGATTATCTCACGCATGAGCTTTTCTGCTATGCTTAGTTGGGCAAGATAAAGCCTCTCCTCTATATCCTCGCCCCTCTCATGGGAGCTTTCGGCACTCAGCTTGAGGGCTTTTATAAGGCTGTCAAATTCTCTGTAGAACTCTTCGTCTAATTCCGTTAGATATGGGGATGAGAGTTCTCCCTCCAAAAGCTCCCTGAGCCTGACGATGTCCACGCTCCCACCTGCCTAAAAATGGAAAGAAATCAATCCTCAACGCGAGGAGCGAGCAGGAAGACGAGTTTTCCTTCATCCCTAATCAGATACTCCATCTGGAGGGGCATCTCGTTTCCAAAGCGGAGGATGACTTCATCCGCCTTCCCGATTCCCTTTATCATGTCCGCGAGGTAGCTTATTCCGTAGGCGCTCTTGGTTTCCTCCTCCACTTCGAGGTCAAGCAAGCCTTCATCCTCAAGGGTGAGCTTTATCTCGACTTCCTGCGTTTCTCCTTCGGCCCTCATGGTGAATTCATTTTCCGTTGCCATGAACTTCATGGCGTCGCTGACGAGAGAAGCATCTTTAACGGCCTCTTTGATGACTTCTCCAAGGACAACTACTTTAGCGGTAAACGGGAGCTCTGGGAGGTCGAGTTCGAGGGCCTCGACATCGATGAGGGGTAACCTGAAGGTCCTCTTGGCAGTCCCCTCAAAGGTTATCTCAAGGAAGTTCTCGTCGCCTTTTTTGAGGATGAGCGTGTCCTTGTTCTTGCCGCGCTTGAGTATCTTCTTGAAGTGGTCCATGTTGATCCCGATGGTTTCTTCCTCCTCCACCTCGTATTTGGAGAAGATGTTCTCCGGAAGGTTCAGGTCGATGAGAACAACCCTGCTCGGATCCATGGCCTTCATGGAGATTCCCTCTTCAGATACTCTAAAGGCCGCCTCGTCGATAAGGTTGCTTGCGGTGGCTATAAGATCGGCAAAATCCTTGGCACCATCAAAAACTATCTCGAACGGCATCTTTACCCCTCCTTTAGTATGTTGAGCATCAACCTAACCCTTTCTCTGCCACGGAATAAATAAGCTTTTCCGTTGTCGGTGTCGGGAATTCGAAGGTAAGCCTCATCGAGCTCCTTTAGGGCCTTCTCAGCGAGCTTTCTGATGGTCTCCTTTTCAATTTCCTTCACTCGTAAGACCTCCAGACGTGGCCGCACTTGGTGCACTTGTAGAATATCGTGCTCGGCTCATCGCCGGCCCTCGTCTGGAGCTCCCACCAGTAGGCTGTATCGTTGCCGCACTTCGGGCAGGTGACCTTTGTGGTGGGCAGCGTTTTAACATCCTGTTCAATTATGACTACCTCCTCATCTGGCTTATGTTCGACCTTCTGCTTTATAACCGTCTTCTCCCTGTCTTTCTGCTCGTCGAAGGGCTCCTCGTAACCACATGAGCGGCAGACCCAGACCTTCTTTTTCCTGTCTGGAAGCATGAGGTTACCGCACTTTGGACAGAACTTCATCTTTCTCACCCCTTCAGCCGGGGGTTCGGTATGTGGAAGGAGAATAAAAAGTTTTGCCAGGGTGACTCAGAGGAGGGCATTTAGTTTTATCCTGACAACCTCGTGCTTGTGGGTTATTCCCACCCATTCCTTTTCGACTTGCATTCCAAGCGCGAGGCTGAGCAGACGCTTTACCATCCCCACATAGGCCTTATCGATGGTCCCCTCCTGCGGTTTACCTATCGCCAGGAAGTCCTCGTTCACCTTCTTCAAATGTTTCCTGAGCGGTGCCAGAGTTTCCACGGTGGGATTGAGTTCCATCTGTAGGAATTCCCGTGCAGACAGCGTCGGATCTCCCCTCGCCTTCGCATAGTACGTCTTGCTCAGCGTCTCCGCAATCTCCTTCATCTCCCTCTCTATCGCCGGCGCCATCCTCTTCACGTGTTCCCCGTAAACCGGGTGGTTCTTCAGCGTATCTACCGCCTCTCTATGTGCCTCGTTCACCACGTTCTTTATGAACATCATCCTCTTCATCACGCTCTCCGGCTCGTCCCTCTCCGCCGCCTTAGCTATTGCTTTCGAATAAGCAGTATGGAATACCTTCGAAACCGCCAGCGCCTCCAGCAGTTCATTCTCCCGTATCTCCCCCGTTGCAATCTTCGATACGATATCCGCCCAGTACCTCGGAACCGGGACCACCTTCCCCTTCCTCTCGAACGCCTCCAGAACCGCCCTTGCCTTCACTGGATCGTTATCCACGTGCTTCCGTATCAGTTCCTCCACTTCCCTTGACGACAGTAGGTGCGCCTTTTCCACCAACTTCTCCGCCACGTCCCTCGGTATCCCCCTCTTCTCCAGCTCGGCGTATATCTTCTCTTCTGGCACCCCCGCCTTCCTGAGCTCCTGTTCGACTTCCTTTTTAGTTGCGGGGTATTTCGGTTTTGCCGGCTCTATCTTCTTTCCGCTGATCTCGGCAAAAACTTGCTTGAGCATTTCGACATCTTCTAGATCAAGTATCCCTTCCTCCACTAACGCCCGATCAAAGTCGTTTCTATCTGCTGCTCGGTACAGCGCTTCTGGCGCTTGGAGTCCATTGGAATATATTTTCGCAGATATTTTCTTTATTGCCTTAATCGTCTTTTCTAGCCGCTGCCACTCTTCATCGGTAAGTGACTTGCCCCTAATATCCTCAATATGCTTGCCAATAACTTGGGCAATTTTTTTGTCTTCCAGCTCGAGGATTTTATCGAACGTGGCATTAGGGTTCCCCTGAATTAGCGACTCTACGGCCTTCGCAACCCTCTTGCCTATGATTGGGTGGTATCTTTTTGATAGTTCTGCTGCAACGGGCATAAGCATCTCGGTAAAGAATATGAAAAAAGCGTTGTGCGGGTTTTTGGCATCCACAGCCATCCTGTAGAATATTCCGTCTTGCGTGGGTACATCTGACCCGTCTCTTCGGACTTTATCAATTTTTTCAGCATCAAGACCTGTGATGGCTGCGATCTTCTTGTGTGTCTCGTATCCTTCGAGTATAGCTTCTGTTGCGGATAGCTTACGGAAGTCTTTGTCGCTAATCCCTAATTTTTTCAGCCATTCTTCTTTTTTGTCCTTCTTTTTCCCAAAGCCGAATGGCACATCACTCCCTCCTATGCTATTATTATCCATCTTTGGCAGTATATATTTGTTCTCTACTCGACTGGTTCAATCATTTTGCAGTTATTGTCTTGTCCTTTGGGCTTATTATCGCGAGAGGGTGTGGGTATATCTGTACTGTGAGCGTCGGCGCCCCGACATATGTTGATATCATGTATATCGATCCGGTAATCCCTCCGACTACCTGTCCGATGGGCCCGCATAGTGATATCCATTTTGCTCGTGTGTTTAAGCGCATCTCTTGCTCGTACTTTTTCGCGCTCTCTGCAATAATCTCTCCGAGTGTTTTTTCACCCTTCTTTGCCAGCGTCATTTTGTTTTCGAATGCTTGTAAAGTACGCTTACACTCCTCGCCATTTTCCAAGCACTTTTTTAGGACATCTTTTGCAGCTTTTACAAACTCATCGGCTTGTCCTGCGTACTCCGGATTTACTTTCTTCACGATTTCTGCGATCTTATCGCCATGTTCTGCCAATGCCAATAGATCAGCATCGCTAAGTTCTTCTGTGATCTTTCCAGCAGTCTTTATCGCAGTTTCTGCGGCTTTTATTTCAATATAGTTTGTGCGGAATGCTCGTGCGGCATCTGCAGTTTGTAGTATTGCAGCTAAAGAGCCTGGAATTCGCGATGGTTCTTTATCTCCAAACCGAGTAAGTAGGAGGTTAGTGACATATGCAGTTCCAGGGGCCACAAGACATGCCGCATAATCCTTTCCCCTACTAAAAAGCTCTGTGGCACCGGTTGTCCCTGCAGATAATGCTCCAAGTATGAACTTACACGCACCTACTGCTGCAAGACAACTTCCTGCCCATATCTCCGTATGGTTTGAGACTTAGTAGTTGTTCCCTCTTGTGATAGTAGTCAGCAGTTCCGAATTTTATCAAACAATCCTCCTCGTTTACGATTAGGTTCAGGTTATAGCTCTGGTATTCAGTCTGGTCTGGCAGCACGTCCCTCACCACATCACAGCTCGCTTTGTCGTAATCCTCCCCCCACACCCTCGGCTTTCCACCGTCGAACTCGATCTTGAAGTCGTAGTCCGTCATACTCGCAGGCCCGCCCTTCTTCGCGTAGTAGTTCAGCATAGGTCCAACGTCGCAGTTCCAGTCATAGCCATCCTTCGTCTCGAATCCGTTGCTGTTCTTGTTCCCCACTCCATCACAGGGATTCTCCACGCCGAGCGCCGCCAGCATCACTGACTTCGCCACGTCTTTCTTCAGCTCCTTCAGGTCGGAATCTGGCCAGGTGAGGATCAACAGCGAGCAATTCCCGTCCATCGTCTTTATCTGGGGTATTTCCCTATTTATCCCTTCCGCCTCCTGCATCCATTCTCATGAGAATAATTCCCAGAAGAATCGAACTTCATGCCATGAGGTACCCCTGCTGGAAGATGATCTACGGAAGGAGAAAAACGGGCAAGACCTTCCTGATTGAGCAAGTCCACTCCTCGGAATAGCGTCTCCAGTAAAGATTGGACTCATAGACGAGCGTGAAATCCTCGTGGAGCTGTCAAGGGAAGTGAAGGGAAAGGAACTGGTTGAGGCTTCCGTTTATCTGAGGGAGCCGATGCTCGTGCCGGCCTATGAGCCACCGCTGAGGGAATTCCTGGAGGGCTTCCTTGCATCGTCCGGACCCGTTGTGGGTGAGCTTATCGGGGAAACATTCACCGAGGAAGAGGTTTTCTTTTCAGAGGTCTATCGGGCAATCCTCCACTCGATAGCAGATGGGAAATCAAAGAGCGGGGAGGTGGCAAGTTACCTCCTCAGCAGGAATCTCCTTGACTCCCCGTCAAGTGTTCAGAAGTACCTTCGCGCTCTTTCCTCAATGGGTTTGATACGAAAGATGCCGATCTTTGGGAAGAAGAGGAGGTTCCGATACTCTGTATCGTCACCTCTCCTTGACCTTCATTTCTACCTCGAAACAAAGTATGCCTACACGGAGCTCGAAACACCCATGGAGTTCATAAGGAAAGCAATCGATTACAAGCTTCCCAAACATGTTGAGGACTTCGTGGCCGATCTACTCGCGAAGGTCTATGGGTTGAGAAGGGTAAGCGTTGAGCTCCCGAAGCTTGGGCTTGACATTGCGTTACAGGGTTTCAAGAGGCTCGAAATCGCTGGAGAGGTCAAGTGGAAGGAGCGGATTAAGCGGGACGAAATCAGGAAGATCGAGGAAAAGCTGTCACACTTCGACTGTAAAAAGGTGCTCGTCGTTCCGAATAGGGACGTCCTTGAGAGGGAACCCGAAGGGATTGAGGTGCTAACGCCCAATGATCTGCTGGAAATAGCAAAGGAAAGCCTTGAGAGAACCCCTTAGCGGAGAACTCCGAGGGATGGAGTAACTCCTGCGCTATACTTTTTATCCCCTGCGGTCAAAGTAAGAGGCGGGATACAGTTCATCCGGCCACCTCGAACTCAGCGGAGAGGGTTATCTCACTGCTCCCCCTTCCACAGCGCCCCCTGTCAATGGTCACGGTCTTCGTGATCCTGTATCTACCGGGCGGCAACGGCTCAAGCTTCCCGGCACCGTCAGAAACGTGTGTAACGAGGGGCACGGTTTGACTCCAGTTGCCGCCGGGAGGTATCGTGTAGCCTATACCGGTGAACGAGAACCCGAGGTTGAGTTCTTTCCATCTTCCGTTTTCCAGGCGGTAGAGTCTGTACGAGGCGCCCACGAGTAAGGTCTCGCTTCCGTTGTTGATGATAGTGAGGGTGAGCTCCTCACCCACGCGATATGTGACTTTGTCGAGCTTCAGAACGATTCCTTCACCGTTCGGGAGGTTTCGCGCTCCATCGCTCCTGCCCTCACCGTTCGAGGCTATGTAGTACCCGAGGGGAACCAGCAGGACTATCAGCAGGACCGGGAGAACCTTCCTCACACGGCATCACCTGGAAAAGGTACGCGGAGGGGTAATGGTTGCCAACGCTTCAAGCGGAGTTAAAGTGAGAAAAGAAAAGATCACTCCCTGAGCGGAAGCCCGTAGTCGAAGGAGTAGTAAACCCTCTGGAAGTTCTGCCTGAAGTAGAAGACGTCGCGCTCGACCTTCCTCGGGTCCTCCTTGTCAATGAGGACGCGCCTGATGAATCTTGCTATCTCCTTCATGTCGTCCTCCATCATTCCAACGCGGGTCATCTCCTGGACGCCTATGCGAAGGCCGCTCGGCTCATTGACCTTCTCAAGCGGGTCCCAGGGCAGGAGGTTCTTGTTGAGGATTATGCCGGCCTCCTCGAGGAGCGGCGCAGCCCATCCGCCGGCGGCAGGGTGGAGATCCGAGACGTCGACGATGACCTGGTGGCTTTCCGTAAATCCTTTATCCTCACCGATGACCTTGAAGCCCTCCTCGGCCATAGCCTCGGCCAAAGCTTTGGCGTTCTTGACGATCTGGGAAGCATAGCGCTCACCGTACTCAAGCATCTCGGCAGCGGTGACGACCTTTCCTGCCATGTGGTGGAGGTGGTGGTTGCTGAGAACTCCAGGGAAGATGGCCCACTGGAGTTTGGCTATCTCTTCCGTCTCGCCGAAGCGCTTGTAGATTATAACACCGCCCTGCGGTCCAGGGAAGGTCTTGTGGGTAGAGGCGGTGATTATGTCCGCTCCTTCTCTAAGCGGGTCCTGGAACTGCTTGCCCGCTATAAGACCGAGGACGTGGGCGGCATCGTACATCACGTAGGCGCCGACCTCTTTGGCCACCGGCGCGAGCTCCTTGACCGGGTGCGGGAACGGGAAGAGTGAGCCACCGAAGACGACTATCTTGGGCTCGAGCTCGCGGATGAGCTTTTCGGCCTTGTCAACGTCGATGTTAAAGGCTTCGTTGTCGAAGGGCCAGGTGTGGACTTCCAATCCGCGCATTCCTGCCGCTCCAAATGGCATGTGACTTATGTGCCCGCCGTGGCTGGTGTGGAGAACGATAGCCTTGTCGCCGGCATTGGTGAGTCCAAAGAAAGCGGCCTGGTTGGCGTTGGTTCCGGAAATCGGTCTGAGATCGGCAAATTCACTCCTGAAGAGCTTGGTGAACAGCTCGACACCGATGAGCTCAACCTCATCAACGTACTTGCAGCCCTGGTAGTAGCGCTGCCTCGGCCAGCCCTCGGCGTACTTATGCATGAACCCAGAAGCGACGGCTCTCGTTACGCTTGGGGAAGTTATGTTCTCACTTGCGATGAGGTTTATGGTGTGGCTCCTCCACTTTTCATGCTCTTCAACAAAATTCAGAACCCTGTCACGATAATCCCTGTATCCATCGGCCATGGGAAACACCTCGATGGGGAGTTGAACGGAGAGAATATAAATCTTACCGAAGGAGGAGAAAATCGGAGGGTCAGCGGCGGAGCTTCGCCGCGAGCCACATCAGGATTGGGAGTACTATGAATGCCATCAAGTCACCTGTATCTCCGGCAAAGGCCAAAACGTCAGCGAAGTTCCTGACACCCGCGAAGTAAACTACCGCGGGCGGAATGACCGTCAGCGCCCACGCTGCTTTTCTGCCCAGCTTCACGAACTCCTCGTTGTTGCTCTGCTGTGCGAGAGCTATGCCGATGTAGCTCGTGGTTATTGCAAGCAACGGAATGAAGTTGCCCACAAGCCAGCCCAGTTTTCCGTATATCTGCTCAAGGGCCTGCGTTGCCACCTGCGGAGTCTCCATTCCGAACACCAGCAGGAAGGAGGCCATGAATATCGCGTAGATTATAGTGGGTATAAGGAACGCCAGCACGAGCACCTTCTTGGTCTCCTCGTAGCTTCCCAGACCCTTGTACACATCTGGAATTATCGTGTGGCAGCCGAGGGCGAAGATTGCCACACCCGTTATGCTGAGCAGGCCACTCCACTTCACGTAGAGTGCTTTATCCGGATCGGCGTGGGGGAGGAGCATTGCCGTGACCATTATGAAGAGCGCCAGCATGAAGTAGCTCATTATCAGCTCTGTCTTTCCGCTTGCCTCAAGCCCGCGGTAGACGACGAAGGAAGCCAGTACCCAGAATATCGCTGCTCCGACCGTGTCGGTGACTCCGAAGAGGCTTGCAAAAACGTGGCCCATTCCTGCTATGTAAGCCAAAATTGCCCCGAAGCTCATCAGGCTCACGCTCAGGTACATCATCCAGCCGCCGGCCTTTCCAAGGGTCTTGTTGGCTATCGTGCTCATCTGTGCCCCGTTCATCTCGGCACTGAACTTGAGAACTATGAAGGCCGTTCCAAGCATGAGGAGCATGACCCCCGTGAGAACCCCCAGTGCGGGGATGAGTCCAACTTTGCTGGCCGCGTACGGCAGCCCAAGGACACCCGCCCCTATCTGCGTCCCCACGAGTATCGCCAAGGCCTCGTTCTTCGTTATGTGTGCCTTTTCTACCCTTATGGTGCTCGTGCGTATGCCCCTTACACCCTTTTTCTTTCTGATGCTCTGGATGACGGTGAGCTTCTTACGCCTCTGGGCGGCAAGTCTCGCCTGATAATACCTCCCGTGTGAAGTAGTAACTTTCTCTCTCTTAATCCCCTCCGACACGGGCATTTTTCTCACCTCGATTAAATGTACTCATGGATACAATTTAAACCCTCCCACGGAAATATGAAGTGTATTTCAAAGATTATTCGGTCGGCAACGCAAGACACCAAAGCCCTGGGCAGGATTTTTAAGGAGCATCGAGTATGCGTGACCATGATAGAGGAGGCAGCCAAACTCCTGGCCCGTTCGAGGTTCGCTATAGCGTTCACCGGCGCTGGGATAAGCGCCGAGAGCGGCGTTCCTACA
>Ga0256833_1003623_pt1 | contig 10554 bp, 11 predicted proteins | sample 356284metaG_FD_190535 | JGI IMG/M metagenome (GOLD analysis project Ga0256833, IMG submission 190535) | Hydrothermal vent microbial communities from Mid Atlantic Ridge, Atlantic Ocean - 356-284 | ecosystem: Environmental > Aquatic > Marine > Hydrothermal vents | place: Atlantic Ocean: Mid...
TCGTTTTTAATCAACGTGGAGACGCGGCCTTTTAACAGGCCCAGTTTCACCAGTCCGGAGGTCAAGACTTCCACAGAGACATCATGAGCCTTGTTCCATGGTTGCCCTGGCTTAATTTGTTCAATCGCAGCAAACTGGGCATCCAGGACCAATTGATAAAGCTGCTTTTGAGCCGGACTGAATTTGCCGGATATGGGGAATGTTCGGGTAATATCGGCTGCATAATGGTCACATTCGGCGCCAGCATCAATCAGCAGCAGGTCATTTTTCTTCAGTTTGTCCTTGTTGTCGACATAATGCAGCACACAGGCATTTTTGCCGCTGGCAACAATAGAGGGATAGGCGACATGACGGAGGCCGTGCTGGAAAAATTCATGAATAATCTCACCTTCAATCTGATATTCGTATAACCCGGGCTGACAGGTTTGCATGGCCCGGATGTGTGCCTTAGCAGAAATTTGCGCGGCTTTACGCATCAGTTTCTGTTCGGCGGCACTTTTGAACAGGCGCATTTCATGAACTATATGTTCCAGGGACACCAGTTCACCAGGGGCGTTAACGCCATTACGGGATTGCTTGCGGATATTGTTAATCCATTCCAGCAGTTTATGATCCAGGTCGCTGTCGCGTCCCATAGGATAGAAAACCTTGGATTTGTTTTCCAAAAGCCCGGGCAGGATGTCATCCAGGTCATCAATCGGGAAGGCATCATCCGCTTCATAATGTTGGGTGGCGCCTTCCAGTCCGGCATGAGCGCCTTCCCACAGCGCTTTTGTTTGATCAAATTCGCGGCAGAATAAAATATATTCACCCTGTTTACGGCCGGGGATAAAAACAGCCAGCGAATCAGTTTCATTAAAGCCGGTCAGGTAATAAAAATCACTGTCCTGACGGAAAGGATATTCGACGTCACGGTTACGAACCCGGCTGGAAGCACTGGCTATCAGGGCGATATTACCTGTACCAATCTGCTGCATCAGCGCCTTGCGGCGTTTTTTAAATTCACTTTGTTTCATGCGTTAATGGCTTTGTTCTGTATCATTATGTTCCTGTAGCTGGTCGCGGACGAGTAATACGGCAGCACGCAGGTATTCCTGAATTTCCATCAGTGCCTGCTCGTCTTCATCACCCGAGACATCGGTTTCCAGTTTGGTGAATTCGACAATATCGCGCATGATTTCGCCGCTTTCGCCGGGCCAATCACTGCTGGTTTTTTGATAGCCGATACCGAATAAAAATCCCTGGCACCATTGGCGAATAGCTTCCGCCCGCTCGCTCAGGTCTTCATCATCATCTGGCAGGAACAGGTCAAAGGTAAATTCTTCCTCTTCAGGGTTCAGCAGTTTCTGGGTTTGTTCATAAAGGTTGAGCAAAATACTTTTTTCTTCATAATCAAGCTGTTCATCGCTGAATATTTCTGCCAGCCAGTTGGCAGCATCGCTGCGATTGTCGACACAGAGCATTCCGGTGGCTATGCCATGGGCTTCTGCCGCGCCCATGTCGGCATTTTGTTGTAGCAGGATGTTACTGACAAGATCGTAACTCATAAATAAAATCTCATGATTTTCACAAAAAATTATGCTTATGCTAACATTGTTCCAGATAGAGTAATATTTAATGTATCAATTCAGTGAGTTGCCCTGTGCCGCCTGTTTAGGTAGTCACTGGTTTTGCTGAATGGGGACTATTTTATATTGTTTCTGTTAATGAGTAGAAAATATTACCTGTATCGGTGATGATGACACGGATTCAGGCATTAAAAGTAATCGTTTTTGTAATGACTCAGCGGGCATAAGAACTAAATAGACTGAGTAGTTACTCGTTTTTTAACCTTTATAAACCACATTCATGGCTAATTCTGAATACGATTCATCCGGCGAGCTAAAAAATCTTGAAGAAAAACTGGACGAGCTGATTCTGCAGTTTGAATCGCTTAAAAATGAGAATAATTCATTGAAAATCCGTCAGGAATTATTGGTAAAGGAAAAGGCCAAGCTGCTGGAGAAAACGACAATTGCCAGAAACCGGGTTGAAGCTATGATTACCCGGCTTAAAGCAATGGAGCATGGCTCATGAAAAAACGTCCACAACCGGTTTCAATCAATATTCTGGGCAAAGAATATAAGATTGCCTGTGAGGAAAGCGAAAAAGAGGCGCTTATTGAGTCCGCTAAAGAACTGGATCAACAAATGCGCAAAATCAGAGACTCGGGCAAAGTAGCCAGTCATGACCGTATTGCAGTGATGGCAGCTCTGAATCTGACTCATGAACTCAGACAGAACACACAGGCAACCACATCACCCGTTAACAGCATCAACAGTACGCTGATTAAATTGCGGCAAAAAATTGAAAATGCTCTGGAAAATTCTTAACCCGGCCTTGTCATTGTAGTGCCATACAGCTCCAGGTATTGTTTGGTACGAATTAAAGTTATGCCCGTTTTTAGGGTTGTTGCGCTATAAAAATGTTTATATGTTGCAACTATTCAGCGTATTCAGGTATTTAATATCAGTCACTTACTCCAGAAGACGCCGTACACATCCATGTAGGCCTGTATGGGAGATCCCTGTCACATACACTTGCTTCCGTAAGTAACTGATAATAAATTGCATTTCTCTTTGTAAAGTACGCTGAGTGGATACAAATTATCTTAATAAAAAATGGCGATTGTGCAGTTATGGTCATGGTAAAGCCGGATTAATTCAGCTAAAATACAGTTTAATCTCCTGCAGCGTTCGAGTAGTGCCGGGTGTTTCCTGAACCTGATATTGCCCCGGAAACGGTCCCCAGTTGCTGGTGTGCATGCCTGTCATTGATGGGAAGCCTGATGGACTGGTAAAGTTTCCACTTGAACCTCTGGTTCAAGGACGAAGGTACGAGACGGCGCAGGCGGGAGATCCTTATCTTTTGTGAATTCCTCTTATATTTCTCCCTTTTTAGCTTGAATATCAGTTCATCTGTAATTAAGCTTGTTTCTATAGCCTTTAAGAAAACCCTGAATGGAGAGCAAAGAAATGAAGAAATTACCAGTATTGGCCATGACGGCTGTTTTGGCAGCCGGTTGTGCCACTGACCCGTATACAGGTCAGCAAAAAGTATCTAATACCGGCTATGGCGCCGGGATTGGCGCGGCTGTAGGTGCTGCCAGTGGCGCCCTGATTGGGGGTGATGGCAAGGGCGCGCTGATTGGTGCTGCTGCCGGTGCTGCTCTGGGCAGTGGTATTGGATATTATATGGACAGGCAAGAGGCCCAATTAAGAGCCCGGCTGGAAGGGACTGGCGTCAGAGTAGTACGTGAAGGTAATAATCTGAAACTGATTATGCCGGGTAATATCACGTTTGCAACCGACTCGGCCCAAATCAGCCCAAGTTTTTATCCTATTCTGGATTCTGTCGCCATTGTTTTAAAAGAATTTGATAATACCAGTATTAATGTTTCTGGGTTTACTGATTCTACCGGGCCAGATATGTATAACCAGGAGCTTTCAGAACGACGGGCGAACAGTGTTGCCAGTTATCTGGTTCGGTCGGGTGTGTTGCCCGGAAGAATTCAGGCAAGAGGATTTGGTGAGCGCTATCCGATTGCCTCAAATGCTACTCCCGAAGGGCGGGCAATGAACCGGCGGGTGGAAATCAGTATTCGCCCACGATAAGTGAATTTTTGCATTCCCACCCATGTTTTTGGGTGGGAGTGTCCGATATTCTATAACATCATTTTGGCCGCTATCAAAAACAACAGGATGGAAAAGTAGCGTTTTAATTGTTGTGCCGGTAGTTTGTTTGCCAGTCTGGCGCCAATCGGGGCAGTGATAATACTAATCGTGATAATGCCTAAAAAGGCTGGCAGATAAACATAGCCCAGACTGAATTCGGGCAGGCCGGTTTTATTCCAGCCTAAAAAGGCATAGCTGATGGTGCCGGTTAGTGCAATTGGCAGTCCACAGGCGCTGGAAATGGCTACGGCATTTTTCATTTTAAGATGTCTGCCCAGCAAATAGGGGACGGTCAGTGTGCCTCCGCCTATACCGATGAGTGCCGATATTCCTCCAATCACAAAACCAGCCAGATAATCCAGTGTGGGACGGGGTTGATGTATGGACAATGCCGGCTTTTTTTGTAAGGCTAATGTTGTTGCCACGTAGAGTAAATAAAGAATAAACAAAAGACGTAATGTAGCTGCACTGATATTTTCAGCTAATATGGCAGCCAGGAGACTACCGGTAATAATACCGGGAACCAGTCTGAAAACAGTCGGCCAGATTAACGCCCCCATTTTATGGTGTGTGATGATAGACGCTATTGACGTGGGAATAATTGTTGCCAGCGAGGTAGCTACTGCACTGATCATAATCAATTCCGGGTTAAACAGATGACTGCTGAAAATCCATACCAGGGCAGGCACGATAATGACGCCGCCGCCAATGCCAAACAGACCGGCAAGAAGCCCGGCAACAGCGCCTACCATCAGGCTTAAGATAAAAATTTCAGTCATTTTAAATATGAAATAGTGAATAAGAGTCGGTGTGTCATTTATACTAGTGCTGGTCGGTGCTTTAATCTGGCCCAGGTATAATGCTGCGGAATTAGCTGGCGAATTAATCCATCTCTTTAAAAGAGATAACCAAGCGCTTCATATTATCAATGATTTGATCAGGATGTGTAAAAAATGAAAGCTTATCTGGTAGGCGGAGCCGTTCGGGATAAATTGTTGAACTACCCGGTTAAGGAAAAAGACTGGGTGGTAATTGGTGAAACGCCTGAATCTATGGTGGCGCAGGGGTTTAAACCTGTAGGTAAGGATTTTCCTGTATTTTTGCACCCGCAAACGCACGACGAATATGCGTTGGCACGGACAGAACGAAAAACAGCACCCGGCTACAGAGGTTTTGTCGTCCATGCTTCTCCTGATGTAACGCTGGAGCAGGATTTGATTCGTCGGGATTTGACCATCAACGCCATGGCTATGACCGAAGATGGGGAATTGATTGACCCTTTTAATGGCCGCCAGGACTTGGAAAATCGTGTGTTCCGGCATGTTTCCCCTGCCTTTTCGGAAGATCCGGTCAGAATATTACGGCTGGCGCGTTTTGCTGCACGATATGCTCATTTAGGATTCACTTTAGCACCAGAAACCCGGCAGTTGATGCTAGAAATGGTCGAAAATGGCGAGACTGATTATCTGGTTGCCGAAAGAGTCTGGGCGGAACTGAACAAGGCCTTGCAGGAAAAAACTCCCTCCGCCTTTTTTTATACGTTACGTGAATGCCAGGCCCTGGCGAGTGTCTTTCCTGAAATTGACCAGCTTTTTGGTGTTCCTCAGCCGCCGCAATATCATCCGGAAATTGATACCGGCGTACATGTTCTTATGGTTCTGGACCAGGCGGCGCTGTTGTCTGAGAAGGCTGAAGTCCGCTTTGCTGCCTTGTGTCACGATTTGGGGAAAGCCAAAACCCCCCGAGATAAATGGCCGAGCCATCATGGACACGAGCAGTTAGGTGTCCCTGTTCTGGAACAGTTTTGCAAGCGGTTGAGGGTGCCGAAATCATTCAAGGCACTGAGTCTTCTGGTGATGCAATATCATACGCATTGTCACCGTATATTTGATTTAAAAAGCGCGACGCTGGTGGATTTGTTACAGAAACTGGGTGCGACCCGACAGGATAATCATGTCGATGATTTTGCCAAAGCCTGCGAAGCGGATATGAAAGGTCGGAAAGGTTTTGAACAGCGGGATTATCCCCAGCGGAGAATATTGCTGAAAGCTGCTGAGGTGATGGCGAATGTCGATGTGCAGGAAGTGATGCAGCGGGAATTAAAAGGCGCTCAGATAGGTGAGGCCATCAGACAATTGCGTATCAAAGCGGTTAAACATTTTCTGCAGACAGAAAAAAGTCAGGACTGAATATTACGGGCAAGTTTAAGTCGTTGCCCGGGTTACCGTTGTTGATTAAATCGGAATAAATGCGGTAGCGATTGCTTGTAGTGTGTTTTTTATTTGCCGGTGAGATCTGTCTGCCATAATTTGTGCCAGCATATCCTGGGCATTAATCATTTTGCCAAACAGTCGTTCAAAGCTTAAATTAATTTCTTCACTGCCACCAGAACTGAGCAGAAATAATCGGCCGCTGCTGTTTCTTTTTGTGCGTAGCAGCCATGAGGCCAGTTCCAGATTACGGGCGCTGTCATAAAGCTTTTGCGCTTCCAGCATATTGTGCAGATAAAAAGACTCATGATTATCATAAGCCTGCATAATCATTGTAGAAAGGCCGGCAATAAAAGCTTTGACACGATCGCCCTGATAAGACTCATCAAAAGTCAGCCAGATACAGGCAATACTGCTTTTTCCGTCAATTTCCGGGTAAGGATACTGTTTTAAAACATCCAATGCTTCCTGTCTGTTTTGGTAGCCGCCCTTTTTCCATTGGTCGGGGTTACGTTTATATAGTTTTTCCGCCAGATTTATCAGTGCATTACGCACTATTTTTTGATGAGTTTCGGAAACTAAATCAATATCGTTTTTTAGTACAGAAGATATTTCGAAATCACGCCCTTTAACGTCGCCATTTGTCCCACAGCCGTAAAGAAAAGGCAGGGATAACAGGAGCAGAAGACAAACGGTTTTTTTCATAGCGATTATAAAAAGCAATTGAATTTAAACTATAACAAAATTATAGTGAATATTTTTATAAATAACAGTAAAGAGAAGTTATGCCATCATTTGATATTGTTTCTGAATTTGATAGTCATGAAGTCAGCAATGCCGTTGACCAGGCCAATCGGGAAGTGTCTACCCGTTTTGATTTTAAAGGGTCTGATGCAAAATTTGAGCTACAGGATGAACAGATTACCCTGATTGCCGAATCCACGTTTCAGTTACAGCAAATGTTGCCGATTCTGTATTCAAAAATGACTAAGCGCGGGATTGATATTGCCTGTCTGGAAACGGGTGATGCCAAAACCAGTGGTAAAACAGCTCAGCAGGTTTTAACATTAAAACAAGGCCTGGAGACGCCACTGGCCAAGAAAATTGTCAAAATGATTAAAGATAAAAAGCTAAAAGTTCAGGCAGCTATTCAAGGGGAAAAAATCCGCGTTACCGGTAAAAAAAGAGATGATTTGCAAAAAGTGATTCAAATGCTGAAAGAGGCTGAATTGGAACAGCCACTGCAGTTTGATAACTTCAGGGATTGAGGGTTAAAGCCTGAACTCATGGCTACTTTATGAGCTCAGGCTTTCTTTAGACCGTAAAGGTTAATCGTTGGTTGAAGAAATTATCAACATACGGATAAACCGCATCAGTTCATCACCAAAAATATCATTATGACCATCCATGATTTCCTGACTGACCTGGATATTTAAATAAGGATTGAGTAGTGCTGTTTTTTGTAAATGGGTCAGAATGGTATCGCCATATTGTTGGCTGTTTTTCTGACGGATTTGCTCCCAGTTGATGGTGGGATAATAACTGTCAGCTGTCTGCTTAACGTTGGTTTTTTGGTTTTTTGCCAATGTCAAAGTATGGGTAAGAAAGGGTTTAAAATGCCCGACTGCGTTGCGATCGGCTTTGCCTTCATCCAGGATAAGTTTGTATTTGCCCTGACAATGCTCTCGAACGATTGTGTTATGGGTTTCCAAAAAGGTGGTAAAAACTCTGCCCATCCAAAAAGCATATTTAGTCGCATAATCAGTTTCTGATGTAAGGATAGCCAGGCGCGGATGACCCGAAGCAAAATAACTACAGCGTGACTGGGCCAGATCATGCAGTGGCGCAAACTGCATTGCTTCAAAAGCAGGGTTTAGTAGTACAACCAGGTCACCAAAGCCTAATACCGGGCCGGTAAAGTTTTTGTCGGGTTTGCTGTTGATAAAGCGGCTGGCCATGATTTGCGAAATAGCATTATAAACGGCAGCGCCTCCAAAACTGTGACCAATTACAACCAGGCGACTTCTGAATTTTGGAGGCTGGGTATTTTTGACATTGGTGATTTCTTCAAGCTTTAACAGCAACTCAGTTACACCAAGATAACCAACATCTTCCGCGGTACTTTTTCTGTCCCAAAAAGTCGTATATTTAAGTCCCGGAAAGTCTATTGATTCTCCCCGCCAGCCTAAATAAATGCCAATCACTTTTCGCGGGCGGTATCCTTCGGTCTGGCTGTATTGATGTTCAATCTGACTCAGTTTTTTAAGGTTATCTTTAAAGCCTTCTATGTTGCTGTCACCAGGTGCTGCATTATGATGCCAGCCATGAACAAAGACATTAAGCAATACATTATCAAAAGCCGCTGTTTTATAGATGTCATCCAGCAGAGCATCCATTTGTTGACGATCCCGTATTTGTCCTTGATCGTCTATTTCAACAAAACCTAATTGATACTCGACGTTTGTGTCTTGGTTATGCAGTTGTATAGAATGGTTTTCACAGGCCCGATCAGAGGTGGTAATGCACTGACTGTAATCACTACGATAAATATAATCGGGTGCGCAACCCGATAAAAAAATGAAAACAGGAAGTAGTAAAAAGAAGTATGTTTTTTGGTTTGTTTTCATAGTGAGCACCAGCTTTTCTGAGGAAATACCTGCATTGTTTCCCAGGTACTAATCAGTTTACCACTTCTTTTATACGGGTAATACTCTTAAAACTTATTGCAGCCGTTAGTTTACGGAACGAGGGCTGTTTAATGGCTATCAATATGTCAGTAAGCCGGAGTGCTGATAAGGTAATGATTATCAAGCTATATGGTTTTTTTTGATTTCCATAAATAAAAACCGGCAATGGCAACAGAAAGCCAGACTGTGACCAGCGGGCCGACGACACCGTCATATTGACTGACCAGATATAAATAGTCCGATTCGGGATTCAGGTTTAGAAAGTCTTTACTGGTTTTTATTTGCCAGACCCAGGCGGCATGACAGCCTACACAGATGCCGATGCTTTGCTTGAATTCTATACGGATGATGCTGAGAAAAATACCCACAACCCATAAGGCCATAAATGCAGAAATTATGCCTGGATTGAGCCAGTTGGCAAAAGCATCCAGCATCAATGTGAATCCCGAAGTGATATCCAGTTCCTGGTACGGAATGGACTGTTTGCTTTTTAAAAAATGTAAGGCGGCATAATAGAACGAACTGAGTAAGACGGCTAGCATCACAGACATTTTCTTTTTAAAACCCGCCAGCAGGATACCGCGGAACAAGGGTTCTTCTGCAAAAGAAATCAACAGCGCAAGGATTAAGGAAATCGATATTTTTTTAATTGCTTTGGCCAGTGTCCAGTTTCTGCCGGTATCAATAATGTGAATATCCAAGGCGTATAAAGTCAGTAAAACAGGTAATAAGGTTGCTATGCCCACCAGCAAACCAATCCCCATTTGCCGGATAAATTGTTTGCGAGGGGCAAAGCCCAAATCCTGCCAGCTTAAGTTTAAATATCTTCGTAGTGGAAAAATGCTCAAGATGAGCAGAATCAGTGTTGCTTTGCTGACAACTTTACGAAGTTCAATCACATCTCCCAAGGCCAGCAGGATAAAATAACTCAACAGGCAAGAAACCGAAGCCAGTACAACCAGTATCAGTAAGGGCATTAACGCATAAGCGATTGTTCTCATTTAAAAGTCACCCCATAAGGTCTGGATGGCGGAAATGGATGCCAATACGGCGGTTTCAGTACGTAAAATTCGGCGTCCAAGTTTTACTGGTGTAAACCCGGCTTGTATTGCCAGTTGTCTTTCCTGTTCGCTGAAGCCGCCTTCCGGCCCGGAGAGTAAGGTAACGCTTGAATTTTCAGGCTGAAGCTGTGACAGCGAATGGGTGGCATAAGGGTCAAGAAAGATTTTCAGGTGTTGTTGTTTTAAAACCCAGTCCGCCAGGCTGGTGATAGCATTGAGTTGAGGGAGGTATACGCGGCCACATTGTTCACAGGCATGTTGGATAATACCCTGCCAGTGTTTGATGCGTGACTGTTGTTTTTCTGGGCTCAGCTTGATAACGCAGTGATTTGTCATTAAAGGCGTTAAAGAATTAACGCCCAGTTCTACAGCTTTTTGTATAGCCCAGTCCATACGGTCGCCCCGGGAGATGCCTAAACCCAGTGAAATGGTTAACGGGGATTCTTTTTCAGGAGTATTTTCGGTTAATATTTTGACGGTAACGGTTTTGCGGCTGACCAGAATCAGTTTGGCGTTGAATTCATTGCCCTGCCCGTTAAAAAGGATTAAGTCCTGGTCTTTTTTAAGACGCAGAACAGTTCTGAGATAATGGGCTGAGTCATCCGGCAGGTCAAGAGTTTGTCCTGGTTGTAAGGGTTGATCAATAAAGAGTCTGGAAATGCGCATAAAAACCAGGGAGGGTTTGTCGGGTTTATTGGTGATTGTAACTATTTTTGTATGTGCGGTGTTTACATATCAGTTACTTATTTTGTAACCAATAGGGTTATGAATGATTTTGCTGGGACAGCTTTTTAAAGCAATAAAAAAGGAGCAGAAGCTCCTTTTTTACGGCAATAACTATATCTGCTAATAACGGTAGTGATCAGCTTTATAAGGACCTTCA
>Ga0256833_1003624_pt1 | contig 10550 bp, 8 predicted proteins | sample 356284metaG_FD_190535 | JGI IMG/M metagenome (GOLD analysis project Ga0256833, IMG submission 190535) | Hydrothermal vent microbial communities from Mid Atlantic Ridge, Atlantic Ocean - 356-284 | ecosystem: Environmental > Aquatic > Marine > Hydrothermal vents | place: Atlantic Ocean: Mid...
AGAGTAGATTATTAAATTTTTGGGTCATCTCTAATTCACACTATAAAATCAATTGAATTTTTTATATCATTCATGTTCAAGATGTTATTAAAATTATTATTTTTACGGGTCAGTTGTTCTGTATTTAGAGTCTGTCTATAAAGTGCTTGATTTTGGAAAAATAAAGGTTTTTGATGAGATTTTTATCTTTCTGAGGATTAGTGATGCCTTAGCATCAGTAATTTGAATAAAGTAAGTAACTACACAGATAGAGTGCTTTTGAGATGAAAAAATGTATATTTTTGTATTAATACCAAACCGCCATCAAGAAACTGATTATAAAAAGTTTATTTTTCACTTTTTCTGCTTCAAAAAATATTTTTAAATTTTAATGACTTTATAGACAGACACTAAATAAAGCCAAATCTCTATTTTTTGCTCATATAAGCCTCTTTTTAAGCCGATTTAAGCCTCTTTTTTATTTTTGCATATCTACTTTCGATTTTAATTTTCCAAATATAAATGCCTATATCGGCATCTATTTGCCAAATTTACTGAATTTTAAAGATTTTATTTTTAATATTTAATATTTTGTGCTAATTTTACTAACTGCCGTTAGGCAGCAAGGCAAAAAAGATGGAAACTATAATACCGTACATAGGAAAATTAATGCAGAATCTAAATATTGATGAGTCAATATTGGATGCTTATTATAATTTGACTCCACAGCCTGCAACTCGTGATAAAATAAGTGATTCCTATGTTGGAAGACTAAATTGGTTTAATAATCCTTTTCAATATTGTGTGTTTGATTCATATCCGTTAAAGCATCATTATGAATTGCTTGAAGTCAAAATTCAGGATGGTTATTTTACAAAAAAACAAATTGACAAAGAAGAAATCAATTTTTACCTTAAAGAGTATTCAAAAGGTTTTAAAATTGGACATGACAATTTTGAAAATGATATAGTAAAAACTAAGTCAATTTTATTTGACGATAATACGGATTATTCTCGTACTATTTTTGATTTTGCAACAGGTAGTCTCTTTAAAGGCTCAGGTTATCCAGAGTCATATGGAGGAAATAAGCATATCCTTTCTGGTTGGTTTGAAGCAGGTAAAGAACAGGGATATTTTTATAAAGCTTGGTACATAATATTAAGTCATAGTTCAAGATTTGAAAAGTACTTTAAAAAAGAAAAAGAAACCTCGGAAAATGAGTTTATTGAACATTTCATATACGGCGTAGAATGTTTGTATGAGATGGATATTAAAGCCAATTGCATCAAAACTCTTAGAGAGAATCCTAATCTTAAAAATGAGCATGAATTTAGAGATTGGTTTTTTGCGTGGTTTAAAGCAAAATATGACTTTGTAAATATTGAACCGGAAAAAGGGAATAGAAGAATTGATTTGAAAATTGAAGATAATATAATTGGGAAAAAGATAATTGAATTCAAAGGTTGGTGGAATGATGACAAGAATAAAATCATAGACCAGCTAACTAATTATATGACTGAATTTGATAAGTCAGGATATGTTTTTATGATAAATAAGTTGTCAAGAGGAAAGAGAGGGGACATCGTTCAGAAGTATGAAAACTTAATATCGAGTTCAGAATTGAATTTTGTTTCTTGGGAAGAAATTCCGCACAAGGATACTGATTACAAATATTATAAATCAACACATATGTATTTTGGGAGAGAAAAAGTGATATATCATTTAATTTTTAGACTGAATAAATAAGCCCAGCTGCCAACAAAAAATTTACTGCATGCCGCAATTAGTAGTAAACATGGAAGTTAATACACATAATAAACATTATCGTAGCCTGAAAAATAATCGTTTCAAAATGCCAGCATATTCAAACCTTCAGACTATAAAGTTACCTACAAAAGCCAATTATTTTAGATTATTTAGCGCAGATTGTTGGTATAGGTAAAAAAACAATAATTTTCTTGAAAAAAGTATGGCAATTATTTGGTTGAATTATTGATATTTCGTATCTTGCAGCATAATAATCAATACTTTAAATACAATAACAAACTGTTACCAATAGGCTGATTATAAAAAGTTTAGTTTTCACTTCTTCATCTTGATAACGGTTTGGTATCATCACATAGTAATTGAAAAAAATCAATCACGCCAAACAAACTTTTCCCTGATGAATCCAATGGCTAAAACAGTCAAGCGTAAATCTTGGTACTTCGACGCGGGATGCCAGACTAATAAGAAAAGTAATACCGATAACAGGTATGAAAATCTACTTCGCTGCCAACATAAGAACTTAATAGGAGTATGCCAATAAAGTTCTGAAAGACCCAAATACAACATCGCAAAAAGTGTCAAGTTAAAGGGGCCTATATTACATAAGACAAAGGTCTTATGGCTATTATATTAATATATTTACAATAAAAAAAAACAAGTATTTGGCATTTTGAGGAATTTTATATATTTTTGTTGCAGATATATTTAAGTTACCTTGCATTAAAAAATAGACACTAAAAATGAGAAAAATTTTAATATTTACATTTCTAATTATAAATTCAATATTTGTATTTGGACAAGCCGATTGGAAAACAGTAAATGATAGCAATTATATAATTGAATATCCTGACAATTGGGAATTAAATAAATCAGGACAAATGGGAACAAAGTTTATTTTATTTAGTAAACTTTCAAATTCGTCCGATAAATTTAGAGAAAATGTAAATTTAATAATCCAAGATTTAACGGGTTCAAATATTGAACTTAACAAATATGTGGAAATCTCGGAAAATCAAATTAAAACTTTGGTTACTAATGGAAAAATAATTGAAAGCAAGAGAATTTCTGATAAAGGATTTGAATACCATAAAATGATTTATACAGGGGAACAAGGCGTTTTTGATTTGAAATTCATTCAATATTATTGGGTTATTAACAACAAAGCATTTGTTTTAACATTTACAGCAGAAATAGATGAATTTGATAATTATGTTCAATTAGCAAGTGAAATTATGGATAGTTTTAAGATTTTAAGTAAATAATGGGTAATAGAATAGAAATATCGTTAAGTAAGAACAAATTATTTTTAGGAATTGGTGGCTCAATTTTATTTGTAATATTAGGAATATGGTTATTTACAAACTCAACTGAATTTCAAAATAACTCAATACGACTAATGAGAAATCCAATGGTAATTAAAAGTGTTGGAATAGTTGGAATGTTATTTTTTAAATGGGGAGATAGACGGAAAATACAAAATCACAATGATGCTGTTCGATAATAATTCCGCAAGATGTGGTGAAGAATGGAGGGCGATTCAATGGAAAAACGGAGGAATTGACGGTTGGTATCGTTATGATAGAATCGGAAAAATAATTGACATAACTGGCTCGTACTTAAATTACAAAGAAGTCAGACTTTATGTGCCGAGTTCGCCAGAAGATACGATTGACAGAATTACATGCGATATGGAAAACTTCAACGAGATATTTTGGAATAATGAGGATTTTAACCTTACTCGGATGAAATGGAAAATGAAGGGTGACAGTGAAGCGAAAACTGTCGAGCTTAAAATGCTTCATGAACCAGTTCAGGATACAATTTTAGTAATTTTCGAGAGAAAAAAGGAAGAAGCAAAAGTAATAAATATAAGCAACCTAATTGATATTCCTAAAATCAACAATATTGAAATCATTTCTTATTCCAAGTCTGATGGAGAATACCATTTACTTTTCAAATTAGAAAACAACGGTTGGAGAGAATATCAAGAATACTTAGGGCATCTTGCCATCAATGAGAATTTGGAATTAGAAAGCTTCAATGTCTTTTTGAGCTATGACAGTTGGAAAGTAGAAAAAGAAAAATTAATCTATGATGAGCAACATCCTGAGATTGGAATAAAAAAGAATGAATAAAAAGAAAATAGCATGAAACACTGTGCCAGCGTCCATGCCTTGCAAATGCTGGACACATCGCTGTCGCTAACCGTCAGACTATAAAGTTACCTACAAAAGCCAATTATTTTAGAATATTTAGAGCAGATTGTTGGTATAGGTAAAAAAACAATAATTTTCTTGAAAAAAGTATGATAATTATTTGGTTGAATTATTGATATTTCGTATCTTGCAGCACAATAATCAATACTTTAAATACAATAACAAACTGTTGTCAATATACTGATTATAAAAAATTTAGTTTTCACTTCTTCATCTTGATAACAGTTTGGTATGAGAACAATTACAGGAATACCACGAAATCAAATGCAGGTTTACTGTCTAGATTCAGAAAATGATAAGGAAAGTGAAGATAGTGCCGTGTCAAGCGTATTCTTACGCACCAAGTCTTGTTCTTTTTGCGTATAACTTCGTTAAAAATTTTAACAGTAACTCGTCCCAAAGTGAATTCGGGACAAGTTACGATAAAAATTTTGTGCCTTGTTCTACTCAAAAATTCCTGCGACTTATACGACATTATGCACTTGGCACAACACTCGGCTAATTGATGCATTTGTCAATTGGATTAATTTGGATGACTACAACTTTGTCATTAGGGGACAAAAACATGACGGTCATCCGGCTCATATAAGCCTCTTTTTAAGCCGATTTAAGCCTCTTTTTTATTTTTGCATATCTACTTTCGATTTTAATTTTCCAAATATAAATGCCTATATCGGCATCTATTTGCCAAATTTTACTGAATTTTAAAGATTTTATTTTTAATATTTTGTGCTAATTTTACGAACTGCCGTTATAGGGCATAATAAAAACAGCAAGAATGGATATGTGAAAAATCAAAAATGAATTATACTTTTGTCTTGTAAAACAGATTGAATGAAAGAAATAACTCATAATGAATATCACAAATCAATTAATAAAACGGTTGATTACATTAATGACAATTTAAAAAAGTCAATTAATTTAAAATCATTGGCAAGAATTTCAAACATTTCGGAATTTCATTTTCACCGCCTATTTAAAGCATTTATAGGTGAAACAATCGGAAGTTATATAACTCGACAACGAATTGAAAAATCTGCCCAAATTATTCAAACTTCTAATAGAACATTATCTGAAATTGCTGAAAAAGTAGGTTATCAAACATCATATTCTTTATCAAAAGCTTTTAAAAAACATTTCGGAATTTCACCAACAGCATTTAGAAATATTGAAACATTCTTTTCTTCAAAATCTACAATTAGCAAATTCAAACCTTTAAATCTAAATCCTGAAATAATCAATATTGATAAAAAAGAGTTAGTCTATATCCGTATTATCAGTAAATATGGCTCGGAAAAGGACTATGATGTTGCGTGGGGTAAATTAATTGAGTTTGGTAAAGAACAGAACATAATAAGCCCTAAAACTGAATATATAGGGTTGAGTTTTGATAATCCAAATATTACAAAATCGGATAAGTGCAGATTTTATGCTTGTATTTCTTCCGATAAAATAATAGAGCCATATAGTGAATTTGGTTTAAAGACAATCAAAAAAGGAAAATTTGCGGTGTTCAAACTAAAAGGATGTTATTCAGAGTTGAATAACCTTTATCACTCTATTTATTTTGATTGGTTGCCAAATAGCACTTTCAAATTACGTGATAATATTCCCTTTGAGAAATATCTCAACAACCCCAACAAAGTGAACGCATCAGAAATACTTACAGAAATATTTATTCCAATAAACTAACAGAATATGAAAATAAATAAAACAATTCACATTAAAATAGTTTCGGTTTTTTATTCATTAACGTCTATTTTAATTGCATTTTTTGGTTCAACTTATCTTGTAGCGCCAAAGTGGTTGAAAGCAAATTTTATTGACAATTCCTATTTACAGAATATGAGTAGCAAAGAAATTATTTCTTGGGGTATTGCCTTATTAGCAATTGCAATAATAGAGTTTTATTTTGCCTATAAAATATTTAACGGTTCAAAATCTGCAAGAAAAATTGCAATATTTATATCTATTATTGGCGTTATTTGGGCAATATTTGGTTTATTCGTTTACGATGAATTTGAAAATATATTTTTCTTATTTATTCACGGATATTTTATCTGGGCTTTAAAACATAAAAAATAAGATGGGAAAAATAGAAATATTAAAATTGACAGACAAAAACATTCAAGATGAACATATCTGTTGTGCAATTAGTGACAAAAAGTGTATAGACGGTTATCAAAAGAAAAAAGAATGGTTAAAAACTGAATTTAGAAATGGCTACACTTTTAGAAAATTAGATGTTCGCGGAAAAGTTTTTATTGAATATGTTCCAATTGAGAACTCTTGGCTACCATTAGTTGGACAGAATTTTATGGTTATAAATTGTTTTTGGGTATCAGGTCAATTTAAAGGACAAGGAAATGGAAAAGAACTTTTGCAACAATGCATAAATGACGCAAAAGGAATGGACGGAATTATTGCAATCTCAAGTGATAAGAAAAGACCATTTATGACTGACCCAAAGTTCTTAAAACATCAAGGATTTGAAATTATTGATGAAGCAAAGCCGTTTTTCAAATTATGGGGCTTAAAAACTAATTCAAAAGCAACTTATCCTAAAATTATGGAAAGCGCTAAATCAGGAATATGTCCTGATAAAAAAGGAATTACTGCGTATTATACTAATTCTTGTCCATTTACAGACTTTTACATAGACCAAAAATTACGAGAATATGGTAAAAAAAAGAATGTTTCAGTAACAATAAATCATCTGCAAAGCAAATCAGACGGACACAAAATGCCAATACCTTGGATTATAAATAGTATCTTTTATAAAGGAGAACTGGTAACTTTAGAAATGAAAGCAGACAGACATTTAGACAAACTTATTAAAGAGTAACGCCCTATAATGTGTAAATATAAGACTTATAATAACTAAACCTCTAATATCGCTAAATAAGCAAAATACCTTGTCTATCGCTCATCCCTCCACTTAGAATTTAGCATTTTAAATCTGAAATCATACGAATCTACGCTTAAATACACAAAACAAAATATCGAAATATCATATCTGACAGTATTTTTATTGCATTATCAAAAAAGTTACTAAATTTCTTGACATTTATCAAAAAAAATACGTTATTTGTATGTATAGAGTCTGCCAATAAATTCTTTAGGATTCAAGCATCTTATAGTCAGACGCAATATGATCTTTGCAATAAATAAGAAAATATTAATCGCCACTATGGCAAAAATTCATTTATTATGACTAAAAATATATTTACAACCGTTTTGATTTTTATTGCTGCTATTTCTTTTGGGCAGCATTTCACTCAACTTACCAACTATCAAAACCCTGATTTTAAAAGAGATAAAGATATTATTATTCAAAAAGACAGCCAAATTTACAGGTTAATTGAAAATAACTTCAATGAAGTTGAAGTATGGCAATTTATGGGAGATACTATGAGGAATATCCTTATTTCAAATACTTCTACCTGTGAAAAAGGTTTCTATGAATGGACTACTTATAAAGATTATATTATATTTTTCGGTAAAGGAGAATTTATATTGGAAAACATTTTTACTTCCGAAATAACCGAAGAAGTTTTTATAAATCCGGATACAATTGACAGTTTTCCTGATTTTTATATACACCAAAGCAAAGGACTATTATATATTTCTGTCTATCCTGATAAAAAACATCTTTACGATATTGACCATAAAGAGTTTGTACCTATTATAGAAGGTTCTTTAGCTTATAAAAGTGATGATTTTTATTATTATTACGAAAGTACTAACCATGTTACCAACCTACTCAGAAGGCCATATAATGATATCAAAGCTGATACGGTCGCAGTAGATTTACTGTCTGATCTTTACAAAACAAAAAACAACAAATTCTTTTGTCAACAATGGGATAATACTCTCATCATGATAGATAAAAATGATTCCATTTGCAGACGGGATTACAAGAATATTAACTTAGTCGATATAATACCAATCGGAAATAATAGAATGTTTGCTTTCGGGATTAAATATGGACATACTATTTTTTTTACTTTTAATGAAAATAATCTGAAATTTGAAGACACTATCTCAACAAGTATTTATATATCAAATATAAATTTTGCTTTTCACTATTACTTTAATAAAAAGATTCTTTTTTCAACTTGTGGAGCGACTTGTTATGATTCAGTTCTTAAACTTTTTGACCTAGAAACAAAAAAAATTATTCCTGATTTTGAGCTTAGAGGAGCTGTTTTAAAAAATCCTGCTGATAGTTTGGTTTTTATAGAAGGTTATTATTTAGGCAACCCAAAAAATTATGTACTCAATTTGAAAAATTTATCTTTAAAACCCATACCCTTAAACCGGTATAATCACAGCATTCCTTTTTCTTTGAAGTATAATGATAATTGCTATCTAACTTCATTTAAGAAAGGTAAAGGGCTGGTATTTTCAAAATATAGCCATTCCGACAACTCACTTACTCCTTCAAATGCTTTTATTAAAAGGAATTTGGGCGTTGGGAAAAAACTTACACTCATTGATAATATTCTGTATTTCAAAAATAAAAATCTCGATAAAACCATAAATTTTGTCGATGAGAACAGTCCCGGAAATATTTATATTCATAAGCCTGCAGCAGAAATCATATCAAATATTGAATATTATGAAGGCAAATTTTATTATTTTCAAAAACACGGGACACAAACTAATAAATGCGATTTGGCCACTTTTGATCCAAAGACTAAAATAACGGAATTATTTATAAAAAATATTGATGTAAAAATAAAAAGTTTTTCTTTTATTATCAAACACGGATTTATATTTTTGGAAATAAACAACAATCCTTTTGAAATGGGTAATCAATACGAAAATTGGAAAATTATTGATATTAAATCTCAAAAATTATTGACTTCAGACAAAATGCAAGTCGAATTGTTATACAATATAGTATTGTCAACAAAGGATTATTACTATTCATATATCGAAAAGCAAATGAATAAACGAAAAGATTTTAAAATTGAAAGAAACAACATTTCAAATTATGAGGAAATAGGTGTAATTGTCTCTTATTCCAAAATATCAATGAGTCAAGATACATACTCATATTTACTAAATAAAAATGTGTTTTATTGTGAAAATGATAATTGTAAGAAAATAGGTAATGTGTTTTTTCCCGCACATATCCTTTCTAATTTTTTGAGCCCTGATAAAAGGTATTTTGGGTACTTATTTAATGTTAAAGATAATATCAAACAGATTTATATTTATGATAGATTAAAGGGTCTAGGAAAAACGATTAATTTGGGTGATTTAGGAATAGATAAGAGAGTGATAGTCAGTTTTATCGACAATGAACGTTTATATTTAAAATACAGATTCTCTGCAACGATACCTTTATTTATATATAACTTCCACGATGAAAAAATAATAAAATTTGATGGAATAATTTATTTGCCTTATTATCTTGCGGTTAATTCAAAGGAAATTCATATTTGGGATCCGGTAAGCGAATTAATTAGAATCTACGATAAAAATTTTAATGAGCTTGAAACAATTCAGAGTGATAAATTTGACGATTTTCATTATTCCATATCATCTTCATTAAATGACAAAATACGTGTTATTTTCATGAAAAAGCTTGGTGAATTATACAATCAATCCATTATAACCTATAATTCAACAAAAAGAGAGATGAAAAAGTATTTTAGCTGCGAATATAACCAAAAATTGTTAGATGTAGCTATTGGCGATACCACAGTTTACGCTATCGCAAAAAATACGGATTCGGGATATCAGATTTATAAAATGGATCTACAAAGAAACCCCGTATCTATCATGGAGGCATTCAATCAAGGAGAAGATCATATTAAAATATTTCCGAATCCCGTCAGTAACGAGTTTAATATCGAATCTGACATACCACAAGATATTTATATGACACTCTATCATGCAGACGGCACATTGATGATGGCAAAAGAATTTAATACGGCTACTAAAGTGAATGTTTCGGGAATACCAAATGGCATTTATTTTGCCACTCTAAAATTAAAAAATAAAATTGTAGTAAAAAAGATAGTAATAACGAATAAAAAATAATAGCTTTTTTTCATATTGATTGTTATTAATTATTAGTTAAAACTATAGGACAAACTGACTATAACTCTTCTCGGTGTATCAGCAAAATATATCCTTTTACCCGAATATTGCAATCCTGCCCCCAATTTTCTTGCATTTCCTTCATATCTAAAACCAATACCAACATTTTTAATTACAAATCCAATACCTATTTGATATCCGATAGTAAGTATTCTTAAATTTTTTGATATATTATCTGGCAATTTAGATCTGTCAGTAATAAAATAATGCCATACAGGGCCGGCCATGAAACTAAAAGCTCCTTCTTTATATCCCAAAACAACAGGAATATCAAGATAAAAATGATTTAAAGTACCTGTTGTATCCGGAAAAGAATCATAAAGATCTTGTATTTTGATATCCGCAGTGATATAATTTATATACAATTCGGGCTGAATAAAAATACGCCATATCCTCATTTGTGAAAATAGTCCGAAATGATATGCGATTGCATTATTATTAAGGGTTAACTTATATCGTGACCGGTCATATCCT
>Ga0256833_1003625_pt1 | contig 10549 bp, 4 predicted proteins | sample 356284metaG_FD_190535 | JGI IMG/M metagenome (GOLD analysis project Ga0256833, IMG submission 190535) | Hydrothermal vent microbial communities from Mid Atlantic Ridge, Atlantic Ocean - 356-284 | ecosystem: Environmental > Aquatic > Marine > Hydrothermal vents | place: Atlantic Ocean: Mid...
GCATTTTCCGAAACGGCAATGCCCACATCGCTTTGTTTGAGAGCTCCGGCATCATTTAATCCGTCGCCAATCATTAAAACTTTTTTATTTCCTGATTGTAAAGATTTTATATAATCCAATTTTTCTTGCGGAGTTTGACGAAACTTCATTACCGTATCTTCACCGAAGAACTTTTCCAACTCCGGTTTTTCGCTGTCGTTATCACCGGAAAGTAGATGCAGCTTATAATCTCTTTTCAATGTTCCGATAATTTCATTTAGGTTTTCACGGTAATTATTTTTTACTGCGAAATATCCTCTTGTTTTATTGTCTATCGAGAGATAAACTTTTGTGCTCAATTCTATTTTGTTTTCGTTTGCCAAATGATTGACAAACATTCCGGAACCGATTTTAACTTTTTTCCCGTTTACGGTTGCTTCAATTCCTTTCCCTGGAATTTCTCTAAAATCATCAACGTTTGAGGCTACCGGAACATCGAACAGTTCGTTTATTCCGTTACTTAACGGATGTGCCGAATTACGAACGAGTGTTTTAATTAAAATCTTTTCTTCTGCGGTTAAGGGTTCACCAACAAATTTAACCGAAGAAGAACCGGTTTCGGTCAGTGTACCGGTTTTATCGAAAACTATATCGGTGATTTCGGACATTGCTTCAACAACATCGGTATTCTTAACATAGAATTTGTTTTTGCCGTAAATCCTCAAACTGTTACCAAGTGTAAATGGAGTGGACAATGCAAGAGCGCATGGGCACGCAATAATTAAAACGGCAGTAAAAGCATTAAACGCAATATTCGTTTGAGGCCACCAGTATATCCCCGCAACAGTTGCAATTGATAATATCACGAAAGTGAAATACTTACTTACAACATTAACCAAAGAGTTAATATCGCTATGATATTTTTTACTGAATGCTTCGTTATTCCAAAGTTGAGTTAAATAACTTTGCGAAACTTCTTTGATGGTTTCAACTTCGATTGCGCCACCGACTTGCTTTCCGCCGGCGTAAATCAAATCGCCGTTAACTTTTTCCACGGGGTTCGATTCACCCGTTACAAAACCGTAATCGATAAATCCGCGTCCGTTTATCAAAACGGAATCGGCTGGAATAAGCTCATTGTTTTTGATTATGATACGGTCGCGCACTTTCAATTTGCCGACAGGTTTGGTTGTTTCTTTACCGTTTTTCCTTATGGTTACGGCAATGGGGAAATAAGATTTGTAATTTCTTTCGAAGTTCAGAGCATCATAAGTTTTGTTTTGAAAAATCCTGCCAACCAAAAGCAAAAAAACAAGGGCGGTCATAGAATCCAAATACCCGGCTCCCGTTTGAGTCAATATCTCAATTAAACTTCTGACGAATAATACTATTATGCCGATTGATACCGGAACATCGATATTAACAATTTTCTTCTTTAAGCCTTTATATGCAGAAATGAAATATTCGCTTGCACTGTAGAAAAACACCGGCAATGAAAAAAGAATATTTAAATATCCGAAAACTTCCCTCATCGAATCTTGCGAAAAACTTTCAATGTGTAAATATTCCGGAAAGCTGAAAAGCATTATGTTTCCGAAAGCAAAGCCGGCTATTCCGATCTTATAAGCGAGCTTTTTATTATGAGAATTTGACTTTTCTTTTTGTTTTCCTTCCAAGTTCAAATCCGGTTCGTAACCAATCGCATCCAATAATTCAACGACTTCTTTCAACGAAATTTCTTTTTCGGAATATTGAATTGTAACTATCTTTTTTAAAAAGTCGGCTCTCGAAAACTTTATTCCGGGATTCAGTTTGAAGAGATTTTCCAAAATCCAAATGCACGAGCTGCAATGCATTTGTGGAATACTGAAAGTTACTTTGGTGGTATTTCCGTCGGTAAAATCGATGAGCTCTTCCTTTAACTGCGGGTCATCCAGAAAATCATAATTACGTTTAATTTCTTTCTTTTTTGTTATGCCGGGTGTTTCATCGATGGTGTAATATGTACAAAGGTTGTTTTGATCCAGAATTTCATAAACGGTTTTGCAACCGTTACAGCAGAATACTTTATCTTCGATACGGATATCATCCGAATCGCAATCTTCCCCGCAATGATAGCATTTTAATTTAACCTCTGCCGGCATGTATTTATCGATTTGTATCATCAAACTAAATTAAAAGTGTCAAAGGAAGATTTCAGAATAAAAATTCTTATTTATAGTTTTATAATAACAAATTACAAATAAATAATAAAGAAAAATTGTACAAAATGTCCGAAATTTTTGACCGGAAGTTTTTTTGTATTTAGCTGACCAAAACCGGCGAAACCCTTATCCCCATTGATGTAAATCCGGTTTGGGATTTTTTTATCAAATCTGTAAATAACGTTTTTTTATCAATTTGTTTTAGGGTGAAAAATAATTTACAATGAAAAGCCCCTTAATTTTTAATTGACATTCATTACGGACTTTTTAATATTACAAGAAAATTCCAAGAGGGTTTAACCATGAAACCGGTACAAAGCTTTAATACATCGCTTTTGTTTTTTTTATTGTTTATTACAATCACTTCGTGCCATAACGAACAATTGGTTACTTCACCTCCGCAAGTTTCCGAGATAACCGTTTTTGAAAGAAAATTGCCGGTAATTTCCCCGGAGGAATGGGAAACTTGGTATATGCAAGAAACATACACAATAAAATGGAAACCAACCGAAAAAATTAAATTTGTTAAAATCGAATTGGTAAGAAAATACAAACCAAAATTGACCATCGTAACGGAAACGGAAAATACGGGATTTTTAGAATGGAAAATACCGTACTATTTAAAACCTTCGTTGCATTACAGAATTAAAATATCGGATGCGAACAATCCGGAAATAGTTAATTACAGTGATGAATTCGCGATTAAGTCCACTAAAAATTCTTCCGGCAGGGTTTTTTAACATTTTGTATTTCCCTTTTCTGCCGGAATCAACTAACACGGCCGGCAACTTACCAGTGGAACCGCAAGGTTATTCTTCATTCTTCACCGAACCTTAATTCCGATTTTTTATTTAACAATTATTTGTTAATTTCCTTAATCATATTTCGATGATAATTATGAAAACAAAAAACAACATAATAACATTACTTTTAATTTTTACATTTATGTACTTTAAATTAGAGGGAAATACCTTGTTCATTTCGGAAAATAAAAACATCAACAGCAAAGCAGTAACATCAAAAAACACATCACAATCATTTTTGGATTCACTCTATTCCACTAAAAAGCTCGGTTCGTTCATCGAAAATAACAAAACCGTGTTCAGACTTTTTGCACCGGATGCAAAAAAAGTAATTTTGGAAATTTTCAACGAACCGGAAGATGAGAACGGAGCAACTTTTGAATTGTTCAAAGACGGCGACGGTGTTTGGGAAACAACACTTGATGAAAATTACAACGGAAAATATTACGGTTACAAAGTTCTGCATAACAAAAACGACGACCCTGCTTCGCTTCCGCTTTGTGTTGACCCTTATGCTAAAGCGGTTACCACTTTCAACACATATTTAAATCCCAGAAAATCAATAGTATATGAAAAGGAATACGATTGGGAAGGAGACACTTGGATTCAACGGAATTGGCGGGATTTAATTATTTACGAAATGCATATACGCGATATGACGGCACATCCCACATCTGGGGCAAAATTCCCCGGAACTTATGAAGCACTTACCGAAGAAAACATTACCGGCGGCTTGCCTTACTTAAAAGAATTGGGTATTAATACGGTTGAACTTCTCCCAGCGATGGAATTCGGTAATATGGAAATTCCTTATCTTGACTCACTAAACGGGTTTTACAATACATGGAATCCGTACGAGCAAAATCATTGGGGTTACATGACGTCGAACTTCTTTGCTCCCGAAGCATATTACAGCGAAAATTGGAACAAACTAAAGCGTAATGTTTGGATGGGAAAATCCGGAGACCAAGTAAAACAATTCAAGGATATGGTGAAAGCATTCCACAGTGCAGGCATCGGAGTGATTATGGATGTAGTATTCAATCATCTCTCCGAATATGAATTGGGAAATCTTAAACAAATTGACAAAGAATATTATTTCCGCCTTGATGAGAACGGTAATTTTATTGCACAAAGTTACTGCGGAAACGATTTGAAAACGGAACGGCCCATGATGCGCAGATTGATAATCGACAGCATTTTGTATTGGATGAAAGAATATCATATCGACGGCTTCCGGTTCGACCTGGGAAAATTGATTGATTGGGTAACAATCGAAGAGGTTATTTACGAAGCGAAAAAAATAAACCCTAACGTAGTTTTCGTTTGCGAACCTTGGGGCGGCGGTTACGACCCGAAAGGATTTTCGCTACGAGGTTGGGGCGCTTGGAACGACCAAATCAGAAACGGAATAAAAGGTGAAAATCCGTTTAACGGCCAGGGGTGGATTTTCGGCAAGTGGTACGGGAATAACAACATCGAAAGAATTAAAAGTTATGTGAGAGGAACTTTGGTAAAAGATTATCTCGGACTTTTCCAAGAACCTTCACATTCGGTAAATTATTTGGAATCGCACGACGGATATACACTCGGTGATTTTATTCGTATCGGCAGCGGTGAGGTTAATCCCGATAAAATCATCACAAACATTGACGAACATGTAAAATTAACCCCGCTCCAAATGAAATTGAATAAACTTGCCGCTTTGTTCCTTTTCACCTCACAAGGAATTACAATGATTAGTGAAGGTCAAGAATTTGCTAGATCCAAAGTAATTCCGTTTAATATTGAAGTGGACGACAAACACAAAGGGAAAATGGACCACAACAGTTACGAAAAAGACAACGAGACAAATTTTATAAACTACAAACACGCACAAATAAACAACGAACTTGTGGAATATTACAAAGGATTAATAAATCTACGGAAAAGATTTCCCGCTTTCAGGCGCGCTGCTTACGACGACATCCGCTTTTTCGAATTGCCCGGCAACAATTTTGCTTTGGCTTATAAAGTGAAATACGGTAATGATGTTTTCTTCGTTGTTTTTAATGCAAATCACACACAAACGGCTTTATACGATTTACCTGAAGGCGAATGGGATATTTTGGTAAGCGGTACAAAAGCTGGAACGGAATCACTCGGGACTATTTCCGGCAAAATAGAATTGGCACCGGTTACCGGCGCCGTACTGAAACTAAAATGAAACTTTATATTTTATTTATTTTAATTTTCATATTTAATTCAATTGAAGCCCAAACCGATACCTCAATTGTTTGGTTGGGGGAAATAGATTCTACTATTGTTACCGATGTACGATACGCCACCACAAATAATTTCACCGGGAAAGTTTTATACCCGACAGCAAAAGTTTACTTAAGAAAAATAGTTGCCGAAAAACTTTCCGGAGCAAACCGCTACCTGATGGAAAATTATAATTTACGTATAAAAATCTTCGACGGTTACCGGCCACTCTCCGTCCAAAAAGAAATGTGGAAAATAATGCCGGACGACCGGTATGTTGCCAATCCCGCAAAAGGTTCGAGGCATAACCGTGGAGCAGCCGTAGATGTTACATTAATCGATTCGCTTGGCAACGAGCTGGATATGGGAACGGAATACGACAACTTTACAGTAAAGGCACACCCAAGCTATAAAAATTTACCGGAAAAAGTTCTGTTGAACAGAAAACTTTTAAGGGATGTAATGATAAAATCCGGTTTTCTGCCAATTAATTCGGAATGGTGGCATTTTGATTTCAAAGGATGGAAAAAGTTTTCGATACTGGATGAGCCGGTTAAATAAACACCGCTTCCTTTAATGATTCTTCCAATGCTTTCTTGAATACAGTAAGATTCACCGGTTTTGAAAAAACATATTGTATGCCCAAATCTTTATACATGCGCTCTATTTTTTCATCTACATCCGAGCTTAAAATTATTACCGGCGGTTTGAACTTTAACGCCGAAGCGCTTAGTTGACGTACAAATTCGTAACCGCTCATCTCCGGCATTCCATGGTCCGATATTATCAACGAAGGTGAAATTTTCTCCAGCACATCCAATGCTTCCTTGCCACCGGAAGCCTCAACAATTTCGTATCCTGGCAACATACTAGTAATTATTCTGGAATACAATATTCTGTCGGTTTTGGAATCGTCGATAAGCAATATTGTATTTGCGGCAACGGGTAAAGTGAAAATCATTTCCGTGCCTTCACCTTTTTTACTTTGAACCTTAATGTTACCGCCGTGGCGTTGAATAATTTCGTGCACCAATTTCAAACCCAATCCGCTGCCCCTCTCTCCTTCCGTTCCAAGTGTGGTAAATTTCTCATCTATTCTGAACAATTTACTCATTTCTTCTTCGTCCATTCCAACGCCGGTATCTTTAACCGTAAATTCAACCATTTTCCTGTCGATTAAATATCTTGCTTTAACCGAAATCGAACCGCCCGAAGGGGTAAACTTTAAAGAATTTGATATTAAATTATTGAATATTATCATTAATAAATCTTCGTCCGCATAAACGAAATAATCGTGCTCGAGCTCCGATACAATACTTACGCCTTTTTGCATTGCGCGCCCGGCGAGCATGTGAATCACTTTGGACAAAACCTCTTTGGCATTTATTCTTGCGGGCTCGAACTTCATTTTGCCGGTCTGCAATTTTATCCAGTCGAGCAACGAATTAACCAAAGAAAGCATATTAAGCGCGGAATCTTTAATGAACCCGATGTATTGGTTTTTCTTTTCATCATCCAAATCTTTCTCGGTTAAAAGCATATCGGTAAAGCCGAGAATTGAGCTGAACGGTGTACGCAAATCGTGTGAAATTATTGAAATGAAACGGTCTTTTGTTTCGTTCAGTTTTTTTAAGTCCCTTGCATATTTTTGTAAATCTTCTTCCGATTTTTTCTTTTTTGAAACATCCGTTACAAGTCCGTAAACCCTTTCAACACTACCGTCCGTTTTCCGCCTAACCGTAATTTTGTTGTTGACCCACACGGTTTGACCGTCTTTTCTTATAATTCTGTATTCGAGTTCAAGTTTGTTTGTATTTAATTTTTTATGATAGAACTCTCTTAATTCACTTATCACCTTTTCCGTATCTTCCGGATGAATTATTTTAATCCACAATTTTTCATCGGCAAGAAAATCTTCGCTTTCGTAACCCGTTATTTCGAAAACACTGTCGGAATAATAAACTGCTTTCAGTTTGCCGTTCACCTCTTCCGCACTCCATACAAACCCGTCGAGATTTTCGATTATGCTTTCCAGCCCGAATGGTTTCCCGGGTTCAATCCGCGCCGGTTCAACACCCCTATGTTTTACAATTACGAATACTTTTTCGGAGTTGGCAAGCGGGTAGAAAGCCGACAATAACTTAACCGGCGAACCGTTTTTCGTAAGCCATGAAAGCTCTATGAATTTCGGTTTACCGTTTTGACGGAAAGACAGAAGTTCCGAAATTTTCTCTTCATTTTCCGGTACGAGCAAATCACTGATTTCTTTACCGATTAAATCTTTCGAAGACGGATAGCCAAGTATCGCAGAAAATTTTTCGTTGGCGTAAACAACCTTGTTGTTCGAAAACTCAACAATTCCGTTGTCAATATCGCTTAAAGCTTTATATAATTTCCTTAGTTCGTTTTTAGCCCTGTGTTCACCGGTAATATCTTTCAAAATTGCGTTGAAGTATTTTACCTCACCCTTGGAATCTTTAATTGCATTAATCGTAGCTTGGCAAATCAATACCCGGCCATCTTTGGTTTTTAACGGAAGATCTTGTGTGGTAACATTCCGACCGGCAATTTTTGAAAGTGAAAAACCGTTAATATGTTCATAATTTTTATCTATTAAGTTTAAAAAATTTAATTTCACCGCTTCATCAACATGGTATTTGAACTCTTGGGTGAAATGCGGATTTACAAAAATGATTTTACCGTCCGGTCGGAAAGTAATAATAAATTCTTTTGTGATATTGATAATTTTTCTGAAATTATCCGTTACTCTTTTAGCAGCGTCGTCCAAGGCGGATTTTTCGGCTTCTTTCTCTTTGCAAATCACGAGAAAATATTTTTCATCTTTCAATTCTTCATAAATAAATCTAACAAAAACATTATGTTCCTTGTCTGTTTTGAAAAACGGTATTGTGCCTTCCCAATGTTTCTTTTCAAGGATTTCCTTTTTCAGTTCCGCAAATTTCGATTTATCGAACAGGGGGAAAAGTTTGTTACAGAATTCACCGAGCAATTCTTCTTTCCGCTTGCCACACGTTTCAATTGCGGAACCGTTTACAAATTTTATATTTCCATCATAATCAAGTATAACAACCGGTTCGTCAACATCATCCAATAATCTGAAAAAATCTTCATGATTGAAAATATCTTTAGCTTCGCTTTTTCCGGTTTGGACCTCATCACCTTCTGTTTCCGAAAGTAAAACCAAAATGAAATCTACTTGTTCGCTCTGTTGTTTAAAAGGAATAAATTTTGCCTTTACGGTTATTTTATTTTCAAAAACAAAAAATTCAACTAACGATTCGAATGCTTTGTTTGTCTCTGCAACTTTCCGTATAATTTCCGAAATGTCAAATTGTCCTTTGGAAAACAAAATTCCGCTAAGATTTTTACTTTCGGTTTTTAATAAGAAACCGAAATTTTTCTTTCCCGAAGAATTATCTGCGTGCAATACATTACCGTTACCGTCCACAACGAAGTAAAAATCTGCAATGTTGGAAAAAAGATTGGCAACTAAATCGGAACTAAAAAGCCGATCGCGTTTTGCGTCGGCTGAAATTTTCAAATCCTCTGCAATCAGAATGCCACCGAGAAATTTATCATTTTCAAATAGCGGCACACCTTTAAGAATGACTGTAATTTCGGAACCGTCGAGAGTGTTGAGACTTTTAATTTCCTTTTCAAACGGTTGATTGGAACGTAGTGAATTGACTAAAGGGAAAATATCGGGCGATTCGAATACATTAACATTTAAAACACTCTTGCCTTCCAGTTCGTAACGGAAAGGGCTTTTAATTATACCGAGTTTCAAAAAATTTGAATTTACCTTCGTTACTTTCCAATTCCCATCAAATACTAAAATTCCTACCGGAGCTTTTTCGAATAGTTCCAGTTCGTTTTTGCTTATCAATCCATCTTTATCTTTTTTTAATCTCAAATGCATTCCGTTTCTACAATAGTTATAAATATTTACAATAGAATAAAAAGCAACGGGAACTATTCAATTGTGATTTAGAACACGACAAATTGCATTAAAAATGCCAATACCGTAACCGGTATAAATCCGTAATAAAACAAACTTTTTATTTGCAATATAATTATAAAAAACTCGGAAACATACATCAAATCAAATAATTTTGTAATGCTTTACATGCGTAAATTATTTTTACATATCTTTTTCGGATATTAATTCAACGTTTTGTTAAATTTACGATATTAAAATCCTAATTTTAACAAATTATTTAAATTTTAATCATATTCCACAGGAGAATAAATATGGGGAAACTCAACCTAGAACAATACGGAATTACCGACGTAAAAGAAATTTTTTACAATTTATCTTACGATGAATTATTCAAGCACGAAACCGATCCGAATTTGGAAGGCTATGAAAAAGGTTTTGTCACCGAATTAGGAGCTGTTGCCGTAGATACAGGAATTTATACCGGCCGTTCACCGAAAGATAAATATATTGTAGATGAGGAAGAGAACCGTGATAACATTTGGTGGGCAGGTCCGGGAAGAAAAGGCTCCGATAACAAACCTATTTCGGAAGAAGTATGGAAAAATTTATACAACCATTCTATGAAGCAACTAAGCGGGAAAAAACTTTATGTTATGGACGCTTTTGCCGGAGCGAATGAAGATACAAGGTTGAAGGTGCGGGTAATTACGGAAGTAGCTTGGCAGGCACATTTTGTCAAGAACATGTTTATTCGTCCTACGGAAGAGGAACTTGAAAACTTTGAGCCCGATTTTGTGTTGTTCAATGCTTGTAAAACCACCGACCCAAAATGGAAAGAACACGGTTTGAACAGTGAAGTTTACGTTGCTTTCAACTTAAAAGAAAAAAGGGCGGTAATCGGCGGGACGTGGTACGGCGGTGAAATCAAAAAAGGAATTTTCTCCGTTATGAACTATTACTTGCCATTGAAAGGAATCGCCGCAATGCATTGTTCGGCCAACGTTGGAAAAGAAAGAGGCGACACCGCTATTTTCTTCGGACTTTCCGGCACGGGAAAAACAACTTTGTCAACAGATCCGCACAGGTTGTTAATTGGCGATGACGAGCACGGTTGGGACGACGACGGTGTATTTAACTTCGAAGGCGGCTGCTATGCAAAAGTGATTAATTTGGATCCGGAAAAAGAACCGGACATTTACAACGCAATTAAGCGGAATGCACTTCTCGAAAATGTTGTATTCAACCCCGAAACCGGAAAAGTTGATTTCAGTGACAGCTCGAAAACAGAAAACACAAGGGTTTCGTACCCTATTTATCATATAAAAAATATCGTTAAGCCCGTTTCCAAAGGAGGTCCG
>Ga0256833_1003626_pt1 | contig 10548 bp, 12 predicted proteins | sample 356284metaG_FD_190535 | JGI IMG/M metagenome (GOLD analysis project Ga0256833, IMG submission 190535) | Hydrothermal vent microbial communities from Mid Atlantic Ridge, Atlantic Ocean - 356-284 | ecosystem: Environmental > Aquatic > Marine > Hydrothermal vents | place: Atlantic Ocean: Mid...
ATCAAAATTTGGGTTTGGTTTACTATAATTGCTCTCATGAAACGGATATTGAGAATTATTTTATTGATGATACTGCCAATGCTATATTACAATATTTATGTGAGTATTATATCGCTATCTTCATCTTTTTGGATAGATATTGGATCATCTCTATCGAATGTGCTATTTATGACATTTTTTGGGATATTATTTGTAGGATTTGCTCCACTTTTGATATTTGCTATCTCAGTAGAGTATATGTATAATACATTTGATCACCAAACAGGCAAAAAGTTTTATATATATGCAGCTTTGATAGGTGTAGCAACTTTTATTATCGATATGCTGTTTAGTTCAGGTGTCGATTTGATAGAACTAGATACGATATACTCTATATTTATAATGTTTGTTATTTATATGCTTGCGACATTGAGTGTTTATGGGGTCAATAAGTTATCTTGCCAATGAATGCACCGTTTCATTGCTATCAAGTATTTTTACATTTTTTAAATATTTCACATAAAAAAAGATTCATTTTGATAACAATAGTGATATAATTCAACTTTTAGATATACAATCCAAACATTTTAGGAGATTTTATGGGTTTAGGTATAGGGCTTGTCGGCTTGCCAAATGTGGGCAAATCCACTACATTCAATGCTCTCACAAAGGCACAAAATGCCGAGAGTGCCAATTATCCATTTTGCACAATAGAGCCAAACAAAGCGGTGGTTCCGGTGCCAGATAGCAGACTTGAAGAGCTTGCCAAGATAGTCAATCCAGAGAGAATACAATACTCCACGCTAGACTTTGTAGATATAGCCGGACTTGTCAAAGGTGCATCTCAAGGAGAGGGGCTTGGAAACAAGTTTTTGGAAAATATTCGCGAAACAGAGGTAATACTTCATATAGTTCGCTGCTTTGAGGATGAAAATATCACCCATACCGAAGGCTCCATTGATCCTATCAGGGATATTGAGATCATAGAGACAGAGTTGCTTCTTGCAGATATGGCAAGACTTGAGAGTCGCATTTCCAACCTCACTAGGCGAGCCAAAGGCAATGATCGCGATGCAAAATCACAATTGGAGGTAGCACAAGCACTACTCAAGCACCTTGAGGATGCCAAACCTGTTGCCACATTTGAAGATAGAGACAGTGATGCCTTTGCAACTCTCAACAAAGAGATGAGATTTCTCACTTCCAAAGAGATCATATATGGTGCCAATGTAGATGAAGATGGGCTTGAAGATGACAATGAGTATGTCAAAACTCTCAAAGAGTATGCCGATATACATGGCAGAGAAGTTATTAAGCTATGTGCCAAGATTGAAGAGGAGATGGTAAGTTTCGATGAAGAAGAGAAGCAAGAGATGTTGGAGTCATTAGGCGTGAGTGAGTCTGGACTTGAGCAGATCATACGCAAAGGATTCGACAAGCTTGGGCTTATGAGCTACTTTACTGCCGGAGTCAAAGAGGTTCGCTCTTGGACCATTCGCAAAGGCACCACTGCACCAAAGGCGGCCGCGGTGATACACAATGATTTCGAGAAAGGTTTTATTCGAGCAGAGGTTATCAGCTATGAGGATTTTATAGCCAACGGGGGAGAGCAAGGCGCCAAAGAGGCCGGCAAAATGCGTCTGGAGGGCAAAGAGTATATTGTCCAAGACGGAGATATAATGCACTTTAGGTTTAATGTATGATGAAAAAGATATTTTTTACAGCCATAACTTTGGTATTGTTACTTAACGGGTGTGACTCGAAAGGTCAAAAGTCTCTTATGGTCACAATAAATAGCAAATACCCTATGCAAGAGACAATTCAACGATATGAAAAAGCGATGCAGTCCAGAGGATACAAGCTATCTGCTGTTATCGATCACACAAATATAGCAAAAGATCAAAATATTTATCTACTTCCTACAAAATCCCTTGTATTTGATGATCCAAAAAGATTTTCTGCTCTACTCACCTGCAACCCGTCTATGGCGATAGATTTACCTATCAGAGTATCAGTGTTTAGCAAATTGGGAGGTGAGGTGTCGCTTTCCTATACTCAACCGGAATATTGGTCCCTGAAACATAACATCAAAGATAAAAATTGTCTTGGTATAGTAGACTCAATTGCAAGAGATTTTAATACTGTGTCAGACCCTATAAGCAAATAACTGCACTGCACAGTGTATTTGAAACTATATAGTAACTCTTCTGTAATGCTTTTGTAGTATAATAGAACTCAGATACTTCGTAAAGGGGGACTTGAGTATGCAGATAAAGGCTATATTCTATTTTTTTGTTGGCGGTATATTTATCTTTAGCAGTTGTGATTCAAATATAAACACATATCCTTCAAAAGACAACAATGAAACAACTACATCCCAAACCGATAGTAATGAAACAAATGGATCAAAAACAGATATTGACCAAGTTGTCCAAAGGTATAAAGTCAAAAGCTCAGCTCAAGCCTCAGCCTTTTTATCCAAAGCTACATTTGGAGCAACACTGAAAGAAATCAATAATTTGGTCTCTTTGAATAATTATGAACAATGGATTGATGAGCAGCTAAAAGCAAAGCCGACTTTCCACATGAAGTGGGCAGAGGATCACATAAGAGACAAGAATGGCATATTGGCATTAAAGAAAAATCCGGAGCTCTGGAAGACAAATAGTAACACATTTGGATATGCACAGCGTGATATATGGTGGCATATTGCAACATATGCAAAAGACCAATTGCGCCAGAGGGTAGCATTAGCGTTAAGTGAAATTCTGGTGATTTCCCGAAAAAATGCATCACTTGAGCCACAGCCTGATGCAAGAATCTCATATTATGATACATTAATAAAAGATGCATTTGGTACTTTTGAAAAACTGCTTCTTGATGTTACATATCATCCTTCTATGGGAAAGTATCTAAGTTATCTCGGCAATCCAAAATCAAAAAATGGGTCTCATCCAGATGAAAATTATGCTAGAGAAGTGATGCAATTATTTACTATTGGGCTGTATGAATTAAAGGATAATGGTACACAAAAGTTGGATAAAAACAAAAAACCTATTCCAACATATACACAAAAAGATATCAAAGAGATGGCAAGAATTTTTACAGGGTTGACTGATCAGAACGGCTACTTTTATGCAAGTGACGGAGGAAGCAACCATAAATCAAGAACCAAACCTATGATTGCCGCAGAAGAATATCATGATACCGGCACCAAAAAAGTCTTGAATCATATTATCAATACAGGCTCAACAAAAGGTGACATAGATGCTGCCATACATATGCTTGCATTTCACCACAACACTGCACCTTTCATATCAAAACAGCTCATACAGCGATTAGTTACAAGCAATCCATCACCTGAATATGTCTCAAGAATTGTATCTGTATTTAAAAATAACGGGAAAGGAGTCAGGGGCGATCTCGGAGCAGTAGTTAAAGCCATATTGCTTGACAAAGAGGCACTTGATGGCGCCAAATTAATGCCAAATACATTTGGTAAATTTAGGGAACCAATGCTCTATTACACCAATCTATTTAGAACATTTTCTGCCGAAGATAATATAAGTAGCACAATTCAAGTAGACGATGGACCAATATATCAGTACGAATCATTCAATTTTAATGGAAACGACATGACTCAACAAGAAGGTCCTCTTGAGTCGCTGACGGTTTTTAACTATTTTACTCCAACTGATGGTCCCGCCTCTTTAAAAAAGAAATATGATCTTGTTGCTCCAGAGCTAAATTTGTATGGAAAACGAGGCATTGATGATGTATTAATGGGAATAATTAATAAAAACAGCTTTGTCTACGACACATATCATCTTTACATAAAGCTTAAGATTGACAAAGAGATTGAGTATGTTGCGAAAAACAATTTTACTGGATTAATTAATCACCTTGATTTGCTGCTTACAGGAGACAATATGAGCAAAGAGAGTAAAAAGTCTATTATCGAATATCTAACTTGGGCCAAGAAAAATGGTAAAGATGAGGATGGAAAGCCTATCTCAAACAAGAAACTTGCAAGATATGCAATAGCTTTGGTAATGAGTTCGCCAGATTATGCATTGCAAAGATAAGGAGCGCTTAATGATAAAGCAATTAAATAGAAGGGACTTCATAAAAAATACGGCTCTTGGTATCTCAATAATGCCATTCATGGGGCTTGGAAGCTTCTTGAAAGCTGGAAATATCGATGGTGAATATAAGGCTATTGTAGTTGTTTTGCTTGAAGGTGGTGCTGACGTGTTCAATATGATAGCTCCAAACAATGATGACTACAATTTATATGCAGAAGCCAGAGGTTCTATCGCCTTAAAAAAAGATACACTTTTAGATATCGGCAATGGGATAGGCATGAGAAATACTATGCATGAGATACATAATCTGTACAGTAAAAACAAACTGGCAATAGTATCAAATGTAGGCACATTGATAGAACCTGTACAAAAAGATCAGATAATAAATCACAATGCCAAAGTGCCATTTGAACTTTTTGCCCACAATACCCAACGTAAACAGTGGATGTTTGGTGGCTCTAGCAGTGACCTCAGGAATGGTTGGGGTGCACGAACGGCAGATATACTATATCCTCAAGGAAATCCATTCTGCAATATCAATACATCAGATGTTAATAATAATCTTCAATATGGCAGTATTGGCGGCTCCACGCACTTTGATGAAGCCTTTGTCTCTCCTGATACTATAGAGCATTATGGCTTTGGACCCATGTCAGGTGGCGGAGAGCTTGGAAAGATATATAAAAAACTGTACGAACAGCAAAAGAACAGCAGCAATAGATTAATGTCAGCATTTGCAAAAAAGAGGGTCGACAAGATGAATAGCCCAGATAAATTATTAGATCTTTATAACTTTGAAAACAGCAATATCTCACCATTTGATAACGGTGTACATGAAATAGGTAGGCCATTAGGCAAACAACTTGAAACAGTTGCAAAATTAATTGAGGCAAAAACATCAGACAGTAAACTAAACAGGCAAATATTTTTTGTAAATCATCATGGCTGGGATACGCATGACAGTGACAATGAGCATTTAACAAGTTACCTTAGCAAATCACTTGGGGAATTTCAAAATACCATAGATTCTTTAGGGAAAGGCAAAAATGTTACAACCATAACCATTTCAGATTTTGGCAGGTCTCTTACCTCTAATAATGCAGGGACAGATCACGGATGGGGTTCGCATACTTTTGTAATGGGAGGGGCAGTCAAGGGAGGCAAGATATATGGCAAACTTCCTGTTTTAAATAGAGAAAGTGATGATTTTTGGGATGACAGGATGATTCCTACAACATCAGTAGAGAGTTATTTGTCAACTGTTGTAAAATGGTTTGGGGTTGGCGATAATGAGCTGAATGAGATTTTCCCTTCCCTAAAAAAGTTCTCAATTCGAAATATGGATTTTATGGATAAAAGTTAGAGTAATCTCGGGTACCATAGGAATATGGAGGAAGTTGTGTATGAATCGTGGTTCAATCTGTTTCTCAAAAAAGGAGGAGGAAAAATAGATCGCCCAGATACCCGAGATACAGTCGAAGTATAACAAATTAAGATAAATTTACTCTTAAATTAAATAAAAAAAATTACATTATTGTAATATTTTTAAAAATATACCATTTTATGGGACTTTATAGAATATATTCACTTTGAATAACCTATTTCAGACAAACTATTTATCTCTATTTCCCCTATTTAATCATGCTAAATTTAAACTCTTTTTCCATTCTTATGGCTTCATCTCTGCCATATATAATAATATCTCTGTCAACCTCTATCTCTTTTGAATCTGGCTTATCCGGATAGTCAACAAAATTCAAAATATGCTTGATTGTATTTAGTCTCGCCTTTTTCTTGTTGTCACTTTTAACAATTGTCCATGGGGCAGCTTCTGTATGAGTAGATGAAAGCATCATAAACTTTGCAAGTGAATACTCATCCCACAATTTCTGGGACTCTTTATCTACAGGTGATAGTTTGTATTGTTTGAGCGGGTCAGTTTCTCTGGCTTTGAAGCGTCTTGCCTGCTCCTCTTTGGAAACAGAAAAATAGAATTTGAACATCTGTATCCCCTCATCTACCAACATCTCTTCAAACTCAGGTGCATCTTTTAGAAATTTATGATGCTGTCTCTCTGTACAAAATCCCATTACTGGCTCAACCATAGCCCTGTTATACCAGCTGCGATCAAACAAAACTATCTCACCGCCACTTGGAAGATGTTGAATATACCTCTGAAAATACCATTGAGTCTGCTCTACTTCGCTTGGCTTCTCCAGAGCAACCACTCTTGCCCCTCTTGGATTTAGGTGCTCGGTAATTCTCTTGATTGTACCGCCCTTGCCGGCAGCATCTCGCCCCTCAAATATCATAAGTATCTTTTGACCTGTATCCTTGACATGATTTTGAAATTTCAATAACTCCACCTGAAGTTTTCTAAGCTCTTTCTCATACTCAATAGTCTCCTTTTTGCACCAAACTTGTACCTTGCCTTTTGCCTTCATGCGCTCCTCAAGGCTTAACTTTTTATCTTTTTTATTCGCCATATTGTTCTCCTCTTATTGTATTTACCAATACACTCAAATCAACAACCATTAAGACTAACACTATTCAGACTATTAAGACTATCAATGATCATACTTCCCGCTTCTCATTCTCTGAGCATCCATTATCTCTATCTCCCTTGCACCGGAAATGACTATCTCATCATTTAGGGCATAGTCAAGACTAGGATCTCTATTTTCATAGTTAACAGAGTTTAATATAATCTTTAAAACTTCCATTCGTGCTTTGTGCTTGTCATTTGAGCGCACTATGAGCCATGGTGCATTATGTGTGTGTGTCTGCTTAATCATAGCATATTTAGTATTGGTAAAATCATCCCAACGCTCTTGGGCTTGCATATCTATTTCACTAAGTTTCCACTGTCTAAGGGGGTCATTTTTGCGCCTTTCAAACCTTTTGGCCTGCTCCTCTTTGGTTACAGAAAAGTAGAGTTTTATCAATATTATTCCCTGCCTTGTCAAATCCCGCTCAAAGTCTCCTACTCCCTCCATAAAATCCTCATACTCTTTTTGGGTACAAAAACCAAATACATGCTCAACCATAGCCCTATTGTACCAGCTTCTATCAAAAAGAACTATCTCTCCGCCGCGTGGAAATTCAGCTACATACTTTTGATAAAACCACTGTGTTCGCTGCTCTTCAGTGGGCTTGCCGAGAGCTACTACCCGATAGTGCTTTTCATTCATATATCTTGTAACCCTTCTTATGGTTCCGCCTTTTCCTGCAGCATCTCTGCCCTCAAAAAGAATTATCATTTTTTTGTTCGTCTCTTCAAGGTGCTTTTGCAACTTGATCAACTCTGCCTGGTATGGCTTAAGTGCAATCTCTCTTTTTCTTCTTTGAACTGCTTTTTTGACAAATGTTTTCTCAGTCTTGTAGAAATCATAAGCCTCTTTTAGCCTCTCAAGAGAAACCTTTTCATTGCCCATTTCTATAATATTATTATCTTTGTACATCTGCTATCCTTTACCTCTATATTTTAGCACAAACAATAATAATTTATTCATAAATTACAATAATTCGATTAAACTAAATGTAGTATATTTCTATTCTTATTACAACAACCATTAAAAGGATTAACTTGAAAACACTGTTGCACATGATTGGATGGACTGCGGCTGTACTGCTGTTGATACAACTTATAAAAATAGATATACCCACTCCTCCACCCTCAACTCCTGCCGATGAGATCAAAGCTCCACCGCATATCATGAGTATGCTTAAGAGGTCATGCTATGACTGCCACTCCAGCACTACAAAGTGGCCATGGTATGCCAATATTGCTCCAATATCATTTGAAGTCAGAGGCCATGTCAAAGATGGCAGAAATTGGCTCAATTTTAATTTATGGAACAAATATAGCCACAAAAAACAGCAGGAAAGACTGGATGGTATTGTAAAAACAATTGATTATAAAATGCCTATACCAGACTATTTGTTTATCCACAAAGATGCCAGACTATCTCAACAAGAGCGCCAAGAGATCAAAAAATGGGCTCAATCCCAAATCGACAAAGAGTAGTAATATCGCAATTAGGAGTAAATAACTCCTAATTGTAATTTTTTTGTGCTATAATACCAATATAATATCACAAAAGGAGGCAAATATGCCAAAGATTAACAAATACACAGACATTTCAGAGATAGACAGAGAGGCAAAAAAGGACTTGATAGACAGGCACTCTCCATTTATTCACTGCGCTGAAACAGCCAAAGCGGGAGAGCCATTTCAAGTAACAGTCAAGATGGGCAATGAGTATACTCACCCTGATGATTTTGACCACTATATAGAGTCAGTTACTCTTTTTGATGGCAATACCCTATTGGCTCGAGCCACATATGTGCCGGGAACACTTGGCAATACAAAGGCTCACAACACAACTACATTTACCATTATTCCTACAGGCAAAAAGCTAAAATTGGTAGCTCATGGATACTGTACAAAACATGGTATCTGGGAGGGACCAGAGGTAGAAGTAGAGGTAGTAGAGTAAAGGCTGTGCGACTCTGGTCGCACCGCTACCAGACAAATTACGCTATAATACCTTTATGAAAAATCTTCACAATGCATTACTGCTCAAACAACTTACCATTCTCAAGCAGTTAGGATATCAATATACCGACATTAAACCTTCTGACCTTGACGACCAAAAAGATATAGAGTTGCCAAACACTCTGCCGATGCTTAGAAAAAATATTTTAGACTGCCATCTTTGTAGTTTGAGTAAAACGCGAAACAGGGCGGTTCCCGGAGATGGAAATCCAAATGCAAAGATAATGTTTGTCGGAGAGGGACCAGGCATGAGCGAGGATAGCGAAGGCAAGCCATTTGTAGGTCGCGCCGGTGAATTGCTAACAAAGATGATAGAAAACGTCCTGTTTATCTCCAGGAAAGATGTCTATATATCAAATATTGTTAAATGCAGACCGCCGAACAACAGAACTCCAACTGAATCAGAAGCGCACACCTGTCGTCCATATTTGCAAAAAGAGATAGAGCTTATTAAGCCTAGAGTAATAGTAGCTTTGGGATCTACAGCATATAGATATCTTACTAATGACAGCACACCAATAAGCAAGATAAGAGGTTCTATCATAGAGATGGATGGATACAATCTCATACCGACATTTCACCCGAGTTATCTGCTCAGAAATCCCTCTGCAAAAAAAGAAGCAATGCATGACCTGCTCAAGATCAAAGAATTATTGGGATAATTCACTGCTATTAGGCATAAGTCTATATCCTTTCAATACAAATTTTTCAATTTCGACAGTGTCGTTATTATCTTTTCTTAAAACCGAAACAAACTTCTCTTTGTTGCCGTTACCGTAAACAATGTCTCCTTGCAAAGTATAGTTTCCATCTTTACTCTCCCAATCATTTAATGAAATATCTTTATAACCTGACAAGTTATTGTCCTGTTTAAATTTCATCAACTTATCAACAGAGACATATTCCTGCAAATCAATACCCAGTCTCCCCTGTGCATCAAAAAATCTTGATCCTTTTAGATCATTCATAAAAATTTTTATGCGATCAACATACGGTGATACCTCTATATGGTGAACAATCTTTACGCCACCATAGATAATCAAACCGGCGATTATAATTTTATAGCCTGGTTTCATTGCTCTCCCCTGCCTGCCATTAGCAGTATAATAACTACGACTATAGGAATTGCGAGTCCTATCATATAGCTTGGTATATAAAGAAGATGGTTCTTGTTCAGATATAGAAAACCTGCAAACAGAGTAAGGTATGCGCCTATTCTAAAAATTGAAAATGAGGCTTTTGAATCCTTTAGAGTCTGAGGAAGCGATCTTTTGTTCTGACTGGCAAGCCTCTTTTCCGCTTTTATGACCTCTTTGATATCTCTGGTATTGATTTCATCTTTCTCATCAAAAAGGGCATGAGGGTCATCAAGTTTATCAATAACATCTCTTTCATCGAACTCTTCAGGTGAAGAAGTTTCTATCCTTCTTTTGACCATTCTGCTATAGCTCAGCATTGATGCCGACAAGACCAAAACCGCGCTGACAAAACCTATCTCAAAGTTCTGCAAAACAGCAAATTGTCCAACCATCAGCAGTATTGATACAACAATAGCATCAACAATAAATAGCCATAGAGCAACTCTTTTTATCACTCGTCATCCTCATCATCTTCATATATTCTGCCTCTATACTTTGGATCATTGGCAAGTTCATCCAAAGATGCCTTTTGTTTGGCATATGCCTTATAGATATTGAGTATCGCTGCTGCAATACCCCAAAATACTCCAAGCCAAAATAGCCAACCATAACCAAACCATTTACGCATTAGATATCCTAGTCCTACCCCTATAAGTATAGCTACCACTATGGATATACCCAAGCTCAGTGCATCGGCTGCACCTACAAGTTTTTTTATTTTAGGCTCATTTTGATTCATCTTTTATCAGCCACTGCTCTCATAGATTCATATGCGGCAGTAATAGCC
>Ga0256833_1003627_pt1 | contig 10548 bp, 5 predicted proteins | sample 356284metaG_FD_190535 | JGI IMG/M metagenome (GOLD analysis project Ga0256833, IMG submission 190535) | Hydrothermal vent microbial communities from Mid Atlantic Ridge, Atlantic Ocean - 356-284 | ecosystem: Environmental > Aquatic > Marine > Hydrothermal vents | place: Atlantic Ocean: Mid...
CAAAAACAAGTACGGTCCTTTCAATTCAAAAGCAATCGGTGAACCGCCGTTCATGTACGGAATTGCTGCATATTTTTCTATAGTAAATGCAATGAATGACTTCAAAAATAACAGCGGAATGGAAATTTCGGCACCAATCACACCAGAAAAAGTTTTGCTTAATTTACATCAACAAGTAAAAACCGAAGCAACTGCACATTGAGATTATGTAAAATAACGAGAAAGGTTTTCCCGGATGAATGACATAGAGCTTTGGCATTTTTTGAAGAACGTTATTGAAAAGAACGGAAAAGTTGCTCTTTCGGTGGTTACGGATTCATCCGAATCTTCGCCGGGCAGACAAGGCTTTAAAATGGCTTTTACGGGCGAAGGAAAACAATCCGGAACAATCGGCGGCGGCGTGCTCGAAGCCAAAATTATCAGATTGATTCAAGAAGGATTCAATACCGGCACACGCAGTTTCATTAATGTTCTGCACCACGATCCCGCTTCGAAATTTGAAAAAAGCGGACTTATTTGCGGCGGAACACAAACCGTTGTTACTTATTTTCTAAATCCTTCCGATATTGAATTGGTTAACCGGATTATCGAAAAATTTGATAAACAAGAAGAATGTGTGTTGGTGATAAATCAAAATGGTATATCCCTTTCTTCAACAAGCAAACCATATAAAAGGTATTTATTTAATATTAAAAACTTAAATGAATATGAGTACCGTGAAATATACGGGATAACGGATACGGTCTATATCATCGGCGGTGGTCATGTTGGACTTGCGGTTTCGAAAATTATGTCTTTGCTCGATTTTTATGTAGTTGTAATGGACGAACGGCAAAACATTTTTACTATGGAACAAAATAATTATGCGCACCGGAAGTTGGTTTGTAAATTTGAAGAAGCCGGAAAATACATAAGGGAAGGGGATTTGAGCTATGTAGTTATTGTTACCCCTATGCACAAAAGTGATAAAGCGGCTTTGAAATCGGTGATTGACAAAAACGTAAAATACTTGGGAATGATGGGAAGTAAAAGAAAAGTTAAGACGGTATTCGAAAGTCTGATTACCGAAGGGGTTGATCCCGCTAAACTCGAGCGGGTTCACACACCAATCGGTTTGGAAATTCAAGCAAACACACCGGAGGAAATTGCCGTCAGTATTGCTGCGGAAATAATCGGTATCAAAAACAAATCTTCTTTTAATGTGGAAAAATTATGAGCGATAAACTTTACAAAATATCTTTAACGCATTTATTGAAATGGATTCTCTCGGAAGAAAATGAAGGTAAGATATTCGGTATTTACAAGGAACAATTTTTTACTCCTTTGAAAACCGATCCGTTTAGATTCTACAGATACAATCAATTATTGGAAACACCGGTTGGCGTTGCCGCGGGTCCGCATACCCAACTTGCACAAAACATTATTACGGCATGGTTGACCGGCTCAAGATACATTGAATTGAAAACAGTACAAACGCTTGACGAGCTTGAAGTTTCCAAACCTTGTATTGAAATGGAAGATGAAGGTTATAATTGCGAATGGTCTCAAGAATTGAAAATCCGCGACTCATTCGATGAATACTTAAACGCATGGATTTTACTTCATATTTTGCGTGACAAATTCGGATTTTCCGGTGAAGAACGCGGCTTTATTTTTAATATCAGTGTCGGTTACGATTTAGAAGGAATATTAAAACCTAACGTACAATGGTTCCTTGATAAAATGAATAATTGTGAAGATGAACTACAACGGAAATTGGATGAAATATCCAATCTATATCCCCGGGTAAAGGAGCTGGGAATTCCTTCAAAAATTTCAGACAATGTCACCCTTTCCACAATGCACGGCTGTCCTCCCGCTGAAATTGAAAGCATCGCAACTTATTTGATGAGTGAAAGAAAACTACATACGGCTGTTAAATTAAATCCTACTTTGCTTGGGCCTGAAAAATTAAGAACCATACTTAATGAAAAACTCGGCTATAAAACCGTTGTTCCCGGTGAAGCGTTTGAGCACGATTTGAAATACAATGATGCAATTAGAATTATCAATAACCTTTTGGAAGTTGCAGCTCAAAACAATGTTGAGTTCGGATTGAAACTTACGAATACGCTGGAATCGAAAAACAACACGAAAGAACTTCCGGAAAATGAAAAAATGGTTTATATGAGTGGAAGGGCTCTTCATCCTATCAGTATTAATCTTGCCGCACTTCTCCAAAACGAGTTTAACGGAAAACTTGATATTTCCTTTTCCGCCGGTGTTGATGCTTTTAATATATCCCGGACCTTAAAATGTAATCTGAAACCGGTTACGGTTTGTTCGGATTTATTAAAACCCGGCGGATATACGCGTACTCTTCAATACTTAAAAAATTTAAGAAGAGAATTTAAAAATGTCCGTGCTGCAACAATTGAGGAATTTATCCTCAATTCGGCTTCAGAAAGCAACATGGAAAAAGCATCTGTAAAAAACTTGAATGAATATGCAGAAGAAGTATTGCGCGAAGAAAGATATAAGAAAAATTTCTTCAAATATGAAAATATTAAAACCGAACGTAAATTAACACCATACGATTGCATCCATGCCCCGTGTATGGAAGCATGTGCAATTGAGCAAGACGTTCCGGATTATATGTATTACACTTCTAAAGGTGAATTTGATAAAGCTTTGGAAGTGATTTTATCTGCAAACCCTCTTCCCAATATTACCGGAATGGTTTGCGACCACTTATGCCAATCGAAGTGCACCAGAATTAATCTTGACAATCCGTTGCTGATAAGGGAAATCAAAAGATTCAATGCGGAAAAAGGAAACGGTACGGTACAGTTAAACGGAAAAGCTCCAAACGGAATTAAGGTTGCTGTAATAGGTGCCGGACCGTCCGGGCTTTCGGCTGCGTATTTTCTTGCCCTTGAAGGTTTCGAGGTAAATGTTTTTGAAGAAAAGAAGAAAGCCGGAGGCATGGTATCGGCTGCGATTCCCGTGTTCCGTATTGATGAACAAAGAATGGAAGACGATATCAAACGTTTGGAAAAGCTCGGCGTAAAATTTGTTTACAATTATAAAATAAGTAAAAGCAAATTTGATGAAATCAGAAAAGAACACAGCTATGTTTTTGTTGGGGTTGGCGCAAAAAAAGGTAAAAAACTAAATATTAAAGGTGAAAACTTCCCTTGGGTGTTCGACCAGTTGGAATTTCTTGCTGAAACCAGAACCGGCAACAAAATCGGTTTGGGTAAGCAAGTGTTGATTATTGGGGGCGGAAACTCTGCCATGGATGCAGCCCGCACAGCTAAAAGAATCGTTGGCAAAAACGGTAAGGTTACCGTGGTTTACAGAAGAACGAGAAAAGAGATGCCTGCGGATAAGGAGGAAGTTGAAGCCTTAATCGGAGAAGGTATAGAATTGATGGAATTGGTTTCACCTCTGGAAATTATTGAAGAAAACGGGAAAAGGCTTCTGCGATGTATTAAAATGGAGTTGAATGGTATTGATAATTCGGGAAGACCCAAACCTGTTCCGGTCGAAGGCTCCGTGTTCAGTATAGAAACCAATTCGATAATTACCGCTATCGGACAGGATATTGAAGTGGATTTTTTCCCGGAAGAAAAAATATTAATTGACCAAACAACAAGAGAAACACAACTGAAAAATGTGTTTGCCGGGGGTGATTTGGTTAGAGGCGCAGATTCTTTAATAAATGCAATGGCCGATGGTAAATACGCTGCAGGAGAAATAATTAAAAGGGCAAAAAGCGATTTCGGTTTTTACCCGACAAATGTTGAAAAAGATATTTCATTGCCGGAAATTCAAGCAAAACTTGCAGAAAGAAAATCCGGACCGGAGCTGCCCGTAATTCCGGTGGAAGAACGGCTGAGTTTTGAACTTGTTCATCCTCTGTTAAGTGAAAATCAAGCAATTGAAGAAGCCGACCGTTGCCTCTATTGTAATGATGTTTGCAACATCTGTGTTTCGGTTTGTCCTAATATCTCAAACATCGGAGTTAATTTTAATATTGAAGATATTAAAATTCCTAATTTAAATAATAACGAATCGCAACAGACTTACCGGATTGCCCAAAAATACCAGATAATTAATATCGGTGATTTTTGCAATGAGTGCGGCAACTGTTATACTTTTTGTCCTACGAGCGGAGCGCCTTATAAAATCAAACCGAAGTTCTATTTGACAAAAGAAAGTTTCGATAAAGAAGACAATTGCTATTTGCTTGACGGTAATAAATTATATTTTAAGAAAAATCAAAAAATTGAAACTTTAACTTTAACACAGTCCGGTTATATTTATGAATCGGATTTCGCAAAGGTTGAATTTGACAAAAAAGATTATGGCATAATTGATTACCGAATTAAAGCTAAAAATACGGATATGTATTTGACACACGCTGTTGAAATGATTCTTTTGCTGAAAAATCTCAAAGATAATCCGTTATTTGTTCAAAGTTTTTAACTACAGGGAAAAATGTTATGAAATTTATTTTAAACGGAATAGAAAAAGAATACAACGGCGATCCGGAATTATCGCTTTTAAAATATTTGCGTGATATTGAAGGAATAACATCTGTAAAAGACGGATGTTCGCCTCAAGCTGCATGCGGAGCCTGCACGGTTCAGGTGGATGACCGTGCGCTTCTTTCTTGCGTAACACCAATGAAAAAAGTGGAAGGCAAAACCGTTATTACTCCCGAAGGGTTAACGGAATATCGTCAAAGGGTTTTTACAAATGCATTTGTAGAAAAAAGCGGAGTGCAGTGTGGCTTTTGCATTCCGGGAATTGTAATGCAAGCGAATGTATTGATTGAAAAAAATCCGGAACCGACTTGGAACGATGTTGAAAAAGCATTGCAACCGAATCTTTGCCGGTGTACAGGATACAAAAAGATAATCGATTCAATTTTATATGCTGCCGGAGCTGTCCGTGAAGTAAAAGAAATTCCTAAACCCAAACCGGATCCATTAATCGGTGGCAAACATCCGAAATATTCTGCGGATAAGTTGGTTCTCGGGCAAAGTCCTTTTGTTGCCGATGTTAAACTCGATGGAATGGTTTATGCCGCATTGAAATTCAGTGATCATCCAAGAGCCAAAGTTTTAAGTATCGATATTTCTGAAGCAGCTAAAACTCCTGGTGTTATCCGTGTAATTACGGCAAAAGATATTCCCGGGGAAAGGCATGTCGGTTTGATTGTTAACGATTGGCCGGTGATGACGGACATAGGTGAAGAGACAAGATACGTTGGAGATGTTTTGGCTTCCGTGGTGGCCGGAACGGAAGAAATAGCGAGGAAAGCGGTTCAAAAAATAAAAGTTGAATATGAAATATTAGAACCTTTAACCGATCCTTACGAAGCTTTGAAGGAAAACGCCCCGAAAATTCACGGGAGTGGAAATTTATTATCAACCACTTTTATTAAAAGGGGAAATGTTGAAGAGGCGTTTGCAAAATCGAAATATGTATCGAAAGGTTTTTACCAAACACAGATGATTGAGCATGCATACATGGAGCCGGAAGCTTCGGTTGCGCGAATTAATGATGATGGTAGCGTTGAGGTTTTGTCGCAAGGGCAAGGCGTTTATGAAGATCAACGCCAAATAGCACAAGTGCTCGGTTTACCCAAAGAAAAAGTCAGGGTTATATTGGTGCCGAACGGTGGTGGTTTCGGGGGCAAGGAAGATTTATCCGTTCAACATCATGCTGCACTTTGTTCTTTGTTAACGCGCAAACCGGTTAAAATAGTTTTAACAAGGGATGAATCCATTTTAATGCATCCCAAACGTCATCCGTTGTATATGAATTACCAAGTGGCTTGTGATGAGAACGGCAAATTGACAGCTATTAAAGCCGATATAGTTGGGGATACCGGTGCTTACGCTTCGGTTGGAATGAAAGTACTGGAGCGTGCTGCCGGGCATGCAACCGGAGCTTACAATATTCCGAATGCACTTATTGAAAGCAAAGCGGTATATACAAATAACCTTCCATGCGGGGCAATGCGTGGTTTCGGTGTAAATCAAGTCACATTTGCAATTGAGCAATGTATTGATGATTTGTGCGAACAAGGAGGATTCGACAGATGGGAATTCCGTTACAACAATGCAATTAAAAACGGTGATGTTGTCTCCACCGGTCAAATTATCCGCGGTGGCGCCGGTGTACGGGAAACATTATTAAAACTTAAAGATGTTTTTCAAAATGCCAAATATGCCGGTATTGCTTGCGGAATTAAAAATACCGGTATCGGTAACGGCATGCCAGACGAAGGAAAGGTTAAAATTCAAATTATTTCGGATAAAAAGGTTGTTCTCCACCACGGATGGACGGAAATGGGTCAAGGTGTTAATACCGTTGCCGTTCAATTTCTTTCAAGTGAGACGGGAATTGACCCGGAAATCATTGAAGTTGTTGTTGATACAAAATCCGGTGCAACTGCGGGAATGACAACGGCATCGCGGGCTACATCAATTATTGGTAACGCAATTATTAATGCTGCCAAACAATTGAAAGAAGATCTTCAAAACCACAAGTTGGACGAACTCTCCGGAAAAATTTACGAGGGCGAATGGGTCTGTGACTGGACGACAAAACCCGGTGCGGATGTAGATGAAGTGATTACTCATTATTCGTACAGTTACGCAACACAAGTTGTAACTTTGGATGATAACGGTAACATTGATACGATATATGCCGCACATGATGCCGGAAAAATTGTAAACCGTAATTTGTTCGAAGGGCAAATTGAAGGTTCGATTCACATGGGTCTCGGTTATGCTATCTCCGAAGAAATAGAAATGGAGAACGGCAAACCTAAATCAACCAGGCTTAGAAAAATGGGCGTGTTGCGTGCAAAGGAAACACCGGAAATTAAAGTAATTGGTGTGGAAGTTGAAGATCCGCACGGACCTTACGGAGCCAAAGGCGTAGGCGAAATCGGGTTGGTACCTACCGCTGCAGCAGTGGCAAATGCCTTCTACCAATTCGATAAAAAAAGGTATTACAAATTACCCATAAAGCGAAGAATAAAAGATTAAATAAATTGAGTAAATTTACTCAAGAAAATGGAGTGATATACAAACCAAAGTGAAAGGAATTAGTTATAATTATGGAGCTGAAAGATTTTATCCGGAAAATACCGAAAGCCGAACTGCACTTGCACATCGAGGGAACATTCGAACCGGAATTAATGTTCGAAATTGCTAAGCGGAACGGGGTTAAATTAAAATACAATTCTGTTGATGAATTGAGGGAAGCCTATAAATTCGGTAACCTCCAAGACTTTCTCGATATTTACTATGCCGGAACCAACTCATTGCAAACAAAACAAGATTTTTACGACTTGACCTGGTCTTATTTGAAAAAAGCCAACGGGCAGAATATTATACACACAGAAATCATGTTCGATCCGCAAGCGCATACCGGAAGGGGAATTCCGTTTTCGACGGTGATTGAAGGAATAAAAGAAGCGTTGGATGATGCCGCTAAAGAATTCGGAATAACCTCTAATTTAATTATGAGTTTTCTGCGGCATCTCGACGAGCGATCGGCTTTCGAAACACTTGAAATGTCGAAAGATTATAAAGAATGGATTACCGCTGTTGGACTTGATTCGTCTGAAGTTGGTCATCCGCCTTCAAAATTTAAAAATGTTTTTGCCGAATCCAAAAAAGAAGGATTCAAAATTTGTGCTCACGCCGGCGAGGAAGGACCGCCCGAATATGTTTGGGAAGCATTGGAAATATTGAGTGTCGATAGAATCGATCACGGTAACAGGTCGCTTGAAGACGAAAAACTTGTTGAGGTTCTTGCCGATAAAAAAATTCCGTTAACCGTTTGTCCGTTGTCCAATGTAAAATTGAGAAACGTAGATAAAATAGAAAATCATCCGATTAAGAAAATGTTGGACAAGGGTTTGAAAGCAACGGTAAATTCGGACGACCCGGCTTACTTCGGAGGATATGTAAATGAAAATTTTGAAGCTGTAGCCGGTGCTTTAAACTTAAATGAAAATGATATTGTTACACTCGTTAAAAATTCATTCGAGGCAAGTTTTTTGGATAAAAATAAAAAAGATAAAATTATTAACGGTTTGGATGCATTTAAATTATAAAAATTGATTAACTTGCATTACAAGAAAATCCGTTAATTCACAATCAAAAAGAAAGGAGCGATATTTATGCCAACCAATTATGCAAAAGCAAAATGGACAGGCACCCTCAAAGAAGGGGAAGGAAAATTGAATTTTACCGGTTATGAAGGACCGTTTAACTATAAATCACGTTTTGAAGACGGACCGGAAACAAATCCCGAGGAATTAATTGGTGCTGCCCATGCCGGTTGTTACTCAATGTTTCTTTCGGCCTTGCTTTCGAAAGAAAATTTTACCGATATAAACATAGAAACAAAAGCTACAGTTGTTTTGGGTCAAGATGACGGTCCGAAAGTTACTTCAATAACTTTGGATTGCGAAGCGAAGGTGCCCGGACTAAGTGAAGAGAAGTTCCAAGAGCTTGCAGCGGCAGCAAAAGAGAAATGCCCTATTTCAAGATTGCTTGCCTGCGGTACCGATGTATCATTAAATGCAAAGTTGATTTCGTAGTTATTAAATAAACCGTTGAAACGGTTGTTGTTTATTAGTTTTGTTTGTTAACCCACGACTTAAGTCATGGGTTATGGACACCGGAAACCCAAACTTCATAACCGTTTTAACGGTTTATAAAGTTCAGCGGTCAACTTGAGTAAAATTAAATGCAGGGGATAAAATTTTTATCCCTTGCGTTTTTTATTTATGTCCCCGTTTCCCGTATCTGTATATCCTTCTGAAATTTTAACATAACTTAACTTTACCTTGCAAAATAATTCATAAACTTCTAATTTTCATTTTAATTCGATTTTGAATCGAAAAGTTATTGACTATAAATCTCAAGGCACATCATGAAAAAAATAGTAACATTATTTGTTATTTTACTTTTGGCAAATACTTTTCCCGCAATAGCAAAAGACAAAACTTCTTCTTCCAGTTCACTTAAAAACATTGCCCTTCCGGGATTAAAATTCCGTAGTATCGGACCGGCAATTACCGGCGGTAGAATTGTAGCAATAGCGGTTAATCCGGTTAACCATAGTGAATATTATGTTGCGGCCGGACACGGTTCGCTTTGGAAAACGACAAACAACGGAATAACATTTAAACCTGTTTTCGATAACCAAAACGCGTATGCCATCGGCTCGGTTGCGGTCGATCCTTCAAATCCTAATATTGTTTGGGTTGGAACGGGTGAAAACAACAATCAAAACAATGTGATTTACGGAGACGGAATTTACAAATCGGAAGACGGCGGAAAAAGCTGGAAAAATATGGGTCTTAAAAATTCCGCGCACATTGGCGGTATTATTGTTGATCCGGAAAATTCCAATATAGTTTACGTTGCTGCTTACGGTTCGCTTAGAAATAAAGGCGGAGATCGCGGTGTGTTCAAAACTACCGACGGCGGAAAAACCTGGCAAAATGTTCTTCATATAAGCGATTACACCGGAGTTTATGAAATTCACATGGATCCGAGATATTCGAATATTCTCTATGCCGTTGCACATCAAAGAATGAGAAAATTGTATACCGGAATTTACGGCGGACCGGAAAGCGGAATTTACAGAAGTTTGGATGCCGGTAAGTCTTGGCAGAAAATGACTTCAGGTTTACCCACTGAAGCCGTTGGCAGAATTGGTCTTGCAATTTCACCGGTTAATCCCGATGTTCTGTATGCAATTGTTGAAGCAAAGAAAAAAGATAAAGGCGTTTACAAAAGCGTTGACAGAGGCGTAAGCTGGCAGAAGCAAAGCAGTTACATTTCATCTTACCCTTTTTATTTTCAAAAATTGTTTTGCGATACCAAAGACGTAAACACCGTTTACAGCATGGATGTATTTTTACAAGTAAGTAGAGACGGCGGAAAAACATGGAAAAACCTTGGTGAAAAACATAAGCATGTAGATAACCACTATTTGTGGATTGATCCTGATGATAACAAACATTTGCTTGCCGGTTGCGACGGCGGATTGTATGAGACATACGACCAGGGCAAAAATTGGGATTTTAAAAACAACATTCCAATTGCAGAAATTTATAAAGTTACCGCCGATAACTCGGAGCCTTTCTATTATGTGTACGCCGGCTCTCAAGATAATAACAGTTTCGGAGGTCCTTCACGTACTATCAGTTCGGGTGGAATAACAAATCAAGATTGGTTTTTTACATGGAGTGGCGACGGATTTGAAACACAAGTCGATTGGAAAAATCCGGAAATAGTTTTTGCTCAATCGCAGTATGGCGGTTTGGCAAAATTCAACCGTAAAACCATGGAGAAGTTTTACATTAAACCGGTCGATTTTGGTGAATACGGATACCGGTTCGATTGGGATTCACCTTTATTGATTTCGCGTTTCGATAATCAACGCTTATACTTCGGGGCAAATGTATTGCTGCGAACCAACGATCAAGGAAATTCTTGGGAGGAAATCAGCCCCGATTTAACC
>Ga0256833_1003628_pt1 | contig 10547 bp, 8 predicted proteins | sample 356284metaG_FD_190535 | JGI IMG/M metagenome (GOLD analysis project Ga0256833, IMG submission 190535) | Hydrothermal vent microbial communities from Mid Atlantic Ridge, Atlantic Ocean - 356-284 | ecosystem: Environmental > Aquatic > Marine > Hydrothermal vents | place: Atlantic Ocean: Mid...
CTAGAATGGAATAATAACGCTCTCTTTCTGGAGGAAGCCATGGACCTTAAAGAAGCCGTAAGGGCGGCCCTCAAAGAGCTTATCCTTCCAGAACTTGAAGACATCCGTAAAGAAAGCCATGAGCTGCGCAGCCAGATGGAGCTCACCAACAAGCGGCTTGACGACATCAACCGCCACCTGGCAGATCAGAGCCGCCGCATAGACGAGACCAACAAACGCATCGATGATACTAACAAGCGTATTGATGATGTGCGCGCGGAACTCACAAGCCGTATCGATGATGTGCGGGCGGAGTTTACCGCTCGTTTTGACGGGCTCAACACCAGGGTGGATCAACTCACCTTTCAGGTGGGGAAGCTGGCACAGGAGCTTGAGCGGATGAGGCAGAGCCGGGAGGTAACGGCAGACCTTTTGCACCGGGTCCAGCGGCTCGAAAAACGGGTTATAGGGGAATAGCTTTCCTTTCTTTACTAGCCTCTTACCATTCCCCACCAAAAGGCGAGGTAGCGGGCTCCCTGCTGGAAGAAGAAGGCTGGCAAGAGATGAAGCTTCCCTCTCTTTTTGAGAAAATTCCAGGCGAAGCGCAGGTAGCGCCACCCTTCGCGTTGGGGATGCCCGAAATGGGCAAGGATCCAGGAGTTTTCTCGGTAAAAGGCCCCGCAGGAGCGATAACGGGAAAAATCTTTCTGCAACCGGAAGGAATGCCCGTGAAAGACCACCGCCCGGGCCACGTAAGCAAGGGATCTTCCGGCAAGAAGGAGCCTTGCGGCCACATACTGGTCCTCCAGGGCGGGAAGGCGGGGAAAGTAGCCTACTTCCTCCAGGGAGCTACGGTGATAAGCGGCAAAAGAGTTAGAAAAAAAGGCCGCCCGGATGCCAAGGCGGGGAATATCTCGGGGATGGATAAGCCGGGAGCGGGGAGGATAATTATAAAGGCGGTGAAGGAAGCTTAAGAACCCCTGCTTCAAAGGGGCCACCTGTCTGCCATAAGCCGCCGCGGCGATCCCCTTCGCCAGGGGTGAAAGCAGATTTTCAAGGGCCCGACGATGCGCCGGCCAGGCGTCCTGGGTAAAGAAGACCAGGATTTCCCCCCGAGCCTGGCGAGCCGCCAGGGTGCGTGTAAGGCCATGGTTGAAATCTTCAGGCTCTATTTTTAACACCCGGGCCCCAAACCTGAGGGCTACTTTCTTCGTCTCTTCCTCCGGTGAGGAATCCACCACCAGCACTTCCTGCGGCCTGAGGCTCTGTCTCTTAAGGCCCGCCAGGAGGCGGGCCACCTCTTGTGGAGCATCCTTAGCCGGGATGATCACGGAGAACTCCATTTTAGTGCCGCAAGAGTTTCTCAAAAAGCAAAAGATATTGTTCCGCTACTAGAGACCAGTTGAAATGGGATTTTATCTTCTCCTGGTTGCGGCGGGCAAACTTTTCTCTCAGGAAGGAAAGCTTTTCTTTTTTCAGGAGGTGGGCGACGTCTGCGGCGGTGCGAAAATAAAAGCCCTCCTCCCCCAGGACATAACGGTTAAAGACGTTGTCGTGGGCACAGATGAGGGCCCCGGCGGCCATGGCCTCAAGGAGCGAAGGATTGGTCCCCCCAACGGAGTGGCCGTGGAAGTGAAGGCGTGAGAAGGCCCGCAGGGTGGCCAGGAGCCGGCGTTCGTAAATTCCCCCCAGGAAGTGAACCCTTTCGGCCAGCCCAAAGCGCCTCTTCAAATAAGCGGCATAAGGGGTGTTTAAGTTCCCCACCACCAAAAAGGGCCTCCGGCAGCCAGCGGAAAGGTAGCCCTCCAGAATGGGAAGCAGGTTGTTTTCAGGCTCCAGCCGGGCCACCACCAAGAAGTATTCATAGGGCCGGAGATGGAATTCTTGCAGAAGTTCCGGCCTAGTCGGCGGGATTTCAGCCCCGTAAGGGATGTAGCTTACCTTCTGCTCTTTGACCGCATAAGTCTGTCTGAGGTATTCCCGGATGCCGGGGTTGTCCGCTATCAGGTGATCAGAGGCCCGCACCGCAGCCTTTTCACAGAGCCGGGCGTATCTGCGCTGCAAAGGAGACCACTTGGCCCGTTTCCATTCCAGCCCGTCCATATTGGTCAGGAAAAGGGCTTTTCCTCTGGAAAAACAGGGAAAGAAAACCCCGGCTGGCACATAGCCCAGGTTCAAAATGACCTCAAAATCTCGCCTGGAGGCGTCCAGAAGAGAAAGTAGGTCGTAAATTAGAGTCCCCCAGGGGCCAAACCACTTCTCCGGACAAAAGAGACGCCGCCGAAAAACCCCCCGAAAGTCCTCCCCCTGATAAGGATGCCAGTGGGGGGTGTAAACCGTTACCTCATGGCCTTTTGAACGCCAGTAGGAAGAGAGCCTTTCAGCACACTCTTCAAAACCTCCGTAAAGATTGGGGATCCCTCGGGTCCCAAGAACAGCTATCTTCACCCGCCGGCCACCTCTCTTATTGCTGCTTCTGGAGTAGTTTCTTAAAGGGGTTGGGAAATGTTTTCTTTGGCCCGGAAGGGTTTTTCTGGGAAGGCGGGCTCTTTTTGGGAACGCTCTTCTTAGAAATGCTCCTTTTAGGGGCAGGCCTTTTGCGTTCTGGGGATTCTGAAAGGGTGAGGGTAATGTTTTTACACTTTCCCCCTAAGACGACCTCCCCCCTGGCAATCTTTTTTATCTCACAGGGGCCAATCTTTTCTCCCTCGGCAAAAAATTTGCGATCTTCCTCAAGCTCCCATTTACGTTTGAGATAAGGCCTGATCTCTATCACCGCCCATTTTTCGTCTCCGTGGCGAAAGATCCCTCGAAAAGTAAGCCCCCTTTTGATCTCCTCCTGCCTTACATCCTGGATGGCCCCTCCTTCTTCTGGGGGCACATAGCGTCTTTCCGGAGAGAAGACGTTTTTTTCCACCACCACTTCAAATTCCGGGGCCAGCGCCCGGCAGGGGCTTCCCCAGAAGCCCAAAAAACACAACAGAATAAGGATTTTAAAGAGGTAAGACACCATATTTTTCCACCGATTCGAAGACCCTTTTGGGCGGCCAAACAGTTCCTTTGGAAACGAAAAGGAAAAAATCTTGCGACAATTCCCCTTCGGTTTCCCCAATGCGGACCCTCCGGCCAATAAGGGGCTTGAGCATGGCCTTGATGGTCTCAAATTTTTCTAGATCCTTCTCCCCAGATTTTATCTCCTCCCACCAAGAAGCGGCCCAATTTTCCTTAAGAGCCCGGAGGAGATAGACCCGGTAGTTATTGTCTGCGAACTGATTGGCGTATTTTATGTTACGCTCCACATACTCTCGGCCCTTCTTGGCAAGGGCCCTGGCAATGGCCTCGCGAATGGTCTTGCGATCCTGAAAGCCCTTTCTCACCAGCTTCAGGAGGGCTTCCAGTTCTTCGGCGTTGGATCTTTTTTCTGTTTCCTCGACCGCATCTTCTTTGTAAAAATGAAAAATAGCCTGGCCCCTTCGCGGGCGTTCGACCTCAAGGGAAATCTTGAGATTGGTCTTACGCGTGATACGATTCACCGCGGCTCGGACTTTCGGGATGATGTGAGCCGGATGTTTCTCGTTCATAGGGATCTTTTGGGCCAGCTTAGTGGCCTCGATACTCCAACTCTTCCTCCCCTGGAAGGTCTTGATCAAAAGCTCGTAAAGCCTTACTGCCAGGGGAGAGCGGAGGCTTTTGAGCTGCTCAAAATCGATGAGCTTGAAAAAATTGCTCTCTTTGATCCTGGTGAGCCACTCTGGGGAAAAGCGGATGACCAGCTTTTTGCTCTTTTTTTCGATCTTCCAGGCCTCTATAATGTTGAAATTCATGGTGAGGTATTCTCTCCCGTCATAGAAGGTGCCGGCGAATTTTACGGTAGTGTTGGTCCACCTCTCCAGGCTGTCTTTAAGGCGTTCATACCAGCTCTTCCCCGGCTGGATCCCGCAGCCGGTAAGGATTTCTCTCTGCGAAAGTACCATCTCTTGGCGCCAGCCTTCCTGCTGGGAGCGCATAAGGAGATAGAGAAGGAAAATAATGTCCGTCTTACTGGGGGGCTTGTATCCGGCACGGTAAATAAAGCCGTTGCGATCCCGCCAGACGAACCCCTCTGGCAGGCGCTCGTTTTGCATCCAGAGGGGATATTCCAGGAAGTTTATGTCTTGTTTGACGAACTGGTTTACAAAACACTCCGGCGTTTCTTCGCCAAAAATTTCCTGTTGTTTATGAACTCTCTTGGCCTTCATGGGAGCTCTCCCGCCTTGCTTTGCTCTCCTCTCTGATAGTATTTTTTAGTTTATCTCAAAATAAAGGTATTTTTAATGTCTTCTTCTCGGGGCCTGGTCCTTATCATCACCCTGGTTTTGCTGGCGGCCATCTCTACCATGGCTTCCTATCTTTATTTTCGCGCCGCGGAAGATCGCAAGCTGGCACACGTCCTTGAAAAGCGCCTGGAAGAACGAGAATTTCTCCCCCTCGTCTTTGAAAAGGTCCTGCAGGCAGCCTTCCTTTATCAGGAAAAACACGGCCACCTTCCCCCCGAAATAGCCATCTCCTTTGAAGCGGGAAATCTCCTGGGCAGGGGGGAGGTGAAGCTCTCTTTTGCGGAAGAGGCCCAGCGCTTTGACCTGCGAAAAAAGGATGAAGAAAAACTTGGGGAATTTCTGAGCCGGGCCGGGTTGGAAGAAGAGGCTCCTTCACTTCGGGACGCCCTTCTTGACTGGCAGGATCGGGATCAGGAGCCTCGTCCCTTAGGGGCCGAGGCTGAAGACTATAAGTCTTATTCCCCCTCCAACAAACCCCTTACGGACCTTTACGAACTCCTCTTGGTGAAAGGGTTTGATCCCTACCTGGTATGGCTGCAGCTTTTCCCAAAGGCTACTGTCTACGCCACGAACTCTCAAAAAGGGGATGAGACCGAAGAGACGGAAGCTTCGGAGAAGAAATTTTCTTTGCAGGCAGGACGGGTCTATCGGGTACAGCTGGAATATGAGCTCCAGGGGCTTACCTCCCGGTGGGAGGTGATCTTTTTAACAGACTTTGAACGCCCCCGGTTCCTTTTTGCCGAGCGCCTTTAACTCTTTTTTTCCATCAGGAAAGCGTTATGAAAAAGCTTCTTTTCTTGGGGAAAGAGCACACAGGCCTCTTTTATTAATTCCCGTGCCCTTTCTTTCTTCCCTAGGAAATAAAAACTTACCGCCAGGGCATTTAGGGCCTCGAAATAAGAAGGCTCCCGGTCTCTTATTTTTTCAAAAATTTTGGCTGCGGCGCCCCAGTCCTCTCGCAGGAAGGAGTTTAACCCTTCCTGGTAAAGGACGGAGGCCTTCTCCCAGCGGAGAGTAGGCGCAGGGATTAAAAGGGCCTCCTCTTGATAAAACGACCCCTCGCGGTGCGGACACAAAAAGGCCTTCTCTTCCTTCAGGCTCAAAACCTGGAAGAACTGGCAATTCCGACACTCCCCGGGCACTTTGCCCTGATAAAAAGAAAGTCTCAAGAGGCGATAGGCCGGCCCGTTCCAGAGGGCCTTAAAATCTTCTTCAGGAATCCTTCCCATGAGCAAACGATCACAAAAACAGCAAGCCTGTACAAAGCCGTTCCAGGAAACAGATGCGGTCTTAAAAATCCATGAACAAAAAGGCCTCTCTGGGGTCCCAGAAAGATACCCCGCGGTAGCAGGGTGAGGGGGAATTTCGCCATCAAATGTGCCGGGGTGAATGAGAGTCACCTTTGCCTTCTGAGCCACGAGCAAGGCCTCTTTTAGATAACGGTCGTAAAGCTCCGGGGTCCAGAAAAGACTGCGGGCCAGAAACGCCTCCTGGGTATAAAAAATTTGATGATATGCTATTACCGATTCTGCTCCTACCTGCGAGGCAAAAGCGACGATTTCTGGCAGATTGCCTATATTTTCCCGGTTTAACACCACGATAAAAGAAAGCCTCGGAAGGGGTGTCCCCTTTTGCCTTTTCTCTTTCTCAAGGGCCTTCAGGTTGGAGACAACTTTTTGAAGCGGGGCCTTCCTCCTGGCGAAATAGAGCTTTTCATCAACAGCGTCAAGGCTCACATTCAATTCGTCAAGGCTCCCCACGAAGAGATCCAAAAACTTATCAAGCAAGTGGGCATTCGTGGTGAGGCTGACCTTTTTAGCACTTCCTTTGACAAAAAGAAACATTTCCCTAAAGTGGGAGGCCAGAAGGGGCTCTCCTGCAGAAGAAAGGCTCACGGAGGGGATCTGTACCAAAAGACTCTTTATTTTATCCCAAACTTCAGGCCGGAGATCTCCCCGTGGAAATTCAAAGTGGGATTGAAAGCAATGACTACAGCGAAGATTACAACGATTAGTTACCTCGAGGGAGAGATGTTCCGGTAAGGGCCAATATTCCAGATTATCGAAGAGAAAAAATCCTTCGTAATACATGCCTTTATGAATTTAGCAAAATTAATCCCTTTCGGCATTCTATCACTATGCGGGAGATTTACGGTGAGCTACCATTCGAAGCGGTGTCTGCGGATTTCAGCCGGAGAGGCCAGAGGTATTTCTTCCCCACCCACACGAGCCTTCTCCTGCCCGGCCTCACACCACTGCGAACGGATAAGGAAGCAGGAAAAACGCTTCTTTCCGTACCACATTTTGCTCCAGCCAAAGAACACCAAGGAGAAGAGCAAAAGCCCCAAGGCCAGTACATACTCTGCGGCCTCACCCGTGCGGATCCTGCCGCTGAGAAGGATCACCCTCTCCCGGGCCCAAGGCGTAAGGAGGACTCCTGAAGGTGTGAAGGCGTCACAGACCCAGTGTATCGTTCCCCCGACAAACCACCAGAGAAGGTGCCAGAGAGGACCACCTAAAAGCTTCGAGAAGAGAAACAAAAGAAGCAAAATGATTGCCGCCGGAAGGCCCCAGAAAATGATGGTATGGGTGGTCTCCCGGTGACGCACCGGTAAGAAGAACTCCAGCCAGTCCGGAGCGGTAGCCCCGAGAAGGACCGCGGGGCTTGCCCCAAAAGGAGCTGAAACCGCCCAGGCGATAAGGGTGTGGCTCAACCAGCGCACCGTTTCATCTTAGCATAGTTCTTCCCATAATCTCTTAAAGAAGAAGGGCCTCCGGGAGTCTTTTCAGGGGAAAATCAGCCTACAAAGCCTTTTAACTAAAAAATTTTCTTTATTTTCAGCCATAAAATTTGCTATTCTCTTTTTAAATCCCGCCTTTTTGAAAGCGTCCTCCTTCAAAAAGGTCTGGGAAATTCAAAAAGGAGGTATACCATGAAAAAGGCTCTTTTGGTTTTGGGGTTTTTGCTTGGGATCCTTTACTTTTTAAACACCGCTTGGGCTCAAGATGGCTGGCTTAGAGTGTTTCAACAAGAAGACACCATATTTTTGCGTGGTAAAGCTATTGCGGGCGTGAGCGAAGACGAATTCCTGCTGGCAGGGCGAAACCCAGAAGTTTTATGGCTCCTTTCCTCTAACGGAACAATCCTCTGGACCGAATCTTTTGAAATGTCATCTGGGCCATCGGATTACTGGAAGATTTCTGCTCTTATGCCTTTTGGTGATCACGATTTTTACGCTGCAGGCCGGGCCAATGTGCGAAATATTGATTTTTGGATCATGTTTTTCCAGAGAGGAGATCTCATCTGGTCAAAGGTCTATGGCGGTGATGTAGCAGATATCCTCCACCAGGCCAGGCGCAATTATGCTGGCCATGTAGTAGCGGTAGGAGAGACTTACTCTTATACCCTGAGAGCCGGTGATATCTGGTTTCTTGAAGTCAACGCCCAGGGGAGCATTGTTCGTCAGGAAGCTATCGGAACCTCTTATTATGAAACAGTCAACGACTTTCTGGTGGAAGAAGACGGCTACCTTTTGGTAGGAACCTACCGGGAAGACAACAACGACAGTGACCTCCTGGTCTTGAAACTGGACACCTCTGGGAACCTCCTCTGGGCCAAAACTTATGATGCCGGAGAAAGTGAGACCGGACGGGCAGTAGTACGTGTCTCTAATGGTTATGTAATCGTAGGCAGAGTGGGAAACGACTTATTAGTAGTAAAATTAGGTGGTCGGGGAGAGGTTATCTGGCAAAAGAGATACGACGCTGGTGGCCAGGAGGTGCCAAGCGGGGTAGTGGCCGATTTTCGGAACGGGATCTTGATTTCCGGGGCAGATATAGCTCACGAATTTCAGGCCTTTCTCTTAAAAATCGGACCAGACGGTGCCATTTTAGACCAAAAGACCTTTCAAGAGCGCGGAACCTTTGCCCTCCAGGGGAGAAAAGACGGCTATTTTTGGGGTGTGGGAAGTGTAAATACTAAAGCCCTGGCCCTTAAAATAAAAGAAAGCGATACCATCCCTTTGGGATGCGAAGCCTATTTCGGCCAAGGTTCTTTTCAAGTCCGAGACCTAGAGATGACTTTTCAAGAAAGAAAATTCTCTGTGCGTGAGACCTCTGCCAGGCCGCGCTCTCTTGAAAACCAGTTGGGCCCTCAACCCATCAAAGAGGAAGATTTATGTGGTTCTTGTAGGGAGAGAGTCCCGGATCCGGTAATAGTTTTCCGTGGAATTGATGAAAAAGGGCGTTATTTGATTCCGGTTTTGAACTGGGTAGATTATCCAGCCAGCCTTTTCGTTCCCTCTCCAGAGCTTCCCCCTTGCGGCCTTAATACCAGTGCTTCCCGCACCTGGGTGGATATTTACGATCAGAATGATCTCCGCCTTTATGGGTTCTGTGCCTTTGGAGATCCAAAAGATCTCTACCGCATATGGTTTTCTTCCCCGGCCTCAGCAGCTCCCCCTTCAGCGGTGAAAGTGGTCTTAAACGACCGTCTCTGTGAAAAGCTCTACGAGTCTGAACCTATCTCTCTCCCTCGGGCTCCCTTGGGGCTGGTAACGGTAAAAGCCAACGGAATGAAAGATTACGCCCAGATAGAGCTGCCAGAGGGACGCTTGCGGCTAACGGTTTCTCTAGAAATTCGGAACCCCACTGTTTCCACCGGAGACTATTTCCTCTGGGCCAAGCTTCCAGGCGGTGAGTGCTATTGCTACGGATATCCTTACGGTTGGTATGCGTGCAATTGTGACTTACCGGGAGCCGCTTATTCTGGCAATCTCGTGCCCCTTTCAGATTTTGAAGTGGTAAACATGGCCTGTCAGGGGCTTCCTGCGGGGCGTTACTTAGTAATCTTTGCGGTAGATACTTTCCCTGATGGTTATTTGGCTCCAGACGCCCTGAAAGATTTCGTCTGGATAGAGATGACACCTGCTGCGAGGCCTTAATCTAAACCTGCCCCCGGCCTTTAAGACAGGGAGCAAAAGAGGTGCGCCCTCCCCCTCCTAGGCCTTTGAGGGGGAGGGCGAAGTTACCTGATGCTGAATTCCACTTCGTCTTGGGTGGCGGAGGGAGAAAGCGTCCCGTCCATCTCGGTATCCACCGCAAAATAAAGGGTGTAGCTTCCTGCAGGAAGCCCGGCACAGCTAACAGCTGGCGGAATAAAAAGCCCTCTAAAGCTTGCAAGCCCTCCCTGATAAGCGGGGTAGGGATTGTTGCAGAAACAGGGGAACCAGTGGCCTGGATAATCGTAGCAATAACACTCTCCTCCAGGGATCCTTGCCCAGAGGAAATAGTCTCCCGTGCCTGTACTTCCCGCCGGGTTGAGAGAAACTGTGATCTGGATCGTATCATTTCGCGTAAGGCTGACAGGTCCGTCACTTCCGTTGACCTTTACGTCTGCTTGCATTTGACCACCGCCACCGCTGGTAGCTATCCCCCTCAGACTTACAGGTAAATCTTTCCTTTCCGGGTCAGAGGTGAAGATGTGGAGGGTGGCGCTAAAGCTGCCTGGACTTTCTGGCCTAAAGACCACTTCGATTTCATAACTCTGGCCAGGTTCAATACTAGTGTGTACGGCTCGAGTGGTGAAGGCGGAAGAGCCTTCCACCTGGGACCCCAAGAATTCCAAGGGGTAATTTCCAGTATTTCGCAGAGTCACAGACAATGTTTTCTGGCCTCCCACGGGTACATTTCCGAAATCTAAACTTTGCGGAAACACTTCAGCTCCAGGAGAAACAGAGACGGTTCCCTTACGGAAGGCTACAGCCCGAGTTATACCAAAACCATTTTCTTCGTCCGCGAGAACACGTTCAGCGGCGTCCGTATTCCCGCTCCACACCCCGCCGCTTTCCTGAAGAGGAACCCTAATAAGCACCTCGGCATAGAGAGGATCAAGGTCTTGGAGATAGACATAAGCGTCGTCTCCAGAAAAGCTCGGCCAGCCGCTGGTTCCAACCCCTTGCTCCCTTCCTCCCTGCCATACGAGCCCGACCTGGCCGCTTTTTAAGTTTGCAACCAGGGTCTCCACCTCGGTTGCCGACCAGACATCAAAGGCCAGGAGGTTAGGACGGGTATGGGCTGCCGCCGGGTTCCCTATGTGATAGCCTTCAGGGGGGACGCTGAAGAGCATCAAGGTCTTTTCGGTTACCAGATCTAGCACTCCTATGTTCCAGAAGCGGTAGCTCTTCTGACCAAGCCGCACCTGGTTGAAACAGTCAAAGAAAACGGCCTGCCCGTCCGGGCCAAAGGTCACCAC
>Ga0256833_1003629_pt1 | contig 10546 bp, 9 predicted proteins | sample 356284metaG_FD_190535 | JGI IMG/M metagenome (GOLD analysis project Ga0256833, IMG submission 190535) | Hydrothermal vent microbial communities from Mid Atlantic Ridge, Atlantic Ocean - 356-284 | ecosystem: Environmental > Aquatic > Marine > Hydrothermal vents | place: Atlantic Ocean: Mid...
AGGCTTCCGGGCCCTTCCAGACCACGTCTCTTATACCCCCACCCTTATCAGGAGCCTCCTTGACGAGGCCCAACGCCTTGGGGCCGAAGCCCTTTTGACCACTGAAAAAGACGCCGTTAAACTTCTGCTTTATAAGGAAGAGCTAAAATCGTGTTACGTTTTGCCTCTTGAGGCCTCACCGGGGAGGGATTTTGAAGAATTCGTCCTGCAAAAAATCCGGCTCTGTACCGGTTTTTGAAATTCCTGCAGACACCCGGGCCGTTTTTATCAGGCGCCCCAATCGTTTCCTGGCCCTGGTTGAGAAGGACGGAAAGGTCCTTGAGGCTCACGTTCATGATCCGGGAAGGCTTCCCGATCTTTTAGTCCCCGGGAACGAAGTCCTGCTTAAATATGCTTCTAGAGCCGGGCGGCGCACCTCCTGGAGCCTCCTTGCAGGGAAGGCCGAAGGACACTGGGTCTTTGCCAATGCGGGCTATCATCGCCAGCTAAGCGGAAAGATTCTCTCGTCTTTCGGGAAAGAACTTTTCAAGGGGCTTGAAACCTTTTCTCCGGAACCACGCCTTGAAGGGGCAAGGCTTGACTATCTCTTCCAGATGGAAGACGGGGTGCCGGTTTACGTGGAGATCAAAGGCTGCACCTGGGCCAGAGGAGAAGAGGCCCTTTTTCCGGATGCCCCTACCGTTAGGGGACAAAAGCACCTCCGACATCTGCTGGAATTAAAAAGAAAGGGCTTTGGAGCCCTTCTCTGGATCCTGTGTTTCCGGAAGGAAGCCGGCTGTTTCAGGCCGGCTCACGAAATAGACCCGGAATTTGCAAGACTCTTTGAGGAGGCCTTGAAAGCCGGGGTGGAAGTGCGGGTCAGCAAACTGTGTTACGACGGAGAAAAGATATATCTTCAGGGCGAATTGCCCCTTTGCTAAATCTGGCTTTTTTCTTGCTGTGCCTTTTGGCAGTTAGGGCCTGGGCGCTTACAAGCCATCTCTTTCCCGAACGGATCCTGGTGGTAGCCAATTCCCGGAGTTTGCGTTCGGTAAAAATTGCTCATTTTTATTTAAAAGCCCGCAAAATTCCCGCCAAAAATCTCTTTTTGCTTTCCTTACCACTCAAGGAAGAGGTCTCAAGACCCGTTTATCTCAAGTTCATAGAAAAACCCCTTGCGGAATTTTTGAAAAACTCCGGCCTGATAGACCAGATTCTTGCCATCGTCCTGATGCCGGATATCCCTCACAAAATAAAGGGCAAAGTGGCCAGGGACGGAGATGCCGCCTCTGTGGACTCCGAGCTCACCCTCCTTTACCGGAAATTGCTTTACGGGCCTTATCGCCTGGGTGGCTGGATACCCAACCCCTTCTTTGGGGCCCCGCTTGAAATCCCCTTTGAACATGACCGGTTCGATATCTATCTGGTGACAAGAATTGCCGGTTACACGGAAAAAGACTGCCTTCGTCTTATAAAAAATGCTCTTCTCGCCCCTCAAACCCGACCTCCTTACACCCTGGTCCTTGATGCCAGGGACGGCCCCCAAGGGCCAGGGGACAACTGGCTGCATGCAGCCTATCTTCTGCTCAGGGATTTTCCGGGGCTTCAATTTCAGCTTTCTTTTGACCCGGCCTTCCTGGTGTCTTCCAAAAGGGTGATAGGTTATGCTTCCTGGGGATCAAACGACCCCAATTATCCGCCGGACAGACGCCTCTTCCTCAAATTTTTGCCCGGGGCTATCGGGGTTACCTATGTCAGCACCAGTGCCCGCACTTTTCGCGAACCACCCCCTGGCTGGAAGGTAGGGGCTTCCTGGCGCGCCAAACACAGGCACTTTGCCGGCTCTCCCCAGTCTTTGATCGGAGACCTGATCCGCCTTGGTATTACCGGTATTTCCGGAAACGCCTACGAACCTTATCTTTCTGCCTCTGCAAGGCCTTATCTTCTCTTCCCGGCCTATTTGCGTGGAAAACCTCTGGCAGAGGCCTATTATCGGTCTCTTGCCTACCTAAGCTGGCAAACGGTAGTAGTAGGAGATCCTCTCACCCATCTTTCCGGGTCAGAATTTCGCCCGGGGAACCCAAAGCCCTGGTTTTATGAGAGAAAAAAGGCCTTTTTGAAGGCCCTTCAAAGCAAGGATCATCTTTTGTTGGCCCAAATTTATCTCACCAGGCTGGGGCTTGAGGAGGAAGCCCTCAGCGAGATTAAAAAACTTCGCTCCCAAAGGGGCCTTCCGCCTCAGGCCTACCCTTTACTCTTTCAGTTGAGCAAAAGAAAGAGGCTTCACAAACCCCTTAAGCTTTTACTTAAGGATGACCCCTCCCCCTTGGGAAGGTTTCTTCTGGCAGCCATCTTCTGGCAGGAAAAAAAGATCAAAGAGGCCCGCCAAATCCTTTTTCCGCTTCTTGAAAAACCTTCCGGGATCCAGGCCGAGGCCCTGGCCCTTTATGGCAGGATTATGCTTCAGGAAGGAAGTTGTCAGAAGGCCATCAAGTGCCTGGAGAAGGCCATTGCTTTGAAACCACCAGGCTGGCCAAACTTTCCCTTTCTCTATCAGGCCCTCAAAAAGTGCGGTAAGAACCGGCGCGCAGACCATATACGGAGAAAAATCCTCTCTCAGCCGGAGCTTGCGGAATGGTGGCCCCGCTTCAGGAATTAAAAACGGCGGGCCTTCTCCCACCGCCAGGCGGTTTCAAGAATCAAGGAAAGGTCTGCGAATCGGGGCTCAAAAGAAAAGAACTTCTGCATCTTTTCCACCCCCGCCACCAGGGCCGGAGGGTCTCCCGGACGTCTTTCACGAATCTCATAAGGGATTGGCCTTTGGCAGACCCTTTCCGCTTCCTCAAGGACTTCCTTTACGGAATAGCCCTTTCCATAGCCGCAATTAAGAACCAGGCTTTCTCCACCTGAGAGGAGATGCTCCAGGGCCAAAACGTGGACCCGGGCCAGGTCCTCAACATGAATAAAATCTCTGATACAGGTCCCGTCCGGGGTGGGATAGTCCGTCCCGTAGAGGAAAAATTTTTCCCGTTTTCCCAGGGCGGTTTGCAGAAGGAGCGGAATGAGATGGGTTTCAGGATGGTGGGCTTCTCCAATACGGGCCTCAGGGTCCGCCCCGGCGGCGTTGAAATAGCGCAAAGAGACAAAAGGAAGCCCGTAAGCCTGATGACAATCTGAAAGGATCTGCTCCACCATGGCCTTGCTGGCGCCGTAAGGATTTATGGGAGAAACAGGATGGGTCTCCGGAATGGGAACTTCGGAGGGAATACCATAGACCGCGGCACTGGAGGAGAAAATAAAGGCCTTAACTCCGAAACGGCAGGCCGCCTGCAAAAGGTTTAAGGTGCCGGAAAGATTGTTTTCATAATACTTGAGGGGGTGGGAAACACTTTCTGGCACCACGATGAAGGCCGCAAAATGGAGCACCGCAAGGGGCCTTTCGGCTTCAAAAAGCTCAAAAAGCCTTTTTCGGTCCGCAAGATCCCCCTTTATTAAGCGCCCCCAGAGAACCGCTTCCCGATGTCCTGAAGAAAGATTATCAAAGACCAGGGGCTCAAATCCGGCCTCTGATAAGGCCTTCAAGACGTGAGAGCCAATATAGCCCGCCCCTCCAGCTACCAGGACTTTTTTATTCTCCCCGGCCATATACCTTTTTCCAGTAAGAGTTGAGGAAGATGAGCTTTTCCTCAAGCCAATCGCGATTCTCAAGGTACCAGTTGACGGTTTTCTCAAGGCCGGAAGCAAAATCAAATTCCGGCTGCCACCCGAGTTGCTCCCGTATCTTTGAGAAATCCATGGCGTATCTAAAATCGTGCCCCGGTCGATCCCTGACAAACTCGATCAGGTGGTGCGGCTTGCCAAGTAAATCCAGGATGGCCTTCACCACTTCGAGGTTTTTTCGTTCCTCACCGCTGGCAATATTATAGATTTCACCAGGTCTTCCTTTTTCCAGAACGGTAAGGACCCCCCGGGCACAATCTTCCACATAAAGCCACTCGCGCACGTTTTCCCCCGTCCCATAAACCGGGATCTTCTCCCCCCGCAGGGCTTTGAAAATCACCAGAGGGATGAGTTTTTCCGGATATTGCCAGGGGCCATAGTTATTGGAAGGTCGCACCGTGATCACCGGAAGGCCATAGCTTCGGGTGTAAGCCCGCCCGAGCATGTCTGCTGCGGCCTTGCTTACCGAATAAGGAGAATTGGGCTTTAAAGGAGAGTCTTCGTTAAATCTGCCTGAAGGGCCCAGCTCCCCGTAAACCTCATCGGTTGAGATGTTAACGAACCTGGCCACCGCAAAAAGACGGGCCAGCTCCAGAAGGACCTGGGTGCCCTTGACATTGGTATCAAGGAAGGGAAAAGGATCAAGCAAGCTGCGATCCACGTGGCTTTCAGCAGCAAAGTGCACCACCGCCTCGGGCTTTTCGACCTGGAAGATGTATTCCATAAATTCTCGATTGACGATATCCGCTTTGTAAAAAGAAATCTTATCTTTTATCCCCTCCAGGCGTTTGAGATCCCCGGCATAGGTAAGTTTGTCCACCACACAGACCCGATGGCCTTTACCTACGGCCTGGCGCACAAACTCACTCCCGATAAAGCCCGCGCCTCCGGTCACCAGAATTTTCATGCAAACCTCCGAAACCTGAATCCTGACTTTTCTGGCACAAGAGGGAATTAAAGAAGTTTATAATCCCGAAGCACCCGGGCCAGGTCGGCATTCTTTTTTGCAAGCTCCCGCAGGGCGTTTATCAAATCTACAAGGCGCCCTTCCCTTTCTATGCGTTCGATGGCCTCTTCCCGGGCTTTTCTGATGATAGTCCGCCGGTCCCAATAGGCAAAGGCTATCACTGCTACTACCAGGGAGGTAAAGATGGCGGCCAAAACTTTCATAAAGAATAGCTGCTCTTCAAAACGTTTGTTCATGTCGGCACGTAATTCCTCAAAACGCTTATTCATATCCTCTCGCAGTTCCTCAAAACGTTTATCTACCTGCTCAAAACGCTTATCTACCCCCTCAAAGCGCTTATTAACGTCCCCTCGAAATTCTTCAAAGCGTTTATCCACCTGCTCAAAACGCTTGTCCACCTGTTTCATGAAAGTTTCAAGCGTGGCTTCAAGGCGTATGAGACGCTCTCGATCCTCCTGGGTAAAACCATCCGAGGCCTGAAGCGGAGTTGTGATCAAGACAAAGAAAAGCAAACAAAAGAAAACTATTACTTTCATTTCCTGCCTCCTTATTTCCTTATAGCTTGAGAAGACTTTAGCGTAAAGCCTGTATCTTTTTCTCAAAGAAGCCGGGAATTTCTGCAAGAAAAACATCAAAAGAGACCTTCGCAAAATGGCTAGGAGCAGTGTTGCAAGCACAACTGCAGGGATCCGTTCCCATTTTTCGTTCCGAAAAATAGGAACTGATCCTGACTGAGCCTTAAGAAAGGATGTTTTGCAAAGGTCTCTTTACAAATTTTTGAACCTCCTCCTGCCAGGGGGGAAGATTTACTTGTAATTCTTTTTGAAGCTTTTCGGAAGAAAGGGCCGAAAAAAAGGGCCTTTTGGCAGGCAAATTGAAATATGAGGCCGGCACGGGAACCACGCGCCGCGAAATGCCAGCAACTTTGAGGAAAAACTTAGCCCATTCCAGGCGTGAACAAAAATCATTGCTGGCAAGGTGGAAAAGGCCTCTTAGGCCCTTCTCAAAGGCCAGCCAGGATATCCGGGCCACGGTTTCGGTATAGGTGGGAATGGAGAATTCGTCGTAGGCGATGTAAAGGGTCTCCCTTTGCCGGGCCCAGCTTAAAACTTTGGCCAGAAAATTTTGTTTTCCTTCCCCAAAAAGCCAGCTCACCCGAAAGAGAAGACAATCTTCGGCCTCCTTAAGGGCTTTCTCCCCTAGACATTTGCTAAGCCCGTATTTATTGATGGGTTCAGGATGATCTTCTTCACGATAAAAGTCACCCTTCTCCCCGCTGAAGACATAATCCGTGCTGAAATGGATGAGAAAGGCCTTCACCTCTGCGGCCGCCAGAAACAAATTATATGGCCCCAGGGCGTTGACCCGAAAGGCCTGTGGAAAATCCTCCTCCGCTTTATCCACCTGATTGTAAGCGGCACAGTTTATTATAACCTGAGGGGCAAAAGATCTTACCGTCGCAAGAACCGTTTCAAAGTTTCCAATATCAAGCTCTTCCCTGGAAAGGGCCTTGTATTCCAGGCCCTTTTCTTCAAGGAACTTCTGGAAGGCTTGAGCAAGCTGGCCGCGCCCGCCGGTAATGAGAACCTTCATCAAAAAGCCCCCTCTTTTCGGAGCCAATCTCGCAAAAACGGGGCCTTTCTATCTTTCTCTGAGAGGAGAGGCTCACCCTCAAGGGGCCAGGAAATATTAAAATCCGGATCATCCCAGCGAAGGCTGCGGTCGTGTGCGGGAGAATACTCGCTTCCTGAAACCTTATAAATCACTTCCGCCTCTTCTGAAAGGGTAAGAAAGCCGTGGGCAAAACCTTTGGGTATCCAGAGCATTAATTTGTTTTCTTCAGAGAGTTCCAGGCCCACCCACTTTTTAAAAGTGGGGCTTTTTTCTCTGAGATCCACGGCCACGTCAAAGATCCTCCCCTTAACACAGCGCACCAGTTTCCCCTGCGCCCGGGGTTCTACCTGAAAATGGAGCCCCCTAAGGACGTTTTTGAAGGATCTGGAATGGTTGTCCTGGACGAAATCCGTATCGATCCCGGCTCGTTCGAAATCAGACTTCTTGAAAAATTCTAGGAAAAAACCCCGCTCATCCCCAAAAACACGGGGTTTTACTACTATTACCCCGGCAATATCAGTTTTAATAAACTCAAAAGGCATTCAAGCTCCTCTTTTACTGGGCCAGCTCCAGCAAATATTTGCCGTAGGTGGTCTTCTCCAGGGGTTTGGCCAGTTTCAAAAGTTGCTCCCGATCTATCCAGCCGTTACGAAAGGCAATCTCTTCGATACAGCCGATCATAAGCCCGGTCCTCTTTTCGATGGTAGCCACAAATTCCCCGGCCTCAAGAAAGCTGTCGTGAGTGCCGGCGTCAAACCAGGCAAAACCCCGCCCCAAAAGCTTGACCTTTAATTTCCCGCGCCTGAGGTATTCTTCGTTCACGCTTGTGATTTCAAGCTCTCCTCGAGAAGAGGGCTTTACCCTCCTGGCAATTTCAACGGCTTCCGGATCGTAAAAATACATCCCCACCACGGCAAAATTTGACCTGGGCCTTGCGGGTTTCTCTTCAAGAGAAATTACCCTCCCCTGGGTATCAAATTCCACCACGCCAAATCTTTCCGGGTCTTTTACATAGTAGCCAAAAATGTAAGCCCCGCCGTCTTTTTCGATTTCGGCCCGGGCCTCGGCCATGATTTTGATGAGATCATGGCCAAAAAAGATATTGTCCCCTAGGAGATAGCAAATGTTATCGTCCCCGATGAAATCTTCGGCCAGGATCAGGCCTTCGGCCAGACCATTTGGGTTTTCCTGAACCTGGTAGCAAAGGTTTACCCCTAACTGAGAGCCATCTCCCAAAAGCCTCTGAAAATCGGGGAGATCCTCCGGATTCACCACGAATAAAATTTCTCTTATGCCCAGAAGCATTACCAGAGAGAGGGGATAATAGATCATGGGCTTGTTATAGATGGGCAGAAGGTGCTTATTGATGGCCCTTGTCACCGGATAAAGCCTAGTGCCACTTCCGCCTGCCAGAATTACGGCCTTCATCTCTACCTCTTTTTAAACTTGGCTTTTTATATACCCACTTTTGCGATTTGAGGCTAGATTTCAGGGTATGGAAACCAAGTTTAAGGAAAAAGGCACCATCAGAAAAAAATGGCGGAAGAGAATCCCCGTGGCGCTCGTGTTTCCGAATACCTATTTCGTGGGCATGTCAAATCTCGGTTTTCGCCTGGTTTACGAGTTTCTCAATCGTTATGACGAGATTGTTTGCGAAAGGTTCTTTTTGCCGGAGGAAGGAGAAGAGCTGCGGTCGGTGGAGTCAAATCGCCCGCTTACAGATTTCGGCTTTGTCCTTTTTTCGGTCTCTTTTGAGTCTGATCTAGTCAATCTCATAAAGATTTTAGAGCGTGCCGGGCTCTCACCCCTTAGAGAAGAAAGAAAAGAAGGCCCTCTTATCCTTGCAGGCGGCATCGCTACCTGGCTGAATCCAGATCCCTTCACTCCCTTTGTAGATGGCTTTCTTCTGGGCGAGATCGAGGCCCTGGGTGAAAAGCTGGTAGAATTTTTTTTAGGGGATAAAAGGCTGGCAGAGGTTCCGGGGTTTCTTCCGGCAGATTACAGTATCTCTTTTACGGAAGAAGGCCTTATAAAAGAAATAGGCCACCCGCCGGTAAAACGGTTGCTCTCCCCAAGTCTTAAGGCCCCTCCTCTATCCGGACTTTTGACCCCTGAGACCGAATTTTCCGAGACCTATCTCCTGGAGGTGGGAAGGGGCTGTGGACGCGGATGCCGCTTTTGTGCCGCTGGCATCCTCTACCGCCCTCCCCGCCCCTGGCCCCTTGAAATCCTTGAAAAGGCGGTAGATAAGATCCCTGAAGGGGCTAAAGTGGGTCTTATCGGGCTAGAGTTTGCCGCCCAGGAAATAATCGAAAAAGTTGCTCAAAGATTCCTTGCTAAAGGCTGCACTCTTACTTTTTCCTCCCTGCGAGCCGACCGCCTCACTGAAAGCTTTGTAAAACTCCTTAGCAAACAGCGCACTGCAACCATCGCCCCGGAAGCCGGAAACGAAAGACTAAGGCGGGTGATAAACAAAAATCTCCGCGAAGAAGACATCCTTGCCGCTGCAGAACTCTTAGCCCAGGTGGGGATAAAAGCCCTTAAACTTTACTTCATGGTAGGTCTCCCTACTGAAACCCAGGAAGATCTTGAGGGCATTATCAAACTCACCCGCCGGATCAAGCACGTCCTGGACTCCATCACCAAACCAAAAGGCTACGTGGTTGATTTGCGCCTGAGTGCGGCCTCCTTTGTGCCTAAACCCCACACTCCCTTTCAATGGGCGCCTTTTGAAGAGACGACCACCCTCAAAAAGAGGCTTAAGTGGCTCAAACGGGCGGTGGGAAAGATTCCCAATACCTTTCTTTCAACGGACCTTCCCAAATGGGCAGCCCTTCAGGCCCTCATTGCCCGGGGGGACCGGCGCCTGAAACCCTTCCTCCTGGCCCTGGCCCGGGGGGAAAATTTCAACCAGGCCCTTGCCAGGTTGTCCTTAAACCCTGCTTTCATCCTGCAGCGTAAGAGAGAAAAACATGAAATCTTCCCCTGGGAAGTGGTGGACCTGGAGGTTAAAAAAGATTTTCTCTGGACCGAATGGGAAAAAGCACAAAGTGCCAAAGAAAGCCCGGGCTGCTTGCTTGGGAAATGTAAACGCTGCGGCGCCTGTGCTTAATATTCTTGGTGAGTTTTGGCTTCTCAAAAGCTACTCCTGGCTTGGCGATCCCGTCTATAACCCCCTTCGACATTCTTCTCTTCCTCCGCACCTACCAATTCCGCCCTACTGGTTTGAGACGGGCACGCCAAATTTTTTGATCAAGCTTCTCTTGGAGAGGAGCGAGAAGGAATTTTCAAGACGGATTAGGTTTGGACGTGCAGAGCTCCCCCCTCGCATGGAGGTCCGGGAAGATGGGAATTGACTGGGAATTTGGGCCCGCTTCCAGGCACTTCTTTGATAAACCAAAAATTTAAAGCTTCATTTCTTGCCGCTCGATAAGTCTTTTAGACGGGCAGGGAGGCCCGCAAAAAAACTACAAGGAGGTAGGGCTATGGCTCTCAACATCAACACTAACATCGCGGCCTTAAGGGCCCAAAACCAGCTCAACAAAACTTCTAAAGGTCTTCAGAAGTCTCTTGAGCGTCTCTCTTCAGGGCTTCGGATCAACTGGGCAGCGGACGATGCTGCAGGCCTTGCCATTGCCGATGGCCTTAAAATGACCGCCACCGGACTTGCCCAGGCTGTAAGAAATGCCAATGAAGGTATTTCGCTCATCAAGGTAGCAGACGGCGCACTCATCGAATACGGAAACATCCTAGCCACCCTGAAGGAGAAAGTCACCCAGGCGGCTAACGCCACCCAGAACGCCGATACCCGCAAGTCCATCCAGCGCGATATCAACAAACTCCTTGCCGAGCTCAACAACATCGCCCGCACCACCGAGTTCAACGGCCAGAAACTCCTTTCAGGCTCCTTCGTGAACAAGAAGTTCCAGATCGGCTCAGCAAGTTATGTTACGGCCTCGCTTTCCATCCGCTCCGCGGAGACGAATGCTGTTGGTGCCACCAAGACTGCGGTTATGGACTTAAACACCATCGGTGAAGTCCAGCTCACCCTCAAAAATGCTTCCACCGGGCAAGAAATTACTATCGATCCAGTAAACCTTCAGTTCAACAACAGCCCTGATAACGGCGCCGGGGCTCTTGCCAACGAGATTAACCGTTTCTCTGGAATTACCGGTATTTCTGCCGTGGCCGTAGTAGAAAGCATTTCAGATCAAATTCAGGCAGGTACTATCAAGGGGCTCAAGATAAACGGCGTATTAATCGGAG
>Ga0256833_1003630_pt1 | contig 10545 bp, 10 predicted proteins | sample 356284metaG_FD_190535 | JGI IMG/M metagenome (GOLD analysis project Ga0256833, IMG submission 190535) | Hydrothermal vent microbial communities from Mid Atlantic Ridge, Atlantic Ocean - 356-284 | ecosystem: Environmental > Aquatic > Marine > Hydrothermal vents | place: Atlantic Ocean: Mid...
CTATAATATATATAAATTATTAAAATAGTTACTATAACTGATATCATGATAAATGCTATGAGCTCTTGGTAGTGGAGATCTATCCTTCCTCCCATCCCGCCACGGTAAACCCTAAATGAACGCCATGCCCAACCACTGCCGTAGCCGTGAATCTGCCTCACAACGCCTCCAATCCCAACACTAAGAGTCCCACCGCCTGCATACCCAGCACGTGTCAAATTACTATCCATCGAATTATTTTTTATGCCGTACAGTAGTGCTTTAGGTTTTAGTATTATATTACTTGTTATTTTATCAATATCCTCTCCAGCTACTCCCCCACCCTGAGCAGGGGGAGTACTTGTCCTCGATTGCCCGCCTGCCTCCTCACTGCCTTGGACGCCAACCGTGAGGAGGGGCATCTGGAGCGGCGGCATTAGTATTATCTCGCTCATATTTGGATCGGCCGCCACAAGGGAGGCGGCAAACCTTAAGCTCTCCTCTAGCGACAGTATGAAGGATAGGGCGTAGGTTCTATAGGCGCGTATTCCTATGGGTCTGCTCCAGCTCGACGATTGAGACACCGGCAACTCCATCCCAGCTACCTGGTAGGTCAAGTATTTCCTATGGCTTAGAAAATTCGGGCCGTCACTGCTATACGCCCCATACACGCCTGCCCATCCACCGGGCTCCCGGAAGGCCAGCGCTGGGCCTAGGTGCGACGCCCAACCGCCAGCGGGGCTGACTGATACCACGCCGACATATATACTCTCGAGGAAGCGGCCTCTGCTGGCCTCGGCCAGTATCCGTGCCGTGTGCAGGATAGAGTAGAGTACCCTAGCTTCGGCCACAGCCCTGTTGAATGCTTCGAAGTCTGAGCGGGCGAGGGCGGACGCGACGTCGAGGAGTGCCGCCTGAACAGCCAGGTAATCCACTACAATAACATACCCTGACCCAGCGTCCTCACCACTATCATTGGTGGCGGAGAACGGGAACGCCACCGTTTTGCCATCGGGAGCGCGAAAGACTATTATCTTAGTATTATTTATAGAATATATTATTTTATCAGCGCTATTGCCGCCGCCTCCACTCCCAGCCCCTATAGCGCCTGCCCGGCGGATTGGTATCTCGATTATAGAGTCTAGGATAGACCCGCGACCCGCCACCTCGCCTATGGTATCGGCTGGCTCGCTCCTGCTTAGCATGAGTTCCAGAGTCCTAGCAGACGAGACTACCATGCTAAGGATTCTCGACGCCGCGTCACTCCTGCTTATGCTAGCTCCCGCGGGGCCCGCTAGAGGTAGCGATGCGGGGTGCCTTGGTGGCTCGGCTGGGCCTGAACGCGCCAGGATTGCAGAGGCAGAGTAGGATGCCATTATTAGTACTACCGCTATAGCTGCCAGCACGCGCCTCTCAGCGTTAGAGATACGGGCTGGCCTCACATGAGGCCCCCCAGCATTGCTTCACTCCCCGGTAAACAGGGGCTGGCGACCGCTTTAGCTTTGGGCCCGCCTACCGGCACACGCCCTCCTCCAGCGAAGCCCGGAGCACCACCGACGCCACGTACCTTGATGCTATCCGCGGGCTGAGAAGTCGTAGCAGCCTAACGTATAGGGGCAGGCCTATCTTGGCCCCCGACGCCCTCGGGTGGCCGCCTCCCCCGAGCCTCTTAGCCACGGCTTGGACATCTACATCCCTGCTCCTCAGGGATATCGCGCCGTTAGGCCTAGCTATCACTGCTATGTGTGCATTGTACCTTGAGAGTAGCATCGCCCCTATGAAGCTGTTGGATGGCGGCCCGTTTTCCTTGTAGGCGCTCGCGACCCGGCACCCGTTCCGCTGGGCCACGTAGACGCTCTTTCTCACCCTGTTGAACCCGTCTAGCTCTAGGTTCACGTACTCGACCAATCTGGCCTCCATTTCATCGTCCCATAGGATTCCCGACGCGAACTTCTCTATCATAACCTTCTTCCACTCATCTGCCTTCCTCTCCCCCACGACTCGGAACAGCTTCGGGGCCAGATGGTGATCCCACCTCCAGAGGTCGGCAGCGCATACTGCCGAGACCAGCTCTTCTATCGTCTCGTCAGGCTCTGGCAGGCCCGCTATGCGGGGGGCATGCTTTGCCACGACTCCGGTTGCGCAGGTCTCCCTGTCTACGACAACCTCCACTCCCGCCTTCTTGATCGCCTCTTTTTCCTCGGCTGCCCACACGTGGTGGTCATACCACTCTATAGAGGCCCCTCTGCGTGCTAGCTTGGAGAGTGTCTCAACAGCCCCCGATAGGGTATCGGCGTTCGGGCCTAGGTCGGCTATCACCAGCTTGTCCCCTCCTTCGATGTACTCGGCTATACTGTCCAGTATCTCGTCTAAATTGTAGGGCTCGGCGAATACTACGGTGTAATCACCCTTCTCCAACCGGGCCAGTCTAACGTAGACCGCAGCGCTCCCCACCCCGTCCAGGTCTGTGTGGGTCACGATGAACAGGTGGCCCATAATTTGCCACCCTCGCAGGCTGGGTTGCTATTGCTGGGCTAGCAGTTTCTCAGCCTCACCCTCTATGTAGGGTCTTATCTCGCGGTACGTCTCCCGTAGATCTTGAGGTATGACCTTGGTGGCCCCAGTTACTAGCATGAAGTTTGTATCTCCATCCCAGCGCGGCACAACATGTATGTGGACGTGGGCGTCTATCCCGGCGCCTGCTGTTCTGCCTATGTTGACTCCAACGTTGAACCCGTGTGGCTTGAGTGCCTTTCTAAGGCCAGCCATGGACGCCTTCACGAGTAGGCCCATCTCAGCCAGCTCCTCGGCCGTTAGATCCTCTATGCTTGCAACGTGCCTGTATGGAACAACCATCACGTGCCCCGTGTTGTAGGGGTACTTATTCATTATAATGTAAGCTCTCCTGCCACGGTAAACTATCAGCGACTCCTCGTCACCCATCCTGGGCGCCTCGCAGAACACGCAGCCTCCCCTACTGGGGGCCTTGACCGCCTCCCTGATGTATGCCATGCGCCATGGTGCCCATAGCACTCTAAACCACGGTTCTGGCCACCTCTCCTCCGCCAAGCGTGGCACCCCAGAACCAGCTTGGGCGGGTGCGGGAGAAAAGCTCCGTTATTACGTGCGCGCTAGGCTCTCGGCGAGAGCCCGCAGCGGCGCGTCTCCGAGGAGCCACGCCAGGGCCAGTCCCGTTGCTATGAACACCACCTGGGGCATACCGGGGGTCACCCACACTCGGCCCTGAAGCCCCCTCTCCGCCGCCAGAGGTGCCAGGAGCTCGGGGGGCTCCCTCTCTATGATGCTGTATCCTCCCACCTCGATCTTCGAGGGGTAGAGCCAGCCCCTCGAGAGGGCCTCCTCTAAGGTGAGGTATAGCGAGGTAGCACAGGCTGAAAGCGCCGCTAGGACCCCCTTCTCCCTCTGGAGCTCCCGTAGGCTGCGCCTTGACTGTGCCGACGCCAGGTTGGAGGCGCACATGTAGGGGATCTGTGCTACCGATACCATAGAGCCGTAGAGGAGCGTTAGGAGGCTTGGGGGTAGCAGGCTCCGCTCCCAGGCTGGCACTGCTATCGAAACTAGTAGGACCGCGGCGAGATCGCCGCCCCCCAGGAGGCCAGCCGCATAGAGGGACAGCGCCACTATTATTGCGAGCACGTTGCCAGCCAGCATAGCCTCGGGTGAGGTATAATCGAGGTGGCGGGCGGCGCATAGGATCCCCACGGGCGCTAGGGCTAGGCCCGACGCTACCCAGAGTGCAGGCTCGACGTCGCGGTACCTATAGTCTAGTACGGCGGCCGCTGTGAGCGTAAAGCCTACGGCCAGAGCCGAGGCCTCGCATGGCGCTACGCAACCCATGGAGCGCCCTCGCTGCTAGGGCTTGTGGGGTGTAATATGGTGGCCCCCACTCCAGAAGTGCCCGAGTGGGTCGGGCTTGAGGGGAGGCTACGCGTTGTCCGCATACCCTACAGGGCCCGCTACGCCGACCGGCTGGTCAGGGCGATGGAGCCCGCCCGCGTGGTTAGGCCTGTTCGGGGCTTCGCCTGGATGGTATGCAAGCTCGCGTGCCACCTCTGCGTCGTAGCTGGCTCGGACTACACTATAGTGGCCCGCAGGTCGCGTGTTAAAGACGTTCTCAGCGACCTGAGGCACAGGATCGTATCCGAGGTTAGAGGTGTCGTCGACGGCCGCCAGGTCTGGGCTGCAGTCTGGAGGGGCGACATGCTCAGGGTGGAGAGGCTCGACTGCGACGCTCTGGTGTACCCCGACGGCTCGGTTCGCTGCGCGTCCGGTGAGAGCTGCAGAGGGCCTAGATGCCTTGCCGAGTGCCTTGGAGCCAAGGTCTCTCCTGGGCAGGTGTGAGGCCGCTGGTGTGGCGTCCTTACTCCGGGTCTCTTATCCCCCACTCCGTTATTGCGAACACGGTCTCGCCCTCGGGCAGGTGTGGGGCGTCTACTATCCTGGCTATCCTCTTGTTGCCCCTGCTCTTCTTCAGCTGCACCCTAACCCCCGGGGCGTGGCCTACTACGTGGCCGCCGACAGCCTGCGTGGGGTCCCCATAGAAGACGTCTGGCCTGGCCATTACCTGGTTGGTTATGACAACCGCTACGTCAAGCATTTCGGCCAGCCTCATGAGCTGGTGTAGGTGCTTGTTGAGAAGCTGCTGCCTCATAGCCAGGTTCTCACGACCTGGGAACTCTGCCCTGAAGTGACTCGTGACGGAGTCAACTATGACTAGCTTGACGTTCTCCCTCTTTATGAAGCCGAAGAGCTCCTCTACAATCGCCATCTGATGATGGCTGTTCACCGCGCGTATCCAGTAGATGTTCTCCATCACCGAATCCGGGTCGAGCCCGAGCCCCCTAGCCATCTGCTCTATTCTCTCCCACCTGAACGTTCCCTCCGTGTCTATGTACACAGCCTTAGCCTCGAGGCCGCCCTGATCCTCGGGCAGCTGAACGTTGACGCTTAGCTGGTGGCATATCTGCGTCTTGCCGCTGCCGAACTCCCCGAAGAACTCGGTTATCATCCTCGTCTCGACGCCCCCTCCCAGCAGCTCGTCCAGGTTCTTGCTGCCCGTCGTTATCTTCTTAGCCGAGAGCCGCTCCTTTTTGAGTTCCAGCGCCGTCTTCAGCCTGAACCCCAACGCCTCCCTGGCAGCCTTGACTATCTTGGCTGCCGTCTGTATTGGGATGCCTGTGGCGTTGCTCAGCTCTATCGGGGTGGCGCTGGCCAGCGCCTCTAGCGTGCCGTAGCCAGCCTCCACGAGCTTCTGGGCTGTCGTGGGCCCTATGCCGGGTAGGGAGGTTATGTCCACGTAGAGCTTATCACTTCCCTCCTCCGCCATTCTTCAATCCCCTCCCATATCGCCTCCTAGCCAGCGGCTAAATTCGTGATCCCAGGTACCTGGAGGCCCCGGCCCTCGGGGAGGCCCCGTCGGAGGCTGCCCTTAAACGGTGGAATGCCCCCGAGCCAGCGCTGGGGCTAACCCTTGAGGGCGATACTGCTACACAGCAGGGAGACGTGGTTTAAGGCCGTACGTAAGGCGCTGCGGGACCCCCCAGACCCTCCCGGCGAGGCTGATCTCGGCGAGTGCTTGATCGTTTTCGCCTCCGTCGAGGAGGGAGACACCCCTGATACTGTCGAGCGCCTGGCCCGCGAAGCAGTCGAGCAGGCTAGGCGCGTGGGCGTCGACTGCATCCTGGTTTACCCCTTCGCCCACCTCTCAAGCTCCCTAGCGCCGCCCCCTGAGGCGCATAGGCTTCTCGTACTGCTGGAGAAAGCCATCCGCTCCATCTGGGACGGAAGGGTTGAGAGGGCACCCTTCGGCTGGTATAAGGCCTTCCGCGTGCACTGTGTTGGCCACCCACTCTGCGAGCTCTCCCGCGAGTACCGGGGCTCGGAGCCCCTCTACAAGCATGGCGACTCGGCGCCGCAGCCTCTGGCAGAGGCCGTCAAGGCCGGCCTGGCCCCACCTCTGGACTCGGGGCCGTGGCCCCGGGAGACTGGCGAGGTTCTAGCCAGGTTCGGCCTCGACCCGCTGACTATTCAGGGTTTCGAGGTAGCTCTGGGCGCCCTCTGGCACGCGGCGGGGGAGTGCCCGAGTCAGACCTCAAGCATCCGGGAGGCGCCCAGGCCTGACACCCACAGGAGGCTCTGGCTTGCACTACTACGCTCGTGCCTCGACTTCCTCGAGGCCAAGGATGAAACGCTATTATACAACACTGGTAGAGGCGGGCTAGTACTCGCAAGGCGCAAGCCCTGGAGCCCGGAGAGCCTCAGCAACCTCCAGCCAAGGCTCGCCGAGAGTGTTAGAGCCATACGAGTCTCCAGCAAGCCGCCCAGTGGCGGCGGCCTAGCAGTGCCCTGGTATGCCGACTACTCGGGCGAGCTCTACTATTATAGCACACCCGGTGGTAGGGCTGTGTCTATAGCTGCCCGCGTGGAGGGCCTAGGCAGGGATGCGTACTGTATAGGGCCCTCAGTAAACCTTGCCTCCATGCTTGTTGACCACGCCCTAACCCTAGCCAGGGGCGGCTGGACGCCGCACCTGCCCTTCTGGGCCAGCCCCGTGCATGCAGCGGTTATACCGGTCCGGGATAGCCACGTTAGCTTCGCAGAGAGCGTTGCACACGAGCTCGCATCCAGGGGTCTCCGCGTCTACCTCGACCCCCCAACTAGGGGGCTGGGAGCGAGGGTTAGAGCGGCTGGCAGGCTCTGGACCCTCTACGTCATAGTCATAGGTGACAGGGAGGTCGAGAGCCGCACTGTCAGCGTTAGGAGGCGGGTTGAGGGCGACCAGGTGACTCTAACCGTCGACGAGCTCGTCGACGATATCATGCGCCGCGCGCTGGCGCCTCCCTCGCCCCTCCTGCCGAGGGCTCCTCCTCTACCACACCTATGACCTCGTGGAACGTGTTCTTCTTACAGTAGGGGCAGTAATGGTATATCTTGCCCATCTTGTCGAGCGGAAAACTCACGTCCAGCACCCACACATTACCGCATTCCACACACCTTAGCTTCCACTTAGTCATTCTCCCTCACACCCTCTACCGACGCACTCGCCGAGGCGGGCTTTTAGGTTAAGTAGATGCCACATCTTCTCCACATACACCATTACTTCTGGCTTGAAGAGGAACCTCAGGTAGTAGGCCGCCCGAACCGGGATCACCACTCTGGACCTCTCATTGTAGCCACAGAAGGTGCACGAGAACTCGTATTCCACCACGATGTTTCCCTCGTCGCCGCGGTCTAGCCTAACCACGTAGCTATAGACGCCTAGACCCCCACACTGCGGACACAGCCCCTCACCCGAGAACTTCTGGCTCGGCTCCCCCCGCCTAGAACCCCGAGCCGGCAAGACCTGCACCCAACTACCACGCGCGGCCGCTTATCAGGCATTACCACCAGGTTTTAGTGTTTCAACCGGCCCGGCCTCGTCGACTAGCACCTATGAGACCCCTGCTCCTCAGCAGCCTGAGGGCGGTTCTTAGCGCCTTCCTTACAATCCACCTCTTCTCGATAGAGCCGTATAGCCGCTGGGCCGTCAGCCTTATACTATTAGTCCTCGTGAGATCCTCCAGTATCCTTAGGGCCTCCTCGCCGAGGTCGCCTCTTAGGTATCGGAGCGCCAGCCGTGCGATGTCGGCTGGCTCGAGGCCAAGGTAGGGGTCCTCGGCGGGCAGCATGTCCAGGCGTTGGGTGACCCTGAGCCCGATTATGGTGACATGGTCGTCGGGCTTCACATTGCCATAGACACTGCGTAGTGCCTCCAGAAGCTCGCGAAGCGATGAGAAGCCGTCCCTCCTGGCGTCCTCCTCTGTGAGCTCCGACACCCTCTTATACTCGACACTGGTTATCCTCGCCTTCGCGAGAGGTCTGCCCCTGCCGTGGACTACCACTTCCATGTACTTCGGCTTAACGACTCCCAACCTTATAGTGGTCGTCTTCGCACCCGATAGGAGCTTGTCCGCATACTCACCCCGAATCATTATATGCCTACCTAGATATTGAACCCGCCCGCCACGCCGCTTATGAGCCCTGCCTGCCACGCCGCCCACCCGCGGGCCGATGGAGGCAGAGCCGCCCTACTAACAGTCTCGGGGCGGCCATCGCCGAGCCCCTAGCGGGCGGTGGTGAGGGGCCAAAGCTCTCGGAGGCCCGCGCAACTCTCTCCACGTGGAGGCCCCCGTCTCTCCCTCACCCGCCGAGCGTCTGGCCCGGCTCTCCTGTGGATCTCGCTGGTATGACAGCTGACTCTGCGACTGCTACACCTACTCTTGGGAGCCTCTTCAAGATCTTCTCAAGCCCAGCTAGCCTCCTGGGCATGAGGCTCGGCGCGCCCGCCTCGGCCATGAAGTAGCTCCCCAGCCTAGCACTGGCCCCGACGATGCTTCTCTCAACGCTGACGTGGTTGCCCACCACAGCCCTCTCGAGGACCACGCTCTCGGCTATGTACGAGCAGCAGCCCACCTCAGCCCTCCCCTCTACTATGCTCCCGGATATGTACGAATTCGGCCCGATAACAGCCCCCGGCCCTATGTATGCCGGCCCCTCCACTACAGCGCCAGCCCTCACCCTGGCACCTTTAGCCAGCGCGACCCCCTCACCCACTACTGCACCCCTCTCTATGCGGGCTCCTCCCGCGATGACCGGCGGAGTTAGGCGGAGCGCCACCCTCAGGGCGTCGAGGAGGTCCCAGGGATACCCTATCTCGACCCAGTCCCCGTGCCACACCACCGCGCCTAGGACGCCCTCCTCGGCGAGAGCCTGCAAGCCCTGGTAGAAGCCCTTCTCTGCCAGCATCTTCACCGCCTGCCTGGTGGCGGCGAGGACGCCTCCGAAGACGTAGCCTCCGCTAGTATTGGGGGCGGGGGCGCCCGGCTCCCTGACCTGCTCGACGCGCCCCGAGGGGTCCAGCGCCAGGAACCCGTAGGTCTCGAGGCCGGAGACCACAGGCACGGCCGACGCGACCGCCGAGAAGCCGCTGGCTAGATAGAAATCTATAACACTCTCAACCATGCCGAGGGGGGCCGATAGGAACCCGGCGAAAACTAGCACAACAACATCCTCGTCCGTCCTCTCTGCCTCCTCCCACGCAGCCCTGGCTGCGGAGGCTAGACTCCCACTCTCCGCCTGCTCAACAACGCGCGGGGCGTCACGGAACAGCTGCGCGCGCCCGGGCGGGGCGACGACTACAGACTTCCTCACACCCGAGTACCTCAGCTCGTCTAGACTGTAGGCGTACAGGGGCTTGCCGGCGAGCCTCAGTAGGGCTTTGGGCCCAGACTTGACTACCGGCCTTAGACGCCTCCCCTCTCCACCGGCTAGGACTACTCCGACGGCCATTGTCTCACCCCTACTCTACAGTCACCGTCTTAGCTAGGTTCCTCGGCTTATCGGGGTCGTAGCCGCTGTAGACAGCCCTATAGTATGCTAGCAGCTGGAAGAAGGGCGTCAGTGAGAACGGCTCCATGAGGAGCCCGCCGCCGGGCACTGTGAATACTCTAATCCTCTCGGTCTCAGGTAGGTCTAGCTCGACATCATCGGGCTTCATAACTGTCACCTCCGCGCCCCTAGCGGCCATCTCGAGGGCGTTACCAGCTATCTCCGGCGAGTCGCTGGTGGCAAGTATGAAAACCGGGAAGCCTTCCTCGACGAGGGCTATGGGCCCGTGCTTACTCTCGCCAGCGGGGTACGCCTCGGCGTGGAGGTACGCTATCTCCTTAACCTTAAGCGCCGCCTCCTTGGCTAGCGGCACCCCCAACGCTCTCCCAAGTATGTACATGCTCTTTGCCTGTATGCTCCTAGCTATGACCTTAGCTAGAGGCTCCCCCCCGCTGATAGCCTTAGCTATGACTCTCCCGGCGCCCTGGAGTGCCGCCAGGGAGGCCCTAGCGTCTGATTGGCCTAGCCTGCCAGTGGCTACAGCCGCCTTCAGGGCTACCACTTGCAGAGCCATTATCTGCGAGGTGAATGTCTTGGTTGCAGCCACGCCTATCTCGGGCCCTGCCCGTATGTATATTGATATGGCGCTCTCCCTATCCAGGGCGCTGCCCACAACGTTGGTTACCCCCACTACAGATGCCCCCCGCCTCTTGTAGTGCCTGATCGCCTCTAGGGTATCGTAAGTCTCGCCGCTCTGGCTTATTGCAATCACGACGTCCCCCTCGCCGACACTGGGCTCGTATACCTTGAACTCGCTGGCTATAAGTGGCAGAGAAGCTATACCCGCCACCCTTGAGAGATAGTAGGAGAACACCAGGCCTGCGTGATAGCTCGTCCCGGCGCCTACGATGAACACTCTCGAAGCCCCGGCTATGGCCGCGGCCGCCTTCGCCGTGGCAGGGTCTTCCACCACGCCATTGTAGGTGTCAGTAACGGCCTGCGGCTGCTCGTATATCTCCTTTATCATGAAGTGGGGGTACCCACCCTTGCTGGCCCTCTCTACACTCCATTCCACCACCTTCAGCCGGGACTCCACCTCACCCCTGCCGACGGCCGCCACTCGCCCGTCGCCCAGCAGCCTGTATAGCCTGAATGAGTCCGGCGATATCCACCCGAACT
>Ga0256833_1003631_pt1 | contig 10542 bp, 8 predicted proteins | sample 356284metaG_FD_190535 | JGI IMG/M metagenome (GOLD analysis project Ga0256833, IMG submission 190535) | Hydrothermal vent microbial communities from Mid Atlantic Ridge, Atlantic Ocean - 356-284 | ecosystem: Environmental > Aquatic > Marine > Hydrothermal vents | place: Atlantic Ocean: Mid...
AGCCCTTCATACCGGAGCAGGCACAAGTATAGTTTTTAAAGAGTTCTTCCCTCATGCCAATGTAGCATGGACTTCGGGAAAAAAGAAAATGGACAGAGGAAGTAATGCTATGCTTAAAATGAAATTTAAAAGTGGAAACGAGACTAAAACAATATCATTTATTAGTAATGAGAGACCTGAAATGTTAACTATAAACGGGATTAATATCGCTGCATCATACGGTTCAAAGAATATCTTTCTTCCGTTTTCAATAAAGTTAAAAGAATTTATCTTAAAAAGATATGCAGGTACAAATAATCCCTCATCTTATGAGAGCAAAGTTACGGTTATGGATGAAAATAAAAACATAAAATTTGATTACCATATTTATATGAATCACATACTCAATTATGGTGGTTATCGCTTTTTTCAATCTTCTTATGACCCTGATGAAGCAGGTACTATTTTGAGTGTAAATAAGGATTATTGGGGAACGGCAATTACTTATTTAGGATACATTTTGCTCACATTGGGATTGGTCGCATCGCTATTTGTCAGATCTGGAAGAATGAGAGTGCTGGGTAGAAAATTAGAAAAATTAAAAAATTCATAAAATGAAAAATATAAAAAGCATAATATTTATTTTATTTATCATCAGCACGTTTTTTCAAAATGGAAACGGAGCTGATCCGGTAAAACAACTCCCGGTAATATCCCAAAGTCATGCAAAATATTACGGTGAGATTATTGTAAGAGATTTTAAAGGAAGACTCAAACCGATGAATACTTTAAATCTTGAAGTATTGCGTAAGCTCAGTGGCAAAAGCAAGATATACGGACAAGACGCTAACCAGGCAATTCTTGGTATTATCATGTTTCCCGACCAATGGAGTCAAGTGCCGTTAATAAAAATAGGAAGACATAAAAATATTCGAACACTAATACGAAAAAGGGGTAAACTTGGTGCATATAACGATTTTTTTGACAAAGACGGTAAGTACAAATTTAGGGATTTAGTACGCAAAGCATTTCAAACGGAGACAAGAGACAGGGGGAAATTTGAAAAAGAATTATTAAAGCTTGATGAAAGAATTAATATTTTTAATATGTTGGTTAATCAACGTCTTTTATACGTTTTCCCGATACCTTACAATTCTTCGCAAAAGTGGTTGTCTCCTTATGAACTCAAGCACAATAACAACTCAAATACAAACGACGAACTATATTCATATTATTCTAAAGTTTTTCCTGCTTATAGTACATCTATATATAATGCAATTGAATCTAAAGATTGGAATTTGCCAAATCAGATAATACAGGAATTCAGAGAAAATCAGATATCCAACGGTGAAAATTTGCCAAGTGAGTCAAAATTAAAATTGGAATTGCTATTAAATAAGCTGAATGTTTTTCAAAGAGTGAGAAATATTTATGGTATTTTGGGATTTTTGGTTTTGATCTTGTTTTTTATAAAAGTATTCAAACCGACACCATATTTGGATAAAATTTTCAAAGTTGTGTATGTTTTGGTATTTATAGCCTTCCTTTTTCAAATGATGGGTTTGGGTATTAGATGGTATATTAGTGGTAGAGCTCCATGGAGCAACGGATACGAATCACTGGTTTATATCAGTTTTACCACGATTTTGGCAGGCGTGATTTTTGGACGAAAATCATGGGGTGGACTTGCTGCATCATTGATTTTATCTTCTGTTATATTGATGGTAGCGGGTTTAAGTCTGTTTGATCCCGAAATTACACCTTTGGTTCCTGTTCTCAAATCATATTGGTTAACCATACATGTATCTTTGGAAGCCGGCAGTTATGGTTTTTTAATGTTAGGAGCTATACTGGGTTTTATCAATCTATTGTTGATGATTTTTATGCGCGAATCCAATAAAGAAAGAGTAATGAAAACGATTAAAGAATTAACGATTATAAGCGAGATGACATTGCTTGCGGGATTGGTAATGGTAAGTATCGGAACACATCTTGGAGGTGTTTGGGCAAATGAAAGTTGGGGTAGATATTGGGGTTGGGATCCAAAAGAAACCTGGGCATTGGTTACTGTTTTGGTATATGCTTTTATACTGCACTTACGGTTTATACCGGGGATGCGTGGAATTTTTACATACAATTTTTCCACCCTTTTCGGTTTTGCGAGCGTGATGATGACATATTTCGGAGTAAATTATTATTTATCGGGTTTACATTCCTATGCTGCAGGTGATGCAATACCGATTCCACCTTCTGTGTATTATACGGCATTGGTCTTTGGTGTAATAAGTTTATTTGCGTATATAAAAGCAAGGAGATTGAAGATAAATTAAAAGACTTAGACCTTGTGTGCAATATCTCTACATATTTTATCACCATAAAAAAATCATAATGATATTTAATAAATATATTTTGTTATTTGTTATAACAATCTTTTTCTTAACGACAATTTATTCACAAAACACAGTATTTGAAAAAGTGACCAAGCAATATAGTATTGTATTTACAGGAGAAAGTGTTATAAAAAGTACGTATGATAATATCGCAAAATCAGGATTTGGTTTTGAATTGGATTATGCTTGGAAATTGTCCGGTTATAATAAGAAAAAAAATGTGTTTTTATCGCTGCCAATAGGCTATAAATTCTTTAAATCTACAAACAATCAGGGGTTAAAAGTACTTGAATATGGCTGGAAGGTCAGGCATGAATTGAGAAAAAATAAAAATTGGACACCATATCTCGCTTACAGCTTACTATTGAATCAAAATTGGTTTGAAGGGGTAAAGGGAAGTACTTTTGGACATCAGACAAGATTTTCTTTCGGGATAAACAAAAAGATAAAAAACAAATTATTTTTCAATATTATACTCAATTACAGTCTAATCCGTATTCCAAGCTTAAACAATGTAAAGGCGGATAGATTAACAAGGATGTCAATAGGAGCCGGATTGAGGTTTGGGTAACAAAATCCTATGAAAATTTCAAACACATTTTGTATATTAACTAACTAGTGTCTGTCTATAAAGTGCTTGATTTTTGAAAAATAAAGATTATTTTTCACTTTAATGACTTTGTGGACAGATACTAACTACTTCAATGTAAATAAAGATTTCCAAAAGGTGAATTAATATTTTACTACCGTTTTTATTTTGTCAACAATTTTCTAATTGAATCTATCAGTTTTTCTCCTTCTTCTTTTAAATTGAAGTTATGATTATTCAAATCCCATCTTTTTACCAAAAGTCTGAGTGATCCCATTACAACCAAAGCCATTGTTTTTTCACAAATATCATCTCTTATCTCATTGTTTTTTTGTCCTTTTAAAAGGATACTCTCAATAGTTTTTTCATTTGTATTTAATATTCCAACAGTCTTTTTTGTTAATTCTTCTTCATTTTTGAAAATTTCTTCAGAAAAAATAATTGCAATCATTGCCGGGTTTTGAGTAAATAAATCTACCATTTTTTCAAACATAAAAGCAATTTTTTCTATTGCTGTCATATCTGAATTTTGCATCATTCCGGAAAAAAACTCTGCCATTTCCACAAATTGGTCTAACAATGTTGATAGAATCTTCACCTTACTTTCAAAGTGTCTGTAAATTGCAGGCTCGGATATACCTACTGACTTTGACAAATTCTTAATCGTAAATCCTTGAATACCTTTTTTTGAAATAAGGTCAATGGACTTCTCTATTATTTCTTCTTGTCTATTTGTTAACATTAGAGATTATTTTTGTCAATGAAAAATATGCTGATAAAGCAAAAATTGCAGTTACTACAATTCTGAAAAACATTGCTTTAACTGTTTTTTCTTCATATATTCCGCCATTATTTATATATATAAACAATGAAATTTGTGCTATAATTAAAATCAATGTTGACAATCCTAATATTTTGTAAGTACAGCGCTTTAGTTTATACCATTTAATAGCTGCCAGAAGATATAAAAAGCTACAAATAAAGTTTGTCCATACTATAAATAAAACATAATTTCCTTCTTTTTCTCTGATTCCAAATAAGTCGAAAATAACGGAACTGCTCATAAATAATGTTAATAAGGCAAATGCAGTTAAAAAGAATATTAAAATGTATCGTATTGATTTTTTCATGTTTTAATTTTTAGTCGTTTTCATCCCCAAAACCACAATACCAAAATATAATGTGCCTACAATCATAGAAACAGCACCTACTACTACTAAATATGGTGGTATACCTATCAAAAATTCAGCCATTATTCCAAGTGGCATTAGCATTCCTGCCAATAATGCCCATGAAATAATTTTAGCTTTCTTTTCCGGAATAGGCAGATATATCAATAAAAATCCAAATAAGATATTTAATAATGCAAATAAATTTCCATGAACATGGGCTAATTTTGCTTCAAAATGAATTCCATTATTCGCCCCTGCTATCCATTCCTCTTTTCCCGGTGCAAAATCCCTCATATAAATTAATATAAATCCATAAACCATAAATCCTGCCATGAATATTAATCCTGCTGCAATATTTGTTTTTCCTATTTTCATTAATTTCTTTTTTAGATAAAATAAAAGCTATTAAGTTTGTGAGCACTCACTTACGTAACGAATATTTTTCGAATAATGTTTTGGAAAGCCTTAAAAAAATTACTAAAATTAACTTTTGTGATTTTTTTAAATTTATCCTTGAGATGAAATATGTAGTCCCCAATACAAGTTTGGGGCAAACTCCTACTGGATTTTTAGTTTCAAATAAATTTGAAATACCTTTTAAAGAGACAGCATTGTAAATTAAAGTTTGCAGGTATTCTCAAAAATACAGTCTTTAAAGGGCATCACAAATTTATTTGCGACTAAAAACCATTGTTACTATTCAATTAATAAAATGAACACATGATATAAGGATGACAAAACTATTGTTTATCTTTGTGTCGATAATTTATTTAGTGTCTGTCTATAAAGTGCTTAATATTTTAATAACAAAGATTTTTGATGAGATTTTTACTTTTCCGATACGAAATGATGCCTTTGTATCAGTGAGTTGAGGAAAATAAAAATATCGCAAAAAGATTATTTTTAAATTTTAATGATTTTATGGACAGACACTAGTTATTCATAATGACAATTTTTTTAAATACTCTTTCATTTGTATTTACATCTGAAATTATCATAATGTATATTCCATTAATTAATGATTTAATACTTATTCTATTTGAATTTCTTTCAGTCTTTTCAAGCATCTTTTGACCATCCAAATTGTAAATAGAAATATTACAATTCATTTGCTCAGGTAATAAAACTTCAATGTATTTCGAAGCGGGATTAGGGAAAATTTTAATTTCCCGTTTGTTATTTTCATTAATTCCGGTTGTTGCATCTTCACCGTCGCAATTTTCGTCTATTCCATTGTCCGGTATATCAACAGCATTTGGATTTATATTGGGATTGTTATCATCACAATCTACGTTAGATAAAAACCCATCACCATCTTCATCTGCAATATCTGAAACGGCAATACCAAATTTAAAATCTGTCAAATAATTGAGGTGATTATAGTGAATAATAAAATAACAAGGAACTCCAATAGTCAAATTTTTAAATGTAATGATGTTCGAATCTTGTATAGGTATCATACAATCTATATAATTTACTTCATCGTTTATTTCTTGAAAAGCAGATTCTATTGGTATCAACGAGAATTTGTATACTCCTTTAGGAAAAAAATCGGGTGCAAATGATAGATTGTTAAAATATATTGAATGAGATGTCTTTGTCGGTATAAAATAATACCAAACTTCCGGGTTTATAAGGTCTTCTAATAAATTAAAATTGTAGCATTCATTATGATTTTGATAAAAAGAAGAATCAAATTTTGCTAAAGTAGCATAACCTGCAACATAGCTCTGCGGAATATCAGAGTTAACGACTAATTTAATTGCTTTTGATTTAGATTCATTTTCAGGACTTTGAGGCAAAGTTTTTATACACGCAAGATATGTATATGGCTTTAAATAAGTGTAACATTCCAAATTATAATAATACCAAGGAGATGTAAAATACCATGGATCCGGACTAACTTTAATAAAATACTTTTTACCAATTTCGAGGTTGTACAAATTATGTATATAGATAATACTATCTTGAGCATAAATATAAGATCCATTATAAGTATAGCAATTATTATTGTAATTCCCATTACCTACAATGGCGAAACTATCTATTTTAGACAAAAGAGAATCCTGACCAATTTCATATAGAATTGATTGGGATGATACTGGTGATATAAAATACAATTGATGTCTATCGGAAGTTGCAACAAATGAGTACCACATTTGCGTTTTATTATTAAATCTAACTCCATTCTCTTCTATTTCAGGATTGCACTCAGTTAAGTTTGGAGAAGGAATCAGAGCAATGGATTTGTCATTAGTACTATTGACTGGAAATTGAGGTAAGTAATAAAGACAAAAAGAGGATGATATAAATTCATGATCCCTAATAATCCCGTAATTAAAAAATACTCGCAAATAGTATTTCTTTCCAATGGTTAAACCTTTTATAAATCCCTCATTAATAAAATAATCAAATTTTAAAGAAGTGCATATTAACTCATCATTATCTTCTTCATAAATTTCAAAATGATTCAATCGCAAATTTCTAACACCTATAATAGAATCCTTAGGAATAAATGAAAACCATATATCTTCTTCATATCCTAATATTGAATCGCAACAACCTTCAAAATAATTATCTATAGAAGGATTTTCTGACAAAAGCGTGAAATATTCCCCTTTGCAATCAAAAGGTGATGATATTTCAATTTCTTTTGCATGTTTGTAGTCAGGACTATTATTCGTAGGTTTATTAAAAATAGAAAAAGAAACAGTACTTTTGTTATTAATTATTTTTTCTGTTGTCATTACTATTCTTAAATAGTAGTCTTCATTTAATACTAAACTATCTATGTGGTGAGTACCATCTAAATCCCCTTTTAATAAAAATGATTGTTTCATGTCAAAACCATCTGCCTTATATATTTCAAAGAAACCTTCAAAACTACTAAGATAGTCCAATTCAACCTCCATAAATGCTTCTTCAGAATTAGCATTAAACAAAAACCATGCATCTGCCATATAGAGGTAGTTTTCTGAAACATCGGAAGAATCCCATAACTCTATACAATACTTATTCATATTTACTGAAATAGATTTTCTTTTTTCATACTCCTGAATTTTTATTGTGTCTGCATCTAAGTATCTATCATTGGGCTGACAGGTATAGTTTTCAATGCAAAATCTACCGTGCTCATATGGCTTTGTATATATTTTGAAAAAATATTCCTCACCAGAATCAAAAGATATATGTCGTATAATTTTATCATCATCCAAGCCAAAAACCTTAAAGAATTCATATTTACCAATTAATTTTAATATTCCATTTGTTTTTTTATAAATATTAAAAGACAAATTGTCACTTAGATATAAAAAACTAATAGTATACATTTCTTGATTTGGAACAAACGAATACCACAAATTATTATCTATATCATTATTGTAATAGTTAATACATGAGCTGGAATCGGGATTCATTCTTATAGCCAACGAATCATTTGTGTTTTCAGGATATTCTTCCAATTTTAGTTTGATGTTTGATTGGTTTGAAATAGCTAATTTAATATAATAGATAGAATCCTGTAACAAATTTTCAATAACAAACGAATCGCCATATTTGAAATTTAAATTTTTATGACATGAATGTAAAATTAAATCATTGCATTCTCCACTAAATATTGAAGAATAAAATGAAAAATATTCTGATAGATTATTATTACCATTATCAATCAATTTAAAAAATAATTTATACTTTTTTTTAGTTGCCGTAAATTTAAACCAAATATCATTTATAGTATCTGCATTACATGTTGTATCTGTATTAGCAGAATTGAGAAATGAATAATTTTTGTATTTAACTTTAGGGCGTGGGGATAGCTCAATTGCATCATCGCAAATATCATTTAAAGCTGGTATTTCAAAACAGAATTTGCCTGTACCTGCAACACGAATTAAATAGCTGGAATCTACATCCAAACTATCAAATTTCATTAAATTTCCACATCCAATAAGATTTTTATTTTTACAGTTGTTATCATAAACAGCAAGATAAATACTGTCTTCTGTCTTTATTGTTAGATTTTTACTAATAGCCTTGAATTGATACCAGCCATCATTTAAATTGTTATCGTTCCAGCAATAAGGAATTTCTAAATCATAGGAGGGTGAAAGTCTATAATCATAAACCTGAGTACATAATGAATTTGTTTGAAACGAGATTGATTTAGCACCTGAGCACTCATCATTTAACTCACCAGTTATATTATGAATTCTTAATATATAATTACCATATTCCAATATATCATTTGTACCAACTCTAAGTAAATATTCCTCTTTTGGAACCAATGGAATGGTATTATCCTCTCTATCATTTTGAAAACCGCACTTGTCTATTAATTCTAAAGAATCACATGAACCACTAAATAAATCCAACGTTCTAGTAAACAAATGAGAATAATTAAAAGACTTTCTAATAAAAGGTTTTTCAGCTACAAATTTATACCAATGGTCTCCTTGAACTTTATTATGACAATTAACATTAATACTATCTGCATACGTTCCGAATAAATCATTTTCATAAGTATTTCCAATTGTAAGATCCCATGCATCATAACAATTATTGTCATTTAAGGCAGTTGGTGCATATCTAATAGATAATTCTAGAGGGTTATCATTATTATGATATATCCGTAAATAATATGTTTCTCCAATTTCTAACCCTTCTATTGAATTATTTATAGGTTGGTACATGAAAAAATTTAAATTATTACAATCTATTCCTTTATAATACTCGATGTAAGGGCTATCTTTATAACCGCTTTTAACAATAATTCTTTTATCTGTAGCAGTAAAAAAAAACCATTTATCCTCATGTTCTCCAGAAAAATCAACTAAGATATTATATGATGATTCCGGAGGAGTAGTGGGAAAAATTTCAATTGCATCTTCACAAGAATTAGAATACAAAGTTGATGAATATAAAACAAAAATGCCCATTAAAACTACGGGAAAAATTAATTTTATATATGTAAGATGATAATTCATAAATTGTTAAATCGCCGAGTCTCACAAGGCTATTGTTGTTTTGAAACTTATCTATACTACAAAGATAAAATTTTATTTAAAAATCCGAAGGATTTTGTTAAAAAAATATTTCGTATAATTATTACCATTTTTCTACTACAAAAAGGTTTTTTTTCTTTTAGTTCAAGTCTTAAACTACCAGATTTTATTTAGTGTCTGTCTATAAAATCATTAAATCCATATTCATGTGTTCTAATGAGTCATATTTCGTTATTTTGATTGTTTGTAATTACTAAAGCCATAGATACATAGAAAAAATAAAAAAGTAACGAAGGAAAACAATAAAAAGCTAAAAAAACAATTAAATAAGTACTAACCTAAAATGATAATAGAGAAGCAAAAAAACTTAATATTATCAAAGATAGACTATCCATAATAGAAAAACGGCTTACTTTTCTTGAAAGAGAGAATAAGAAATTACGCAATGAGAATGCTCAATTGCGCAAGGAGAATCAAGAATTAAAGATTAAATTAAACTTGGTTTTAACAAAACTGGCAGAAAAGAATGTAAAAAAAGATAGTCACAATAGTCATAATCCACCGAGCCATGATAAATATAATAATAGAAGAACAAGTTTACGAAAAAAAGTAGTCGTAAATCCGGGGGACAACAAGGACATAAAGGAACAACCTTACTAAAGATAGAAAATGCAGATATTATAAAGGAATTAAAAAGTGAATATTGCACTAAATGCGGGGCAATCTTAGAGCAAAATCGACAAGAACTGCTATCAACAAGACAAGTAATAGAAATACCACCGATAGAACCGAGATATGTAGAGTATCAACAATACGGTTGCACCTGTTCAAGATGTGGAAATTTGCAAAAAGCGAAATATCCCAATGGAGTAAATAGCGCTATTCAATATGGTTCAAGTATAATCGGGTTGATAAGCTACCTAAATGTATATCAATATATGCCCTATTATCGTACAAAACAAATGCTTAAATACATTTTTAATATTTCAATAAGTGAGGGGAGTATCCAAAACTTACTGAATAAAGCAGCAAAAAAAGCGACACCGGTATATGATGAAATATTAAAGCAAATACAACAATCTACTTATGCAGGTTCAGATGAAACATCAACCAAAGTGAACGGAGATAAATGGTGGATATGGGTATGGCAAAATATAAAAAATACATATATAACAGCAACAGAAAGCAGAGGATTTAAAACGATAGAACAAGTAATCGGTGATAAATTATCACATATAACATTAGGCTCTGATAGATGGGCGGCTCAACTAAAAATGGATACAAAACATAAACAAATTTGTACATCACATTTACTAAGAGATCTTATTTATTTAAACGAAGTTGAATCTTTGGATTGGGTAACGCATTTTCAAAAATTGTTGTCTCATGCTCTATCATTAAGACGTAGAGCT
>Ga0256833_1003632_pt1 | contig 10542 bp, 10 predicted proteins | sample 356284metaG_FD_190535 | JGI IMG/M metagenome (GOLD analysis project Ga0256833, IMG submission 190535) | Hydrothermal vent microbial communities from Mid Atlantic Ridge, Atlantic Ocean - 356-284 | ecosystem: Environmental > Aquatic > Marine > Hydrothermal vents | place: Atlantic Ocean: Mid...
ATGAGTGATTTCATCCGGATAAAGGGCAAGGATAAGAAAACCCACCGAAAAGAAGGACAGGACAACCTCCATACCCATGGCAATATACAATGCTATTGATTTAAGAAGATCCGCAGCAACCTGGCCGCAGGCCGCTACGAGTAGAATTATGGAAAGGCCAATTGTTATACCTCCAAGAAAGGTACTTATGGCTGCCCGCACACCTCTTATCCTGGGAAGTTGAAAAAGCACTGCCGTGACACCAGAGGAGGCCATTGCAAGTCCAAGAAGAAGCAGAGCTATGAGGCCAACATACATCCACATTGTATAAATTAAATAAGAGAAAACGCCTATGAGCACAAAACCAACTCCAGCCACAAGTCCCAGTTTCTCCTCCTCCCAGGTAGACCATGCTTCAAAAAGCAAACTACACCACCTCCACAGCCATCCCCTTGATTTCCATCCTGTCACTCCTCTTTACAAGGGCACGAAGCATTATCTGGCTTATACCCAGCTTTTCTACAATGTACCCCATAAAATTGTTCTCGTTTTTAACTATATCCAAAATCTTCTCTTCCCACTCTCTGAACTCCTCTTCGGGCATAGTTATTACCCTCAGAACCTCAGAGGCCTCAAGGATGGGTATGGTGAGAGTAATCTGAAAGAGATCGTAGTATGTATGATATGCCCTCACAACACCCTTGCCAGTGGTAACCCACTGTGTTTCAACAAACTTTATGTTTTCAAGGTACTTGAGTGCTCGCACACCCTCCTCTCCATATTTCTCCTCAATCTCTTCCATAGTGCACCATTTTTTGGTGACCTCCTGAAAAACCTTTTTCTTCACCTCTGTATTGCATGAATAGAATACTGATACCAAATCACCAATGTCGTTAACAACCTTAATTCTATTACCCGGCATTAGAGGGAGAATGGTGTTCGGTGATATATATTTTGTGATACTACATAGCACCCTTCGGAATGTTGATATAGATAAAGAGCAATCACACCGGGTATGAACAAAAAGGCATACAGAGGACGGATAATCACATGGACAGATAAAGGAAATATTCTGGATACCGAAGGCTATCTCCTGGTTAAAAATGGTAAAATAATAGGAATATCCAATGGAAGCCCAGATGTAGATGAGGTTATTGACTTTGAGGACCATCTAATTTTACCTGGATTCGTGGATACGCATATCCATCTCCCGCAGGTGAGAATTAGGGGAAGATGGATGCCCAATCTCCTGGACTGGCTTGAAAAATACGTGTTCCCCGAGGAAAAGAAGTTTCTTGATCCCGAGTATGCGGAAAAAAACGCGGAGTATTTCTTTAAAAAACTGGCCATGAATGGGACCACAACGGCCATGGTGTACGGGCCTCCAGGCATGGAGGCAACAGACGCCGCCTTCAAATCGGCAAAAAGGAGCGGTTTGAATGTCCTAATGGGCCAGACCCTCATGGACCAGAATGTGCCCGAGGAATTAATGACCGGCGTGGAGGATGCGAAGAGGGCGATAAGAGCGATGCACGAAAAATGGAGCGGTGAGGGGTTGCAGTACGTCCTCACAATTCGCTTTGCACCCGCATGCAGCATGGAACTTATGCGGGAAACTGGAAAAATTGCGAGGGAACTTGGAATTAGAATCCAGACGCACATCTCCGAGCAGAGGGATGAGGTGGAACTCGTGAGGAGAATGTACGGAATGAATTACGCAGATGTGTACGATAAAGCAGGCCTGCTAACTCCAAGAACCGTTCTTGCTCATGCCATTCATCTGAGCGACGAAGAGCTCAATCTTCTCTCAAAAAGGAAGGTGAAGATAGCGCACTGTCCATCCTCAAACTTCTTCCTGCATAGCGGCGTGATGCCTATTTCCAGAATTGAAGAATTTTCGCTGGAGGTTGGCCTCGGCTCTGATGTGGCCGCAGGACCCTACTTCAACATGCTTGAGGTATGCAGAGACGCATGCTATGCGAATCCCATCTCTCCAGAGAAGGCATTTTACCTTGCAACCCTTGGTGGAGCCCGTGTTCTCGGACTTGACAACCGCCTTGGCTCCCTTGAGCAGGGCAAGGATGCGGATTTTGTGGTGCTGGATATTCAGGGTGAGGACACGAGGGATGTGCTCTCCAAGGCAGTTTTTCTGGGCCATTCAGGCAGGGTAATGGCAACCTATTCTCGCGGTAGAGAGGTGTGGGTACAATAGCGGTAAGAGAAAAGGTAATAAACCCGAATCCAATCACTGATTGCAACAGGGCAGGTGGCAGAGAGGTTATGCGCGGGACTGCAGATCCCGTTTACTCGGGTTCGAATCCCGACCTGCCCTTTTTTCCACGAAATTATTCCTCTTCTGTTTTAAAGGTGTGAAAATAGTAAACCAGATAATCATTGTGGTTTACCTTCGGAGAAAAATTTAAATAATGAGGTGAGAATATCCAAATATGGCACTAAAACCATGGGTGAAAAAGAGGTATGAACTTCTTCTTGAGAATTTTGGAGATGAGGAATTTGGAAGGGAGGACGCTTACAGAGTTCTCAAGAGCAGGTTTGGAGATGAGAAGGAGGAGGTATCGCGGATACTCTCAGACATAAAGAAGGAGGGGTTGCTGAGAGAGAGGGTAGATATTGAAGATCGCCGTGTTAAAATATACCGTCTGGTTAGAAGGGACGAAAGATTTACACGGGGTGATCTGGAATCGCTCATGAAAAAAGCCGCGGCTCTGATAAGAACGCGTGTGGATTACAAGTACATCCTCATCCTGTTATTTCTGAAAAGAATAAGCGATAAGTGGATGAGGGAGTATCGTGCGAAGGTTGAGGAACTTGTGGATGAGGGCATACCCAGGGAAATTGCTGAAAGGGAAGCGAAGAATCCCGATTTTCATTCATTTGCAATTCCTGAAGAGTTACTCTGGGAAGAGATAAGGAGGGATGTGAACAAATTACCTGAAAAACTCAGCGAGGCGATAAAGAAAATTGCCGAGTTAAATCCCGACTTGAAGGGTGTGTTTGCCACTATTGAGTTCATATCCTTCACAGTAAACCGGGAGAATCTATCCATTCTTCATCAGCTGGTTGAACTGTTCAGCGAGATTGACCTTGGAGAGGTCTCATCGGACATACTGGGCGACGCATACGAATGGGTTCTCAGATATTTTGCGCCGCAGAAGGCAAAGGAAGGCGAGGTCTATACTCCGAGGGAGGTTATTCAACTTCTTGTTAACATCGTTGACCCCAGGCCGGGGGAATCTGTTTACGATCCGGCCGCCGGATCTGGAGGCATGCTCATTGAATCACACCGATATGTTCGCGAAAGATATGGCGAGGAGGTAAAACGCCTGTTCCTGTACGGACAGGAACACAATCAAACAACATATGGACTCTGCAAGATGAATCTCATCATTCACGATATACAGAGCGCCGAGCTCGCGCTGGGTGATTCTCTTCTCTATCCGAAGATTCTGGAGAATGGCAAACCAAAGAAATTTGATGTTGTGATAGCGAATCCTCCATGGAATCAGGATGGGTATCCAGAGGAGAAATTGAAGACAGGTGAATTCTGGAAGGAGCGGTTTGAGTTCGGGTTTCCCACCAAGCAGAGCGCTGACTGGGCCTGGATTCAACACATGCTCTATTCCTCCCGCAGGATTGTGGGGGTGGTCATCGACAACGGCGCACTGTTCCGTGGGGGAAGAGAGAAGAAGATAAGGGCAAAGATTATTGATAGGGACCTTGTGGATACCGTGATTCTCCTTCCCGAGAAGCTGTTTTACAACACTGGAGCGCCGGGAGCGATAATAATATTTAACAGGCAAAAGGATGATAAACGCAAAGGAAATGTTCTGTTCATCAACGCATCGCAGGAGTACGAGAAGCATCCAGATGTGCGCAAGCTGAACATTCTGAGTGAGAAGAACATTGAGAAGATAGTCAACGCTTACCGCAATTTTTCTGAAGAGGGGGGATTTTCCAGGGTTGTTAGCATGGAGGAGATAAAGGACAACGATTACAATCTCAATGTCACCCTTTATGTGTTTCCCGAAGTGGAAGAGGAGGAGATAGATGTGCATGCGGAATGGGAAGAACTGAGAAGAATTGAGGAGAAAATGAAGGCGGTGAATGAGAGGATAGAGGAGTATTTGAGGGTGATGAAGTGAGAAATGTTTTAGACCTCATCAAGTTTGGAGAATCGGAAACTGTGGAATTTAAAAGGAGCTTTGACAGGGAGGTTATAGAAACAGCCGTTGCAATGGCCAATCGTAGAGGAGGATACATTATAGTGGGTGTAAGGGATGATGGGGAGATTATCGGAGTCACATTGCAGAGAAACACCATGGTGGAGTGGATTAACGAAATCTCACAAAACACAGAGCCGAGGATCATACCTGAAATTGATAAATTTGAGGTGAACGGGAAACAGATTGTGGTCATATCCGTGGATGAGAGTCCCATAAAGCCGGTTATGTACAGGGGAAGAGCGTACCTGCGGGTAAATGCATCAAACAGGAAATTGGGATCCAGAGAAATATCCGAGTTGTTTGAGATGAGCACAGGAATGAGCTGGGATCATTATGAAGTGGAGGCAAGCATGGCGGATATTGACCTTGATGCTGTGCGTGAATTTGCAAAGATGGCCAGATTAAACTACGGGGAGGGGGAGATACTCAAAAAATTGCATCTTGTGCGGGATGGTAAAATTACCCGTGCCGCGTTGCTCCTTTTTGGAAAGGAGCCGCAGGATGTGTTTATGAATGCAGTGGTTAGAGTGGGAAGATTCAAGGATTCCGAGATCGTGGATTCTGTGGATGTAGGGGGCAATCTGTTCAGGCAGGTGGAGAGCGTTATGGAGGCTGTGAAGAAGCACCTCAACAGGAGATTTGTAATAGAGGATGTTAGGAGAAAAGAGGTGTGGGATTACCCCCTAAATGCTCTGAGAGAGGGAATAATAAACGCAATCATTCATCGCGATTACCGCAGGCCGGAGGAAATACAGATAAAGATTTACGATGATCATATAACCATCTGGAACCCGGGAGAATTGCCCTATGATCTGAAGGTTGAGGATCTTTACAGGGAGCATCATTCCCATCCGAGAAATAAACTGATCGCGGAGGTGTTTTACCTTGCGGGATACATTGAGAAGTGGGGAAGTGGAACCCTGAGGATTTTAAACGCGTTCAAGAACGCTGGGCTTCCAGAGCCCAGGTTTGAAGAGCGTGGTGGTGGCATTCTCCTGACCTTCTGGAAGGATATTTACAACGAGGATAATTTGAGAAAAATGGGCCTGAATGAGAGACAAATAAAGGCAGTCATTTATGTGAAGGAGCACGGGAGGATAAGCAATGCTGAGTACCAGAATATTACGGGGATTAAAAAGAGACAGGCAACAGAGGATTTGAGAATTCTGGAAGAGAAGGGAATATTTGAGAAACACGGTACTACGGGACGGGGCACTTATTACACTATAAAGGGGCATAAAACGGGCAAAAGGGGCATGAAAGGAGCACCAAACGGGCAGAAGAGAGGAAAAAATGAGGTAAAAATGGAGCAAAAAGGGGGTGAGAGCGATGTTTGATGATAAGTCAGCATATCTTATTTTATCAACTTATTTACCAAATTTGGTGGAAAAAATTAATATAATCACAAATCAGATATTGAATGTTTGAGGTGATTACTATGGCAAAAATGAGAAGTAGGAAGGAAAGAAAAGCGAGAAAAATGATTGGAAATACTGCGAGGGGAATACTGGGAATTATGGAAGCAAAGGAGGCAGTAACATCACCACATACTTACGCAGCAAAGAGAATACTAGAAATGGCGGCTAGAGCTGATAGAGTGCCAATGAGAAGAGGAATGGTCAGAGGAAAATATCAGGTATACAATCCAAGAAGTAAAGATAGACTCTACAACAGGAAAGATAATTGGAGTAAAGAAAGATGGGCTTCCGTATAAAGGGGTTAGAAAAAGAAGGTGATATATATGAGTATGGCAGTTAGAGAGTGGTACGAAAGGGTGATGTATCTTTTTCAAGAGTATGTACCAACGCCTATCAAGAATTTAGTTGATATATGGGTGGGTGAAAATTATCTTAATATGATATTTAGCGGAGGATTCAGAGTAAAGATAATTGTTGATGCCAATATAATTATTTCTGAAGTCATATCATATTTTAAAAATGGAAAATCAAGTTTTCTAAGTCTTTTAGACCATACAATAATAGATGCTGTCTCCCCCTCTTATATTCTTGAAGAAATAGAAGAACACATGGGAGAGATCGTGAAAAAAACTAACCGAACCGAGAAGGAGATAAGGAAAGTGATCAAAGAAAAATATATTTCTAAAATTAAACTCAAAAAAGTTTACAGCACAGGAAAAAAAGGATATGAGGAAATTATAAATGCTCTGAAAGAACGCGATCCTGACGATTTACCATATTTAATTTTGTATCTTTCAGATAATGCTGATGCAATATTGAGCAGAGATTCACATTTTATAAGTTTATATGGGATACAAACAATGAAAAATGTAGGTCATTTAAAGAAGGTTCTTTACGAAATAGAAAGGGGGAATTTAGCGCTGCTGATAACGGTAGATGTCTTACCTAAATTGGTTGTTTATATAGGTAGGATTATAATTACTGCTCTATTTCTAGTTATGAGAGCTCTTTATAAATTTGCTGTTAAGGCTATAGAATCAATTAAAAAGGGGATGAAAGAATTCATGAATTGGTTTTCTAATTTAACTCCTGAAAGAAAGCTTTGGGGAGTGATAGTTGGCCTTATTTCTGCAAAAATTATTTATGACAACAGAGAGAGGATCCAAAAGAATATAATAGACCCCTTAAAAGAGTTTGTTTATGAACTAACAAATAAGCTCATACAATTTTTTAAAGAAATTGGTAATTTGCTAAAGGATTTGACTTACGCCGCTGCTGAAATTGTTAAACTAATGTTAGAGAATATCAAACACTGCATTGAAATATATGAAGAGTTTGGAAGAAGATTTCAAATTATAGAGGTGTGTTAGATGGAAGACTCGGTTGCTATTGCCAAAATTACAAGTTGGGGAATATCCATGATTGCTTTAGCGGTGTGGTATAAAACAAATGGAGTATATGGCTGGGATACATATCTCTGGATTGGTTCAGTTGTACTTCTTTTGGTAGGCACCTACATATTAGGGAGCGTCTTTGATAATCTTGGATTCACCGGTGCGTTAGGTGCATCTTCATTTTTTATTGGATTGATGATGATAGCTATTCAACCATTGTATAGTCTAGTGTTTTTCGGTTTTTTGATATTGATTATTATAGTAAAAATTGGAGGTACCTGAAAATGCGGGAAAAGTTTGAGTTCTACAAAGAAAGTAAATTCAGGAACACGGACATCGGCCCGCTCCCGGAGGAGTGGGAAGTGGTGAGGTTGGGGGAGGTTACTATACCTACAGAAAACATTGATCCCACCAAACAAAAAAATGCAAAATTCAAATATCTGGATATTTCAAACATAGATAACATATTCTTTAAGGTGAAAGGCTGGAATATTATAACTGGGGAAAATGCACCGTCTAGGGCGAGAAAAAGGATAAAGCATAAAGATGTGGTGTTTGCAACTACTAGACCCTATCTAAAAAATATAGCTATTGTTCCGCCAGAGTTAGATGGGGAAATCTGTTTTACGGGATTTTGTGTTTTGAGAGCAAACACAGAAAAGACCATTCCAGAATGGATATTTTATAATGTGATTACTGATAGGTTTATAACTAGAATATCTGCAAGGATGGTGGGAGCCACATATCCTGCCGTAAGCGACAAAGATGTTTTTGATATGAAAATCCCCCTCCCGCCGCTCCCCGAGCAGCGGCGCATTGCGAGGGTTCTCAGCACTGTGGACGAGGCGCTCTCGCTCACGGACGAGGCGATTGCGAGGACGGAGAGGGTGAAGAGGGGATTAATGCAAAGATTGCTTACGCGGGGGCTCGGGCATGAGAAGTTTAAGAAGACGGAAATCGGTGAGATACCGGAGGAGTGGGAAGTGGTGAGGTTGGGGGAAATTTCTAAAATAGAGAGCGGAGGAACACCTAACAGAAAGGAAGCCAGTTATTGGATTGGTGGAACTATACCATGGATTAAATCAGGAGAACTTAACGATTCTATAATATTGTCTTCTGAAGAGTTTATAACAAAATCAGGATTAGAAAACTCAAGTGCTAAAATTTTTCCTAAAAACACATTGCTTATTGCATTATATGGAGCTACAGTTGGAAAAACTGGACTACTTGGAATAAGCGCCGCTACCAATCAAGCAATTGCCGCACTTTTACCTAAGCAAGAGAATAGATTTGATCCAAGGTTTTTACAATATATGATAATTTATTTAAGAGGAAAATTAATTTCTACCAGCAGTGGTGGCGCCCAATCGAATATTTATCTGTATGTGCTAAAGAGTTTCAAGCTCCCCCTCCCGCCGCTCCCCGAGCAGCGGCGCATTGCGGAGATTCTGGGTGCGGTGGATGAGAAACTGGAACTCCTGCGCGCGCGGCGGGAGAAGCTGGAGAGGGTGAAAAAAGGATTGATGCAGGATCTCCTCACAGGCCGCAAGCGGGTGCCGGAGGGGGTGGTGTGAGTGGTGGATTTAACATACATAATCCTAATTTTATTGCTACTTCCATTTATTAACAAATCCTTGGAGTATACTAAAATCATATCAAGCGAAAACTTAAACTCATATAAAATTAGAATTGGAAAGTTGTGGGTTAGCTATGTGTTAATAGATACTTTCTTGTTTTTTTCGTTCGGTGAAATTTTTTCGGTATTCTTATCTCCTTTTCAAGCGATAGTTTTATCATTAAGTTTTTTTTGCGTTTGGATTTTGGTTATAGTTGTTGTTTATTTTCTATCCTTTAGCAAACTTATTAAATTAATAGAAAATAGAGAAAAAAATAAGCAAACTTATAAAATGAGTTTGCTAGATGTTATTTTTTCATTATTTGTATTGGGTGGGATGATATATGCTTTGCTATATGCAGGAATAGGATTATTCTTTGGATACAAAATTAGTGAACTACCGGAATTAATTATAAATTTTCCATCTCTTTTGAGTATAATATTAGTCCCAATTTTAATATTTCCTTATTTGGAAATTTGGATCAACGGTAAAAAACTATTAAAGGAGGACGCCGAAGATGCCTGAATGGGAAGGGTGTGAGAAGCCGATAATTGAGGCGCTGGTTGCGAAGGGCTGGAGATATGTTCAGGGCTCAGACCTTCCGCGATCCACGGATGAGGTGATAATAAAACCGTACCTCCGGGAATTTGTGGAGAAGAATGCGAGGAAGATGGGAATAGAGATTACCGATGATATCTTCAATCGCCTCCTGTTCACGCTTCAGGGCCGCGCGGGGCTGGAGGGATTGAAGGACACACTACACCATCTCAAGAACGGCTTCGTTTTCCTGGATATCAAGGGCCGTGGGCTGGTGCCCCTGAACATAATTGATTACGAGCAGATTGAAAAGAACAGCTTCGTGGTGAGCAATCAGGTGACATATCTCACCCCAGATGGAAGAGAAAAAAGATTGGATGTGGTTCTTTTCGTGAACGGCATACCCATTGCGGCGGTAGAGTGCAAGAATCCAGTGGGTGCGCAAACATGGTATGATGCATTTAAGCAGTTGCGAAATTACGAGAAATCCCTGCCTGATCTTTTCAGGTTCGTGCAGATAAATGCGGCGATAGGAGCGAAAGCAAGGGTTTACGCGACGATGCCGTGGATTGATGACGATTCTCGCATCAAAACGCAGAAATGGGGCATCGGAGATTTTGACGAGATGAACGGCGTTGTTTCTCTTCTCTCTCCTGAAACCCTGCTGGATGTGCTTAAGAATTTCATATTCATCTATCAGTTCAGGGGAGGAACATACAAGCTCATGCCAAGGTTCATGCAGTACAGGGCTGTGAAGGCAATATATCGCCATGCTATGGATGGCAAAGGTGGCGTTATCTGGCACTGGCAGGGAAGCGGCAAGACGCTAACCATGATCTTTGCCGCCTACAAACTCTACAGGGATGAGCGCCTTGAGAAGCCCACCATATTCTTTGTGATGGATCGTAGAGAACTGCAGGAGCAGTTCTTTGAGTTTCTCTGCGGCATTGATTTTGGAGGAATAATACTCGTGGATCGCGTTAGGAGTGTTGCAGATCTTGAGCGCATACTGAGATTTGACAGTGGCCGTGGAAAGAGGGGTTTCTTCGTTATCCTCATTCAGAAATTCAAGGAGCGGGGTGGTATAGATCTTGAGGAGATAGAAAAACTCGGCATAGTGGAAAGGAAAAATATATTCGTGTTTGTGGACGAGGCGCACCGCACCCAGTACGGGATACTTGCGGCGAGGATGAAAAGAGCACTCAGGAATGCAAAATTCTTCGCCTTCACAGGCACGCCATTGCTGAGGAGCGATAAGAACACATTCAGAGAATTCGGGGTAATTCTGGACAAATACTTCATAGAGGAGAGCGTTAAGGACGGTTACACCGTGCCGATAATCTACACATTTGCA
>Ga0256833_1003633_pt1 | contig 10539 bp, 10 predicted proteins | sample 356284metaG_FD_190535 | JGI IMG/M metagenome (GOLD analysis project Ga0256833, IMG submission 190535) | Hydrothermal vent microbial communities from Mid Atlantic Ridge, Atlantic Ocean - 356-284 | ecosystem: Environmental > Aquatic > Marine > Hydrothermal vents | place: Atlantic Ocean: Mid...
AAATTCTGCTAAATAGCTTCCGTCTTGCCCTGTAATTCCTGTGATTAATGCTACTTTTTTATTTGTCATTTTTTTCTCCTTCTAATAAATTAATTAACCATTGTTTACTGAACAATGCAATAAATAAAGTATTCGTAACTAAATACCTTCTCCACAATCTTTTTGGGTCTTGTATAAGTCTATACAACCATTCCAGCGATAATTTTTGCATCCATTTTGGCGCTCTATCTTTTACCTCTGCATACACTTCAAATGCACCTCCTAATCCTATCATGCAACTATTTATTTTATTCTGATGCTCTGCCATCCATTTTTCTTGTTTTGGGCAACCAAGAGCAACAAATACAAAATCGGGTTCAAAATTATTTATCATATTTACAATACTTTCTTCCTCCTTATCGGTTATATTTCTAAATGGTGGAGAGTAGCTCTCTATTTGCAAAGATGGATAAGTTTTTTTTGCCTTTGTTTTAATTTTTTCTAAAATCTCATCAGTTGAGCCATAAAGAAAAATTTTTTTACCATTGTTTCCACAATATTCCATTAAATCTGATATCAGATCCATCCCTGCTACTCTATCCTGTCGTATGCCATATAAGTACCTCATAGCTTTTGCAAGAGGCATTCCGTCAGGTGTAGTAATATTTGCACCATTTACAACATCTCTAAAAGTTTCATCTTTATAAGCTTCTATAGTCATATGAACATTTGCTACACATACATATGAATGGATACCTGCTAAAGCGATTTCTTTTACCATCTCTTGATAAGTTCCACTATTTATAAAAGATTCTATTACTTTAAACTTTTTCATTAATTATACTTTCATAAATTTTTTTAAGGTATAGATAATTTATTTTTTCTGTATATTTCTTCTCAAACTCTTCTCTTGCACCTCTACATAACTTTATATGTAAACTTTCATCTGTGTAGAGTTGTTCTACTTTTTTTTGCAATTCTTTACTATTTCCAACTTGGTATTTCAACCCAGTTTTTCCATCTTCTACAATTTCAGCAGGACCTCCTATATCACTACAAACTACAGGTGTTGCTGTTGAAAATGCTTCTATAATTGTCATACCAAAAGTTTCATACAATATAGAAGTAAAAATTAAAGCTTTTGCTTTTTTTAGTTTTTGAATAATAAAATCAATAGATTTAAATCCTAAATATTCTATATTCTCATATTTAGTTGAATATTCTTTTACCATATCAACTAATGGACCTGTTCCTATAATCTGAATTTTTTTAGATGAATTTTTAAAAGCATTTAACATAACCTCTATGCCTTTTTCTTGTGATAATCTTCCTACAAAAAGACAATATTCCTCTTTATCTAATTCAAATCCATTGTCAATAACAAAGTTGGGCTTCACAACAATCTTAGATTTGTCTAATTTTAATGATGAATTTAAAAATTTATTTTTTGCAAAATCGGTTAAAGCAATATACCTATCGACTCTATTTAGCCAAGTCTTATTTCTTTTATGGAACCATATCATAGATGCTAAAAATAGTGTTTGAATTTTAGAATCTCGATAACATCCATGGAATACTCCATCAAAAGCAAAAGATTTATTTATACAATCTTCACATACTTTATTGTCTCTAAATAGCATTGCATTAGGGCAAACAAGTCTATAGTTGTGTAGTGTCATAACGATAGGAACCTTTTTTATGTTTGCAACATAAAAAATTGACGGTGATGCAATAGGAAAAAAATTATGAACATGTATTATATCTGGTTTAAACTCTTCTATCTTTTTACTCAATACTTTTGCCGATTCATTATTGTAAAAAGAATATATACCTACTTTAATTTTAGATACTATAGAATTAATCTCGTTATTATTGAAAACTAGTTTTTCAACCTGTTCAGCTCGATTTTTTAACATATTAAACTCAGATTCAAAAACGGTATCTTCACCTCCTTTGTATTGGTATTTATTGTGTATTAATAGGATTTTCATTTTTTTATATATCCTATTATCTTTTTTATCAGTTTATTAGTATAGGAGTAATGATATCTAAACTGATTAATCAGTCTTTTATCTAATGTAGTCTCATCAACAAAATTAAATGTACAATTATCAGTTCTATCTAAGATTGTTTTATATATATTAATCCCTTTACAGTGTGTTGCATTTGTACCAAATCCTATATTTTGAACTTTTGACACTTTGGGATAGATAGAGAACATCTCCTGTTTATACATTGCGTAAGACCATCTTATTGCCCAAGAGTTATTTTTTCCTTCCATGTAGTGCCTTAGCATCCTAGACATATCTATTCCTCCTCTATTAAATAACTTTTGCTTCTTTTTGTTCTTTATAAAATTATCATAATCTTTTACTTCCCAATCAATATCCATCCATCTGTCTTTCCAAGTAGCCCATCCCCAAGAAGATGGTCTATATGTTAAATAACTATCAAACTGATAATTTTGCAAACCTTTTAAAGGAAGAGTAAAACCAGAAATAGAAAAAATATTTTGCTTATTTTCATAAAATTTTAATGCTTCATTCATATAGCATATAAAATTAGAGGATGTCACTAAATCATCTTCTAGTACAATTACTCTTTGATGCTTTTCAATAATTTCACTTACCCCTTCAATTATATTTTTTGCAAGCCCGTAATTTTTTTCTCGTTCAACAATTACCAGTTTTTTAAATCCTCTAATGTTTTTAATATATTTTCTAACTATTGCAACTTTTTTATTGTCTTTATTTGCTTTAGCAGCATCTGAAAAAATATAAACTTCACTATATGAAGCTCCTGCATTATTCTTTAATGCTTCTATAGTTAATTTAATGTCATCTACCCTGTTGTAAACAAATATTATAATTGGTGCATAACTCATATTTTACTCCATTCTATTAGGTATCCACCAACTCTTCTAGCTATACCTATTATCCAAAATTGTACAAGATATATTTTTGGAGCATTTTTAAATGCAAAAATAGTAAACCATTTTAAATTTCCACCACCTCTTTTACCAAATAAATGTTGATAAAAATTTATTAAAGATTTATTTTTTCTTAAACTTATTCCACCACTCTCCTCTGGATATATCCTTATCTTTGCATCATAATTACAATAAATCTCAAAACCATTATTTACTGTTCTAGCTGTAAAGTCTAAATCTGCTACTGTTTGAGGAAAATTTTTTGAATCATATAGCCCAACTTGCTTAAAAACTTTTATAGGAATTAGTAGGCCTCTTCCAGGAAAGGTATTAACTTTGTGTAACCCTTTTCTCTCATTCTCTGATAGAATATTTAATAAACTTTCAAATTTAGCAGTTTTCCAATTTAATTTTTCACCGCCATAAATCATTTTTCCATTTATCACATTTAATGCCAATGCTCCAAGTAATACATTAGGATATTTTTTAGACCAATAAATCATCTTTTCCATATAGTTAGGCTCTGGCAAAGTATCATCATTAAGTGTCATCACATAAGTCGCTCCATGCTCCATAGCATAGCGAACACCTACATTGGTAGCCTCAGCCCACCAAAGATCACCTTTTTCTTTGAGTAAGATCACTTCAGGAAACTCTTGCTCTATCATTTCAGCCGTTCCATCGGTTGAGCCATCATCGACTATGATGGTTTTGAACTCTTTTATTGTTTGCTCTTGTAGAGCTTTTAAATAATTTTTTGTAAACTTTTTTCTGTTGAATACTGGGGTTATAATATATATCATTTTATGGAATCCTTCATCTTAATCGTTCCTTTTTAGGTTTTTTGTAAACAAGCGATAAAAAGAGTAAACTCCAATATAGTGGAAAATTAAAATATACTTCAGACATAAGCATAATAAGTATAGTAACAAAAGTACCAATACAATATAGTATACTTTTATATCCATAATAATGAATAACTGCACATAAAGAATAAAACATCATTAGTAAGATTAATAAAAACATTGGTATACCCATACGAACCAAAATATCAGTTAACCCTACTGTTCTAATCTGATTCTCAGGATCATAAGAATAACGTGTATAAGGATTAGAACCCCGTCCAAGTATTTCATGATCCTTTAGATCCTCCATATCTCGCATAATATTTAAAAATCTTTGTGTATTTGTATTTTCAGTATATGGATCAACATTTATAGCTAATTCCAATTGATGTGAAATTTTGTTACCCAAAAACTCAAAATTAAAAAATGCATAATATGCAGATATCAGAATCATTGTAAAAACAATAATTTTCACAAAAATATTTTTTATTTGTTTATAAAAAAAGAAAAAAGAAAAAAGAAACATTGCTATATATGCTGTAGTTGATAGTGTTGTCGCAATACTTACTATCAATAAAATAGCTATTTTCTTTTGTTTTTTATACATAATAAATGCATTAAAAATATAAGCCAACATTAGATAACCTGCAAATGCTCCAGGTTCCCAAAAAGGTCCTGAGTTTCTTAACTGATCATACTTACTTAAATTATAAATAATAATTGTTTTATGAGTACTACCACTTATATTCAATACATCTAATATAGCTGATAGCTTAAATAGAATATTTTCTACGGAAGGGACAACTAAGATAGAAAAATATATAAATAAAGAACTTATAGCAATATAATAGATTACATTTATAAAATAGGAAAGAAACTTCTTATCTAAAATTTGCATAATCAAATAGCCATTTAGAACTCGCAGAAGTACACCAATTGTTGTATTGAAAGAATAAAAGTCAAATACATATGACTGCAAAAAAGTTAAAAATAGTAGTAATAATAAAAATATTAAAAACCTTGGGTTAAATTTTTTATTACGAAGCAAAAATACTATAAATAAAATAACAAAAAGAGGCACATATAATATACTAGTAGTAAAATATGGTATTCCTGATACAGCTATAGTTAACAAAAGAAGGCTATAGTCTATAAAAACTCTTTTTTTTATTTTCATACTTCTATTTCTCTGATATACCGTGCAGGGTTTCCTGCCCAGATTTGATTTTCCGGTATATCTTTTGTCACAACAGAACAAGCACCTATAATAGCGTTTTTTCCTATGTGGATACCTTTTAATATGGTTGAATGTGCTCCTATAAATACATTGTCTGATATGAAAATATCTTTTTTGTTTGTGTTCAAAAAATCTTCTTTTCTGTCAGCTCTTGTTTGAGCATCAAGCGAATGAAAATCTGTATCATATATACAAACATTTCCACCAATTTTTACATTATCGCCAATAATTATAGATTTTTGAGCAACAATAGTTGTTCCAGACATTCCTACATTATTGCCAATAACTAATCTTGCACCATATCGAACGACAAACATGCATTTATAATTTCTACCAATAGGATTATTTGTAATAGTATTATTGATTTTAAAATTAGTACCTACTTTCATACTCCCTTGTATGTATAATTTGGGAATACCTCTAGAGATAAAATTCTTGCCTAGAGTTACATTATTGATTTTCATTAGAGACATAGTGACTAATTGTGAATATATATTTAATACTTTTGCAATAAAAAATCGAATAGCTTTATATATAAAAGAAATCATTTTGACTCCTCTATTATTTCTTTGTACATCACCAAAGTTTGGTCTAATATTTTTTCAGGATCATGCCGAGATCTTGCAACCGATTTTGAAGTTTCTGATATTTTACTCCATAGGTCATCATCGCTATATAATTCAACAACCGCTTTTTCTATTTCTCTCACATCATTAGAGATAATTATACCTGTAATTCTATCGTCTATAAGAGAAGGTACTCCACCAACTGCCGTAGCGATAACAGGAAGTCCAGCTATTTGGGCTTCACATACACTATTTGGACTATTATCTATATAGGTAGGATGTACCAAACAAAATGAATCATCATATGCTTTTAACATACCACTTGTATCTTGCATTCCTCGACAATCTATATTATCTATATCAATATATTTTAGTTCCTTTTCAAATATAATTTTTTGGATATCTTTAATTCCACATTTACCTAAAATGATCAATTTTAATCCAAGTTTTTGTAATGAGTTGTTGTAGGCTATCAATAATTCCGAAAGTCCTTTTATCTCATTTTTACCACCAACAAACAAGATATTTTTCTTAATAGTTGAAAAATGATCTGTAAAAAATTCATTTCTGATCATCTCCCAAATCATATATATTTTTGCTTTAGGATTTTTTGTGCCTATAATTTCACTATCCCACTTCGTACGGCATGAGTAATATTTATTTTTAGGAATATAAAAAGATTCATATAGTGCAGATAATTTCCATTCCATTAGTTGCTTAATTTTGTACCTAGGAACATATTTAATACATTCATTCATTATGCCTTGTATGGAAACCACCTTTGGAATCTTCAAGTCATGAGCCATTACTTCATATTGATGTTCTGTACCATGTATATGTAATATATCAAAATTAGTAATAATGTTTTTTAAATATTCCCTAACAATTTTAATTTTTAAACGATATAAGGTCAAAAAATTTAATTTTAATTTAGGTGTTTTTAAATATACAAGTTTTATATTTTTGTAATTAATTTCAATTTTTTTCTTTTCAATATTAGAGTTGTAATTGATAATTGTCAAAGAATGACCATTTTCTACTAATGCTGTTGCCAAAGTCATAACCCATGGAGCTGGATGGGTATCTTTATTGTTTATTATAGGTATTGGTGCAAGCCATAAAATGTTCATTGTTAATAAGCCTTATATACTTTGATAATCACTAAATTGTTTTTTCCATAAAGTAATATTCTCTTCAGGAAGAAGAATATTAGTTTCAAAACTACTATTTAACATCTCTTCTAAATCATTATGTATTTTATTTCTCAAAATAATTTTTAGATTAATATCTTTTGATTTTTCTATTGCTCTATTGTCTACTGCTACAATAATACTTCTGACACCTTTTTGTAAAGCTCTGATACCGGCATGCAATCTTGTTCCAATAAAATCCAAACTATCTGTATAAGTTAAAAGACGATCGTAATCTTTCAATGATGGAGGCACAATAATAATAGAAGCTTCATCAATATCAAGAGATTTGAAATACTCAATATCTCTGCTTCCTTGTACCCAAAAATAAACTTTATCATAATTTCTCACTAATATATCGATAAGTGCTTTGTCTTCTGAAATGCTTTTCATATAGTCTGTCAAAGTGAAGATACAATCTTTTGCTTTTTCTTGAGAAATCTTAGCACAGTGTTCTTTTGTTAAACTCCAAGTAGTTGGACATGCCGTATTTAAAACATTCTCTATACCTATGCTTTTTAATTGCTGTTCAGTAAATGAATCACGTACAGAATGGATGTATGTATTACTTAAAATCCTTTTGTATAATAACTCTGTATAAATATTTGGCTTATCCTGATATTGCCACCAACCAACTCCAAATAAAACAGCGTTAGAAATATAAATACTATCTATAAAATTTATTTTCCATTGATTATGTTTATTCATATTGGAACTTAAGAGATTGGTTCCACCTACTACAGTAAAATCCATTATTTTTATTTTTTTATGAGAAATTTTAGATATTTTTTCTTGTGTTGGAAAAAATATCTTGAATTCGTATGGAGTGATTTCGTCCATAACTTTTCGTACACTATCCATTATGATTTCATCACCAATATTTCCAGTTCCTATAGAGGGGTCGAATATACCTATACTCATGTTGTTCCTTTTTTTATTAAATGCATAATATTAAATGCTTTTGTTTTGGTTATAAAGCTTTCTCTTGTTTTTTTGCTAAAAACATCAAATAGATATCCTGAAAAAAAGTAAGATACTAAAGTCGCAAAAGCCGCTCCTTTAATACTATAAATTGGAATTAAAATTATATTCATACCAACATTTATAAGTAGACCAATGGCATTTCGCATAAATATATGCTTTGTTAAATTTTCAATAATATACCATTTCCCACTTACTGCTAATAATCCTATAAAAATACCACTCCAGACATGAATAATAAGAACATTACTACTTAACATATATGCCTTACCATATAAAAAATATACAATGCCTTTAGCAAAAACACTTACAAAAATTGCAAATACTATAGCAAACCAAATGATTAAAATATACATTTTTTGCAAACGTTCGTAATATAGTGCGTAGCTAATATTTTTTGCATTGATTATTGCAGGGAACAAAGAATTTGCAATTATCATAGGCAAGAACAACCAAATACTACTTACTTTGACAGCAGCAGCATAATAGCCAACAGATTCATTATCCAAAAATTCTTTGATCATTACTTGATCTATTTTCATATATATCGAGACTACAAAACCTGATAGTATAAGTGGCCAACTTAAAGATAATAATTTTTTACCTTGGACTAAAGAAATTTGCCAAGAAAATATATTGAATCCCTGTTTTGAATAAAAATACAACAGTCCTATAGCCACTACAAAAACATCTATCGTAGAAACTATTGCAAATGCTATTAAGGGAGCTTCTGAAAGTATGAGAATTATTTTAGCACATGAAGAAATAAGCATACTTCCCAAGTTAGCATAAACTGCATATTTGGAAATCACTTGAGACTGAAAAAAAAGATCTATAACATTGAATGCTTGCCCTATGGTCCCTAACATGATTATATAAATTAAAAAATTTGTTTCACTATCATTAGATGTTAAGTGGATAGAAATATAAATAAGAAGAAAGACTATAATGGCACCGATTAATTTTAAAATAAATGCGGTACCGAGAGTTTTATTTATAGTGGACTTATCATTCACTAACTCTTTTACAACGATACTATCTAAACCCATAGAAGCGATGACCATAAATAAACCAACAAAACTTTGAGCATAGTTTAATAAGCCGAATTGTTTTGGACCCAAATATCTTGCGACCCAAATTCCTACAAATAATGCTACAAGCAGTCGTAATACCTTTTCACCTAGTAGCCACGAGGTATTTTTAAAATACTTCATAAAGCCTTGGTTGTTTTTTAGTGATTTGAATTTAGAGATCATTTAACTATCCCCACCAAACAAATCTCGAGTATAAACCTTATACTCAACATTTTTTAAACTATCAGACAATCTATTGGCAACAATGACATCTGAAATCTCTTTAAACTCTTCTAAATCATTTATGACCTTAGAATTAAAAAACTCTTTCTCTTTTAAAACAGGTTCATAAACAATGACTTCTATTCCTTTAGCTTTAATTCGTTTCATAATTCCTTGAATAGAAGAGGCTCTAAAGTTGTCTGAACCACTTTTCATGATGAGTCGGTATATGCCTACTACCTTGGGGTTTTTTTCTATGATAGAATCAGCAATAAAATCTTTTCTGGTCGAGTTTGATTCTACTATGGCTGAAATCAAATTGTTGGGTATATTTTTGTAGTTGGCTCTTAGTTGTTTGGTATCTTTTGGAAGACAGTAGCCTCCATATCCGAAACTAGGGTTGTTGTAATGATTCCCAATTCTTGGGTCTAAACCTACTCCCTCAATGATTTGTTTTGCATTTAATTCATGCGTTTGAGCATACGAATCTAGTTCATTAAAGTAGGCTACTCTCATGGCAAGGTAGGTATTTGAAAAAAGTTTAATGGCTTCTGCTTCTGTAGAATCTGTAAATAATATAGCTATCTCTTCTTTTTTAGCACCTTGGGCTAATAGGTTTGCAAAAGTCTTAGCACGTTGGCTTTGTTCTCCGACTATGATTCTTGAAGGATATAGGTTGTCATACAGTGCTTTTCCCTCTCTCAAAAATTCTGGAGAAAATATAATATTTGTAGTTGAAAAATTTTTATTTATCTCTTTGGTATAACCTACTGGTACAGTAGATTTAATAACCATGGTTGCAGTTGAATTTACCTCTAATACATCTTTGATGACATGTTCTATTGACTTTGTATTAAAATAATTTGTTTCTGGGTCATAGTCTGTAGGAGTAGATATTATGACAAAGTCAGCCTTGCTATAAGCTTCTTTTTTATCTAAGGTTGCTCTAAAGTTCAAACTATCTTTTAATAAATATTCTGAAATTTCTTTATCTTCTATAGGCGATATTTTTTGCTTTAGCATTGCTGTTTTTTCAGGAATAATGTCTAGTGCTACTACTTCATTATGTTGTGCGAGTAGTATGCCGTTGGAGAGTCCAACGTATCCTGTTCCTGCTATGGCTATTTTCATCTACCTATTCTCCTAATATATTTTACAAGAATAATATCTAAAATACAATTTATTTAACATTAAAAAATATATTTCAATGTTCTAATAGAGAAAACATCACTTTTTATAATTTTGGAAAAAAATATCTAGAAACTATTAGAATTTTAATTCCAACCTAAGTACATCTTATTATAATATAACTTAAAAGTTATTTTAATATAACTTAAAGGGAGAAAACACAATGAGACTACTAATCGGACTACTGGTAACAATGGGATTATTTTTTGGATGTAATGGAAATAGCAAATCATCTACAGAAACAATAAAAGCAACACAAGTAATGGATGCGACTGCATTTGATAGTGCAACTGGAGCAGTAACAAGCGACACAGATATTAAAGCTGGAA
>Ga0256833_1003634_pt1 | contig 10536 bp, 8 predicted proteins | sample 356284metaG_FD_190535 | JGI IMG/M metagenome (GOLD analysis project Ga0256833, IMG submission 190535) | Hydrothermal vent microbial communities from Mid Atlantic Ridge, Atlantic Ocean - 356-284 | ecosystem: Environmental > Aquatic > Marine > Hydrothermal vents | place: Atlantic Ocean: Mid...
CAAGACATCACCGAAAAATTCATCGCCGCGCTCAACACCCACAACCCCGATGCGGTCGTCGCGCTCTACACCGACCGCGCCGTCCACATCAACAGCGTCCGCACCGTCACCGGCAAAGCCGCCATCCGTTCGTGGTACGTGACCCTGTTCAACAACCTGCTTCCCAATGCCACTTTTCGCCTCACCGGCCACTCAGGCAGCGGCAACTCCCGTCACTTCACCTGGGAAGCCACCGCCGCCAACGGCGCCAAGGTGCGCAACGGCAACGACGTCTTTGGCTTGCTGGACGGCAAGATCGGCTACCACTACACCTTCTTCACCATCGAACGCTAAACGCCAGCACTGGCTGGGCGTCCAGGCGCTCCCGTGGAGCACGGGAGCGCCTTTGCTTTACATCCCCATCGCCGGTGCCAGCGCCTGACGAGACCATGGCGAAGCAACCCGTCCGCCACGGGCAACCTCCAAAGCATAGGTCACCATCAAATCGGGAATATCCACCCCCGTAAGCGGCACGGTGGTGTGAAACTCCATGCTGTGGTTGACCTCGTTGACCAAAAAGCCGCGCTCCGGGTGCTCCAGCACGTCCAGCGCCAACACGCCGCCGCCCACCGCCTGCGCCGCCCGCAGGCAGATCGCCTCCAATTCCGGCGTCACAGGGCACACCTCGCCCCGGCCACCGCGCGCCGTATTCGTAATCCAATGCTCCGCATAGCGATAGATGGCGGTGACCACGCGATCGCCAATCACAAAAGCCCGAATATCCCGCCCCGGTTTGGGGATGTACTCCTGAATGTAAAACACCTGATGCAGCGGCGAGCCCATGGCCGTTTTGTGCTCCAACAGGGCTTCAGCAGCCTCCCGATCGTTGATTTTTGCCAGCAAACGCCCCCAAGAGCCTACCACCGGTTTAAGCACTACAGGGTAACCCATCTCCTCCATCGCCTCCAGCGCGGCTTCGGGCGTAAACGCAACCGCCGTCCGCGGCTGCGGCACACCGGCAGCCTCCAACGCTGCGCTGGTGCGGAGTTTGTCACCGCAGATCGCCACTACCTCCGCCCGGTTGATCGTGGGAATCCCCCACGAGGCCAAAACCTGCAAAGTATAAAGCCCGCGAGTAAAACTCAGATTGCGGGCAATCACCACGTCATACTGCCGCCAGACGTCAGGTTGATGCAACCGCAGGTTCAACTGGCGGTCGTTGATACGGTCATACGCAATACCACGGCGCTCCAACGCTGCAAAAAGCCACTTCTCTTCCACCCGCAAACGGGTATAAAGCACGGCTACACGGGGACGACGGAACGCAGACATCACAACCTCCTTTTCAAAAGCGGTGAGGCAACAAAAAACCGCCCTCCGACAGGTCGGAGGGCGGTGGGTGCCTCAGGAATAAAAGCGGCTAACAGGTGCCAAACGCCAAAGGCCCGCCGGCCGGTCGGAGACCGTGGGGAATGCGAGCCTTCTTGGACTTCAAAACCGAGAACACGACGAACATAAACGGCACCTTGTTACAGATTGGCCGCAGTTTACCGTAGGGCCTTCGAAAAGTCAAGGAAAATGGCGCACTTGTTTTGCCTCTTACCCTCCATCGGCATCAGGATGCTCTCACCCATGCTATAATCGCACCAATGGCAATGTTCGTATGGCTTGCATCCGGGGCGGCATGGCTTACCGCGGTGGCGATATGGATCGGCCACGCACGGCGGTGGCCTCTGTCGCGTTTGTGGTGGCTGGCGGGGGGAGGCGCATTTGGGGCGTGGCTGCTGAGCCTGGCATCCATCCCCTGGCATGGCGCCGCCACCTGGCATGGCTTGGCTAACGGCAGCGCGCCTTGGCCGGCAGCCGTATGGCGCCTGGACGAGCACACCTGGCCGTTCGTGGTGATAGGCGCCTCGGCGGCATGGGTAGCCCTGCTGATGGAGGCCGGGCGCGGCACCCCCCAACAAGAAAACGCCCAAGGATGGGGCGCGCTGGTGTGGATGGGCGGCCTGGCACCGCTGGCCGCCTTGGGTGCTTCACCCGCCGCCGTGGTGATGGGATGGGCACTGCTGGATGCCACCGCGCTGGTGGCCGACGTCCTCCGCCTCCACCGCCCTCACCACCGCGAAGCAGCAATCTGGGCATTCTTCTGGCGCGCCGTGACCTGGATGCTGGCCCTGGCAGCCACAGCGGGAACGAAACACGGCCAGGCGATCTCGCTGTGGTGGCTGGCGGTGACGAGCAGGCTGGTCATCGCAGCGGCAGTACAGCCCACCTTCGTAACCGCTGACAAACCCCGCTGGCGTCTGGTGCTGGGCGTGGAAAACTTGCTCGCCACGCTGGCCGCAGCACAGTGGGCAGCAGGAAATACACCCCATCCGCTCAACGGCTGGACGTTCACCGGCATCGCCTTGGTGGCACTGTGGGGGGCGTGGCGGTGGGGTCATGTCGGCTCGCCTTTACAGGCCTTTGCCTCAGGGGGGCTGGCGTTGGGCGGGTTGGCCGTGTTGGCCGCCAGTCAAGGGCTCACTTCTGCCTGGCTGGGTTGGGCCCTGTTGGCGCTAAGCGTCCCCGCAGGCATCGCCTGGACACCGCACCGTCACCGGACGACATGGCCTTTTCTCCTCGCAATGGTGCTCCCCTTGAGCCTATGGCCCATCGCCCCTACAGCATCGGGGCTGACCTTGTGGCAACCTCCCTGGCGGCCATGGCACCTCCTGGCAGGGTTGACGTGGGTGGTCTCCGTGTGGGCTGTAGCCCGCTGGGGCAGGCGTTTGCCGTTGCCTGCCCAACTGCCGAGCCGAGAGGGGCGCGCCTTTTGCCTGACAGGGATGGGGCTGTGGGCAACCACTTTATGGGGCTGGCGGCTATGGCCGCCCTTCCATCTATCAATGCATACGACGGGCATGTGGGCATGGGGCGCAGGCGTAGCCGTCATGATGGCTGGAGCCCTGGCTGCGTGGGCCAGTCGGCGGGTGCAAAAGATGCCTTCACGGCTGCAGGCCATGCTCGCTCGTGAGACCACCCACCTGATGGCACGCCTGTTTTGGGGTGCATACAGGCTTACAGCGCAAGGATTGCGCGTCTTTTCGCTGCTGCTGGAAGGCGAGGGAGGCGCGTTGTGGGCCTTAGTATTGCTGGTCATGCTGGCCGTGTTACTGCAGCGGTAAGGTAAGGAGAGAACAATGACGTTGGTGTTGAGCGATTGGCCAGACGCGGTAGCCGGGCTTCTCTTCCTTAGCGGGCTGATGATGTTGGCCAGCGAAGATTGGCGCTGGCTATTGGTCAATCTGGCCGTAGCATACGGGGGCGCAGCAGCGTTGATCGCACTCGCCTGGCCACCCACCCTCGCCGCCACAGTGTTGGTAGCGGGATGGATGGCCGTATCGGTGCTGGGACTTTCTCAGCGCCGTGCGACCACAACCGCCACAACACGCACGAGCGCCCAAGTGCTGCGTTTGCTGGCCGGGTTTGTCGCCATATTGTTGGCGATCGTGTTTGCACGCCCTTTGATGACCTGGCTTCCGCCCCTGAACCTCTCGCAAGCGTGGGGAGGCCTTGCGTTGCTCATCTTAGGCATTTTACAGGTAGGGTTGCGAAGCACACGCCCGCTGTGGGTCATCGCTGGCTTGCTCACCGTGCTTGCAGGATTCGAGGTGGTATACGCCGCGCTGGAGCAATCCTTGCTGCTAGCAGGCTTACTGGCGCTTATCGTGGTAGCGTTGGCGCTGGCCGGGGGGTATTTGCTTGTTCAGGAAGAAACCCTCGCGGAGGACGCCTTATGAGCGCACCGTTGATTTGGATCATCACGCCGGCTTTCACGGCCATCGTGCTTTTGACGGTGCGCCGCACCCGCACGGCAGCGTGGCTGGGCGCGGGTGTAGCCGTGGTGTTGGCGTTGCTGGCCTGGCGTTTGCCTATCGATCAGGCCATCCCTCTGATAGGCGATTGGGGAATCCGGATCACGCCGCGAATGCACCTCCTGGGACGGCAACTGGTGTTGACCGACGCAGCCCGCCCATGGCTAACCTGGCTGTTTTTGGGATTAGCCCTATGGGTAGGCGGGGCAGCCATTGCCCGCATGGAACCGACGTTCGTCGGCTTGGCACTCACTTTCAGTACGGTGCTGGTCGCCGCCGTAGCCATCCGCCCCTTCGTCTACGCCGCCCTGCTTGTCGAAACGGCTGCTTTGATTGCCGTCCCCCTGCTGGTGCCGCCAGCGTCTTACCCGGGGCGAGGCGTGTTACGCTTCCTCACTTTCCAAACCTTAGGGATGTTGTTCATCCTATTCGTGGGATGGATGCTGGTGGGCACGGAAACTGGGCTACCCGGCTCGGCATTGGTATTGCGGGGGGAAGTGCTCCTGGGTGTGGGTTTCGCTCTCTTGTTAGGCATCTTCCCCTTTCACAGCTGGATGCCCATGCTTACAGAAGAAATCCACCCCTACGCAGCGGCTTTCGTCCTGCTGACAACGACCAGTGTTGTGGCCATTTTTGGTGTTGGTTTCTTAGAGCGTTACACCTGGCTACGTCAGTCATCCGAGGTGTTTTGGGGGTTGCGGGCATTGGGTAGTGGCATGGTGGCCATCGGCGGCCTCTTGGCCGCCTTTCAACGCCATGCCGGGCGGGTTTTAGGGTATGCGGTCATGATGGAAGTCGGCTGGGCATTGTTTGCATTGGGCATAGGTGCTCCCCAGGGGATCGTGTTGTTCTTTGCCCTCTGGCCCGCGCGTGGCGTGCTTTTTGCCCTGTGGGCAGTGGCGTTGAGCGGCCTGGGGCGACGGCAAGACGGCTTGACGTACCATCTGCTACACGGCAAAGGGATTGAATTCCCCCTGCTGACCGCTGGCGCAGTGTTCGCCCCCTTGGGGCTGGCTGGCATGCCTTGGATGAGTGCTTTTCCCATCCGCATGGCTCTATGGCAATCGGCTGCAACCACAGGCTGGATGCTGGCCGCGCTGGTGATGGGCAGCGTGGGGCTGGTGGCCGCCGCCAGCCAAGTGCTGGGCGTGTTAGTCGTAGGGAAGCAGGAACGTCCTTGGAAAGTCAACGAACACTTCGACGAAGGGGCATGGTCGTTGGCGCTGTTCGCGCTCGCCGTAGCGATGTTTTTCTTCCCGCAAGGCTGGTGGTCATCCGCCCAGGCCATGGCAGCCTGGTTCCCCCATTTGAGCCGATAGGCATGCTATAATCCTGCCACCCCACCCGTGAGGAGAGAACGATGGCAGCAGAAGATGCCTTGCAACAGCGCCTACAGTGGCTGGAAGAAGAACGCCGCAAAGACCACAGCCTGCTCTTGGCGCTACAAGAACGGCTAATATCGCTCGAAGGGGACTACCGGGCAGTGAACGAACAATTGAAAGGCGTGAGTAGTGAACTGGCGCAGGTCTCAGCGGCACTCGGGCAATTCGAAAAACTGGAGGGCGCAATCGCCCGCATCGAGCAGGAAAGCGCCCGCCGAGACGAGGAGCTGACCACGCGCCTCCAAAAGCAATTGCGGGAGGCAGAAGAAAACCACCGAGCCGAGGTAGAAAACCTCCGCGAACGGGTACGCGAAGTCTACAAGAAGTTAGAGCAAATTTCCCCCCTGCAGCGCGCCCTGGCACAGCGACAAACAGAAATCCAAGAACTCCGCCAAACGGTGGAGACCCTCACCGCCCGCCTGGACGAAACCGAGCACATGGAAGAAGAACGCCTCCGGGCAATTCATTTGCTGCAGGAGGCGCAGGAACGTACTGCCAAGCGGATGGTCGACGTGCAAGGCGAAGTCACCGCTTTTCGCAAACGGCTGGACGACCAGGCCGCGCAGGTCAGGGTTTTCAATGAATCGTTGCGCAAACTGGAAGCCCGTCTACAAGAGATGCTGGCCGAAGAATATCGCCGCAAGCAAGAACAAACCGACTTTGTGGAATCGCAAAATCGACGCTGGCTGGCCTGGGAACGCACCTGGAAGGAATGGGAAACGCGATTCCAGGCGCTGGAAACGTTGAGCCAGCAAGTGGAAGCCCGCCTGCGAGCATGGGATGACCTGCAACGGGAAGTGAAACGGGCCCAAGAAGGCTTCGAGACCATGACGGACCGGCTGGAGCGCCGGATGCACGAAATTACCGAGATCCAGCGATTGGCCGAAGATCGTTTCCGCCAGGAATGGGCAGCCTTCAAAGCCGACGATCAAAAACGCTGGGCCAATTACCTTCTGGCCCAAGATGAACACCGCCAGGATATTGAAAGGCGCCTGGCGTCGCTCGACGAGCAAGTGGTGCAATTACAGGATGCGCTCCAAGCCTTGGACGACGTGGTCAAAATGGGCGAAGAACAATTGCGCCAACGTCTTCAGGCGTTGGTAAAGGTAGCACAAACCTGGTTGAACGATTACGAACGTGCTTCCAACACGGTGAAAAACTCCTGAAGAAAGCCAACGTGCGGTAAAATTGGCACCAATTCTTCGACAGGCGGCGGAAAGGCCGCGTGCGGCTTAATCCCTTGTTGTTTAAGGATGAGACATGGCTGAACCCGCAAAGCGAACCTCTGGATGGCCCAACGTGCGGCGCTTCGTGCGCAGCATCGCCGTGCCGTTGGGCGCAGTGGCGCTGGCCTTGATCATCGGCGCCGTGATCATTGAATTGTCGGGGGCTTCGGCGCTCAAAGCCTACGAGGCATTAGCCCAAGGAGCCTTTGGCAACGCCCGTGGCTGGCAACGCACCCTGGAAAAGAGTACGCCGCTGATTTTCAGCGGGCTGGCAGTGGCATTTGCGTTCAAAGCCGGCCTGTTCAACATTGGTGCCCAGGGGCAATTGCTCTTCGGCGCCATCACGGCAGCATGGGTAGGATTCGCCGTCCATGGGCTTCCGCCGGGAATCCACGCCGCGGTGGCATTGACCGCAGGCGCCATTGCCGGTGGGTTGTACGGCGCGATTCCGGGGGCATTGAAAACCTACACCGGCGCCCACGAAGTCATCACCACGATCATGCTCAATTACGTCGCCATGGGCTTCACCGATTACCTCGCCAACGGCCCCCTCAAGGACACCTCACCGGGCAACATCGTAGCCCGCACGCCCAAGATCTTGCCCTCGGCCACCCTCCCCACATGGCACTGGCTGCCTTTTGGCTTCGTGCTGGCAGTGGCAGCCGCTGCCATCACGTGGTGGATTTTACGGCGCACTACCTTGGGCTTCGAAATCCGCACCGTGGGGCAAAACCCCCACGCGGCGCGCTACGCGGGCATGAAAGTCGCCCGCACGGTCATCCTCACCATGGTGCTCAGTGCTCTCCTGGCAGGCATCGGGGGAGCGGTCGAAACCCAGGGCGTGGTCAAGCGCTATGAACCGGGATTCAACGCCAACCTTGGCTTCGACGGCATCACGGTGGCACTTTTGGGCAAAACGGATCCCTTCGGCGTCATTCCGGCAGCCATGCTGCTGGGGGCAATGCGCGCAGGCTCCAACCAGATGCAATTCAAAGCGCACGTCGCGCAGGAAATCACCGATGTCGTCCAGGCATTGATGCTGTTCTTCGTAGCAGCCGACATGATTGTGCGCTGGTTGCTGCGCATGAGACAGGCCGAGGAAGGCGAGAAAATCACGCTCAGCACTGGCTGGGGCGCGCAGTGAGGTGAATGATGAACAAACCGGCTTCGTTTGCGAACTGGAAACTCTTTTGGAAACGATGGGGCGTGGGACTCAGTGTGGCAGGGGTGATCATTGCCGCGATCGCCTACTACTACGCCCGCTCGCCCCAGGCCACCGAAGCCGTCCTGGCTTCGACCTTGCGCCAATCGGTACCGCTGGTGTTGGGGGCCTTGTGCGGCCTGCTGGGCGAACGCGCCGCCGTTATCAACATCGGCATCGAAGGACAAATGCTCATGGCCGCCTTCGTGGGCTTTCTGGTCAACGTGTACACCGGGAACTTGCTGTTAGGCGTGCTTGCAGGTATCGCCGTCGGCGCGCTCTTGGGATTGCTGCTGGCTTTCATGTCCGTGACCCTGAAAATCGACCAGATCATCGGTGGAACGGTCATCAACATCCTTGCCATCGGCCTAACCGGCTACTTCTACAAAGTGGGGCTCAGCGGCCACGGAAAACTCAACGCCATCCCCCTCGGACCATTGGCCAAAATTCCACTTTTGGGCCCCGTGCTGTTCAACAACCCACCCATCACCTACACCGCCATCATCCTGGTGTTCGTCGTGCATTACGTGCTCTTTTACACCCCTTGGGGGCTGCGCACCCGCGCCGTAGGCGAGCACCCACGCGCCGCCGACACCTTGGGCATCAACGTCTACCTGGTGCGCTACGTCAATGTCGTCGTCGGCGGAGCACTGGCCGGGCTGGCGGGGGCATACCTCTCGCTGGAAGCGGTGGGCTCTTTCGAGCGGCTGATGACCAACGGGCGCGGCTTCGTCGCCTTAGCAGTGATGATTTTCGGCAAATGGACGCCGCTGGGTTCTTGGGGCGCAGCCTTGCTATTTGGCTTTGCCTCCGCCATTCAGACCCAGTTGCAGTTCGGCGGCAAGGTCAATATCCCGCCGCAGTTCATCGGTATGTTGCCGTACCTGCTGACGATTATCGTGCTGGCCGGCTTCGTAGGGCGGGCGCGTCCGCCGGCGGCTGACGGCATCCCCTACGAAAAAGAAGGCTGAGCGCCCATTTGGACGCCCGGCACGTGGCTTTTTGGGAGCAACCTATGAGCGAGATCGCATTGGAAGTCCGTAACATCGTCAAACGTTTTCCCGGCGTATTGGCCAATGACCATGTCAACTTCGTCCTCCGAAAAGGGGAAGTGCACGCCCTGTTAGGCGAAAACGGGGCTGGGAAGACGACGCTGATGAACATCATCTACGGGCTTTATCGCCCCGACGAGGGTGAAATCTACGTCGATGGTCAAAAAGTCACCATCGATAGCCCGCACGACGCCATCCGGCTGGGCATCGGCATGGTCCACCAACACTTCATGCTGGTGCCGGTATTCACCGTGGCGGAAAACCTCATCTTAGGGGCCGAGCCTACCAAAGGATGGTCGCTGGATTTGAAAGCCGCTCGGGAAGCCGTCCGTCGCCTTTCGGCACAATACGGGTTGGAAGTCGAGCCGGACGCGGTGGTAGAAGACCTGCCGGTGGGCGTGCAACAGCGCGTCGAAATTCTGAAAGCCCTCTACCGCGAAGCCAAAATCCTGGTGCTGGACGAGCCAACAGCCGTGCTCACGCCGCAAGAGGTGGAAGAACTGTTCGTCATCATGCGACAATTGACCCAACGCGGCGTGTCCATCATCTTCATCACCCACAAACTCAAAGAGGTGCTTGCCATCGCCGACCACATCACCGTGATGCGTCGCGGCAAAGTGGTGGGAACGACCACGCCTGCGGAAACCGACGAGGCGGGATTGGCAGCCATGATGGTAGGGCGGCAGGTAGTATTGCAGGTGGAAAAAACGCCCGCCAAGCCCGGCGAGGTGGTGTTAGAGGTGGAAAACTTAGAGGTGGAAGACGAACGCGGCCTGCCCGCCGTGGACGGCGTCTCTTTTGAGGTACGAGAAGGCGAAATTTTGGGCATCGCCGGGGTGCAAGGCAACGGGCAAACCGAATTGGTCGAGGCCATCACCGGCCTGCGCCACATCCGTAACGGCCATATCCGCCTGGGAGGACAAGAAGCGCCGGAGCGAGCGCCGCGCTACCTCATCGAACACGGTATGGGGCATATCCCCGAAGACCGCCAAAAGCATGGCCTAGTACTTTCATACACCATTGCCGACAACCTGGTGCTGTGCACCTACTACCAACCACCTTTTGCCCGCGGGCTGCAGCGCAACCAGGCCGCTATCGTAGAAAATGCCGAACGGCTGGTAAATCAGTTCGACGTCCGCACGCCAAGCATTTTCACGACGGCAGGCTCACTTTCGGGAGGTAATCAGCAAAAGGTCATCGTAGCACGCGAATTCAGCCGCCCCCTGAAACTGTTGGTTGCCAATCAACCTACTCGCGGCCTGGACGTCGGCTCAATCGAGTACATCCACAAGCGCATCATTCAGATGCGCGACCAGGGGGTTGCAGTGTTGTTGGTGTCGGCTGAGTTGGATGAAATTATGTCGCTGGCCGACCGTATCGCCGTGATGTATCGCGGGAAGATCGTCGCGGTGGTCGAGGCTGGTCAGGTTTCTAAAGAAGAACTTGGGCTACTGATGGCAGGCAGCGGGATAGAAAAAGCCAGGGCTGGGTGAGCAAAGGCAAGACCAACCGCTATACGCCCCTCACCAATCGCCTCACCGCCTCCCTCCCCGACCGAATGCAATCGGGAATGCCGATGCCGCGGTAAGCGTTCCCAGCCAGGGCAAGATGAGGCCAGGGCGCGAGGGCTTCTTCCGCGGCCTGCACCCGCGCCAGGTGGCCGAGGGTGTATTGTGGCATGGCTTGCGGCCAGATGAACACTTCCGCAAACAGCGGCTTGGCGGTGATGCCCAGGGTCTGCGCCAGTTCGCGGCGGGCGATGTCCACCAGCGCCTCCCGCTCCCAGGGGATGGCGTCTTGTTGGCCGTCGCGCCCCACGAACACCCGCAGCAGGGC
>Ga0256833_1003635_pt1 | contig 10535 bp, 14 predicted proteins | sample 356284metaG_FD_190535 | JGI IMG/M metagenome (GOLD analysis project Ga0256833, IMG submission 190535) | Hydrothermal vent microbial communities from Mid Atlantic Ridge, Atlantic Ocean - 356-284 | ecosystem: Environmental > Aquatic > Marine > Hydrothermal vents | place: Atlantic Ocean: Mid...
CCAGAACTTCAGCTGTGAGAAACTCAAGGAGGAACTCAGGAAGCACGAAATAAACGCCGAGGTAATCCGTGTTCCCTACCTCTACAAGAGCGACCGTGCAAAGACGAGCAAGATAATAGGGAGAATCGTTGAAGAGTTCTGCGATTGATCAGAGTTCCAATATGTTGGATTCTTCTAGAATTTTCTCAATCCTGTCGTTTTCCCCCGATGACAATTTGTCCCAATAGGACTGGGATAGTATCTTTGAGCTTTTCTCAATTTTCAGAGCGTTTTGTGTGGAGGCTCGAATGTTTGGGCTCTCCACTCCGGTCATTATTACCATAGCCCTCACCGTTTTTCCCATGTCTTCCTCAACTCTTGCGCCCCATTTTATTTCAAGTTTTTCTGTGAGGTGTTCGTAGACTACCTTGATTGCATCAGTTAGCTCCTTTAGAGTAACATCCTTCCCTACGGTGAAATGAACAAGGGCCTTTCTTCCTCCCTTCCTGATCTCCAGAAGTTTGTTCCTAAGAGCCTCGTTTACAGCCTCTATGCTCCTATTTCTCCCGTCACTTTCGCCAATTCCAATGAGGGCAGGACCTCCATTGTGCATTATTGTATAAACATCCGCAAAGTCAATGTTCATCATCGATGGAAATTTAATTGTCTCGGTTATCCCCTTCACCATTCTCGCTATAATTTCATCGGCCATTCTAAATGCCATATTGATCGGAAGGTCTGGAACTATCTCAAGCAACTTGTCGTTCTGGATTATAACAACGGTGTCAGCATATTCAAGAAGGGCGTTTATACCAGCTTGTGCCTTCTGAAGTCTAACTTCTCCTTCATGAGTAAAGGGATACGTAACTACACCTATAACAAGGGGTTCCCTTAGTTTAGCATGATTTCGGGCCCGTTCCTTTATTATCCTCGCCACAACCGGTGTCGCCCCAGTTCCAGTCCCATTTCCCATGCCGGCTGTGAGAAATACCATGTCCGCATCCCCGATGATCTCGGCTATTTCGTGGGCACTTGCCTCCGCGGCGAGTCTCCCTATCCTGGGATCACCACCCGAACCTTTTCCATTGGTTATCTCCCTTCCAAGAAGAAGCTTTTTGTGGGCCTTTGTTATCGAAAGGGCTTGTGCATCCGTGTTCATTGCTATGAGTTCTGCCCCTTCCACACCCAACTCATACAATCGGGTTATTGTGTTGTTTCCCGATCCCCCTACCCCAACTACAACTATTCTAATCTCCTTGTTGGCATCAAATCCTACATCAAACCTTTTATCCTCAAAAGTTAAGTTACTGATACCTGCCTGCTCAAGGAGTTTGTCCAACACTTTTCATACCCCCTACTTTAAGACGTACTCGGGTGGGCTTTTACGTTGATAATCTGTTGATGAAAGCTCTTTTTTCAAAAACTCTCTCAGGGCGGCTCTTATCACTTCACTTCTGTTGGGATAAACACCTCGTTTTACAAGCTGATCAATGGCGTTTAGAACGCTCTTTGGTATCTGAACGCTCACTATCTGCATATTGCTGCCGCCCATGTCCATCACCCGAGTTACTATTTTTGGACTAGGTTTAAATAGTTAAATACTTTACGGCTTAGTTTTAATATTATAATATTAAAAACTTCTAAAAAAATTAGCATAATGCTCATAAAGAAACCACGAACCATTAAAAATATGTTGAGATTCAATGGATTCTTAGTTGAAAGAGTAGAGATTGAAAGCGTCGATTCACTGATCCCACTCTTAGGGGACAAGTTGCAGGCCACCTCAGAGGAATGTTTTAGGGAGGTGGTATTTGCAGCGTTGCTGTCATTGAGATCGTTCTCCAGAGGAACAAACAGAGCTAAGAGTCTTGGAGGAGAATTCATATTGAGGATAGCAGGTTCAAAACAAATTTCCGAATCTATCAAAAAGAAAGGACTTAAAGTAGGTTTCAACTACCTAGTGTTTTTCGGTGATAAAAAAGAATTTATGAACATTCTTCAAAAAGCTGACCTGAAAACAGTAGAACTTAAAAAATGCAAAGACGCAGAAATAAAGAAAAAATTCGAAAAATCAGCCATTTTAGAGGCGTTTTGACCTTTAGTTTCCAATAAATTTATAAGTAGTCTACTCAATTCTCGGCCCGGGGATTCGCTATGAAATATAAAAGGCGCAAGTATTTCCTAGCTGGAAGAATAAACCTCATACAGCGCTCTAAGATCAGAGAACTGTTCGAAAAGGCTTCTAAAATGAAGGACGTTATCTCCCTTGGAATAGGCGAGCCGGACTTCGATACCCCTGAGGTGATTAAGGACGCTGCGAAGAGGGCCCTCGACGAGGGTTACACCCACTACACGCCCAACGCGGGAATTCCTGAGTTTAGAGAGGCCATAGCTGAATATTACAAGGACTTCTACAAGGTTGACGTTGAGATTGACAACATCATTGTAACCGCTGGCGCTTACGAGGCAACTTACCTGGCCTTCCAGAGCATCCTTGAACAGGGCGATGACGTTATAATCCCCGACCCCGCTTTCGTCTGCTATGTCGAGGATGCAAAGATAGCCGAAGCCGGGATCATTAGGATTCCACTCCGCGAGGAGTACAAGTTCAGGCTCAACCCGGATGAACTCGTCGAGGCGATAACGAAGAGAACGAGGATGATTGTAATCAACTACCCCAACAACCCTACCGGAGCGGTCATGAAGAAGTCCGTCGTCAGGGCGATAGCGGACATAGCTCAGGACTACAACATCTACATTCTAAGCGACGAACCCTACGAGCACTTCCTCTACGAGGGAGCGAAACACTACCCGATGATCAAGTACGCCCCCGATAACACAATCCTTGCCAACTCCTTCTCGAAGACCTTTGCCATGACCGGATGGAGATTGGGCTTCGCCATTGCCCCTGAGCAGGTCATCAGGGACATGATCAAGCTCCACGCCTACGTCGTAGGAAACGTTACCTCATTCGTCCAGATTGCCGGCATAACGGCCCTACGCGACAAGAGGAGCTGGGAAGCCGTTGAGAAGATGAGGGAGGTCTATGATGAGAGGAGAAAGCTAGTCCTTAAGTATCTCAACCAGATGCCCCACATACAGCCTTTCAAACCGAAGGGTGCCTTCTACGTATGGGTTAAGATTGACCCGGAGCTCGACATGACGAGCGAGGACTTCGCAGACTGGCTTCTCGACAATGCGAGGGTCGTGGTTATCCCGGGAACTGCCTTCGGAAAGCAGGGTGAGGGCTGGGTCAGGATAAGCTACGCCACCGAGAAGGAGAGGCTCATCGAAGCAATGGAGCGCATGAAGGAGGCCCTCTCGAGGCTGTGAGGTGGTTCGATGGAAAACTTTCTCGCAGTTTTCGTTGCAATCTTTTTGACCGAGCTCGGGGGCAAGACACAGTTATCCACTATAGCTTTTGCCTCAAAATACGGCTGGAAGACGGCCTTTCTGGGGGCAATCCTTGGGCTTACGGCCGTTAACCTCATAGGTGCCCTTCTGGGCGGTGCAATCGGCGACGTTATGCCGATAGACCTGGTACACAAAGGTGCCGGGGGTTCCCTTCATAGTCTTCGGCGTTCTTATGTTGTTCGGAAAACTGTGAGGTGGTGAACATGGACAAGAGGTGGTCAACGGTATTGATTAACACGGCCCTCCTCGCTTCGGGCTTTGGGACGATGCACATGCTTGAGAAGTTCAAGGATGTGGTTCTGAGTCACTACGGCATAACCGAGGCCATGATGAGTTACCAGCAGACGGCTTACGTCGTTGGCCTCTTCGTTGCCTTCCTGCTCGGTGGAACTAGCCTCTTCAAGGGCTCCTTCAAGAGGAGTGTGGCTTTGATAGTGAGCTTTGCAGCGATACCCCAGTTCCTGATTCCTTTCATGCCCAGCTGGTGGGGGGTTGTATTGCTCCGCTTCTTCCAGGGGTTCATAGTTGCTTTGATAGCGGTCTTCAGCAACCAGATTGGCAGGCTCTTTGTGGCTGAGAGACCCTTTGCCAAGGGCGTGATACTCTCGGGTATCTTCTGGGGCGGAATCTACGGAATAAACCTCGCCAGGTGGGCCTCTAGTGCTTACTCCGGCTGGGAATCGGTTAAAGTGGCTTTCATTGTCTCGGCCATCGTAATGTACGCCATGCTCGCGATATGGTGGCTTTTCATCGAGGACTTCGAGATTCCCAAGGAGAAGCGCTCTTCCGGCTCAAACGTCTGGAAAATGCCCTTCACCTGGGTCTTCGGATTCACATTCTTCCCGGCCCTGTGGATAATCTTCACCCTTGGCTCATTCACGCTCCACAACGTTAATTTCAGCGACGCCCAGGTTGCCAACCTCGTCATGACCCTTGAGGTCTCGATGGGTCTCTGGTCAATCGTAATGGGCTACCTCGGCTACCGCCTCTCCGTCAAGAACACGAGCAACAGAGGCCTCTTCAAGGCCATCGTCAGCGTCATGACCCTCTCATATGCTGTAACCTTCCTCGGAATCTTCATCGTCTGGAAGGCCATCTCAGCGAACGACTACAGGCTGGCCCTCCTCGGAATAGCGATAACAGGAATTGTCCAGGGAACGGGACCGGCGTTCTGGACAACGGCTCCGGCCGCCTATCCAAAGGAAATCTATCCGGAGGCGAGCTTTGCCCTGGGACTCATCTCGAACTCGGCCAATGCAGTCGCTCCGAACGTCATGTTCGTCCTCGTGAAGAGCGTCACTACTGGGATGGTGATATACCTCGCCATGGCCCTGCTCGGAATAGTGCTCCTCCTCATCTCGAGCAGGATGAAGTTGCCAGTGGAGGAACTCTCCTAGTTTCTTTTTCTTATTACGTGGATGTCTCTAACTAGTCTGTGCCTCTCCTCGTAGTCCGTGTACCTTCCCAAGACTTCGAAGCCGAGCTTCCCAAGCCACTTCCTGTCTTTCCTGTATATTCCGCCATCCCTAAGTCTGTAGGCGGGGAAGACGAAGACTACTCTGCCCTTTCTCTTCAGAACGTCAGAAAAGCTCTCGAAAGCGGGATAATAAAACCTGTCCAGCTCGTTCGCCAATTTAATTGCCTCCCCCTTGCTTGGGTTCCTCCTCAATGGTTTCCCGAGGTACGGCTCCGTAACTATTGCGTCAAAGCGCTCACGGAAGCATCTCTTTAACTTCCTCGCATCGCAGACCTCAAGATGGGCCGAGTTTTTTAGGCGAAACTCCTTTTTCAGCCATGAGAGGTTCTTCTTAGCTTCCCTTATCCTTTCCTCGCTCCTGTCGCTCCCGTAAGTGCTAAGCCCCTGCAGGACTAACTCCTGGAGGATCGTCCCTATCCCGCAGAATGGGTCGAGGAAGTTCCCTTTCCTGACCTCCGTCAGGTTCACCATTATCCTCGCGAGCCTCGGCGGAATCGAGAGGATGGGCCTCTGAACGGGCCTCTCGACGTCGAGCTTCTTCAGCTCGAAGGGGTCGGTAACCCTAATCGTTTCGCCGACGAGGAAGCTTCCATCGTCTCTAAAGAGAAAGACGAAGTCCTTAACCTCTGGAAAGCCTTTGAGGATAAGTTCAGCCGGCATAGAGTAAACCTTAGCGGGCTTGAAGAACTTCGAACTTCCCGTTGCTTTGAAGCGCCTCTTTATTTCGCTTCCCAGTTTTCTCCAGAGCCTCCAGTCGTTTTTCCCGTAGAGACTGACCGTGAAGAGTTTGGCATATTCAAGCTCCCCAATAGCTTCTTCGCTCTCGCCAACGATTCTAACGAGCTTTATCGACCCTCCGAGCCACCGGAAGTGTCTCTCAATTGAGGGCTTCGAATCGAAGACTATCCAGTTCCCCTTTTCCTCAACTGGTTTGACCCTCAGCCCAAAACGTCTGGCGAATGAAAAAAACTCGGCTTTTCCCAGCTCCGGGTTCTTTCCCAGTATTACTCCATACATGGATTGCGCTTTGAGTAAGTTTTTAAAAATCTTCCGAGTAATTCAAACGAGTCCCGGAGGGAGTTGACATGCTCTTAGTGGAAGTGCTCGAATCAGCGAAGGACATTCCTGACCCCTACGTTAGGGCCATTACCTACGCTAGAATAGGGGAGGAACTCGCAAAGAACTCTCACCCACTGTATAAGAGTTCTTTTCTCAACGCCTTTGAATCCCTGATCTCTGTAGATGACCCATTCAAAATGCTCAAAGCCCTGATTGCCATAGGGACTTCCCTCGGTAGGGCGAAGATTAAAGCCTATCGGAAGGTATTCGCAAGGGTCTTTTCGGAGTCTCGAAGTCTGGATCCTCTCCAGCGGGATGAGCTTCTCAAGATGGCCTCCCTTGCCCTTTTGGGTCTGGGTGATATTGGAGAGGCAATAACCTTCGCCGTTGAGATATCTGACGGGAGGCTCAGGCAATCAACTCTGGTTTCCCTTGTCAGGGGCATCTCACGCTCCCTCGAGGTTAATCCGATTAAGACGGCCTACAGGCTCAGGAAGGTCAGGCTTATTCTCGAGTATCTTACCGACGAGCCATACCGTTCAAAGGCACTCCTTGAACTTTCAAAGGCCCTTGTGGCTCTCGGTAGTTATGGGGGTGCCTTCTCGGCCATCCGTGAAATGGGTTCCCGCGAGTGGGCCAGGCGAGCCTTCAAGGAACTCGCCTTCCGTCTCAGTGAGCTTGGGGTAATTGAGAGGTACGTTGAGCAGTTCATAGCTCTCACGGAAGAGCTTTCCAAAAAATTCGGGGAGGACTTCATCTTCGAGCTTTCGACTGCCCTTGCGCTCGCCGGCAGGGGGAACCTTGCCGTTCAAATGCTGAGGAAACTGGGGGATGAAAGCTTTTTGGAAAGGGTTGCCCTCGACGTTCTCGATAAGAACCCTTCCGCCCTGGAGAGCTTTCTTGCGTCTCTGTCGGAGCAGGAGGCTTCAAGGGTTGGCAAGGCAATAATGAACCGCGTTCTTGAGGAACCTAACCCTGAAAAACGGGGGATAGTTAACACCGTTGCCCGATTCATACGCTCTGAGGAGGTCTGGGCGAAGGTGGCGCGCTTCTATGTCCTTATCGGTGACGTGGAATCCGCGAGGCGAATAGGACTCGCCCTGCAAACTCCAAAACTGCGCTCCGTTGTTATGGCCGATGTGGCCCACCACTACCTCAAGCGAGGGGACATTGAGAAAGCCATAGACACCGCCCTAGAGGTTAGGGAGAGACGTTTTGCCTCTCTTCTGATGTCGGAAATCCTCATAAAGGCCCTTAACGAAGAACTAAAGGTGTTGGGGAATGGAAAGGCTCAGGTCTCTGGTGGGAAAACGAGAAAACAGGCTTGATTTTCTCAGGGATTTGGTCTCACTGCTTCTTTCGAGGGAGGAACTCTACTCCAACGAGGCACTGTTCAAGGACGCCGTTGAAGAGGCCTACTCGGTTTTGAAGTCCGAGGTTCGTTCGGGCAACTTTGACCTTCTTGACGCCTACGAGACGGCGGTGGTTTTAAGGGCCGTTGTGTTCAAGGAAAACCTTGACGTTCCCTCAATGCTCAGAAAACTGCTCGATGAACTGGGGTGATCCCTATGCTGTACGAGATAACGATAGAGACGAAGGAACGCTGTCAGGTTATAGACATAACGGGGGAAGTCCAGAGGATGGTTTACCGCTCCAAGGTCAAGCACGGCATAGCAGTTGTCTTCACCCACCACACTACTACAGGCCTCTTTATAAACGAGTACGAACCGGGCTTAATAGAGGACATAAAGGCCAAGATGGCCGAGCTCGTCCCTAACGAGGCGAACTACTCCCACGACAGGATTGACAGGAACGCCCACGCCCACATAAAGGCGAGCATCTTCCTGAACCCTGAGGTAGTTGTTCCAATAGACCAGGCCGAGCTTCACCTTGGAACCTGGCAGAGGATTCTCTTTGTGGAACTAGACGGGCCGAGGCACAGGAAGGTCTACGTCATGGTCTGTCCCTGCCCCGAGATGCCGGAGGAGTGATTAGACGTACATCGCCATGTGGACAATCCTCTCGAGCAACTCGTTGAAGCCCTCGTAGGTCACGAGCGACAGGGTTAGGGGTTCCTGCTCAAGTCTCTTCTTTATGATTTTCCTGAGCTCCTCGACCCTCTCGCGCGGAACGAGGTCAACTTTGTTGATGACCACTATTATTGGCTTCTCATAACGCATCTTGAGCATGTGGTGGAGCTTCTCCATTCCCCTGTGGAGTCCGACCGTTGCGTCAACCATGTGGATGATTATATCTGCCGAGACTATCTCGTCTATCAGCTCCCCGAACTTCTCCTCGCTGAGGACCTTTCCGCGAAGCTCAAGCCTCGGGTCGAAGAGGCCGGCGGTATCTATCAGTACGAACTCGTCGGCCCCTCCAAAGGGATTCTTCATGCCCTTTGGTATCTTCAGTTTCCCGAAGTGCCTTCTTATGATACCCTTCGTCGTGCCCGGCAAATCTTCAACCTCGCTCACTTTACCACCGATGAGGGCGTTCATGAGGGTTGATTTGCCGACGTTTTCGGCACCGATTATCGCAACCTTTATCATTCCTTCACCCCCAAATTCAAATGGTTATGAAGTTTAAAGGTGATTTGCATGAGGGTAAAGCTCGGTCACCACTATTACTACGTCGTTACCCCTGAAGAACTGGGGGGAGGAAAGTTCAGGGGGAAGAACGTTGTCATTGAAGGTGAAATAGAGGATAAACCCCTCGTCGAGTTCCTCCCCATGGAATTGCCAAGCTGGAGGACGACCTTTAAAATCCACGGCATCAGGATTGACTTTGCGGGCAGTCCTTGTCTTGGAAAGGGCGACAGGGTTAAGGTCTACGGCCGCTTCCTCGGCGATGCTATAATAGCCACTGCCATAGAAACAGATAAGGCCCTATTCACGACGGAGGAGTGAGAATGCTTGACCTTTTGATTGAACTCGGCAACCTCAAGAGGCTTCCGAGAACGGGCTGGCTCCTCCGCGGGATTCCTAATCCGGAGAGCATAGCCGACCACAGCTACCGCGTCGCTTTGATAACGCTCTTTCTCGCTGATGAGCTGAAGAAACGGGGCGTTGGGGTAAACGTTGAGAGGGCCCTGAAGATAGCGCTCCTCCACGACATTGGCGAGGCGAGAATAACGGATATACCCAAGACGGCTCAACACTACCTCGACAAGGGAAAGGCCGAGAAGAAGGCCGTGATGGAGCTTCTGCTCGCGAGCCCTATGCCGATGGAGTACTTCAAACTCTGGCGCGAGTACGAGGAGGAGACGAGCCTGGAAGGTAAACTGGTGAAGTTCGCCGACAGGCTTGAGATGCTGATTCAAGCGTACGAGTACGAAAAGGCAGGCTTTCGTAACCTTGACGAGTTCTGGGATGTCCTTGATTCCCTCCGCGAGAGCGAGTTCTATGGGCATTTCGGGGAGCTGGTGGAGGGGCTTGCTACCCTAAGAAAACAGAACCGTTTACGTTAATGCTTCTATTTGCTCAAAATGTTTAAATACACGTTTCTGTCCCTTATACCGGTGATTGCGATGCGGAAGGCGGGTTTCCTTTTGATGGGCATTCTTCTCCTGTCAGTCTTTTCCTCGGGCTGTATCGGTGCCTTCTCATCGGGTGGAACAACGAGCCAGAGCAAGGCCCTCAAGGAGGAGACGCTGGTAATCTTCCACGCCGGTTCTCTGAGCGTCCCCCTTCAGCAACTCGAGACGGAATTCGCAAAATACGCCGAGGAAAACCTCGGTATCAAGGTGAAGTTCCAGGACGAGGCGAGCGGAAGTGTCATGGCTGTCAGAAAGGTTACTGACCTCCACAGGCAGGCCGACATTGTAGCCGTTGCCGACTACACGTTAATCCCCCAGATGCTGGTGCCGAACTTCACGGACTTCTACGTCCTATTCGCGACCAACCAGATTGTCATTGCCTTTACCAACAAGAGCAGGTACGCGGGCGAGATTAACTCAACCAACTGGTACGAAATCCTCGCCAGGCCCGGCGTCCGCTTCGGCTTCAGCAATCCGAACGACGACCCCTGTGGCTACCGTTCCGTCATGGTCATGAAGCTGGCTGACCTTTACTACGGCAAGCCAATCTTTGAGACCCTCGTCGAGAGGAACACCAACGTATACGCCAACGGAACCCACGTCTACGCCCCGAAGGAGATTCAGCTCAAGACCGACAAGGTCGTGATAAGGCCGAAGGAGACCGATTTAGTCGGCCTCGTGGAGAGCGGTGCGATAGACTACTTCTTCATCTACAAGAGCGTCGCCGAGCAGCACCACCTCCGCTACATCACCCTGCCGAAAGAAATCAACCTCGGGGACTTCAGAATGGCCGATTACTACGGAAAGGTCGAGATAACCCTCGGCTCGACGGGGAAGACGATCAAGGCGAAACCGATTGTTTACGGTGTTACGGTTCTCAAAAACGCCCCGCACAGACAGCTCGCCCTGGAGTTCCTCAAGTTCTGGCTCGGCAAAACCGGTAGAGAGGTCTTCGAGAAGAACTACCAGGACTTTCTGAGTCCTCCGATAGCCTTCGGTAACGTTCCCGAAGAAGTCAAGGATGAGGTCAAACTTGAAGAAAGCTAAAAATATTCTCCCCCCTTTCCTTTT
>Ga0256833_1003636_pt1 | contig 10534 bp, 5 predicted proteins | sample 356284metaG_FD_190535 | JGI IMG/M metagenome (GOLD analysis project Ga0256833, IMG submission 190535) | Hydrothermal vent microbial communities from Mid Atlantic Ridge, Atlantic Ocean - 356-284 | ecosystem: Environmental > Aquatic > Marine > Hydrothermal vents | place: Atlantic Ocean: Mid...
TACGACCCGGTGATGCAGCGCGAAGTGGCGCTAAAGGTGCTTGCGTTGGCCGAGGGGGAGGAAAACCAGGCAGCGCGCGAGCGGTTCGAGCGTGAGGCGCATACGATTGCCGCTTTGGAGCATCCCACCATCGTGCCCGTGTACGATTTTGGCACCGATGACGAAGGGCTGTTCATCGTGATGCGCTTGATGAAAGGCGGCAGTTTGGCCGATCGCTTGCGGCAGGGCGCGCTCAACCCAGCCAACATCCTTGCGATCCTCAAAAATGTGGCTTCTGCGCTGGATGCCGCCCACCAGCGCGGCATCGTTCATCGAGATATCAAGCCGGCCAACATCCTGTTCGACGAGTACGGCACCGCTTATCTTTCGGATTTTGGCATTGCCCGTTTGAATACGGCGGCCTCTTCGCTCACCGGTTCGCTCATTTTGGGCACCCCGTACTACATGAGCCCGGAACAGATCAACGCGGTGAAAGACATCGACGGGCGCTCGGACGTCTATGCGCTGGGGGCGCTGCTCTTTCAGATGCTCACCGGCCATGTGCCCTATGAAAGCGAGACGCCTGCCCAGGCCATCATCAAGCACCTGCAAGAGCCGGTGCCGGAAATTGCAACTTATCGCCCTGAACTGCCGCCGGTGTATCAACAAATCGTCGAGCGGGCGATGGCGAAAAAGCGGGAGCACCGTTATCCGACGGCGGGGGCCCTGGTGCAGGATCTGGAGGCTGCGGTACACGGTCGCCCGTTGCTCAACGCGCCAACCCTTCAGGCGATGCCCGCCTCATTGGCAACCACCCAGCCTGCGGACGCCGAGCAGGAAAAACCGCGATCAAAGTGGTGGGCTGGGGTAGTGGGGGTGGTAGTGTTGGCGCTGCTCATAGCGGGCGCCTGGGTCGGCTGGGCGCTGTGGGGGCGGCAACTTACGACGCCCGCGCCTTCGCCCACGCCTCTCCCTACGGCCACTTCTCCTGCCCGCGTGGCCGTTCCCACCCGACTTGGGCCCGTCCTCAGTGCGACGCCATCTCCCACACCGTCTCCCACCTCTCCCCCTACACCGAGTGCGACCCCTGCGCCCCCCACCGCGACGCCCACGGTCGCGCTTTCTCCTACGCCTTCCTTGGGCGGGCCGGTGGTGGGCGGCACCGATCTCTTCGCCCTTTCCCTCAACGGCGATATCTGGTTCTTGACCACGGACGGGCGGGCGCGCCGCATCACCACCGATGGCGGCGACAAACATGGCCTGCAGTGGCTCGGCCACGACAAATTGCTCTACATCAACGGCAAATGCGCCTTTGTGCTCCCTACCGACAACCTGAAGCCGCAGCCCCTGGTGTGCTTCAACAACATCAACTCGCTGGATGCTTTTCGTGTTTCTCCCGATGGCCGGAAAGTGGCCGTGGTGCTGGACAACGAACTTTTCGTGACTGCCTACGACTTGCAGGCATTGGGCGCTCACCGCGACCCCGACCTGCTACCCAAAATGCCGGGCTTCTGCGCCCATTTCGTCAAAGATAGCATCCATGAGGTGCTCTGGTCGTCCGATGGCCAGTTGCTGGCGGCCCGTGCGACGGTGCCCATCGGCAATGGCCGCTCCGGCGATCAGATTGAAGTGCTCAATCCCGTGTGCGGAGAAGGAATTTACCGTCAGCATATTTTCCCGGGGCGCCGTTTCCCCATGCGCACTTACGAGCAGGTGCCGCGCATCACTTCGTTCGATTGGGATGGCGACAAGCAATTCGTCTTCACGCTGTACTGGCGCAATGGTAGTTTTGGCGACATGTATCTTTACAGCCGCGGCACCTATACGGGCGAACGTATCCAGCCGGTGACCACCGCAGCGTGCTGTTACGCCAGCCCTCGCTGGAGCCCCGATGGGACGTATCTTTTCTTTGCTTTTCAGGACATCAACGACCCGAAGGGCAAGGTGTTTTTCTACAATATCCCGGCGGGGACGGTTGGCGCCGGCCTGAAGTATCAGCCCCTGGCCTTGCAAGCCACGGATCTCCCCCTGGGGCGGGTGCTCATCGAAGCCGCTCCCCGCCCTGCACATTAGCGGGAACTTTCGCCCTGGAGACGGCGTCTATGGTTTATCCATTCGCTTTTCGACCGACGACAAGTGAGGAGGAGAATGATGATGAAGGGAAAATGGTTGTGGGTGGGTGCAGCCCTTTTGCTGGTTGGAGTGATGCTTAGTGCTTGTGCCAGCGCGCAGCGTGCGCCAGCGCCGAGCAGCAAACGCGTGGGGGTGGAGATGGCCGCCATGCCGGCATCTCCGGCAGGCAATAACTTAGAGACAAACGATGCCGTGCCCGATGTGGCTACCCGTTTGGTCATCCGCAACGCTCAGATGGCGTTGGTGGTTGATGATCCTTCTCAAGCCGTGGATGCCATTGCCGACCTGGCGGAAAAACTGGGCGGCTTTGTGGTCAGCGCCAACCTACAACAGCGCCGGGGAAGCGATGGCATCGAACGCACCTATGGCACCATCAAGGTACGCGTGCCTGCCGAGTCGTTCGATCAGGCCGTGCAGGCCATCAAAAAGATGGCTGTCAAGGTGAATCGCAGCGACATTAGCGGTCAGGACGTCACAGAAGAATATGTAGACCTTCAGGCGCGTTTGAAGAATTTGGAAGCGGCCCGTGACCAGTTGCAGCGCATCATGGATCAGGCAACGACCACGGAAGATGTCTTGCGGGTGTACCAACAACTTACCCAGGTGCAAGGGGAAATCGAGCAAGTGAAAGGACGCATCAAATACTTGCAAAGCGCGTCGGCCATGTCGGAGATTAGCGTTACCCTAGCGCCGAGCGAGGCGGCCAAACCATTCACCATTGGCGGATGGCAACCGGTAGGGGTAGCCAAAGATGCGCTGATGATGACCCTGCGCACGCTGCGCGGCTTGGCCAACGTGATCATCTGGCTACTGCTGTACTTCGTGCCGGTGATCGCGGCGCTGGTGGTGGTGTTTGGGCTGCCCGGATGGTGGTTGTGGCGTTGGGCTCATCGCCGCTGGATAGCCAAAACCCGCACGCCAGAAGCGCCGCGAGGGAAGGAAAACTAAAACGAAAAACTCACCGATAGCAAAAGCCGCCCCCAAGTGGGCGGCTTTTTGCTGCCTTCAGCACATGCGTCACCCCTTCATCCCACTGCGGGCGATACTTTCGGTAAACTGTTTTTGCGTGAGGAAGTAAAGCACCAAAATGGGGATAATCGTAATCACCGCCCCGGCCATTTGCAGGTTGAGTTCCGAGCCTGCTTCGTCCACGAACTGGAACAGCCCCACTGCAATCGGTCGCCAGTCGGGGGCGTTGGTCACCAGCAGCGGCCAGGCCAGGGCGTTCCACGAGCCGATGAAAGAGAGCACGGTGATGACCATGATGGGGGCTTTGGAGAGCGGGATCACCACCTGCCAGAGAAATTGCCAGTGGCTGGCGCCATCGATCTGGGCGGCGTCGAACAGGTCGTCGGGAATTTGAGCGAAAAACTGCCGCAGCAAAAACACACTGAACACACTCCCCATGAAGGGAATGGTCAAAGAAGGCCAGTTATTGATCCATTTGAGCGGCCCCACCCGCCCCAGCCAGGTCACCGTCAGAAAGTTGGGAATCATCAGCACCATGCCGGGAATCATCATCGTGCTCAACAGCACGCCGAAAATCAGATCCCGACCGGGGAAGCGCATTCGGGCAAAGGCATAAGCCGCCATGATGCTGAACAGCAGCTCGCCCGCGAGGGTGATGAAGGTGATTTCCACCGAGTTGAGGAAGTATTCGGAGAAGTTGGCTTCTTTCCAGGCCACAACGTAGTTGTGCCACTGCGGCACCTGGGGCAGAAAGCGACCAGAGATGGCTTCGCCCAACGTCATCAGCGAGGTGGAAATCATCCACAGAAACGGTACGATGGCAATGATCGCGCCGATGACGAGGATGGTGTAAAGCACCGTGCGCCCAAGTAGGCGACGAATGCGGTAGGTGCGGGTGTCTTTCTTGGGATTGACAGCCATAAGGCACCTCTATTGGTAGAACACGCGGGAGCCCTGCACCTTGTTGTTGATGTAGGTCAGGGTGAGAATAATGGCGAACAGCACGAAAGCCATGGCCGAAGCGTAGCCATAGCGGGTGTCGGTGAAGAAAGTATCGAAAATCACCACGCTGAAGGTGTTGACAGTTTTCAGCGCCTCGGTCTCGCGCATCACGTAGATGTGGTTGAAGGCTTTGAACGTCCCGATGATGGCAATTAGCGAAAGGAAGTAAGTGGTGGGAGAGAGCAGCGGTAGGGTGATATGACGGAAAATCTGCCACTGGCTGGCGCCGTCGATTTCGGCGGCTTCGTTGATTTCGTTAGGAATGTTCCCCAGTCCAGCCAGGTAGATCACGGTATCGTAGCCGACGTAAGTCCAGATGGAGTAAATGATGATGACCACGAGGGCCAGGCTGGGACCTGCTGCCCAAGAGGGGAGGTGTACACCCAGCCCGTCGGCAATCAGGCGGAAGACGCCCCGGGGTTCCCACAGCCATTTGAGCGGCGGCAGGCCAACCAGGCGCAGGAAGCGGTTGACCAGGCCGGAGGGGTGGCCGATGAACAGCAGCCGAAACACCGCCGCGCTGGCGACGGTGGGCGTGATGTACGGCAAAAAGTAGAGCACCCGGAAAAATTCGCGCCCTTTGATGTTTTGGAAAAGGAGGTACGAAAGCACCAGCGCAATGCCCAATTGGAAGGGGACGGTGCCTACGGCGTAGTAGATGGTCACGACCAGGCCGCGCCATAGGTCGGGGTCGCCGGCCTCGATGATGGGCGGCAATTCGGCTACGAAGATCCATCCACCCACCAGCAAAAAGAGGGCGGCCAGCCCTTTGATGGCAAAGGCTTTGTCCGAAAGGCTGGCTACGGCGCTTTGCCACAACTTCCAGGCCGCGAAGAACAAGATCAGCCCGATGGTGATGAGCACAAAGTGGAAACCGATGGTCGGGGGCTTACCTTCCTCGATGGCTTTTTGCACCGTTTCTCGGAGTTGGCTGTAGGTAAACAGGGCAGTGATCACCCCTGCGCCGAAGAAGAAAGCCACGTTGGCCCATTGGAAGACGAAGAAATTGTGCAAACCGGAAGGGCGGGCGCGCTGGAGAACGAACCACAAAGCCAATCCCACCCCTGTGACCGCAAGGGCAAGGTAAAAGGCTTGCAGCACCCCCGGCTCGGTGAGCGCCTCCCACAGCCAGCGCCGAAATAGGCTCTGCGTGCGCTGCCGCCCAACTGCTTTGTCGGCAATGGCCAGGATTTGGGGCAGCAGCACCACCCCATAGCGCATCCACAGCAGCCCCGCTGCGCCCAACACCGTGCCGGGGGCCAGCCACGGCCAGGGGTTATCGGCGGCCTGCTGGGCTTCGGCGCGAATCCGTTGCATGATGCGCCAGGCCACGAACAGGAAAGCCAAAGCAGTGGCGAAGAACAGCACGAAACCAAGACTCTCTACAGCCCGTACATAATGCCGCAGGCCAAGGAATTTCCCCATCCGGATGCGCCAGCGGTGCAGGCTGACGTAGACCGCAAACAACACGGGGAAGATGCCGAACAGGAAAATCAGGCTAACCGATGGCGCAAGCATCAAATACGCGGTAAGATACTCTCGCCACTGGCGCCCTTTCTTGCCGCGCCACAAGGTGTGGAATTTCGACAACATAGGCCCTCCTTGGCAAACCAAGGCGATAACGATAGGGCTATTATACCCGTTTGTTGGAGGCAACTTCTATGGCTGACGTGCGTACTGAGGTTTTTTCCCGGTTAGAGGCTCCTCGCTTTCCCACCCTGGCGTGGGATGCTGACCAGATGCCGCCGCATTATCACGGCTACGGCCTGCTCAACATTCCCGCTACGGTGTGCCACCTGCTGGATGTGCCGCCCATTGGCACACACCCGCCGCTGGACGATGCGCTCCTCGCTCCGCTAGGGCGCGCTCGCCGCGTCGTGCTCGTGCTGGTGGATGGCCTGCGCTGGGATTTGTTGCTCCAGGCGCTGGAGGCGGGCTTGTTGCCCGGCTGGGAGCATCTGATCGCGCAAGGTGTGTTTGCCCCCCTGACCAGCATCGCGCCCAGCACGACCGTGGCGGCGCTCACCACGCTGTGGACCGGCGCCTCCCCTGCCGAGCACGGCGTGGTGGGGTACGAAGTGTGGCTCAAGACTTACGGCCTGGTCGCCAACCTGCTTTTCCATCAGCCGTCCAGTTACCGCAAGGGCATGGACTCCTTGCAGCAGACCGGGTTCGAGCCCCAGAAATTCCTGCCGGTGCCTACCTTGGGGCAGCACCTCGCCGCCCACGGTGTGCAGTCGCGGGCTTTTCAGCATTTCACCATCACCCACTCCGGCCTTTCGCAAATGCTCTTCCGCGAAGTGGAAATCAGTGCCTTCAGCACGCCAGCGCAGTTATGGTTCGACGTACGCGCCGCGCTGGCACACAACCCCTCCAAAAAGCAGTTTCTCTGGGTGTATTGGGGAGCGGTGGATGCCCTGGAACACCACGCCGGGCCGCACGACCCGCGCGTCCTGGCCGAGGTGCATGCCTTTGGCTGGGCGCTGGAGCGATATTTCCTGGAGGCACTCACCCCCACCGAGCGCGCCGAGACCGTGCTGCTCATCACCGCCGACCACGGGCACATCGCCACCGTGGATGACCCTCACAACTACGTCCGCCGCCACCCGGCGCTGGATCGCGCTTTGCACATTCACCCCACGGGGGAAAATCGCCTGATGTTCCTCTACCCGCGGCCGGGGCAGGAAGAAGCGATGCAGGCCTACTTCGAGCGAACCTGGCCGGGGGCTTTCCGTTTGATACCCGCGGCCCAGGTGTTGGAAGCCGGCCTGCTGGGGCCGGGGCAGCCTCATCCCGATTTGCCCAATCGGGTGGGCGATTGGGTAGGTATCGCTCGCGGCAGTGCTTACCTTTGGTGGGCGGATAAAAAGAACCATCTCATCGGTCGCCATGGGGGGCTTTCTCGCCAGGAAATGCTCATTCCCTTCCTGGCCGCTCGCCTGGATAGGTAAAAAGAAAAAACCTGACAGGTATGGCCTGTCAGGTTTTTTCATGGGGTAAGGAGGAGGAATTAGGCGCGGCTGTTGGCGTCCATCACGGCAACCGCGGCCACGTTGACGATGTCTTTCACCTCGTCGCCGGTCTGCAGCACATGCACCGGCGCGCCCACACCCAACAGGATGGGGCCGATGGCCTGCGCTTTGCCCAGGCGTGCCAGCAGTTTGTAGGCGATGTTGGCGGCCTCCAACGAGGGGAAGACCAGCACGTTGGCATTCTTCACCCGGCTGAAGGGGTAGCGTTTTTCCACAATCTCGGCCACCACGGCAGTATCGGCCTGCATCTCGCCATCGATGACCAGATCGGGGCGCTTCTGGCGCACGATTTCGACGGCTTTCTGGACCTTCTCGCTCTCCGCATGCGGCGTGCTGCCGAAGTTGGAGAAGGAAAGCATCGCCACCCGCGGGTCGATCTCCAACTGGCGGGCAAAGTCGGCGGCCAGGATGGCAATCTCGGCCAGGTCTTCGGCGGTGGGGTCGATGTTGACGGTAGCATCGGTGAACAGGTAAACCTGGCTGTCGACCACCATGATGTAAACGCCCGCCGCCTTGGAAACCCCGGGCGCCGTGTGGTGGATTTGCAACGCCGGGCGGATGACCTCGGGGTATTCGTAAGTCAGGCCGGAAACGAACGCGTCGGCGTCGCCCATCTTGACCATCATCGGGCCCAGAATATTGGGCTCGCCGATCCGCTTGTAAGCCTGCGCCAGGGTCACGCCCTTGCGCTGGCGCATTTCGTAGTAGGCCTGGGCGTATTCGTCCTTGCGGTCGAAGTTGGCCGGGTCGACCACGGTGGGTTGATGCTTGAGTTCCAGCCGCTTGATCTTCTCGGCGATGACCTGGGGGTTGCCGATGAGGATCGGCTCGGCGATGTTTTCGTCGATGAGTTGCATCGCGGCGCGCAAGATCTTCTCTTCTTCGCCCTCGGCGAACACCACGCGCTTCTTGCTTTTGGCAGCCTTGGCCTTGTGCAAAATGAAGTGGCGTACCTCAGCGCCCTTCCCCTGGCGCAAAGCCAGCTGTTCCTTGTATTCTTCGATGTCAATGTGCTTACGGGCAACGCCGGTTTCCATGGCAGCCTGCGCCACCGCAGGCGCTTCCCACAGCAACACGCGCGGGTCGAACGGCTTGGGGATGATGTAGTCGGGGCCGAATTTCAGGCTTTCCACCCCATAGGCGCGCAACACGCTGTCGGGCACGTCTTCCTTGGCCAGCGCGGCCAGGGCTTTGGCCGCCGCGATCTTCATCTCGTCGTTGATGGCCTTGGCACGCACATCCAACGCGCCGCGGAAGATGAAGGGGAAGCCCAAGACGTTGTTGATCTGGTTGGGGTAATCCGAGCGCCCTGTGGCCACGATGGCATCGGGGCGCACCTCTTTGGCGACTTCGTACTTGATTTCAGGGTCGGGGTTGGCCATGGCAAAGATGATGGGGTTAGGTGCCATCTGCTTGACCATTTCGGGCTTGAGAATGTTGGCCACCGACAGGCCATAGAACACGTCAGCACCAACAATGGCGTCGGCCAGGGTGCGGGCATCGGTTTCGACCGCGAACTGCTCTTTGTAGGGGTTCATCCGCTCGGTGCGCCCTTTGTAGATCACGCCGCGGCTGTCGCACATGATGATGTTTTCGCGCTTAGCGCCCAATTTGATGGCCAGGTTGGCGCACGCCACCGCCGAAGCACCAGCCCCCGAGACTACAATCTTGATCTCGTCAATCTTCTTGCCCACCAGTTCCAGCGCGTTCAACAGCCCAGCAGCAGAAATGATGGCGGTGCCATGCTGATCGTCGTGGAAGACTGGAATATCCAGCATCTCTTTGAGTTTCTCTTCCACATAAAAGCATTCAGGGGCTTTGATGTCTTCCAGGTTGATTCCGCCAAAGGTGGGCGCGATGGCGGCGACGACCTTGATGAGCTCGTCAGGGTCATGGGTGTCCACTTCGATGTCGAAGACGTCAATATCGGCAAAGCGTTTAAACAGCACGCCTTTGCCTTCCATCACCGGCTTCGAGGCAAGGGCGCCGCGATCGCCAAGGCCAAGGATGGCCGTACCGTTGGACACCACGGCAACCAGGTTGCCCTTCGCGGTGTATTCGTACGCCAGTTCAGGGTCTTTTTCGATTTCCAACACCGGCACCGCCACCCCAGGGGTGTAGGCCAGGCTCAAGTCACGCTGGGTTTCCAGCGGCTTGGTGGGGGTGACCTCGATCTTGCCAGGTTTGTTGTTGAGGCGATGGTATTCCAGAGCCTCTTCACGGGTAATTTCTTTACTCATGGGACGGATTCTCCTTTCATCTTTGAGATGGATCGTTGGCAGCCGTTTTGGCCAACGAGCGGAGCGCCGCCTGCCGGTCAAAACATGACTGGAGCACGCAAGCATATTATGCCGCGCTTTCCAAATGCCGAAAAGTTACATTTATCACATTTGTTGTATTACTGTTACCGGTAACCCTCGTTCCAGGGAAAAGATGCGGATACCGCTCATTTTTTCGCGTTCTTTTACATTTCGACACGGGGCATCCTCTCCCAGCACCTAAGTATCTATCCGAAAAATCCCTGCAAGTGTGTCACTGCGAGGCGGGCTGACAAATGCGGTAAAAAGCTGATCGACTGACAAAACGCTGTCCATCAGCCAATCTCTCCTATCCCCCGATGAGCGTCGCTACGGCGATGCCGAAGCGGGGGTAGGGAGAGATCAAACACGGAAGCCCTCTTGACTTGATGAGATTTGTCAGTCAACGAAGGTAAAAAGTCAAACGTAGCCGCAGCCCGCCGAAGCAGTCTCCCCTACCAGGAGGGGATGGCTTCGCCCCCTTGGGGCTCGCAATGACATCAGCCGTGAGATTTTCCGGATAGGCTCTAAGGCTATTTTGGCCTTGTGGTACAATCTCTCAGGTTTCCCTCTTTGCCAAGGATGGTGTGTCATGAACGTCACCCCTTCATCTCCAAACCCTATGCCCACCACCCAGCCCTCCAAGCGGCGCGGGGTGTCGCCGGCTATTTGGGCGCTTCTGGGGGTAGCGTTGGGCTTTTTGCTACCGGTGTTCGCCTGCGGTGGCCTGATGTTCATGGCCGTGTTGAGCGCCAACTTCATGGAAGGCGGCTCAACGGCAACGGCGGGCAAAGTGCCTGTGGCCGAACACGTGCGGGGTCCACTGACCGGCCCTGCCGTGGCCATCATTCCCGTGCACGGCCCCATCGTAGAAGGCCACGCGCCGGCCTGGAGTTCCACCGACGTCGCTGCTGCCGACGACATCATCGCGATGATCACCGCCGCTAAGCACGACGCAGGCGTCAAAGCCATCGTCTTGGAAGTCAACAGCCCCGGTGGCGGTATTGTGCCCAGCGACCGCATCTATCAGGCGCTCAAGAATACCGACAAGCCCATCGTGGTGCTGATGCGCGATCTGGCTGCTTCCGGTGGCTACTATATCAGCATGGCGGGCGATTACAT
>Ga0256833_1003637_pt1 | contig 10526 bp, 9 predicted proteins | sample 356284metaG_FD_190535 | JGI IMG/M metagenome (GOLD analysis project Ga0256833, IMG submission 190535) | Hydrothermal vent microbial communities from Mid Atlantic Ridge, Atlantic Ocean - 356-284 | ecosystem: Environmental > Aquatic > Marine > Hydrothermal vents | place: Atlantic Ocean: Mid...
TGCTTTGGAAAGGAAAATAAAATCTTGGAAAAGTAAAGCAAAAATCAAGCAATTAATTGAGGATACTTAAATTATTGGTTCAGAGCATCCCGATTACAATCGGGAGGGTCACTGGTTCGAATCCAGTATCGCCCACATATAAAATCCGGTAATTTTTACTATCGGATTTTTTATATTTATTTATGCCTTATTATACTTACATATTATATTCTGAAATCTTGGATAAATATTATATTGGTCATACAAATAACTTATCCGAACGTTTAAGGAAACATCTGTCTTTGCATAAAGGTTTTACCGGACAGGCTAAAGATTGGAAAATTGTTTTTAGAAAAGAATTTTCAACAAAAACGGATGCTTATGCTTTGGAAAGGAAAATAAAATCTTGGAAAAGTAAAGCAAAAATCAAGCAATTAATTGAGGATACTTAAATTATTGGTTCAGAGCATCCCGATTACAATCGGGAGGGTCACTGGTTCGAATCCAGTGCTATTAGAATTAAATTAAAATACAACGAACGATAGGAGTAAAAAAATTTGTAAGATACAAAGTATCACGGTAAATGTTTTAAATCTATATTTTTTAAGGATTTGAATATATTTTTGGAAGCATCCGGATGCAAAAGATATAATTCTTTAATAAATTTTCTGAATTTTTCTCTATGATTGAATTCCGCAAAAGGACAATCATAGGGGAGAGGTTTATAATTTATTAATTTTACATAACGCTGCAACTCTTTATCGGTTATATAAACTAAAGGACGAATTATTTCCAAAATTCCATCAAACATTTTAATTTTTACAGGAAAACTGCTGAGTTCTGCATGATAGATCATATTCATCAATAAAGTTTCAACCACATCATCCATATGATGACCAAAGCATACTTTTTTAAATCCATTGTCAACAGCATATTTAAATAACAATTTTCGCCTATTCCAAGCACAATAAAAGCAAGGTTGTTTATTTTCATGTATAATTTTTATATCATCTTGAATTAATTCAAATTCAATATTTCGTTGGTTACAAAATTCTTGTAAATATTTTTCATCGGTATAATAGGGGATATCGTTCAGTTGAATATGGACAGCTTTTAATTCAAAAGCTATTGGCAAAGCTTTTTTTCGATTATTTAATATATCCAATAATGCCATTGAATCTTTTCCCCCGGAAATAGCCACCAGAATTTTATCATTTTCTTTAATTAATTGATAATCTGCTATGGCTTTACTGACTTTGCTTCTGATTTTTTCTAAAAAATGTTTATCAGCTTTGTTCACTTAAAGATTTTTTTCAAAAATATAAAAGAAAAAATCAATTAAAAAAATGTGTCAAAAATTTAACGATAAAAAATCCACCCAAAATTAACCATACATAAATGCTCAATGCCAAGTAAAAGGGTTTGAGACCTACATTTTTGAATTTTTTGAAATTAGTCTCCATTCCTAAGGCAGTCATTGCCATAGTTAATAGAAATGTATCCAAAGAAATTATATAATGAATTGATTTCAAGGGTAATAGGTTAAGTGAATTAAAGCCTGCAACCAATATAAATAATACAGCAAACCAAGGAATTGTTACTTGTATTTTTGACGATTTGGATGATAGATTGGCTTTTTTTGACAACCATAGCCCCAAAATAATCAAGAAAGGAGCAATCAAAAGCACACGAATCATTTTTACAATAATAGCAATTTTGGCAACCTCGGGAGAAATTGCATTTCCAGCACCCACGACATGAGCCACTTCGTGAACAGTTCCGCCGATATACATCCCCATTTCCTTTGGATTTAGCGGTATCCATCCGGATTGATAAGCCAATGGATATATAAACATAGATAAAGTTCCAAATATCACAACTGTAGAAACTGCAATAACACTTTTATAAGCTTTGGCATTGATAACCGGTTCGGTAGCTAATACAGCTGCTGCACCACAAATAGAACTTCCGGCACTTATGAGAATACTGGTATTCTTGTCAAATTTAAAAATTTTGATTCCTAAGAAATAACCAATGATAAAAGTAGAACCCAACATAATGAGACTCATAAAAAACCCCGACCACCCTACATTTAATATATTTTGAAAGGTTAAACGAAAACCGTACAAAATGATCCCCCAGCGCAAGATCCTTTTTGTAGTAAATACTATTCCCGGCGCCCAATTTTCGGGGAGGTTTTTTCTCAATGTGTTTGCATAAATTACTCCTAAGAGAATACCGATAATTAATGGTGAAATTGCTAATTTTTTAAAAATCGGGAAGTTTGCTATAAACATTGCTGCCAAGGAAAACAAAGCTACAAATAATATACCGCTTAATGTATTTCCTCTATTTTCTTTACTAAATGCCATATTTTTTTTTTGCAAATGAAGTTTAAAAACTTCGCTTCTGCAAATACAATTAATTGTTATGAATAACTAAAAGTTATAATGCTTGATAAAATTCATAAATAAATTATTAGTTTTGGATTGTAAATCGGGCAAGAAAATGATATTCAAATCTCTTTCTATTTGAAGTGAATTGATATCCAAAACAGCCAATTTTTTGTTTTGAAGTTCGGGCAGAATACTATGAATGGATAGAAAAGCTCCATAATTAGAATTTTGTAACAAAAAGTTTTTAATGGCTTCTGTACTACCGATTTCCATATTTATTTTTAGGTCGGATAATTTAATTTGAAGTTGATTTAGATGAAATTTAATCACATCCAATGTTCCCGACCCCGATTCCCTAATTAGAAGTGGAATATTTTGTATATCACGAATATTTAGCAATTCTTTTTTTGTAAGTGGATTTTCAATATTAACTGTAAAAACGATTTCGTCTTTCAGCCAAAATTGATGTTTATATTCTTTTTTCTTGATACGTCCTTCAATTAATCCCAAATCAATTTTTCCTTTGGATAATTCATTTTCTATTTTACAGGTATTTCCATTGATTATTTGAATATGTAAATCGGGGTAATAATTTATAAATTTGGCCAAAAATTCAGGCAAAATGTACTGTGCAATAGTAGTGCTGGCGCCAATTGTCAGCTTGCCTTTGATTTGATTATTCAATGCATTTATTTCAAAATTCATTTCGTTGTTAAGTTGTTCAAACTTATAAACATATCGAAGCAATACTTTTCCTGACTCAGTCAATACAATGGTGTTTCCTTTTCTATAAAACAATTTGGTATTCAGCATATTTTCCAAACTAGAAATATGTTTGCTGACAGCCGGTTGGCTAATATATAATTCTTTAGCAGCTTTGGTAAAGCTAAGATATTCTGCTACTATTTTAAAAATTTTTAAACGGAAATCCACTATGTCTAATAAAATTGATTATTATTTAAAAATACTCATTTTTTTATTGAATATAGGGCTATCAATATCAAGAAAATCTAAAACAGTATGAAAAACATTATGTTGAGTTAATGATTTATTTTTCTTAAATTTTTTAGATTTTATAGATGTCCAAACAATAAAAGGTATTTCTAATTGTTCTTTTGGAGCTAAACTTTTGGGGATTCCATGCATATATAAATTATTTTCTCCCAAGGATTCACCATGATCTGATACAAAAAGCACCATACTTTGATATTGCTCCAATGTTTGTAATTCTTTTATAAGTTTAGCTAATAAATAATCTGTATAAACAATTGTATTATCATAAGCATTTATTAATTCTTGCCGTGTGCATTTGGATACTTCGACTGTTCTACAAACAGGCGTAAATTTTTCAAATTCGGGGGGATATTTTTTATAATAAGCAGGGCCATGACTTGTACTAGTATGTAAAATAATTAAAATTTTATTTTTATTGCTATTTAAAATACGATTTTTCAGATTACTTAATAAAATTTCGTCGTATTTACATTTCTCTCCTTTACATATTTTTTTTAAATCTTTTCTTTCTAAATAATCTTTAATCTTTACAGTAGGCTCGCCCCAATTAGTAGTTCTCCATTCTACATCGACCCCATTTCTAAATAAATAATTGGGTAAAATTTCATATAGTTTATTTGTATGTTTATACTCTAAAATACATTTGACACCAGCAGTAGTATAAGTTGCACATGCTGTTGCATCAAATACATGTAAATTTTGAATTTGAGATAATCTGGGATTAGTATTTTTTTTGTAACCGTATAATGAAAAATTTTTTTTCCTTGCTGATTCGCCAATAACTAAAATTACAACAGACTTTTGATTATTTTTTATGGTAGCATCAGGAAGTGGAATTTGTTTTTTGTTTTGATGATTTTTATAAGAATAATATCTGGCTGTATTAACAATATATGACCACGGCATCGTTAAGGCTCCTAATGTTTTGGAATTTTTATCAATCCATAACCAATTACTTGCATTAGCAAAGATTAATATAAATAATAAGACCAAACCTAAAAATGTATTAAATAAAAATGTCTTAAAATTAGGCTTAATATATTTTGTTTTAAATAATAAAAAAGTAGGTATTAGCCCTAAGAAAAATAAATAAATTATCAATTGGAACGAAAAAAAACTACTGGCTTCTTCGTAACGGGTATTAAAAATATTTCCAATCATAGAGCGATCAATAATTACTCCATAAGTATTTATAAAGTAAACAGCTATAGCATTTACTATAAATAAAATTGTTAACAACCATTTTCCAATTCGCCTGGTTAAATATAAAATAATGTAGAAAAATAATGCGTTTAGTATTATAGCAGCAAGTGTAATACTAATGATTAATAAAATACCATTTGTTGTAGAAACATCAATATTATTCCATATAAATTTATAGAAGGGATAATAATAAAACAATAAATTAAGTAAGCTAAAAAATATAGCAAAATATTTTAATTTGATTTTTCGGGACATAAAAAATTTAATTTTTTATAAAATAGTTTTTAATTCCATTCATCGTCATCATAATCATAAAATTCACCGAAAGGATTATCAAGATTATCATCAAAAGAATCATCTTGTGAGCTGTTATCAAAATTTATTTCCGGTGGATCTTCGGGTCTGATACCTTGTGCAAACACTACTTGTGGATACTCAATACCGGGTTCTTTTTCTTCTTTTTGATCCATCAGATGAATCAGAAAACGCCACATATTCAAAAAATCATATACATATAAAAGATTGGGATTTTCTTTGCTCAAAACATCTTTGATTAAAGTATTTCCCATAACGTTATTTACAGGCTTGGTTTCGTCAAAACTAAACAATGGGATTTCCATCCCTTGGTTGAGTTCTTCGTCGGTCAGGTAAAATGCAGCAGGCTCGATTCCGTCAAAATCAAAACTTTGAACAATGACGTTGTGTAAATCTTCCAAAGTTGCATCTTCTTCTATTTCGATATCTCTGTAAACATCATCTTTGTCGGTTTCCAATATCACTCTTAATTGATTAATCATAATAGTAAAAATTTTATTGATTGCTTTCTATTATTTCCTGTCCCACTTTTTTCATATAATCCAAAGCTTCTTGTTTATCATTTGGTATTTTTCCTTCCAAAATCGCTTCTTTTATGGCTTCTTTTATCATTCCTACGGGTTTTGATGGCTTTAAATTAAAATATTCCATAATTTCTTTTCCCGAAACCGGTGGTTGAAAGTTACGAATTTTATCTCTTTCTTCAACTTCTATCAGTTTTTTTCTAACTTTTTTTAGATTGTCTTTATATTTTTTTTCTTTTTGCTTGTTTTTGGTCGTGATATCGGCTTCACAAAGTAACATCAAATCATCTATATCGTCTCCTGCTTCAAACAACAATCGTCTGATGGCTGAGTCCGTAACTTCTTCTTCTATCAATGACAATGGGCGAGAGCTTAATCGAACCAGTTTAGCTACATAATCTTTATGTTGATTTAAAGGCAGTTTTAAACGTTTAAAAATCTTAGGAACCATTTTTGCTCCTAAAAATTCGTGTCCGTGAAATGACCAGCCGTTTTTATCGTGATATTTTTTGGTGTCGGGTTTTCCTATATCGTGCAAAAGCGCTGCCCAACGCAACCATAGATTATCAGTGTGTTTTGAAATATTATCTACAACTTCCAAAGTATGATAAAAATTGTCTTTATGCGTTTTGCCTTCGTTTTCTTCAACTCCTTGTAATTTTCCGAGTTCAGGAAAAAATTCATCTAATATCCCTGTTTCATATAGAAGTTTTAAACCCGTAGAAGGTTTATTATGCATCATTATTTTATTGAATTCATCCATTATCCTTTCTTTGGAAAGAATTTTTATACGTTTTTTATTTCGTTTAATGGCTTCAAATGTGTCGGGATGTATTATAAAACCCAATTGGGAAGCAAAGCGAATGGCTCTTATCATACGTAAGGGATCATCGGAAAAAGTGATATCCGGGTCCAAAGGCGTGCGAATGATTTTATTTTTTAAATCATCCAATCCGTTAAACGGATCGATTAACTGTCCCCAATTGTCTTCATTCAAACTCAAAGCCAATGCATTAATGGTAAAATCACGTCTCTTTTGATCATCTTCCATACTCCCATTTTCAACAGCGGGTTTTCTACTATCGGGATGATAAGATTCTTTTCTTGCGCCTACAAATTCAATTTCCAAATCCTTATTTTTCAGCAGCGCCGTGCCGAAATTTTTATAATAAGCCGATTGGGTTTTACCGGGTAATAACTTTTTTACTTTCTCTGCTAATTTAATTCCACTACCCAAAGTAACAATATCGATATCTTTGGCTTTTTGTTTTTTTAATAGAAAATCCCTTACATATCCGCCGATAACAAAAGTTTCAACTCCAAGTTCTTCGGCGGCTTGTTTAATTATTTCAAAAACAGGAAGGTTGAGTGCTTCCGGATATATTTTTTTTGTCATTTAATCTCTAATAATTTCAATTCCGTTTTCTTTGCTCCATTTAAGTATTTTGGACGGTTTATCGGAAATGGTTTTGCGGTGCAAATTTACAACATAGTCGGCGTTTTGCAAAATAGAAGCATCAATATCATCAAAGCTTTTGGGAGAAGACATACCGCTAATATTTGCAGAAGTGGAAATCAAAGGAACTCCTATATTTTTTATCAAATCTTTGGCAAATCCTTTTTTTATGATTCTAATGGCAATTGAGCCGTCTTTTGCTAATAATTCCTCGGGTAAGTTTTTAGGATTGGGATAAATAACGGTTGTCGGTTTTAGGGATTTTTCCAATATTTCCCAAATTTCCATAGGAATTTCTTCAACATAATTTTGTAACATTTTATATCCGTCCACCAAAATGATAAATGATTTTTCTTTATTTCGCCCTTTAATTTTATATATTTTCTCAATCACTCGCGGATTGGTAGCATCGCCTCCGATTCCCCAAATGGTGTCCGTTGGATAGATTATAATTCCCCCTTTTTTAACAATATCAATGATACTCATATTAATCTTTACCTTTTAATTGTTTATAACTTAATAATTCCAAAGCACTATTGACAACTTTTCTTTCTTTTGTTCTGTCGTATAAATTGGTGAAAAAGTTTTTTTCGGGTTTCAATTCATCAAATTCTATTCCTACCAAATATGGAAAAGAATAGAAAAAATCGGAATTTATTGCCGGTTTATCTTTTTGTTCCATTACATTTTTCACAATTTCCGGATGATTTTGTCTATATTCTTTGGAAAACCATAAGACAAAAGGCACTTTAAATTCGGCTTTTGCAGGATGTAAAGCTCCGTGTCCTTGAATGTGCGGTCCCGATTCAAATAATGATTCTCCGTGGTCGGAAAACGTTAGAAATATTTTCTCTCCAGGTTGTTTTTTTAAGCGTCTCAATATTTCATATTGTAAACTATCGGAATATCTTATGGCATCGTCGTATTTATTGATTTGATCTTGTTTATGATTATCGGGATTTTGAAGGGAAAATTTGGCAAATTTTTCAGGAAAACGATGATTGTATAAATAATGAACCCCGAAAACGTGCAAAAAAATTAATTTTTTCTTATGTTTTTGTTTCAAAGCATTGTCTAAATCTTTTAATAAAATTTCATCCAAATATGTATTGTTTCTAAAAATCGCCGTGTCGGATTCTTTGGCAATTACAGAATTTTTGCTTTCGCCGTTTTTTCCAACGGATTGCGTGCTATACCAAGCCGTATGATATCCCGCTTCATTGAATGCGGTAATAATGGAAGGTTTGGCAAAATATAAAGTATCATTATTTCCTTCCGCTTCTGAAAAAACACGCCTTAATGAATTGACCGTTTGATTGGCGGGACTAATCATATCGGTATATACCACCAAATTTTCTTTATCCGTTTTAGGGCTTGTTTTTCGGTGATATCCGTATAAACTCATATGGTCTCTGCGTAAAGATTCTGTAATTAAAACGACAATAGTATTGTTTAAACTATCATTTTTAAACTCCTGATTTTCAATAGCATTATACCGATAAGATTTTTTTTGATTCCATAATTTTTTTTCCAACTCGCTTTGTTTTTGATAGGCAATAAAACTATGTAAAGTATGTCCGAACGGATAAGCTTTGTTCACAATATTTCCAAAGAAAAAATCGATAATAAACAGTAATAATATACTTAAAGAAATCAAGCGAAGTTTTTTAGAAAATTTTATTTTTTTCTTACGAAAGCTAAAAATCAAATAAAATATATAAGTAAAAATTTGTAGTAAACCTACCGACAAAGTCAAAGGTCTTAAAATTCCCAAAAATTCTTTGGATTCTTCGGGATTGGTATCAAAAACTGCTGACCAAGTGCTGATATTGTAGTAAGAGTCATAATCAAAAATCAAAACATCAAATGATAAAGAAAGATAAAGAATAGGGAAGGAGAGAAGGATAAAAAAAAGAGGGCGTAAATTCAAAAAATATTGAATGAGCAAAGGAATTAAAATGCTTATGAATATAGCTATTCCGTAAGCAAAACTTTTTTGTTCCAGGGCAAAAACAATAAAAGGAATGTCCAATATCAGAATTAATGGCAAGAAAAAAAACAAATCTTTAAGCTTGGCTTTCATTTTTATACAGCTTTTTCAATTGGCGATTTCTTTCTTTCATCGTATAAGCACTCATTTTGGCAATTTTCCAACCGATATTTCCGTCTAAAAAACCTAATTTTAAAATATAATGATTAATGAAACGATAAATCGGTTTGATTTGTCCGTTAAAAAAATTCGGTTTTTTCTTTTGAATATAGAGTTCTTTGGCTTTCAATTGACAATATTTATCAACTTTTTGCTTGTATTTTTCATAATCTTTACAAGTATAATGTAATAGAGGACTTTTTAGAAATCCGATTTCGGCTTCGGTTTGTATTTCTTCGTGGACAAATTTTCCGTTATAAAGTGCATATTTTCTATTGAACAAACGAATGACTTTATCGTTTTGCCAACCGCTGAAATTTACTTTTTTCCCCAAAAAATAATTTTGACGTGGAATCCAAAATGCTTCTTCTGTAATATTGCTTTGTAATTTGTCTTCAATTTCCAATTGCAAATCGGGTGAAATACGCTCATCGGCATCCAAAATAAAAATCCAATCGTTTTCGGCTTGTTCAATTGCATAATTTTTCTGATTGGAATAGTTATCAAACGCCCGTTGAATAACTTTGGCTCCCATTTTTTTTGCTATCTCTACGGTTTTATCCTCACTGAAAGAGTCAATGACCAAAATTTCATCAGCCCATTGAACATTTGCAATAGCTTCGGCAATATTTTTTTCTTCGTTTAAAGTGGGAATGATTGCTGAAATTTTTTTCTTTTCTTTTCTGTCGATTTCAATATTTTCGGGTATTCCGAGTGTGCGTTGATATACCCCTACATATTCTTTGGTAGCTTGTTCCCAAGTAAATTTCATCGACCAATCGATGATTTCTTGTTTCCGGTTGTTTTGATAATAATCTTCCAATCCTTTTTTTAGGACATTTTGCATATGTGTCGCATCAAAGTTCTTGAAGTAATAAGCTTTATCGCCACCCACCTCGGGTAAACTTGTAAACGTTGACAGAAATACCGGTTTTCCCAAACGCATAGCTTCAATAGGGGGCAGTCCGAAACCTTCCGAAATTGAGGGAAACAAAAAAGCTTCGGCATTGTTCATATACCAATATTTTTCTTCATCGGTAATAGGACCGATTAAATGCACACGTTCCCAAACTCCCAGTTCTTTTGCTTCTTTTTCTATTTGTTTGATATAAGATTTATCGGGATGTATTCCGCCGATAACCAATTCGTAATCATTATTTACAAGCAAGCGAGGCAAGACGTGAAAATGTTTTTTATACAAAACCGTTCCTACCGAAAATAGAAATTTGTTTTTCGGTCGATATTTCGGATCATCAAAATGTGGATATTTTTTGACTTCTACTCCGTTGTATATCACATCGATATGTTTGCCTTTTAAATCCAGATTTTTTTCGATATCTTGTTTAACGAAGTTTGAAATAACAATTATGGCATCGGCACGGTCTATTTTTTCTTGAACGGCAGCCAGTAATCGTTTTTTCTTAAATTCGGGTTTGTCGGTATAAAGGAAGTTCAAATCGTGTATGGTATAAACAAATTTCACTTTGTTT
>Ga0256833_1003639_pt1 | contig 10524 bp, 11 predicted proteins | sample 356284metaG_FD_190535 | JGI IMG/M metagenome (GOLD analysis project Ga0256833, IMG submission 190535) | Hydrothermal vent microbial communities from Mid Atlantic Ridge, Atlantic Ocean - 356-284 | ecosystem: Environmental > Aquatic > Marine > Hydrothermal vents | place: Atlantic Ocean: Mid...
GCCCGCCTCCTCCCCCGCCGGGGGAAGCCGGAGGGCGATCGGGGCCTTGCCAAGACGGACCTTCCCTAGCTCGGCGGCAAGGCCTCCTTCAACCAGAAAACCCACCGGCAAGGGGTTTTCCGCCCGGTAGCGGACCCGAAACTCGAGGGTACCGAAACCCAGCCGCACCTGGGCCGAGAGGGGGGTGATCCGGGGCGGCCTTAGGGCGAGCGCGAGCTTGACCCGATCTTCGAGCAAAGTGTAAGGGCCGAGCCAGACCCCCACTCCCAAGGCCTCCACCCGGAGCCGCCCCCCGATCCATAGGGGCAAGGTCTTTCCAGAAAGCAACTCGGCGGCGGTCGCCGCCGACCGCGCGAGGGAGGTCTCGACCCGAAGCGAGGCCCGCGCCCTCTTCCCCGCGGGGAGGGTCATCGCGGGGAGCCGGGCAGTGGTGTGCAGATCCCCGAGCTTTACCTTGAGCTCGCTTGCAAGCAGCGGCAGGTCGAAGGCGTTGGGGTTTTGGAGCTCGAGCTCAAGGTCGAGCGCAAAACGATCGGCAAAGGGGTCGATCGCGACGGGCTCCACGCCCACCAAACGGGCCGCCGGCGGCGCCACCTGGCGGCCACTCGGGGCGCAGGCCGCCATCAAGAAAAACACCGCCGCGCCCAAAAGCCAGAGCCTTGTCCTCATCCCTGCCTCCTTCCGCCCCATTCTAGAGGCGGTGGCTAGGGGGTAAGGCCGTCCTCCCGCGCCGCCTCCAAAAGGGGCAGGAACCGCGGCCAAAGCGGGCTCTCCTCGGGAAACGGGGGCCTCGGCGCCCCTACCGGGAAACCGAGGTGGCGCATCGCCTGCTTCAAAAGCACCACGCCCCCCGCCCCCAACATCCGGGCCAGGGGGTCAAGCCGGTTTTGAAGCCGCACCGCCTCAGCCAGGTCCCCCCGGCGGTAGGCCTCGAAGATCCCGCGCACGAGACGGGGCACCAGGTTCGCCGCCGCCAGGATGCCCCCCTCGGCGCCGTGGAGAAGGCTCGCCAGGAAGACGACCGCGCTCCCGGTGAAGACCCGAAGCTGGACGCCCTCCGCCTGGTAGTAGGCGAAGCGGGCGAGCTCGCCACTCGAGTCCTTGATCCCCTGGACGCCCGGCAGTTCGGCGACGCGCTTGACCCAGGGAAGGGGGAGCTCGGTGCGGGTGAGACTCGGCACGTGGTAGACGAAGACCGGGTGCACCCGGGCGAGGGCCTCGAAGTAGCGTAGCGCCGCGGCTTCGTCCAGGGCGGCGAAGAAAAAGCGCGGCAGGTAGGCGAGGCCGGCGATCGCCCCCGCGTCCCGGGCCGCTTCCTGGTGGTAAAGGGCCTGGGGGGTGCTCTCATCCCCCACGCCGACGAGAAAGGGCTTCGGGGGTCGGATCCGGGCAAGCCCCGCCCGGCGCTCCTCGGGGAGGAGCAGGGGGGCCTCGCCGTTCGAGCCGAAGACCAAGAACCCGTCCACCTCGGGAGCGAGCCGGTCCATCACCGCCTGGTAGGCCCCCCAGTCGGGGCGACCGGAGGGGTCCATGGGGGTGGGCAGCGCGGGCAGGATCACCGGCGCCCCCCGCGTAGGGCGAGGGCGAGCCCCACCAGGTTCAAGAGATAGGCCCCGGCGAGGAGGACGAGTCCCTCACCGCGTCCCGCCCAGGCCGCCCAGGCGCCCCCGAGCGCGAGGGCAAAGAGCAGGAGGCCCACCCCCCAGGCGAACCAAAAAAGCCCGGGCAAAAGCGCCGAGAGCAGGTAGACCGCCGCCCCCGGGGTCCGCGGCTCCCCGCGGGGTAAGGTCCAAAGGGCATGCAGGAAAAGGACGAGGAAAACCCCCAGGTAGAGGAAGAGTAGCGGCGGACTCCCGACGAGCTGGGTAAGGGCGGGAAAGGGACGGGCGAGGAGGTCGCGAAGAAGGGCGAGGGCGAAGGTGAGCTCGAGCTCCCGCGCGCTCGGGACCAAGGGACGGCTCCCAAGCGTCTCCCGGTAGACCGCGCTCCAGGGATCGCCCCCGATCCCGATCCCCTCGTTTGCCGCTCCGCTTTGGCTATCGAAGGCGAGCGCCCGGGCAGGCTCCCCGGCGCCAAGGAGGAGGGCCGCCGAAGGCGCCGCCCCCTTCCCGGCAAGGAGCGCCTCCCGCTCCGGCCCCTCGGGCAGGGCACGGATCGCCTCCCGAGCCGCTTGGGTATCGAGCGTGCCCCGGTCCAGGGCGAAAAGCCGCAAATCCGCCCCGCGGGCAATGCCGTAGCCGAGCGCCGCCGCCCCGGAGAGGAGGAGGAAGACCAGGAGCAAAAGCCGCTCCGCGAAGGGAAGCCGCCCGCGGGCGAGGAACGCCTTTAGAAGGAGCGCCAAGTAGACCGCGGCAAAGAAGAGCAAAGCCGCGCCGAGGAGCCGCCCAAGCCCCAGGGGGCGGTAGTGCCGGATCCAGCCGACCCCCGCCCGAAGCCTTTCGGCCTCCACGACCCGGCCCTGGGCCCAGAGCCAATCGGCCGCCTCCTGGAAGAAGGCCTCGCTCCCCGGCAAAAGGGGCACGTAATCGAAGAGGAAGCGGGTGAGGGCGAGGCTCGGCTCGATCCCCTCTTCCCGGGCGGCGCGGGCTGCGGCCAAAAGGGGTGCGAAGGGGTGGTCCTCGCCCCAGGCGAGCTCCGCCCGGTGCCCCCTTTGAAAGAGGTCTTTCCCCATGGCCAAAAGGGCCTCGCTGTCGGTACGGCCCTCGGCCAGGAGGCTCCAGTACGGGCGGTAGCCGTCGTAAGCGCCAAGGGCTCGCTCGAGCTCCGCGAGGCTCGCAAGCGTCTCCCAGGGTGCCTCGAAGGGGAGCGTCCGGAGGGCGTCGAGCCCGAGCCTGCGCCCATCCGCGAGAAGAAGCTCGGGGCCCTCGAAGAGCTGCTTCACCGGGCTCGGGGGGTAGTGCCGCACCACCGCGCCGGTGAGTCGGTCCACCTCGAGCACCAAAAGCCCCCGGGCGACGTAGGCCTTGCGCCCCACGACCACCGGCCCGAGCCAGCGCTCCGGCTGGGGCAGGTCGAGGGTGCGGTGGGGCCCGAGGACGAGCCCGTCCCCGGTCAGACGGGGCGGGGGCAAAAGCGCCTCCAGCACCCCCTCGAGCACGCTTCCGTCGAGCCGCAACCGGAAGCGGTAGGCCCCCGGCTCCTCGGGCACGAAGGGGAGCTCAAAGCGACCCTCGGGGGCCTCCACGGTGAAGACCCGTTCCCCGCCGTCGGGGAGTTCGAGCTCCAGCGCGTAGGTACCCGGTGGCAACGCCTCCCCGCGCACCGTCGCCGGCTCGCCTACCGGCCCCTCGGGGGGAACGATCAAGGACTGGCCGAAGGCCAGCGCCAGCATCCAGGGCAGGAAAAGGCCACGTCGCATAGGCCCATTCTTACCGCTCGCCGGCCGGGCCCGCCAGGGCTATGCTCGGAGTATGGGACTTTTGGACATGATCGGGCCGGTGATGATCGGCCCCTCCTCCAGCCACACCGCCGGAGCCGCCAAGATCGCCTGGCTCACAAGGAAGCTCCTCCCCGGGGAGCTCGAGCGGGTGGAGTTCGGACTCCACGGCTCGTTCGCCGAGACCGGCGAGGGGCACGGCACCAAGAAGGCGCTGCTCGCGGGCGTCCTTGGCCTCTCCCCCGACGACCCCCGGATCAAGGAGGCGGAAAAGCTCGCCGAAAAGGCGGGCCTCGCGTACGCCTTCAAAACCGTCGAGCTCGGCGACGTGCACCCGAATAGCGTCCGCATCACCCTGGAAAACCCCAAGGAGCGCGTGGTCGTCTACGGCTCCTCGCTCGGCGGCGGGCTGGTCAAGCTCTGGCGGCTCGACGACTTCGAGATCCACCTCACCGGCGAGTCCCCCGCCCTCCTCGTCAAGCACGTCGACACCCCCGGGGTGATCGCCCGGGTGGCCCGGGTGCTCGCCGACGACGAGGTGAACATCGCCCACCTGACCTCGAGCCGCACCAAGAAGGGAGGCGAGGCGATGATGGCGATCGAGATGGACAAACCCCTATCCGAACCCGCCCTCGCCTACTTGAACCACCTCTCCTACATCCTCTGGGCCCGGCCGGTGCCGCCGGCGCCGAGGTAGCCCGGCGGACGCGCCCGATCGTGGTAGCTTCGAACCTGGTGGAGCGCCCGCTTTTCGTCTACGACGCCGGGCCCTTCGAGGCCGAGGCCGCCCTCTCGCGCCTGGTCCGCGAGCTTCCCCGGATGCCTGCGGGGAGCCTGCTTTTCCTCTCGGGGTTCGTGCTCGACCGGCTCGAAAACGCCCTCGCCGAAGGGATCGCCGAGCGGGTCGAGCGGGAGGAGCTCGAGCTCCTGGGCGGAGGACTCTACTCCCCCTACCTGCCCCTCCTCCCCGAGCGGGACGCCGCCTGGCAGCTTTCGGACATGGCCGACCGGCTGGAGGAGCGCTTCGGGGTCGAGGTCCGGGGGGCCTGGCTTGGGGACGCCTTCGACCTCACCCTGATCCCCATCCTGGCCGAGGAGGGCTATACCTTCGCCCTCCTGCCGGAGGCCGCGCTCGCCGCTCCGGCCTACGCGGCGCTCGAGGAAGAAGGAGTCTGGCTCTTCCCCTACGCAAAAGGCCGGGTACGGACCGGCCCTAAGGACCCGCGCGCCCCCTTTCCGGCGGGATTTTTCCAGGGAGACGGCCACCCCCGCCTGCTTCCCCGGAAGCGCCCCGAGGCCGCCGACCTCTTTGCCAAAATGCGCTGGGTCTCGGACAAGCTCGAGGAGGCGAAACGCCCCCCGGAGGAGGCCTACCAAAGGCTCTATCGCGGCCAGTGGGGCCCCGCCTACCGGGGGGAGCCCAAGGCGGTGGCCTACGCCTGGCGCGAGCTGCTCGCCGCCGAAAACCGCTGCGACCCCAGGAAGTACGCCTGGCTCGAGCTCTACCTCGAGGACATGGACGCAGACGGCTTCGCCGAGGCGATCCTCGAAAGCCACACCTTAAACCTCTACCTCCGCCCGGCCGAGGGCGGCGCGCTTTTCGCCTTCGACGTGCGGGAGCTCGAACTGCCCCTGCTCGGAGGCCGGAGCATGGTGCCCCGGATCGCCGTCGATCCCGAGGCACTCGGGGACGGCTGGCACGAACTCCGCTTCGAGGCCACCAAGTACCGCGACCGGGTCCACCTGGCCGCAAGCCACCGGGGCTTCACCCTGAAGGCCACCTACCGCCCGCGGCCGAAGGAGGAGGCGCTTGAGCTCGAGTGGCGGATCGGGCGCGAGGACGGCGGGGCCTTCTCTGGCTACTTCGCCTTAAACCTTGCCCTGAAAGATCCCCCCGCCCCCCTCCCCGAAGGCCCCGCCGAGCAATACCGCCTCGCCCTCGGGGCGCTTGCCCTCGTGCTCGAAAGCCCAAGGCCCTTCTCCCTCGAACGCCGGGGCGAGGACCTCCTCCTCGTGTTTCCCACCGAGATCCCGCCGGGAAAAACCCGCCGGCATCGGCTCCTCCTCCGGGTGGAGCGGTGAGCCCCGCAGGACTGCTCTTCCTTCTGGAAGCGGTGCTCGGCCTCCTCGGAGCGGCGGGGATGACGGCGCTCGGACTCCCGGTGGTGGCAAGACCCGACCCCTACCGGGACACCCTCGCCTTCCTGCTTCTTTTCGCCCTGCTCTCGGGGCTCGAGGCCGCCTTCGCCCGGCTTTTCCCGGGCGCCTACCGGGCTACCGAGGCGTTGATCCGGGAAGCGGTCCGCGCCCTCCCCGAAAGGGCCCTTTTGCCCCTCGCCGGAGCAAGCGCGCTGGCGGAGGAGCTCTTTTTCCGGGGGCTCTTGGTGGGCGGGCTCGCCCGCGTCCTCCCGCCGCCCCTCGCGGTCGCCTTGGGCGCTTTTATCTTCGCCCTCTTTCACCCGGTCCCCGACCGGCGGGCCTGGGCCTACCCCCTTTACGTCTTCCTCGCCGGGCTCCTCTTCGGCGCCGCCTACCTCGCCACCGGCTCGCTGGTCCCCGGCGTGCTCGCCCACTACCTCGCAAACGCCCGTGCGCTCGCCGAGGCCAAGGGACCTCCGTCCCCAAAGGACCGGTATCTTGGGTAGCGGAGGCTTGGGAGCATGTTCCAAAAGATCAAGGTTCCCGAATGGGGCGAGAAGATCCGCATCGAAAACGGGAAGCTTGTGGTACCCGACCACCCCATCGTCGCCTTCATCGAGGGCGACGGAACCGGTCCCGATATCTGGAACGCAGCGCAACCGGTATTTGACGCCGCGGTCGAGAAGGCCTACGGCGGCCGGCGCAAGATCGCCTGGATGGAGGTCTACGCCGGAGAAAAGGCGAACCGGGTCTACGGCGAGGAGGTCTGGCTCCCAGACGAGACGATCGAGGCCATCCGGGAGTACCTGGTGGCGATCAAGGGCCCCCTCACCACCCCGGTGGGCGGCGGCATCCGCTCGATCAACGTCGCCATCCGCCAGCGGCTCGACCTTTATGCCTGCGTCCGCCCGGTGCGCTACTTCGAGGGGGTACCGAGCCCGGTCAAGCACCCCGAGCTCGTCAACATGGTGATCTTCCGGGAAAACACCGAGGATACCTACGCCGGGGTGGAGTGGCCAGCGGGGAGCGAGGGGCAGAAGAAACTCCTCGACTTCTTAGCGCGCGAGTTTCCCGAGGAATACAAGAAGATCCGCTTCCCAGAGACCTCGGGGATCGGCCTCAAACCGATCAGCGAAGAGGGCACCAAGCGGCTCGTCGAGGCCGCCATCCGTTACGCCATCGAGGAACGGCGCAAAAGCGTCACCCTGGTGCACAAGGGCAACATCATGAAGTTCACCGAGGGGGCCTTCCGCAACTGGGGCTACGAGGTCGCTCGGGAAAAGTTCGGCGCCGAGCCCTTGGACGGTGGCCCCTGGCACGTGATGAAGCACCCCGAGACCGGCGAGGAGATCGTGATCAAGGACGTGATCGCCGACAACTTCCTGCAACAGATCCTCACCCGTCCCGCGGAGTACGACGTCATCGCCACCCCGAACCTAAACGGCGACTACATCTCCGACGCCCTCGCCGCTCAGGTAGGCGGGATCGGAATCGCGCCCGGAGCCAACATCAACTACAAGACCGGCCACGCGGTCTTCGAGGCCACCCACGGCACCGCCCCCAAGTACGCGGGGCAGGACAAGGTCAACCCCAGCTCGGTCATCCTCTCGGGCGAGATGATGCTCCGCTACATGGGCTGGAAGGAGGCCGCCGACCTGATCATCCAAGCAATGGAGGCGACGATCAAGGAAGGGCTCGTCACCTACGACTTCCACCGCCTGATGGTCGCCGAGGGCCGGGAGGCGAAGCTCCTAAAGACGAGCGAGTTTGGCCGGGCGCTGATCGAGCATATGTAGACCCGGCGGCGATCGGGGCGGGCGGTTTTGACCGCCCGCCTTTTTGTTCTCGCGATAAACTGAGGACGTTATGTTAAAGGAGTTCAAGGAGTTCATTCAAAGGGGCAACGTCCTCGATATGGCGATCGGCATCGTGATTGGCGCCGCCTTCGGGGCGGTGGTGAAGTCGTTTGTTCAAAACGTCCTCATGCCGCCGATCGGGCTCCTCCTAGGCGGGACCGATTTCTCCAACCTCTACATCCTGCTCAAGGCCGGCACCGAGCCCGGCCCCTACCCCACCCTGAAGGCGGCGCAGGAAGCGGGCGCCACCGTACTCGCCTGGGGGCTTTGGGTCAACGAGGTCATCAACTTCCTGATCATCGCCTTCGCCATCTTCCTGGTGGTCAAGGCGGTGAACCAGATGCGGAAGAAAGAGGAGGAAAAGGCCGAACCCGCGCCGCCCCCCGAGCCGCCGGAGGAGGTCAAGCTCCTCAGGGAGATCCGGGACGCCCTCAAGAAGGAGGGCTGAGCTCCGCCGCCTCTTGAACCAGCCGCTCTGCATCACGGTCGAGGATTAAGGAGCAATGGACCGGACGCACGCCCTTTAAAAACAAAAAGGCCACCTCGCGAGCGCGAAAAAAAGTGGCGCACCTTGTCACGAGCTCGGCCCAGGACAAGGGATCTTTACCCACACGCGCGCAGAAAATGCGCCCTTCCCTGAGGTACAGCTCAAGCGTGGGTTTTCCTGGTTCCGCAAGCAAGAGTTCTCCGTCTTTGCCCTTTACTAAGATTGAAAGCTCAAAGGGCTTCAGCCCCGAGAAGGTTCCGCCAAGCATTTATTCTAGTTTCCTTCAAACGGGTAAACTATTGGTTAATATTTCACTCGCTCGAAAACGAAGTAACCGGGGTAAAGACCCCCGATCTCCAAAACCCGGCGGTGCAAGAGGCGAAAGCCCCCTACCCGCCGCACGATCCGATCCACCCATCCCCGCTTCAAAACCAGGAAGCCGAGCCTTCCCCCGGGGCGGAGCACCTGGCGGGCCTCGGCGAAGAACTCGAGGTAAAGGCGAAAGAGGTTTTCGGAGCGGCCGAGGCGCTTGCCGTAAGGGGGGTTCGCCACCACGAAGTCGAAACTTCCCTCCCCGAAGGCCTCGCTCAAGCGGCGGGCGTCGCCCCGCGCAAAGTGCACCCGCCCCGCCACGCCGGCGGCGCGGGCGTTTTCCCGGGCGCCCAGAACCGCCTTGGGGTTTTTGTCGATCCCCAGCACCTCGAGCCCGGGGAATGCCTGGGCGGCCTCGATCGCGATCGTGCCCGAGCCGGTGAAGGCGTCGAGCAAGCGCCCGCGCCGAGCCCCAAGGAGGTGCAAAAGGCCGAAGGCCACGCTGGTCTTGAGCGAGGCCGGAGGCGCGTAGACCTTGGGGTAGCGAAGGGAGAGGGCGCGGTCGGTGAGCTGGATCCCGAGGAAGAGGGCGTCCTCGAAGAGGTCCACCCGGACCTGGAACTCGGGGTGCTCGAGGTCGACCGGCGCCCGGTAGCGCTCGACGAGAACCGCCCCGTAGGCGCGCTCGAGCTCGGGGCTTTTAAAATCGTGCTTCCCCCGCCGGTAAACCCGTACCGCAAAGCGCACCCCAGGACCAAGCCCGGGCAGCGAAAACCGGGAGAGCGCCCAAAGCGCTGCCTCCAAGGTGGGCTCGCTCAGGCGCGCGTGCCCCAAAAACCGCACCACGTGGTGCACCGAGCGCAGGGCGAATAGCGGCGCGGCCTCCCGCGCCTCGGCGAAGACCAGCCCACCGTAGCCGTAAGGCCGGGCCTCGCCGGAGAACTCCCGCTCCCGGAGCTCGTCCAGGGTGACGTCCTCGAGGCCGGGGTCGGCGGTGAGGAGAAAGCGCATTTTTTCATTATGCTAAAGGGCGAATGAAGCCCTGGAAGCGCCTCTCCTTGGAGGACCTCATCACCGAACCCGTCCGCATCGTAAAGGAGCGACTCCTCACCCACGCCGGCGCGGAAATCACCTACATCTACCGCCCGGGGCCGGTGGAAGCAGTCTTCGTGCTCCCCGTGACCCCCGAAAAGACCGCCTACCTGGTTCGCCAGTACCGCCATCCCACGGGGAAGTTCTTGCTCGAGGTCCCGGCCGGCAAGGTCGACGAGGGCGAAACGCCGGAACAGGCTGCCCGGCGCGAGCTCAAAGAGGAGGTTGGGGCCGAGGTGGATACGCTGTATCCCCTCCCCCCCTTCCACCCCCAGCCCTCCTTCAACGCGGTGGTCTTCCGACCGTTCCTCGCGCTCGGGGCCCGGCGGGTGGCCGAGCCCGAGCTCGAGCGCTCGGAGCTTTTGACCCCGCTTGAGCTTCCCTTAGCCGAGCTCTATCAAAAACTCGAGGCCGGCGCCATCGAGGACGGCCCCACCGCCCTCACCCTCTTCTACGCCCGCCCCCGGCTCAAGGCGCTGGGCCTGCTCGATTGAGGGCGATCAGGAACCGGGCGAGCCAGGGCGCGACCAGGAGGATCGTCACCACCCGGACAAAATGCATCGCCGCTACCACCGCGCCCTTGCCCCCCTCGCCCTCGGCGACCACGCTCATGACCGAAATCCCCCCGGGAACGAAGCCGAAAAGGGCGCTTACCGCGTCCAGCCAACCGAGGCGCACCACCAAGAAACTCAAAAGCGCCCCCACCAGGAGGAAGGTGGCTACCCCCAAAAGGGCCACGGGCAAAACCCGGAGGAGCACCGGCAAGAGCTCCCGTCGGGCAGAGAATCCGATCATCGCCCCTACGAGCAGCTGAATCGTAACCCCCGCCCAGCTCGGAAGCTCCGCCCGGGGCGCCCCCGAGAAGTTGTAGAGGGCGCCGCCCACCATCGCCCCCACCACCGCGCCCCCGGGCAGGCGCAGGTAGTGGGCGAGTAAGCCAGCGCCGACGGCGAAGATCAGGCCGAGTGCGAGCCCCTGCATGCCCCCATGCTAGCCTCAAAGAGGGTGACAAAAGCCCACGCGCACGCTAAAATATACTTTCGGGAAGGGGGCGCGGTCGCGCTCTCCCCGAAAAGGAGGGTGAGGAAAGTCCGGGCACCGTAGGGCAGGGTGCCAGGTAACGCCTGGGCGCCGTAAGGCGACGGAAAGTGCCACAGAGAACAGACCGCCGATCCGCCTTCCCTTCGGGGAAGGGTCATGGAGGCAAGGGTGAAACGGTGGGGTAAGAGCCCACCAGCACCCCGGGAGACCGGGGTGGCTCG
>Ga0256833_1003640_pt1 | contig 10522 bp, 7 predicted proteins | sample 356284metaG_FD_190535 | JGI IMG/M metagenome (GOLD analysis project Ga0256833, IMG submission 190535) | Hydrothermal vent microbial communities from Mid Atlantic Ridge, Atlantic Ocean - 356-284 | ecosystem: Environmental > Aquatic > Marine > Hydrothermal vents | place: Atlantic Ocean: Mid...
TGCCAGAGAGATGAGCAGAGTATACGAGAAGGTTCGGGCTCTGAATGAACCCTACACCCTCCTTGAGCTGGCAATAGTGCAATCACTTGTGGAAAAAATTTGCTCTCTTGAGCCACGGGCTCTTCAGGACCTTATGAGCAATTCTGATAAACTGAGTTTTAGTGCCTCTGAGTTTGCAGAACTCATCTCCAGGGGAGAACTTCCCGAAGAGCTTTCTCACAATTCCCTCTATGTTTTTCTTGCAAGGCATGCGGGGGAAAATAATAAATAGTTCAAATATAATACCACTGCTCTATGCATCCCAGAGTTGTTGAGATAGGGGAAGGAATTCGGGAGATGAAGATAAGAGGTGCAGGGAGAATTGCGAGAGCAGCGGCCGAGGCATTGAAGGTTTTTGCGGAGAATTTCCAGGGGACAAGGGAGGACTTCACCAGGGAGCTTGAGGAGGTTAAGAAATATCTTCTATCAACAAGGCCCACTGCCGTCTCTCTTAGAAATGCGGTGTATTATGTTATAAACAGGATGGAAGGCGATACCCTTGATTCCATGAGGGAAAGCGTGGTTCAGAATGCGGAGAATTTCATAGCCATGTCCCATGAGGCGGTAAAGAGAATTGGAAAATTTGGAGCTGAGCGAATAAGGGATGGCTCCACAATACTAACGCACTGCAACTCCTCCGCGGCCCTTGAGGTCATAATCCAGGCTCATCGCTCTGGAAAGGAGATAAAGGTGTTCAACACGGAAACAAGGCCCTGGCTCCAGGGGCACATTACATCAAGGATCCTCGCGAAGGAAGGTGTGGATGTCACCATGATCGTGGATTCCGCCGTGAGGTACTTCATGAGAGATATTGATATTGTGATAGTGGGTGCGGACACCATCGCCAGTAATGGAGCGGTGATAAACAAGATAGGTACCTCTCAGATTGCGCTGGTTGCTCATGAGGCCCGCGTCCCGTTCATGGTTGCAGCTGAAACATACAAATTCTCACCGGAAACCGTAATCGGGAAGCTTGTGGAAATAGAAGAGAGACCTGCGGAGGAAATAGCGGATCCATCAGAGTTTCCTGGGGTGAAGTTCAGAAACCCTGTTTTTGATGCCACTCCCCCCGAGTACATAGATGCCATAATCACCGAGATTGGTATAATATCCCCCTACATAGCGTATCAAATAATAAAGGAGGTGATGCAGTTTGGAGTTGAAAGTTAAGAGGATAGATCTGGAAGTTGGTGGCTATGAAATTGTGCTGAACGAGGAGGATGCCAGGGAGCTGGGATTGCATCCACAGGACCGTGCAAAGATAGGAATAAGGGGACATCTCACCACAGCGATAGTTAGTGTTTCTCAGAGCATGATTAAGCAGGGAGAAATAGGGATGTTTGTGGAGATTGCGGAGAAGCTTGGTGTGAAGAATGGGGATAAGGTTAGAATCACCCCCACAACACGTCCAACAAGTGTGGATTACATAAAGAAGAAGATATTTGGAGATAAACTGACCAAGGATGAGATCTACGCAATAATAAAGGACATAACCGACGATAATCTCTCACTTATTGAACTTACCTCCTATGTTACTGCCATTCAGATAAGGGGTATGGATATGGACGAGACGGAGTGGACCACCAGAGCCATGGTTGATACAGGTGAAACCCTTGATTTTGAATACACCGTTTTTGATGTGCACAGCATTGGAGGCGTGCCGGGTAACAAGTATGCACCCATAGCAGTTCCAATCGCCGCCTCACTTGGCCTTAAAATACCAAAAACATCGTCTCGTGCTATAAGCAGTGCTGCTGGAACCGCGGATCTCATGGAAGTCCTGACCCATGTGGACCTCAGGATAAGTGATATAAAGCGCATAGTGGATGAGGTTGGCGCAACTCTCGCATGGGGTGGAGCGGTGAACCTTGCTCCTGCCGACGACAAGATTGTTAAGGTGGAGTATCCTCTGGGTATAGACCCCCATTCTCAGGTTCTCGCAAGTGTTATGGCGAAGAAGAAGGCAGTGGGTGCAGATTATATGGTGCTTGACATCCCCATGGGTCCTGAGACGAAGGTTCCCGATGAGAGAACCGCAAGGAAATACGCTATGGATTTCATTGAGCTTGGCTCAAGATTGGGCATAGTGGTTGAAGCCGCGGTTACATACGGTGGCCAGCCAATTGGCCGGGCAATAGGTCCTGCGCTTGAAGCAAGGGAGGCTTTAATGGCCCTTGAAGGGAAAAAGGTTAGCAATTCTCTCATTGAAAAGGCCACCGATATTGCGGGGATGTTGCTGGAACTTGGAAACGTTGCCGAGAGGGGTGAAGGAAAAGCCATGGCCAAGGAGGTCCTGAGATCCGGAAAGGCCAGAGAAAAGTTCCTTGAGATAATCAATGCTCAGGGCTCCAGAGGTATTGAAAAGAGTGATGATGTTCCCGTTGGAAAATATCATGCGGATATACATTCCCCGGATGGGGGATATATTTCAATAGTTTCCAACAAGGCCCTGGTTAGAATTGCGAGAACTGCAGGTGCTCCAAAGGACAAGGGTGCAGGGATAATTCTAAACAAGAAGAAAAGCGAGAAGGTTGAGAAGGGAGAGGTACTCTACACAATTTACGCGGATTCCAAGGCTAAACTGGAGGAGGCAGTGAAGGTGGCAAAGATGCTGAAGCCTCTGCAAATTGAAGGCATGCTGCTTGAAAGAATACCCTCCTACAAAAAATAAATTTATTTTTTCGGTTTCAGGGCTCAGCACTCAAGATCCTCATCATTTTTCAGCGAGGGATCTCATCATAGCCCTTCCCCAAATCATTTTAGAATTTAACTGTTTTTATGCGAAACCAATATTAGGTAAATTGATGTTACAGGTCAGGTGAATTTAAAAAAATCTCTTAAGGGGATTCTCAGGAGGGAACCTCTCCTATCCTTGCTGATCATCCTGTTCATTCTTCTTGAATTTTTATTTCCATGGGCAATTTATAAATCCTTTAGAATGTTTCCGTCCAGAACCATGATGTCTCTTTTTGGGCTAGTTGTCATCACAACCTTTGCCGAGAGGAGCGGATATCTTAATTTCATAGCAAGTAGGATCATTATGAAAGTTCGTACAGAGCGTTCTCTTGCAGCAAGTATGGTCATTTTTTCGGCGGTTTTATCAATGTTTCTTACCAATGATGTAGCACTTTTCGTGGTGGTACCCATAACCATGGGGATAGGAAAGGTAATTGGGAACGATATTGATAAACTGGTGATTTTTGAGGCAATTGCAGCAAATGTGGGATCTTCACTTACTCCAATTGGTAACCCGCAGAATCTGTATCTATGGACTCTCTCCGATACATCTTTTATGGAATTTCTTCTCTGGATGTTTCCTCTTTTTTCAGTAACCTTTCTTATTCTTATAGTATTTGTGTATGGCATCTTTCCTTCTAGAAAGATAGATATTTTATCCTCTCCAGATATGCGCGAGGGCTCAAATGTATCAGGAAAATTTGTAATCTCTCTAATTTGTATGGCTGTGTTTGTGTTCATGATTGATGGGTCACTGTGGATTTTATCATTCATCGTTCCTGTGGTTCTGTTTGTTTTTGATCGCGAACTTATTGGAGAGGTGGATTGGTATTTGCTCGGTATTTTCTTTTTCATTTTTCTTGATTTCTCAACGCTCTCATTCACAATTCCTTCTATTCCAGCCCATACCCCTGTGGAATCATACGTTGCAGGGGCTTTGCTCTCGCAGTTAATCAGTAATGTTCCTGCGGCGGTGGTACTATCCAGATCCACGGAATTCAGTTATGCTCTTGCATGGGGTGTCAATGTTGGTGGTAATGGCCTTTTAATAGCCTCTCTTGCCAATTTGATTGCCATACGCCTCTCAAAACGGAATCTTCAGCTAAAAATGCACCTTTATTCACTTCCCTATTTTTTGATAACCTTTGTGGTGATGGGAATCCTTGCAATATTTATGTTTCCACAGTGAGAATTGAGCAGGATTAAGCATGATCATCATCATTTTGCGTTATCAAAAGATTAAAATCCCAGCACGCATGGGGAAATTCAATGGTTGTGATGAGTAAAGAGATGGAGCGATATTTTGCTGAGTTGGAGAAGAGGGCAGATGAGATTTATCATATAGCTGAAGAGGCACGCAGCCTGGGGCTTGATCCGGAAATGCATGTTGAAATACCCCGTGCCAAGGATCTTGCAACGAGGGTGGAGGAGCTCACCGATGTGAGGGGCATCGCAGATAGAATACGGGAACTCACATCCAGATATGGAGATCGTGGTATAGTATCCATACTCATCGCTAAGGAGGTGGCGAAGAGATACCTTGAAAAAGAGGGCATGGAGAAGGCTCTGGATAGAGCAGTAAGGGTGGGGCTCGCCGTGCTTACTGAGGGAATTCTTGTGGCACCCCTGGAAGGAATAGCAGAGATAAAGCTCAATCAGAATCCAGATGGTACAAACTATGTATCCATTTCCTATGCGGGGCCCATCAGAGGTGCAGGAGGTACAGCGCAGGCACTGAGCGTTCTTATTGCGGATGAGGTTCGCAAAGAACTTGGAATCGGAAGATACGTCCCCACCGAGGAAGAAATTGAAAGGTATAAAGAAGAAATTCAGCTTTACGATCGCAGAAAGCATCTGCAGTACAGACCGACGGATAAAGAGATAGAGACTGTTGTGAAAAATTCCCCTATATGTATAGATGGTGAGGGAACCGAGGATTTTGAGGTAAGCGGCTATAGGGATCTTCCGAGGATACCGACAAACAAGGTTAGGGGCGGAATGTGCCTGGTTATTGCAGAAGGGGTTATTCAAAAGGCAAAGAAGATAAAGGGTTATGTTGAAAAACTGAATATAGAGGGTTGGGATTGGATATCGGAGCTAATTCCGGAGGCCAAGGAAGATTCAAAGGAAAACAAGTCTGAGAAGTACATAGAGGATATTGTTGCAGGGCGCCCGGTATTTGCTTATCCCTCCAGACCTGGGGGATTCAGGCTTAGATACGGCAGATGCAGGGCTGGAGGTCTTGCAACGATAAGTGTGAATCCTGCAACAATGCAGATACTAAACAGGTTCATTGCAATTGGAACCCAGCTTAAAACTGAGAAACCTGGAAAGGCAGGTGGGATGACCTCTTGCGATAGTATAGAAGGTCCAATAGTTCTTCTAAAAAATGGGGATCTAGTGCAGGTAAATTCATTTGAAGAGGCAAAGAAAATCTATGATCCAGAGAAGGGTGTGGATCTGGTGGAGAAGATAATTGATGTGGGTGAGATGCTCATACCTTATGGAGAATTCAACGAAAACAACTATCCTCTTTTGCCGGCTGCTTATACTGTAGAATGGTGGGAGCAGGAGGCGGAGAGGGCGGGTTTTCGGGGCGAGGTTAAAAACGGGTTTGATGCTTTTGAGGTTGCTGAGAAATATAATATACCCCTGCATCCAGATTACAATCTTTTCTGGCATGATCTGAAGAGGGATGATATAATTAAGCTTGCGGAGTATGTGGGGGAGAATTCAAGATGGGAGAACGGTGTACTTTACATCAAGAAAAACAGAGAAATTAAGGATATCCTTGTAAATCTGGGGGTACTTCACCTTGAGCGTGAGGAGTATGTTGTGGATAGGTACGCGTATTCTCTTCTCAGGTGCCTTGGATACGATGTCAGGGATGGAGATATTATCAAAAGAATGGATGTGGCTGATGTTGATTCTGAAGATCCCATAGAGATCGTATCCAGGCTTTCAGGCGTTAAGATTATGCCCAGGGCACCTACACGCATAGGTGCAAGAATGGGCAGACCTGAAAAAGCTGCAAAAAGAACAATGAAAAAATTGGCCATCCATGTTCTGTTTCCCGTAGGAGAATCCGTGGGCAACAGGCGTATGCTTACTGCAGCCCTTGATATGGATACCGTGCCTGTGGAAATTGGAATCAGAAGATGCCCGAGATGCAACGAGGAAACTCATTTACCCTACTGTCCAAAGTGTCATGAGAGGACAGTATTCACAGGGGAGGTTGTTGAAAAGCACATGAATCTGAAAGACCTGATAAAGAAAGCTGCGGAGAATCTCGGTATTGAAGAGCTTAAATGGGATGTTAAGGGAGTAAAGAGGATGATGTCTGCAGAATTTCTTCCCGAACCCATTGAAAAGGGAATCCTCCGAGCAAAACATGATGTGGTTGTATTCAAAGATGGAACTATCCGATTTGATATGAGTGATATTGCCATTACCCATTTTCGTCCTAGGGAGGTTGGGCTTACCTTGGAAAAAGCGAGGGAACTTGGTTACACCAGGGATTACATGGGTAACCCGTTGGAATCAGAGGATCAGATCCTTGAACTCAAAGTTCAGGATATAATCATTCCAAAGAAGGCGGGAGAGTACCTTTTGAAAGTTGCAAATTATGTTGATGATCTCCTTGAAAAGTTCTATAAAATGCCCAGATTCTACAATTTGAAAAGGATGGATGATCTTATAGGGCACCTCGTTATGGGGCTTGCACCGCACACCTCTGCAGGAGTTCTTGGGCGAATAGTTGGATTTACCGACGCCAACATAGGGCTTGCACATCCGTTCTTCCATGCTGCAAAGAGACGCAACTGCGATGGTGATGAAGATTCAATAATGCTTCTTCTTGAAGCTCTTCTTGATTTTTCCCGTAAATTTCTCCCTACAAAGAGGGGTGGCCTTATGGATGCCCCCCTGGTGCTTACTGTAAGGATAGACCCAAGTGAGATAGATAAGGAGGCTCTTAATGTGGATGTGGGTAGCAGGTATCCGCTGGAATTTTACTATGCTACCCTTCGCAAAGCAAAGCCAAAGGAGGTTGAAGATATAATGGATTTTGTTAAGAAAAGGATTGGCACCGAGGCTCAATATGAGGGGTTCGGATTCACGCATGATACAACTGACATAAATGTTGGTGTGATTGAATCTGCATATAAGACTCTTGGGTCTATGAATAAAAAGATAGAAAGTCAGATTGAACTGGCAAGAAAGGTACGTGCTGTGGATGAGCGAGATATGGCTGCGAGAATAATATCGCATCATTTCATCAGGGACATAATGGGTAATTTCAAGAAATTTGGAACTCAGAAATTCAGATGCATATCCTGCAACACCAAATTCCGCAGAATGCCTTTGAGCGGTAAGTGTCCAAAATGCGGGGGAAGAATAGTCCTTACAGTTTATCCAAAGAGTGTTATGAAGTACCTTGACAAAGCCCTGCGCCTGGCGGAGGAGTTCAATGTGGACCCCTATCTAAGGCAACGCCTTGATATTTTGAATGAAGCCATTGGGTCAATGATGGTGATTGAAGATGAGCAGCAACCTGTGGAGGAAAAACCTAAAATAACTCTAAAAGATTTCTTGGTATGATTGCAAGCATGTTTGTGGTCGGTCCTGCAGGAAGTGGCAAGAGTACCTTCAGTGCAGCTTTTAGAGAGTGGATGGTGAAGAATGAGTATGAAACTATAATGGTAAATCTTGATCCTGGAGCGGAAATTCTTCCCTACGTGCCAGATGTTGATGTGCGGGATCTTGTTAGTCTTGAAGATGTTATGTCTGAGTATGGACTCGGTCCCAATGGTGCCCAGATCGTTGCCGCGGATATGGTGGCCAACTATGTTGAAGATATAAAAAGGGAGGTGGATTCCTACGATGCAGATTATGTTATATATGATACGGCAGGCCAGCTTGAACTCTTTGCATTTCGCGCTGCAAGTAATTTTATCGTTGATTCCCTTGGTGAAGATAGAGCCATGCTCGCATTTATGTTTGATCCTGCACTTGCAAAGAGTCCCACGGGATTTGTGTCATTGCTTCTTCTATCTGCGACGGTGCATTTCAGGTTTTATAAACCGTATATAAATGTGCTTTCAAAGGTGGATCTCCTCAGTGATGAAGAGGTTGAGAACATAGCCAGATGGAGCGAGGATTGGGATTCTCTTTATGAATCTCTAATAAACGATAACCCCACAATGCAAAGAGAACTAAACATTGAGCTTTTCAAAACATTAGAAAACATGGATGTTTTCAGGAGACTTATTCCTACCTCGGCAAGGATGTTTTATGGATACGATGAGGTTTATCGGGTTCTTCAACTCAGCTTTGCGGGTGGAGAGGATCTTGAGAAAAGGTAGCATTTTCAAGAAGATCCCTTGCTTTAATGAGGGGAATGAGTTCTACTCCCTCTTTTTCAAGGGCCTCCTTTCCTCCTTCCTCCCGGTCAACCACGCATATCACGCGATTAACCTGAAGCCCCAACTCTCTTAGGATTTTTACAGCCCTTAGAACGGATCCACCGGTGGTAACAACATCTTCTATAATGTCCACCACCATGCCCTCCCTATAATCTCCCTCCACAAGCTTTGAGGTGCCATATCCCTTTTTTTCCTTTCTTATTATAAGATAATCTTTTTTCGCTTTAACCGCTGTTATGGCTACAAGCGGCACAGCACCGAGCTCAACCCCTGCAAGAAGATCACCGCGGACATTTTCAGCCAGAAGATCTCCCATCATATTCAGGATTTCATGTTTTGTGCTCGCCTTTTTTATGTCAACATAGTAGCTGCTCTTTTTTCCCGAGGCCAGAACAAATTCCCCGAATTTTATTGCTCCGCATTCCACTAGTTTTTCCCGAAGCATAATGTGGAATTGTATCCCCCATAAAAAACTACCGAAATATTTAATCGTGGCATCGCATGTGGAAAATATGCAGGCATTGATTAGTGTATCGGATAAAAGTAATCTTGAGGAGTTTGCAAGGGCGCTTGTGGAGATGGGCTATACAATAATATCCACCGGGGGTACTTACAGATATCTTGCTGAGCATGGTATTGATGCAATCAGGGTTAAGGATATTACTGGATTTCCAGAGATCCTGAATGGGAGAGTGAAAACATTGCATCCGTACATACATGGCGGTATTCTTGCGAACACAGAGGAAGATCTCAGTGGACTCGGAATTGAGCCCATTGATATGGTGGTTGTTAATTTGTATCCATTTGAAAAGTTTGTAAATGCATCTGAGGATGAGATGATTGAAAACATAGATATTGGAGGTGTCGCGCTTCTAAGGGCTGCTGCAAAGAATTATAGGAGGGTTATAGTGGTTTCCTCTCCTGCCCAGTATGAAGAGGTCATTACTCTCCTCAAAAATGGTAAAATGAATTTAGAAAAAAGGAGAGAATATGCCCTGAGAGCTTTTGCTCTGACCGCATCGTATGATTCTATGATATACAATGCGTTCTGGAGACGTTTCTACGATACTTTGCCTGATACACTTCTCATATCGGCACCTCTGAGTGAGAGATTGCGCTATGGAGAGAACCCTCATCAGAGAGGGGCGTTTTATTCATCCAGCATCCCCTTTGTACAGCACCACGGTAAGAAGTTGTCCTTTAACAATCTTTACGATATGGATTCTGCTTATGCTCTTGTCATGGAATTTGACGAACCTGCAGCAGCCGTTATAAAGCATGCAAATCCATGTGGTGCGGCCATTGGAAATACGCTTAGCGAGGCTTTTTCTCGCGCATGGGAGGGAGATCCCATGTCTGCATATGGAAGTATTGTGGCTTTCAACAGGGTTGTTGATGAGGCAACCGCCGCATTGATGAAGGGTAAGTACATTGAGGTGGTGGTGGCTCCTGGATACTCGGATGATGCACTTAAGATTCTGAAAAAAAAGAAAAATATTCGCATAATTGAAATGAAAAGTCTCGCTAATGAGATGTATGAGGTGAGGCAGCTGGAATTTGGATATCTTCTTCAGGAAAGGAACACCAAAAAATTATATGAGGTTGAGGTGGTATCCAGACGGGAACCCACAGAAAGTGAACTTAGAGATATGATATTTGGGTGGAATGTGGTGAAGCATGTGAAGAGCAATGCCATAGTGTTCGCGAAAGATGGGATGGTTATTGGTGTGGGTGCCGGTCAGATGAGCAGGGTTGATTCTGTTATAATGGCATCAATGAAGGCAGGATCCCGTGCAAAAGGTGCTGTTATGGCCTCCGATGCTTTTTTCCCGTTCAGAGACGCAATAGATAAAGCGTACGAATCTGGAATAACTGCTGTTATTCAGCCAGGTGGGTCAAAACGGGATAGTGAGGTTATAGAGGCGATAAATGAGCATGATATGGCTATGGTATTTACAGGCTATCGTGTGTTCAGGCACTGAGGTGGTTGAATGTATCTCACAAAGGAAGAGGAGAGAATGCTTGAGGGTGAGTATGGGAATGCTACATCAAAGATGATGCATATCCTTGTTAAAATGGGGGAACTCTTCAACGCTGAGAGACTCATTCCGGTGGTTTCAGCTCAGATATCTGGAGTATCTTACAGGACCATAGGTGATGCAGGATTGCATTTTTTAAATTCATTATCGGATGCTAAGGTGAAGGTCCCCACGACACTTAATCCCCTTGCTTTTGATGAGGATTATCTTGATCTTCTCCACGTGGACGACAATATGTACAAAAAGCAAATGGAGATTGTGAATGCCTATGTTAGGATGGGAGTT
>Ga0256833_1003641_pt1 | contig 10518 bp, 11 predicted proteins | sample 356284metaG_FD_190535 | JGI IMG/M metagenome (GOLD analysis project Ga0256833, IMG submission 190535) | Hydrothermal vent microbial communities from Mid Atlantic Ridge, Atlantic Ocean - 356-284 | ecosystem: Environmental > Aquatic > Marine > Hydrothermal vents | place: Atlantic Ocean: Mid...
CCCTGGCTTTCTCTCCGGACTTCGAGCGGGATGGGGTCATCTTTGCCGGGACGCTGGAAGATGGCGTCTTTGTCTCCCGCAACCGGGGGGCCAGTTGGACTGCCTGGAATTTCGGTTTGCTGGACCTGAATGTGCTGGCCCTGGCCATTTCGCCCGCCTTTGCCAGAGATGAGACCATCTTCGCAGCGGTTGAATCGGGCATCTTCCGTAGCGGCAATGGCGGCCGGGCCTGGCGCGAAGCGCCCTTCGACATCGATGACGCGCCGGTGCTGAGCCTGGCCATCTCCCCGACCTTTGGCGAGGATGGCGTGCTGTTCGCAGGCACAGAGGCCCGCGGTCTCTTCAAATCGGAGGATGGCGGAAATTCCTGGCGGCGTTTGGCCGCGGAGAGCATTGAGGATTCCGTGGACGCCCTCTTGCTCGGGCCTGATTTTCCCGCCCGGCCGGAGATGCTGGCGCTGGTGGGCGGCGACGTGCTGATATCCCATGACGGCGGGGAGAGCTGGCGGCCTCGTATCCCCCGCGAGGTCGCTGATTCCCCCATCACCGCCATACTCTCTCCCACAGACCTGAACGATCACTCGCCGCTGCTGATTGGCGTGGCGGGCGAAGGAGTGAAGATCATCTCATGAAAACCATCCTCTGTTTTGGCGACTCCAACACCTGGGGCTGGAATCCCCACACTCAATCTCGTTACGACCTGCACGAACGCTGGCCCGGCGTCTTGCGAGATGAATTGGGCGCTGGTTATTGGGTCATCGAAGAGGGGCAGAACGGTCGCACCACGGTGTGGGATGATCCCATCGAAGGACACAAAAACGGCGCAGCCTACCTGCCCGCCTGCCTGGAGAGCCACGCCCCCCTGGACCTGGTGATCATCATGCTGGGAACCAATGACCTGAAGACGCGCTTTTCAGTCCCGGCCTGCGATATCGCCCAGAGCGCGGGCGTGCTGGTGGACATCGTGCAGAAAAGCGCTGCCGGGCGGGATGGCGCGGCGCCGCAAGTGCTGCTCATGGCGCCCGCCCCCCTGGACAATCTCAGCGATTTTGTCGAGATGTTCGAGGGTGGCGTGGAGAAATCCCGCAAGCTGGGCGCTTACTATCGCCAAGTGGCGGAGCAATACGGCTGTCATTTTCTCGACGCCGGACAGATCGTGACCGTCAGCACAGCGGATGGCGTGCATCTCGACGCCAGTGAGCATGAGAAGTTGGGCAAGAACGTGGCCCAAAAGGTCGTCGAAATCCTCGGTTAGGGAGAGGTTACATGTCCAAGTTCAAATACAGCTACTTTCAACTCACCTTTGGCCAGGAAGAGGCCTACCTGCATCCCGAAAAGACTTACCAGCGGCTCAAGCGCTGCGGCTATGACGCCATCGAGATCTGTCCCCCCAAGGGCCGCTATGGATTGGGAGTGACGATGGAGGATTACGTCGAGACGCACAAGCGCCTGAAGGACGATTTCGGGCTGGCGGTTTCGTGCATCAATGATTGCTGGGGCGAGATGTGGGATCCCTTCTCCCCGGTTTTCAAGACCCTGACCGAGCAGAAGACTGCGGATCTGGCCGTATCCGAGACCAAATCCACCATCGATTTTGCAGCGGAACTGGACGCGCCCTTCGTCACCATTGCCGTGGCCATTCACGCGCCCATCACCGCCGACAATGTGAACGAGGCCACCGCCATCGCTGTGGACGCCCTGCAGCGCATGTCGGATTATGCAGCCGGCAAGGGGCTGCGCCTGGTGTTCGAGGCCACCAATCACCTGGAGATGGGCAAATTCGTGAACACCGCCGCCAATCACAAGCGCATGATAGAACTTACCGGGCGGGACAACATCGGCATCCAGCTCGATTGGTTCCACGTCAATCTGGAGGAGCTGAACCCCTACGAAGCGGTGATGGACGCCCAACCGCTGCTCTGGCATCTGCATTTCCGTGATTCCAACTCGCTGACGCCCGGCTACGGCAAGACTGATTTCAAGGCCGTGATGCGGGCGCTGAAAAAGACCGGTTACAGCGACTATTGCACCATCGAAAGCGCGCCCATGGTTCCCGACCCGGACACCGCGGCCAAAGATGGCATCGATTATCTGAAATTCATGGAGCGCATCGCCGAGTATCAAATCAGCCCGGAATTTCCCAACGGCTACGCGCTTCCCAGCATGGTATAACCTGGACAACAGGTATTTTTCTCCCAGGAGCCAAGACTATGACCAACGAAGACATCCTCGAGATCGCAAAAAAACAAATCCGCGCCGAAGGCGAGGTCATCATCGATATTGCCGATCAGATCGATGAAAAGTTCATCCAGGCGGCCCGGCTCATCGCCGACTGTCGGAGCAAGGTGCTGGTGACGGGCGCGGGCACATCGGGAACCATGGCCCGACGCTTGGCGCATCTGCTGGCCACCTGCGGCGTGCCCGCCTTCTATCAGCATCCGGGCGAGGGCCTGCACGGGCCTTCCGCGGCCATCACCCAGGGCGATCTGGTGATTGCTTTCTCCAAAGCAGGCAAGAGCCAGGAGCTGAACACGTTTTGCCGGGTCGCGGGCGAGCGCGGGGCCAAAATCATCGCCCTGACCTGGTATCTCGACTCCCCTCTGGGCCAGATGAGCGATGTGGCGCTGCAAATCCGGCCCGATGAGAAAGGCGAGGGCGAGGGCGTGTTGCCCTTTGGCAGCTCCCTGGCCAATGGCGCCGTGGGTGACGCCCTCACCCTTATCGTCAAACAGATGCGCGAGTTCGATCTGCGCACCCTGGTGCAAACCCATCCCAGCGGCGCCACGTCCGAGCTGGTCAAATAACCACCGGTGACTTAGTGATCGTCTAAAAATAACTTCCTTTTCTCTGCGTAAGCACTTGGCCGAATAAATTCAGACTCTAGAGGCGCTGCGCGCCGAAGGTCGCCCTGCGGCGACCAGGACGGCGCAGGCCGTCCTTTGGCCGTAGGCCTAAAGAGCCCGACTTGAGTCGGTCAGTGAAAAAGGGAAATAATTTATAGACGCCTACTTATTCGACATCATTTTCGAAATCTCACATATCAGGAGCATAATCCAATGAAAGCAGCTTTTCTCGTCGCCCCCCGCACCTACCAGGTGAAAGAAATCCCCGATCCCATCTGCCCCGACGATGGGCTCATCCTCGAAGTGAAGGCCTGCGGCGTCTGCGGCTCGGACCTGCGACGCTGGAAAGAAGGCCCGCCCGAGGGGGCCGAGGATGGCTACACGCCCGGCCATGAGATATCGGGCCAGGTCATCCAGGTGGGCAAGCAGGTGACCCGCTACCAGGTCGGCGACAAGCTGGCGGTCGCGCCCGACATCCATTGCGGCCATTGCTGGTATTGTCGGCATGGCAAATACAACCTGTGCGACAACATCCGCATGGTGGGCATCTTTCCCGACATCCCCGGCGGTTTCGCCGAAAAAATGGTGTTGGCCAATGAGGTTCTGGAACGGGGCATCGTTCACAAGATGCCCGACGACATGCCCTTCCAAATGGGGGCGTTGGCGGAGCCGCTCTCTTCGGTGATCTCCGCCCACGAAAAGGCGGGCACCAGCCTGGATGATGTGGTGGTGATCCTGGGAGCCGGACCTATTGGCTGTATGCACGTGATGGTGGCCAAAGCCCGCGGGGCCCGGGTCATTGTTTCGGAACCCAGCGAGACGCGGCGGGCGGAGGCGGAGCGTTTCGGGCCCGACGCGGTGGTGGATCCCTTCAATGAGGACCTGGTGGCCTTCGTGCGGGACTTTACCGACGGGCTGGGCGCGACCATCTCCATCTGCGCCAATCCCATCGCAGCCACCCATGCCCAGGCGGTGCAACTGACGCGCAAATCGGGCCGCATCGTGCTCTTCGGAGGCCTGCCCAAAGCCAATCCCATGACCACCCTGGACGCAAACCGCATCCATTACGGCGAGCAGGAGGTGGTGGGGGCCTTTTCCTACCATCCTACCAAGCACGAAAGCGCGGTCAGCCTGCTTTACCGCAACATCATCCCCGCCGAGAAATTGATCACCCGCGTGCTGCCCCTGGATGAGATCGGACAGGCCTTCGAGATCGCAGCCAGCGGCGCCGGCCTGAAGGTGATGATCGAACCCTGAGATCGGCGGTCGTCATCTCAACAAATGCGCGGCAGCAGATCGCCGCTGAGGGTGGCGACGATGCGCTGCGCGCCCAGGGCCGTCTCCATCACCACCTGGCCCGGATGCGCCTCGGTCACCCGCCCGATGATGGTCGCGTCTCGCCCCAATGGATGGGACCGCAGCGCAGCCAGAGCCGCGTCCGCTTCCCCGGGCGGCGTGATGGCGATGAACGCGCCCTCATTGGCCACGTAAAGCGGGTCCAGCCCCAACAGCTCGCATGCGGCCCGCGCCGCCGCATCCACTGGCACGGCCTCCTGGGCGAAGACCATGCCCGCGCCCGCGGCCTGCGCCAATTCATTCAGAGCCGTGGCCAGGCCTCCGCGGGTGGCGTCCCGCATGGCGCGCGTATGGGGCGCGGCCGCCAGCATCTCCGCCACGATGCCGTTGAGGGGCGCAGCGTCGCTCTGCAGATCGCTCTCGAACGACAGCCCCTCCCGCAGCGTCATGATCGTCATGCCATGGGCGGCGATGGGCCCGTTGATGAGGATGACATCGCCGGGCCGGGCGTTGGCTGCGTCGATGTGCAGATGGGGAGGAACCGCGCCCACGCCCGCCACGCTGATGTAAACCCCATCCCCCTTGCCCTGCTCCACCACCTTGGTGTCTCCGGCCACCAGCCACACCCCTGCCCGTTCCGCGGCCGCGGCCATATCATCTGCGATGCGTCGCAAATCGAGCATGGGCAGCCCTTCCTCGATGACAAAAGAAGCGGCCAGCCACAATGGCCGCGCCCCCATCATCGCCAGATCGTTGACCGTGCCATAGACGGCAATATCGCCAATGCTGCCGCCGGGGAAAAAGAGCGGGCTGACCACATGCCCGTCGATGGAGAAAGCCAGCCGCGCCCCTGCCGCCACCTCGCCCACCGCGGCGTCATTCATCCGATCCAGCATGGGGTTGCTGAAGCGCCGGCCAAAAACCTGCCGAATGAGTTGTTGCGTCATGCGCCCGCCGGAACCGTGGGCCAGAGTAATGCGATTCGTCATTTTTTATAATCTATTGGAGTCTGGCGAAAATTATTTTGGCCGCTTTTCAAGTCATTTTTTGACACAAATTAAGCGAATTTATCGAATTTTTCTCTTCTTTTTTCGTATCATTCGTGTCAATTCGCGTCAAAATCAAAAACGCCAGAGTCCAGTAATCTAGTGGAAAGTTTTTTGGAGATAGCGCAAAATTTTGACAAGGCCCAATTTTGGGCCTAGAATAGAGGGGAAAAGAATAGGGCCACGTTCATGCCCCAGTCATCCCCCTAAGGAGGTAATGCTTCATGCGTCAAATCAAAGTAAGTCTCAAAGAAGCACAGATAGAATTTATCAATGAGTATAAGGCGTTTGGCTTCAAGGATCGCGGCGCCATGATACGAGAAGCGCTGATGCAAATGCAAAAACAATTAGAAGATGCTCGGATGCGCACTTCGGCTGAGCTTTACGCCGAATTGTATGAAACAGATGTAGAGATGCAGGAATGGACAAATGCAGCCCTGGAGAATTGGCCGAAATGAAATCGATCACATTACGGCGAGGCATGATCATCGATGTCGATCTGAACCCTACGCGGGGTTCCGAGACAGGAAAGGTTCGCCCATGTATTGTCGTCACCAATGATGTGTACAACGAGCGCGTTCCTGTCATTCAGGTCGTTCCTGTCACGGAGTGGAGCGAGAGAAAAGCGCGTATTCTCACCAATGTCGAGCTCATGCCATCATCTGCAAATGGGCTGAGCAAACGATCTGTGGCAGACTGCTTGCAAACTCGACCTATTGATTGGCGACGCCGTCTGGTGCGTGTGCGAGGAATGCTGAATGAAAAGAAAATGATAGAAATCGATCAAGCGCTGTTACGTGTGTTTGGGCTACGTTGATGCGACGGAAGGCGTTTTATAGAGAAAATAGGCGGAGCAGGCGCCCTCGTCGGAGACCATGCAGGGGCCTTTGGGGCGGTCGGGCGTGCAGGCCCGACCATAAAGCGGACATGCGGGCGGTTCGATGACCCCGCGCAACACATCGCCGCAACGACAGCCGTGAGGCTCGCGCGAGGGAACATCGGGCAGGGCGAAGCGAGCAGCCGCGTCATAGGCTCTGAATTCGGAACGGATGCCCATGCCGCTGGCCGGAATCAGGCCAAAACCGCGCCAATCCGCGTCAGCCATCTCGAAAATTTGATTCATAACGCCCAGGGCCGCCAGATTGCCCTGCGGCGCGACGGAGCGATTGTAGGCGTTGCGGGCCTCGGCCCGGCCCGACACTGCCAGCGCCGTCAGCTCGCGGATGGCCAGCAGGATGTCCACCGGCTCGAAGCCCGCCACCACCACGGGCATGGCGTACTCCCGGGGCAGAAAACGCCAGCCATCAAGGCCGATGATGGCGGAGACATGCCCCGGCCCGATGACGCCATCCAGGCGCACCTCCCCCGCGTCCAGAATGGCCCGCATGCCGGGCGGCGTGTATTTGTGCATGGAAAAGACCGTGTAATTCTTCAGACCCTGGGCGCGGGCCTGGAGAATGGAAGCGGCGATGCCGGGCGCGGTGGTCTCGAAGCCTACGCCCAGAAAGATGACCTGACGGTCGGGATGTTCCCGGGCCAGGGCCACAGCATCCAGAGGCGAATAGACAATGCGAACATCTGCGCCCTCGGCCGCGGCTTCCTGCAGGGTGTGAGTCGTGCCCGGCGCCCGCACCATGTCGCCGAAGGTTGTCAGGATCACATCGGGCAGTTGGGCCAGGGCAATGGCCTGGTCGATGTCCCGCTGCGAGGTGACGCACACCGGGCAGCCGGGCCCGGAGAGCAGCCGCACATGCTCCGGCATGAGCTGGCGGATGCCGAATTGCATGATGGCGTGGGTGTGTCCCCCGCAGAATTCCATGAAGGCCAGGGGGCGGTCCGCCATCCTGCGGATGTCATCCAGCAACTGGCGGGCCAGCGCAGAGTCGCGAAAGGCGTCGAAAAAGGGCATGGGATTAGGATTGGGATTGGGATTGAACGGGCTTGGGGCGCAGGGCGTCCGGGGCCAGAGGGTCCAGGTCGCCCATCTGACGCAGCAGGTCCAGGGTGATGCGGGCTTCTTCCGGGTCCACGATGCTGATGGCAAAGCCGGTGTGAACCAGAACGTAATCGCCCACCTGGGCCTGGGGCAGAAGCTGCACGCTGATCACGCGGCGCACGCCGCCAAACTCCACCAGGGCCTGATGGTTGTCTTCGAAAGATAGGATTTGAGCGGGAACGGCTAGGCACATGGGATTAGGAGTGGGATTAGGAGTGGGAGTGGGAGGAGAGGGGATGATGGGCGGCGATGACGGCCTGGCCCAGGGAGAGGCCGCCATCGTTGGGCGGGACTTGATGGTGGGTGAAGACCTCGAAGCCGCGCACCCGCAGGGCGTGCAGCAGGCCCTCCAGCAAAATGCGATTCTGGAAGCAGCCGCCGCTGAGGGCCGCCTGGTTGAGGCCTGCCTCTTCTCGCAGATGCAGGGCCAGTTGGATCAGGCTGCGGATGACGGTGGCGTGGAAGCGGGCCGCGATCTCGGGGGCGGGCGCGTCCCGTCGCAGATCGGCCGCCACCGCCCGGATGAGGGGGATGGCGGGGATTTCCCACAGGTCGTTCTTGCGATCCAGGTGGATGGCGTAGGGATCCGCGGGAAAATGGGACGCGGCCAGGGTTTCCAGCTCGATGGCCGCCTGGCCCTCATAGCTGATCTCATCCCGCACGCCCAGCAACGCAGCCACCGCGTCGAACAGGCGACCGCAACTGGAGGTGAGGGGCGCATTGACGCCTTTTTCGATCTGCGCGGTCACGGCGTTTTGCAGGGCTTGCGGCGCCCGGGCGGCGATGGCGAGATCGGGCGGGATGCGGCCATAAGTCTGGATGAGCAGGCCCAGGGCAATGCGCAGGGGTTGACGGATGGCGGCTTCGCCGCCGGGCAGGGGGAAGGGCCGCCAACGTCCCGCCCGACGATAGCTGGCCAGGTCGGCGATGAGGACTTCGCCGCCCCACACCGTGCCGTCAGGCCCGTAGCCTGTGCCATCCAGGGCCAGGCCGATGACCGGGCCTGCTTCCTGGTTTTCGGCCAGGCAGGCTGCAATGTGGGCGTGGTGATGCTGGATAGGGATGGGCCGGGCGGCGGGGGCAAGCTCCTGTAGGGCGTCCAACGCGGCCAGGGTAAAGTCGGGGTGCATGTCGTGGGCGATGACCTGGGGCCGGACGCCGAACAAGTCCTGGTAGCGGCGGACGCTTTCCCGGAAGAAATCCCAGGTGGGCAAATAATCCATCTCCCCGATGTTCTGGCTGAGAAAGGCTTGATGGCCGGTGAGCAGGCAGAATGTGTTTTTCATCTGGCTGCCGGCGGCCAGCACGGGATGAGGGGCGGCAAAGGCCAGTTCGATGGGGCGGGGAGCTTCGCCCCGAGAGCGACGCACGGGGAAGGGGCCATCCGCGGCCACCATCCACACGCTGTCGTCCACTCGATTGTGAATAGGGCGATTGTGCCACAAGAAACCATCCACCAGGCGGCTCAATTGCGTTCGGGCCTCCTGGTTGGTGCGGGCGATGGGCTCGTTCTGGCGATTGCCGCTGGTCATCACCAGAGGACGATCCACATCATGGAGCAGGATGTGGTGCAACGGGGTGTAGGGCAACATGACGCCCACCGTGCGCTGGCCCGGGGCGATGTTGGCGGCCAGATCGACGTCTGGCCTGGGGGTGAGCAAAACGATGGGCGCCGCGGGAGCGCTGAGCAGGGTTTCTTCCGCGGCCGAAAGATGGCAATAGGCCCGCACCATGGCCACATCTTTCATCATCATGGCCAGGGGTTTGTGGGGCCTGGTTTTGCGCTGGCGCAAGGCGGTCACTGCCTGGGCGTTGGTGGCGTCGCAGGCCAGATGAAAACCGCCCAGGCCTTTGATGGCCAATAGATGGCCCTCTCGCAACCAGCTCGCAGCCCGAATCAAAGCTTCTTGCTCGTCGCTGATGATGAGAGCGCCATCTGCGCTTTCGAACCAGACATGGGGCCCGCATTGGGGACAGGCGTTGGGTTGGGCGTGGAAGCGTCGATCCAGGGGATTGTCATATTCGGCCTGACACGCCGGGCACATGGCGAACGCGGCCATGGTGGTGTGGGGCCGATCGTAGGGCAGTTCGCGGATGATGCTGAAACGGGGGCCGCAGTTGGTGCAATTGATGAAGGGATAGCGATAGCGGCGGTCGCCGGGGGCGAACAGCTCCCGCAGGCAGTCTGGACAGGTGGCCACATCGGGCGAGACCAGGGTGAAGCCGCTCTGGGCCTGGCTGGTGATGATGCGGAAATCCTCGCCAAAATTTTGTCCGGGCGCAGATTGACGCGTCACGGCCCGGACGCGGGCCAGGGGCGGCGCTTCCGTTTCTAGAGCGTGTGCGAAAGCGTCCAGGGCATCCTGGGGTCCAGTCACTTCGATATCCACCCCCTGGCTGTTGTTTCGCACCCAGCCCGCGAGCTCATAGCGGTGGGCCAGGCGATAGACAAAAGGCCGAAAACCCACGCCCTGGACAATCCCATCCACATGAATCCGTTCCGTCAACGTATCATTCATTGGCAATTGTCATCGGTCATTTTATAGGCCTCGACCTGCTCGGTCAGCCAGGCCAGCCAGGCGTCGAAGCCCTCGCCCGTTTTGGCGGAGAGGGGGAAGAAGGCCAGGCCCGGGTTCAGCGCTTCCACGCCCTGACGGAAGTAATCCATGTCGAAATCGAAGTAGGGCAGCAGATCGGTTTTATTCAGCACCACCGCCTGCACGCCCCGATACATGGTGGGATATTTGTAGGGCTTGTCCGCGCCCTCGGGCACGGAGGCGATGAGGACGTTGAGGTGCACGCCCAGGGGGAAGCTGGCGGGACAGATGAGGTTGCCCACGTTTTCGATGATGAGCGCGTCGGTGTGGGTCAGGTCCACCTGGGGCAGAGCGTTATGCACCATGACCGCGTCCAGATGACAGGCGCCGCCGGTGTTGATCTGCACCGCAGGAATGCCTGCGGCCGCGAAGCGGTCGGCGTCGATGGTGGTTGCGATGTCGCCATCGATGCCAGTCAGACGGAAGCGGTCTTTGAGGGCCTGAACGGTGCGCACGATGACGGTGGTCTTGCCTGCGCCGGGCGATGCCATGAAATTGACGCCGAAGGTGCGGTGCTGATCCAGCAGCGCCCGGTTGCTTTGGGCCAACTGGTCATTGGCTTTGAGGATGTTTTCGACGACGGGGACGGTTTGTGTGGTGGGCATGTGGGGCTCCTGCTTCGTAAATAAAGTTATGTTTACGTCATTCCGAAGGAGCGCAGCGACTGAGGAATCTCCCCGTCTGCAAACGCGAGATTCTTCGCTCCCGTTGGTCACTCAGAATGACACAGACGTTTTTTC
>Ga0256833_1003642_pt1 | contig 10516 bp, 8 predicted proteins | sample 356284metaG_FD_190535 | JGI IMG/M metagenome (GOLD analysis project Ga0256833, IMG submission 190535) | Hydrothermal vent microbial communities from Mid Atlantic Ridge, Atlantic Ocean - 356-284 | ecosystem: Environmental > Aquatic > Marine > Hydrothermal vents | place: Atlantic Ocean: Mid...
CAGATGCAGACGGGCGCTGCCGATGCGCCCGGAAATGGCCGGCTGTCCATCCTGCCAGTTCAGCTTGAGGGCGGCGGAGAAGGGAACTTCGCCAAAGCGGCCCTTGATGCCGTCATAGCCCGCATGACCTGGGGAGAAAGCCAGCTTGCCCTCGCCATAGAGCGAGACGGGAGGCGTTTGCGCGATCGCCAGCCCGGCCATGCGCAGCAGGGCCGAGGCGCGGGTGGCGCGCAGGGCGAAGGTTCCCTCCCCTGTCCAGCCGCTTTGCGGCTGAAGATTGCGCAGCTGGCCGAGAAAGCGGCTTTCGATGCCGGCAATGTCCAGGGTGAGGGTGCTTTGCAGGCCCTTGGCAGGGCGGCCCCTGGCGGTGAGCCGGAAGCTGGCCGGGGTGTCCCTGGCCCTGCCGCCGCGCACGCCGGCCAGGGCCAGAAGCGGAGCGGAGGCGGGGCTGGTGACATTGGCGCGCAGGGTGATGGCCGCCTTGCGCCATTGGGCGGGCAGACCGGTGAAATCCGCGCTTCCATCGACCGAGGCAGGCCCGGCCGCACCTTTCACCGATGCGCTGACATGGGCGCCCTTGTCCAGGGCGCGGGCGGAAGCCCTCAGGCGCAGATCGATCTTGCCTATGTCCTTCAGCCAGGCGGGATCGGGGCGTTTTTCCATGCCCGACAGCAGCCGCCACAGGGGGCGGCCATCGGGGCTGGTGATATGCGCATCCATGCTGCCCTCGATGCTGTCATCGGGGAATTTCAGCAATCCGGCCATGTCGATTTTCGCCCCCTTGAGGGAGCCGATGTCGAAATTGCGGATCTCCACCAGGTCGGGATTGGCGATAACCTGTATGGCCACGTCGCGCATGGGCAGGCCCCAGACATGCAATTGCGCGGCCGAAAGGGCGATGTCCGTTTCGCCGCTCTGCATGGCGGCGGCCAGCAGGCCGAAAAAGGCCGTGGCGGGATCGGATGCGCCATCGGCAGCGGCCAGCCCGGAGGGGGCATAACGGTCCACATCGAGCTTTCCGGCATTGATGTTCAGCTCCAGGCGGGTCAGGCCCTCGGGGCTGGCGCCGAGGCTGGCGGTGATGCGGCCCTTTTCGTCATCGAGCACAAAGGCGCCGCCTTCGATGCGCAGGTTTTGCGGCGTGATGTCCACCTGTGCATTGAGAGTCAGCTTGCCGCGCGCGCCGCTCCACACGCGAGAGATGTCATCCGCCCGGCGCGGAATGGCCCAGAGGAAAAAGTCGCGCAAGGAGGCGGAGGAGAACTGCGCCTGGCCGGAAAGATCGGGCGCATCTCCTGCTGGAACGAACTGACCATGGAAGGCCAAGGATGTCTGGCCGGGCAGGCGGGTGGAAAAGGAATTGATGGCCAGTTGCGCCGAGGAGGCATCCAGCGACATGCGCAGGTTCTCCAGGGTCTGGCCGCCGGCCAGCAGGCTGGGCACATGCACATCGAGGCGCAAAAGCACGCTTTCGGGCAGGGCCTGAACGAGGGCGGAAAGCTGGCGCAACCCCTGGGGGCCGAAAAGGCGGCTGCGGGCATCGGCGCCCAGGGCATAGTCGAGGTCGAAACGCGATGCCTTGAGAGCGGTTTCCACCTCCAGGATTTCGCCCAGGACAATATGGGCCGTGCCGGTGATGGTGTTGGCGCTGTGGGCGGCGCTGATGGGAGCGGCCTCCATCTTCTTCAGCCAGATGTCATCGAAACCGGCCTCGATGGCGGCCTTGAAGGAAAAGAGCGACAGGCCCGAGGGCGGGCTTTGCTTGCCCTTGGCGTCCACCGGGCGGATGCGCAGCTGGCCGGAGATCCGGCCCGGCTGGGGCGCGCCCAGCTTGCCGTCGAAGGTATAGAGGAAACCGGCCTGATCCACGGGCGCGATGCGGGCGGAGATGCGCAGGGGCTGGCCCTTGCGGCGTTTGCCGGTGGCGAAGGTGAAGCGGATCTTGCTCCTTGCGCGCGCCGCGGTGCCGGTGAGCCGCCAGGGGCCGGGCAGGGCCGGGGCGGAAATGCGTGCCTTGATGTGCTTCAGGCGGGCCTGGCCATCGCGGCGGTCATCGGCGAGAACGAGTGTGCCGTCCTCTATGGTGATGCCGGCAATGGCGATGCGCTGCGGTGAAAAGGGCAGATGCAGGCCGCTGCGCGGGGTGAGGCTCCAGGTTCCGGATCCATTGGTCAGGCGCTCCAGGGCCAGGATGGGGCGGGTGAAATGCACCTGCTCGATTTCCAGCTCACCGGACAACAGGGCGGCCAGTGACAGGCGGGTGCTGATCTCCTCGGCGGTGAGAAACTGCGGCTGGCGCGCGCCGGGGGGATTGGACACGCTGACATTGCGCAGGCGCAAGGTGGGCCAGGGAAAGAGCGAGACCTGGACATCGCCACCGATATGCACCTTGCGGCCGGTGAGGCGCGCTCCCCAGGCCTCCATCTGCGGCTTGAAGCGGTTGAAATCGACCACATGGGGCGCAGCCAGCGCGGCCGCCACCAGCAGAATGATGGCGAAGCCGAGGTAAAGCAGGGGAGAGCGCCAAATGGCCATTGCAAGTCCTGAAAATCAGGCGATTTCTGCCGCATGCCGGGGGTGACCTGCCGGCATCTGTGCGAGTATAGCAAATTCGCGCCGGGCATCAAAGCAGACGGGCATTTCCACAAGGACAATCGCATTTGAACGGCCTGTCATGTTTTTGCGCCGCAGCAGACGCAACTTCCCGTCATTGCCGGGCCTGCCCCTGCAATCCAGGGGCCACGGACTGCTGCGTTTGCGGCCTTCTGGATGCCCGGATCAAGTCCGGGCATGACGTTCCTCGGCAATTCCAACGCCCGGCTCCTGGTCTGAAGACAGCATGCCTGCCAAGTGCAATTGCCCTTCATCTCCACTTTTTGTCTTAAAGACCATCTTCCCCCTGCCAACCACACGTAGTGTCCCATGATTGGGGTGTTGGCAGGGGGGAGGATGGATGCGCAAGCGTTTTCGGAGCCCCCGGATGTGGCTGGCGCCCTGGACGCATCATCGGGACGGGATGAGCTTGCCCGGGTTCATGATGCCTTGCGGATCGATGGCCGCCTTGATGGCGCGCATGACATCCACCGCCGGGCCGTGCTCCTTGCGCATGTATTTCATCTTGCCCATGCCGATGCCGTGCTCGCCGGTGCAGGTGCCGTCCATGGACAGGGCGCGCGCCACCAGGCGTTCGGAAAAGGCAGCGATCTTGGCCTTTTGCGCCTCGTCATCGGGGCGGGCAAAGAGGATGACGTGAAAATTGCCGTCTCCCACGTGGCCGACGATGGGGCCGGAAAGACCATGTCCGGCCAGGTCCTTGCGGGTGAGGGTGACGCATTCGGCCAGCCTGGAGATGGGCACGCAGACATCCGTGGTCATGGCCTCCATGCCGGGGAAGGCGGCCTTGGCGGCCCAGAAGGCGTCATGGCGGGCCCGCCAGATGCGGTTGCGCTCCTCCTCGCGGGTGGCCCATTCGCCCAAGGTTCCGCCGTGGGCCTGAGCCAGGGCGGTGAAGTTTTCCACCTGCTCGCGCACATGGGCGGGGGAGCCGTGAAACTCGACAAAGAGCGTGGGCCGCTCCTCCAGCCCCAGGTGCGAGTAGGCATTGACGGTGGCGATGGTGGCATCGTCCAGAAGCTCGATGCGGGCCACCGGAAGGCCGAGCTGGATGGTCTCGATGACGGTATTGCAGGCCGCCTCCACCGAGGCGAAGGCGCAGATGCCGGCCATGATGGTTTCGGGAATGCCGTGCAATTTCAAGGTCAGCTCGGTGGTGACGCCCAAGGTGCCCTCCGAGCCGATGAACAGCCGGGTAAGATCATATCCGGCCGCCGACTTGCGGGCCCGGCGCGCCGTGCGGATGATCTCGCCGGAGGGCAGAACGACGCGCATGGCGCGCACATTGTCGGCCATGGTGCCATAGCGCACCGCATTGGTGCCCGAGGCGCGGGTGGCGGCCATGCCGCCGATGGAAGCATCCGCCCCCGGATCGATGGGAAAGAACAGGCCGGTGTCGCGCAGATGGCTGTTGAGCTGGCGGCGGGTGACGCCGGGCTGGACGCGGCAATCCATGTCCTCCGGGTTGACCGCAACGATGGCGTTCATGCGCGAGGTGTCGATGCACACGCCACCTTGCGGCGCGGAGATATGGCCCTCCAGGGATGTGCCCGTGCCAAAGGGAATGACGGGCAGGCCATGGCGGGCGCAGATGCCCATGATGGCGGCCACTTCCGCCTCCGATTCGGCAAAGGCCACGGCATCGGGCGGCAGAACGGGATTCCAGGTGGGATCCTGCGCATGCTGGCTGCGCATGGCCACAGCGGTGCTCAGGCGCTCTCCCAGCAGGCTGGACAGCTCTTCAAGGGCAGCGGATCTGGCAGCCGTCATATGTTCATTTTTTGCCATGGGCCCGTCTTGTTGCTAATCAGGACAATGCTTTGAGAACGAGTCTAGCCGGATAAGCCTTTCCGGTCAAAAAATTTAACCTCTACTCGGGATGGAATCTCGGTGTATCCATATGCATCAGGCCCAAGGGAGATTTCGCATGCATGACGGGCGGCTGCCTTTTGCCGGAACGGTCAAGACCGTCGAGGATGGCTGGATCGATTACAACGGCCATCTGAACATGGCCTATTACGGGGTTCTGTTCGACCGCACGGTGGAAGAGGTCTTCGATGAGCTGGGTCTGGGGCGGGATTACCGCGCGCGCAGCAATTGCTCGTGGTTTTCGCTGGCGGCGGCCTTTCATTACCTGCGCGAGCTGAAGGCGGGCGACGAGGTGGGCATGACATTCCAGCTTCTGGACATGGACGCCAAACGGGCCCATTTCATACTGGAAATGTATCATCTGCGCGATGGCTACCGGGCCGCGACCATGGAATCGCTGGCCGCCCATGTGGATCTGGAAGCGCGCCGGACCCTGCCCATGCCGCCTGACATCCACGACAGGCTGGCGGCCGTGTGGGAAAAACACAAGGATCTGCCGCCTCCGGCCGAGGCCGGGCAGATCGTCGGCATCCGCCGCAAGGGGAACTGAAACCGGGAACCGGAGGAAACGAGCTCATGGCCAGGGCGCGCAATGCCTTTTCCACCTGGATGGAGGAGCAGTTCAAGCCCTCCATGCTGGCCATGTGGACCTCGCGCATGCCCCTGGTGTGGCTGCTGGCCCTGCTCACCGGGGTGAGCGGGGGCTATGCCATCTTGCTGTTTCGCAAGGCCATCGGCTGGGTGCAATGGCTGTGGCTGGGCTCCATAGCGGAAAATACCGTGGCCACCAAGGCCGGGTTCTCCCATCCGCTGGTGGTGTTTTTCGCCCCCGTCATCGGCGGGCTGGTGGTGGGCGCGCTGCTGGTGTGGATCGCGCCGCGGCGGCGGGCCGAGGCGGTGGCCGATGTCATCGAGGCGCTGCATCTGCACCGGGCGATGATCGGCTGGCGCGAGGGGCTGTCCAGCGCATTGATCACGGTGCTGTCCCTGGGCGCGGGCGCATCGGCGGGGCGCGAGGGCCCGGCGGTGCACATAGGGGCCACCATCGCCAGTCTTTTCGGACAACCATTCAAGATGCCCTTGGCCTCGCGCCGGGTGCTGGTGGCGGCTGGCGCCGCGGCAGCCGTTTCGGCCTCTTTCAATGCGCCCATCGCCGGAGTGATCTTCGCCCATGAGGTCATCTTGGGTCATTATGCGCTTTCGGCCTTCGTGCCCACGGTGCTGGCCTCGGTGGCGGGCACATTGGTGACGCGCGTCAACCTGGGCGATTATCCGGCCTTCATCATTCCCCATTATCAGATCGTCTCGCACTGGGAGTTTCCCGCCTTTGCACTGCTGGGGCTGGTTTCGGGGCTGGTGGCGCGCGGATTTTTGCTGTCGGTCTCCACCGCCGACGGGCTGGCGCGCAAGATCCCAATGCCTTTGTGGCTGCGCCCGGCGGTGGGCGGGGCAATCATCGGCCTGATGGCCATTTTCATTCCGCAGATTCTCGGGGTGGGCTACGAGGCCACCAACATGGCCATCCGGGGGCGCTACGGGCTGGAATTCGTGCTGCTTCTGCTGGCCGCCAAGATGGTGGCCACCTCCATAACCCTGGCATCGCGGTTTGGCGGCGGAGTCTTTTCGCCATCGCTCTATCTGGGAGCCATGACCGGCGCGGCCTTCGGGTTGCTGGCCGCCATGGTCTTTCCGGACATGGTCTCCGAGCAGGGCGCCTATGCCCTGGTGGGCATGGGGGCGGTGGCCGGGGCCATCCTGGGCGCGCCCTTGTCCACCGCCCTGATCGTCTTCGAACTGACCGGCGACTACCAGATGACCATCGCCCTGCTTCTGGCCACCTCCATCTCCTCGGTGGTCATGCAGACCCTGGCCGGGCGCAGCATGTTCCACTGGCAACTGGCCAGCCGCGGACTGAACCTCAACGAAGGCCCGCACAAGGCCATCATGCGCACGCTCAAGGTGCGCGATTTCATGATCATGCGCGAAAAGGGCGAGCGCGCCGTGGTGCCCGAAGAGTTCGCCGACCGGCCCACCCTGGCGCGCGACGACACCCTGGAAAAGGCCCTGCGCACCTTCGGCAAGGGCACCTACCGCCACTTGCCGGTGGTGGACAAGAACGGCCGCCTGGCCGGCTGGGCCGACCATGCGCGGGCCATGGAGGTCTACAATGAAAAGCTGGTTGCCGCCTCCATCGAGGAGCACAAATAGATCTCCAGAGCTTCAGTCCCTGCGCAGCGGGCATCAGGCCTTGCCGTCCTTTTCGTGCTCCTTGATCCACCTTTCCAGCTCCTGGCGGAAATGGGCGCCGCTGCTGGTGGCTTTTCCGGCCAGGTCCCTGAGGCTTCTGGCGTAGGATTTCAGCGCATCCCACGTCTGCTCGAAAATATCGCCGAAAACGAAAATGAAAGCGTCGATGGTTTCGATCAGAATCAGCTTCGCCTCCATGCCCGCCTCGCGCAGGCCTTCCTCGATGCCGAGCAGGATGGTGTTCATCATCTCACGGGCCTGATCGGCGCTCAGGCCGTCTTCCTCGATGGCCTTGCGCAGTTCCTCGCGGGCATAGTCCGGCAGGCCCTTGACGGCATCGGGGCCTTGCGCAGCGCGCTTCAGGGCCTCCTGCTTGTAGTCTTCCTGGCTTTTCATTGGTTCTCTCCCGTAATGGCCCCGCCTTTCAGCCGTTTTCCTTTTCTTCCTGCTTGGCCACGCCGACCATGGCCGGGCGCAGGACGCGGTCATGATGGGTATAGCCATCGGCCATGACCTGCACCACGGTGCCCGCCGGAGACTCGCTGGTGGGCACCTCGAACATGGCCTGATGGAAATGGGGATCGAATTTCTCCCCGTGCGGCGTGATCTTCTTGATGCCGTGACGCTCGAAGGTGTCAAGCAGCCCCTTGAGGGTCATTTCCACACCCTCGGCCAGGCTCTTGAGGAACTCCGATTCGCCGCGCTTTTCCTCCGGCACATGCTCCAGGGCGCGCGCCAGGTTGTCCGAGACGGTGAGCATGTCGCGGGCGAACTGGGCAGCGGCATAGCGCACCGCGTCTTCCTTCTCGCGCTCCAGGCGCTTGCGCAGGTTCTCCATGTCGGCGGCCAGGCGCAGAACCTTGTCCTTCAGCTCGCGGTTCTCCGCCTCCAGGGCTTGCAGCCTGCCGCCCTCGTCATCTTTCCCGGCATCGTGCCCGGAGGGAGCGGCCTGTGCTTCCTGCGCCTGCTGCTGCTGTGGCGCGGCAGAGCCCGCGGTGGCCGGATCGTCAGGCCGCGCCCAGCCGGATTGGTCCTGCATCTTTCGCGGTTTGTCCTGTCCCTTGTCCTTGTTCATGACATGTCCCTGTGGTTTTTCAATCATGTTCCCAAAAAGCGCGTGATGCGCTGAAACTCTTGCGAACAGATATCTGTATCCAGCGGGCAAAAATCAATGGGCAAAATCAGGAGAAAAGGCGGCTGATGGCGCGGGCGGTGTAGTCCACCACCGGGATGAGCCGGCGGTATTGCAGCCGGGTGGGGCCGATGATGCCCAGGACGCCGACCACGTCATGCTGGCGATCGCCAAAGGGCGAGAGGATGACCGAGGAGCCGGAGAGGGAAAACAGACGGTTTTCGCGCCCGATGAAGATGCGCACCCCCTCGCCCTCCTCGGCCAGGGAGAGCAGCTCGGAGACTTCGCGCTTTTCCTCCAGGTCCTCGAACAGCCTTTGCAGCCGCTCCAGATCCTCCTGTTCCTTGGCTCCGGCGATGAGGTTGGCCTGTCCGCGCACGATGAGGCGTTTTTCCTCCTCCGCCCCTTCCGTCCACACGGCAAGCCCGGCGGCCACCACCTCGGCCGAGAGTTCATCCAGTTCACGGCGCAGGCCGGCAAGCTCTTCGCGCATGTGCTCGGCAATGCGGCTCATGACCTGCCCGGCATACTTGGCGTTGAGATAGTTGGCGGCCCGCGTCAGGGAGGAATCGGGCAGGTCGGCGGGAATGCGCATGGCGCGGTTTTCCACGTTGCCATCCTCGCCCACCAGGATGACCAGGGCGCGCTCCGCCGAGAGGCGCACGAACTCCACCTGTTTCAGATGCGGATCGTGGCGCGGGGCCAGCACCAGCCCGGCGCAATGGGGCAGCCCGGAGAGAATGCCGGAGGCCTTTTGCAGGGCCATGTCCATGCCCTGGGCCGGGTCGATGTCCGCCAGATGGGCATCGATACGGGCCTGTTCATCGGGGTCGATGACCGCCTCTTCCATCACCGCATCGACGAAAAAGCGCAAGCCCTGCTGGGTGGGCATGCGCCCGGCGGAGGTGTGCGGCGCATAGATCAGCCCCAGGTCCTCCAGATCGGCCATGACGTTGCGCACCGAGGCAGGCGAAAGATTGATCGCCAGGGCGCGCGACAAGGTGCGCGAGCCGACCGGCTCGCCGGTGGCGATATAGGCCTCGACGAGCTGGCGGAAGATCTCCCGCGCCCGTTCGTTCATGTCCGCCAGCCTGGCCACCTGCTCCATTCATCGCCTCCCGTGTTCATGGTGCTTTCAATGTAGTCATTTCTCCCGCCCCGGCAAGCCCGGCATGGCGCGCCGCAGGCCGGGCGCGGATCTTTTCGCGCAGGGACGGGTATGCTAATAGGGGTGGCATGAAACAGATTATCGCACTCATGCTGACCGTGGCCGGGTTGCTGTTTGCCCCGGCCGCATCTGAGGCGCGCGGAGAGCGCCCCGGCCTGTTCGACTATTATGTTCTGTCGCTTTCCTGGTCACCCAGCTTCTGCCTGAGCAAGGCGGGAAAGAGGGCCGGCAGGCAATGCGCGCCGGGGGCGCGCAAGGGCTTCGTGCTGCATGGCCTGTGGCCGCAGTTCAAGCGCGGCTGGCCATCGCAGTGCCGCGGCGCGAAGCGTTTCGTGCCCGATGCGGTGATCCGCGATGTTCTGGATGTCATGCCGGGCAAGGGCCTGGTGATCCACGAATGGCGCAAGCATGGCACCTGCTCGGGGCTTTCCGCGCGGGCCTATTTCGGACTGGCGGAAAAGCTGTTTCGCAAGATCGCCATTCCGAAGGCCTACCGGCAGCCGGCCGCCCCCCTGGTGCGCAGCCCGCGGCAGATCGCGCAGGATTTCGCCCGCGCCAATCCGGGCATGACGGCGGACATGTTCGCCCCCGTGTGCCGCGGCCGGGGCGGACGGGCCCGGCTGGTGGAGCTCAGGGTGTGCTTCACGCCCACCGGGCATCCCTCCCGCTGCGGCGTCAACGAACGCGGCCAGTGCCGGGCGCGGCAGGTTGTGCTGCCGCCGGTGCGCTGAAAATAAATGCGCCGGGGATGAAAAACCCGCTTGCAAACCCGCCGCATGTGGATTAGAGAACTCTGCGTCGCCGCCTGCTCATGCAGCGGCTCACATCTTGGCCTGCGCCGGTAGCTCAGCTGGATAGAGCACCAGACTACGAATCTGGGGGTCGGGGGTTCGAATCCTCCCCGGCGCGCCATTTTTCGGGGCTTCTCTGCATATTGGTTTGCGGTCGAGAGGCTTGTAGATACCACGGAGATACCATCCGGATTCAGGATGGAAAGCCCCTGCGCTTCTTGAGAACGCATTCTTGCCATGTCTCCCAAGGGCTGCGCCCATGGAAGGGATAGGCATTGATCCTGCTTTCGTTCCACGTCTCCCGGATGTTTTCGACGCCCTCGGCCATCAGCTCCGGAAACCGCCTCTCGAACATCTGTAGCATCCCGAAACCTGCCTGTGATGCCACACACTCTGACGGTGGCTTGAAGAAGCAAGCGAGGCCCAGGTCCGTGATGCATTGCCGCAAGGCATTCTCGCGGACGAGGAAGGAGGGATCGGGCCAATGCCGCAGCTCCGAGCGGATGCCCTGCAGAATGCCGCGCCATGTCGTAGCCGTTTCCCGGGCATCGCGTGGCCGGGGGTTCAACCTCAGCAAATAGCCGGTATGGGTGTGGATGCACACGAACCAGGGGTGCCGGTATTGGCACATCCCCATCTGCCAGGGAGATGAAAGACCCGGCATTGCGACATGGAGTACATGGTCATGCCAAGCCG
>Ga0256833_1003643_pt1 | contig 10515 bp, 9 predicted proteins | sample 356284metaG_FD_190535 | JGI IMG/M metagenome (GOLD analysis project Ga0256833, IMG submission 190535) | Hydrothermal vent microbial communities from Mid Atlantic Ridge, Atlantic Ocean - 356-284 | ecosystem: Environmental > Aquatic > Marine > Hydrothermal vents | place: Atlantic Ocean: Mid...
GGAGGGGCTTCGCCGCCTCGCCCGCGCGAGCGAGCTCCGGACGCTTGAGCGGGGCGGGGTGCTCTTTCTTGAGGGCGATCCGGCGGAGCGGTTCTTCGTGGTGGTCGAGGGCTGGGTCAAGGTCTACAAGGGGCGCGCCGACCGCCAGATCGTCTTGCACCTCGAGGGGCGGGGCTCGCCGCTTGCTGAGGTGGCGGTCTTCCTCGACGAGGCCCGCTACCCCGCCTCGGCGGAGGCGGTCACCGCGGCGCAGGTGCTCGCGGTTCCCAAGCAGGCGTTCCTTGGGCTTCTCGAGGCCGAGCCGGCGGTGGCCCGGGGGGCGCTTCGCTACCTCGCCCAAAGGCAGCGGGCCCTGATCGGTCTATTATCGAAGCTTGCGTTTCAGGACGTGCTCGAGCGCCTCGTCGGCTACCTGGTGGAGCGGCTCGAGGCCGAGGGGCAGGGCTTTGAGCTCCCCACCAACGCCGAGCTCGCGGCGCTCCTTGGCACCGTGCCCGAGATCGTGAGCCGCAAGCTCTGGAAGCTCTACCGCGAGGGGCTGATCGAGCTCGAGGGGCGCAAGGTGGTGGTCACTGAACCCGCCTACCTGCTCGCCAAGTTCATGCCGCGGCGCCGCTAACGGCGCCGCGGCATGAGGTGAGGCCCGTTTAGTAGATGTCGTTGGCGGTGTTGTAGACGTTGAACTTGCCGGTGGGCGTGATCACCCAGTCGCCGGTGATGCGGGCTTTTTCTTTGAGGGTCTGGGCGTCGTAGACGACGATGAAGGTCGGGGTATTGACGTTGCCCCAGGCCGAGACCCAGAACTCGGTGCCGTCCTTGTTGAACTCGATGTGCACCATCCGGGCCTTCTTCTCAAGGGCACCGGGCACCTGCCAGCAGACGGGGTCTTTCTCCAGGTCGTCCTTTTTCCAGGCGCAGAGGGTGGCGTTGGCCTCGGGCGTGGGGGCCACCGGGAAGTCCACGATCAGCCAGGGGCTCTTCGGGTGGGTCTTGATGAAGAGGTTGCCCGGATAGGGGGTCTCGATCATCTTGACCACCTTCCAGGCGTACTCGGGGTGGTCCTTGGGGTCGGTCCCGATCACCGCGATCTTGTTGTCCTTGATGTGGCCGGTAGCCCAGACCGGACCGTATTTGGGATGCACCCAGTTGGCGCCGCGGCCGGGGTGGGGCTTATCGCCCACCGGGATGCTGGCGACGAACTCGCGGGTCTTGGCGTCGATGACCACGATCTTCTTCATCGCGTTCGCCGCCACCAGGAAGTAGCGCTTCGACTTATCCCAGCCGCCGTCGTGGAGGAAGCGCTCGGTGTCGATCACGGTAATGCTAACCGGCCGGCCCTTCTTGTCGATCTTGTCGTAGTCCACCAGCCAGGTCTGGCCCGCCTCCTTGATGTTGACGATCCACTCGGGGCTGAAGTGGGAGCTCACGATCGAGGCCACGCGGTTTTCCCGGAGGAACTCACCCTGGCTTTTGACATAGCCCTGGGTGGAGACCATCTTGAGGGGCTCGAGGGTCTGGCCGTCCACGATGAGGAAGGCGCTCGGCCAGTAGCAGCCGATGATCGCGTACTTGCCCTCGTAACCCTCGTACTTCGAGGTGTCGATCGAGCGGGCGTCGAGGCAAGCCCGCATCTCGGCCACGACCTGGGGTTTTTCCATCCAGAGGTCGATGATCTTCGCCCAGCCGTCGCGGCCGATGGTGTAGAAGTAGCGGCCGTCCTTGGAGGAGCGGAGGATGTGGGTGGCGTAGCCGGTGGGCAGGATCGTGACCAGCTCCTTGGTGTCGCCGTCGACGATCGCCACCTTCCCCACGTCGCGGAGGATGACGCCGAAGTAGTTCTGCCAGTTGCGCTTGGTCTCGGGCGCCTTCGGGCGCTGGTCCACCGGGACCAAGACCCGCCAAGTGGCCTTGGCCTCGGCAAAGGTCCAGGGCGGCGGCTCGGGCACCGGATTCAGGAGGAAGCGGGCCATCAGGTCCACTTCCTCGGGGGAGAGGATCCCCAGCTTGCCCCAGGCGGGCATCCCGCCGAAGCCGTTGGTGATGATGGTTTTGAGGTAGTCCACCCCCTTGCCTTGTTTCAAGAGGTTTTCGGGCTCGAGGTTCTTACCGGTGGCACCCTTACGGAGCACGCCGTGGCAGCCGGCGCACTGCTGGAAGTAGATCTCCTTGGCGCGTTTCATCTCCTCGGGGGTGAGCTTCGGCACCGCCTGCTGGGCCAGCCCGAAGACCCCGAGAAGCACAGCGAAAAGCCCTACCCAAACGCGTTTCCTCATACCCAATCACCCACCTTTCCAAACGCCGCGCCCGGACATCCTTTATTCAAAACCCTCCGGGTTAAGCTAGCGTAAGCGCGCAACCTCCTTCGGCGTCACCGGACCGAAGTCGTTGCCCCAGGCGGTGCGGATGTAGCTGACCACCGCCGCCGCCTTTTGGTCGTCGAGCTGGGCGGCGAAGGGCGGCATCGCGGTCCCCGGCTTGCCGTGGAGCACGGTCTTGATTACGTACTCGGCGTCTTTCAAGTTCTCGTTTCCCGCAAGCGCGGGGAAGGTGGGAGGCATCCCCCGGCCGTCGGGTTGGTGGCAGCCCGCGCAAAGCTGTTGGTAGAGGGCCTTGCCGTCGGCGAGCCCGGCGGCGGCCGGGGTCTGCTTCTCCGCTTTTGCTTGCACCTGGCCGGCGGCGGCGAGCGCGCCACCGGGAACGGAGTTTTCCCCGTAATAGGCGAGCCAGGTCGCGGTGCCAGCGAAGATCAGGAAAAGCAGCACCGGGAGCAGCGCGTAGCGGAAGAGGTCGGGCTTGGCCGGGGCTTCGAGCTCGACGCTGTCCACCACGCGCACCTCGATCGGCGCCATGATCGGCGCCCGGGCGATATGCCCGGCGTAGACCGGGCCCTTCCGGGCCACCTCGAAGACGTACTCGTGGTGGTCCACCGAGCCATCGGCGTAGTGGACCACCGCGATCAAGTAGTGGGTACCCTCGGCGAGCCCGGAGGGGTCGAGCTCGATGGTGAAGGGTGGTTTCTCCAAGACGGCAAAGGGCTCGTCTTGGTTGTCTAGAAAGACCTCGACGCGTGCGACATCCATCGGTCCTTACCCCCTTTCGACGGCGATGTGTCGGCGGTGGAACTCGCGCACCGCCCACCAGGTCATCTGCGGGAGGAAGAGGTAGACGGCGCCGGCGAAGAGCATCAGTCCACTCCAGAACCGGTCGAGGTGGCCGGAGAGGACCATGCCTCCGACGCCCCAGACCAAGAGCGCGGCGAAGACGTAGGAGAGCCAGATCAGGGAGCGCTTTCCGGTAATCATCCCGGCGGCGTAGAGGGAGGCGTAGACGCCGGCGGAGAAGACGAAGGTGAAGCCATAGAGGATCATCGTCCCCAGGACCTGGGTCACCTCGTGGCTAGGCTGCATGGCCTTCCCTCCGTTTCCCGATGGTCAGGAGGTCGTAAACGAGTACCAGGTAGCCGGCGACGAAAATCCAGGCGAAGAGGTAGCGCCAACCATGGGTGTTGGCGTACCAGGGATGGCTGTAGGACTGGATGAACGCGCTCCAGGTGCTGCCGAGCTCGGCCCGCTCGATCATCGTCTGGGAGAAGCCGGAGATGGTGAAGGAGCCGGCGATGCCCACGATTCCGAGGATCATGAGGGCGTAGGCCCAGCTCCAGTACTTGGAGTCGAGCGGGATCATCACCGGCCGGCGCGCGTTCTGCACCGCAATGTAGATGAGCGTCATCACCGTGCCGAGGTAGGCGCCGAAGAAGGCCAGGTGGCCGTGCGCAGCGGCGAGCTGGGTGCCGTGGGAGTACATGTTGATCTGGGGCAGGGTTTGCATAAAGCCCCAGACCCCGGCGCCGATGAAGTTGCCGAAGGCCTGGGCGATGGCCCAGAAAAGCGCCGGCCGGTTCACCGTGTGCATCCGGTGCGCGCCCGCGTCGTAGAGGGCGTGGACCACCATGGCTACGAGGGGCAGCGGCTCAAGCGCCGAGAAGAAGCCGCCGAGCCCGATCCAGTACTCCGGGGTGCCGATCCAGAAGTAGTGGTGCCCAAGCCCCAGGATGCCGGTGCCGAAGACCAGCGCGACCTCGAGGAAGAGCCAGGTCTCGATCAGCTTGCGGGGCGTGCCCAAGAGGTACATCAGGCTCCAGCCCATGAGCACGCCGACCAGCACCTCCCAGGTGGCCTCGACCCAGAGGTGCACCACCCACCACCAGAGGTACTGGTCCATGGTGACGTTCACGGTGTAGTGCATCCCGGCGGTGTAGAGGGCGCCGAGGGCGACTAGGTCGAAGATGAGGACGCCGAGGAGCCCGGTGATCCGCCGCGCGGCCAGGGTGGTGGCGATGACGTTGTACAGGAAGATCGCCACCCAGGCCACGATCGCGAGGTCGGCCCATCTTGGGGCCTCGACGTACTCGCGCCCTTCGTTGATGAACCAGAGGGTGAAGGCGTTGCCGGGTCCGATCTGGACGAAGAGGTAGACGAGCACGACCACACCGACCCCGGCGACGATCACCCACCAGATGAACTTGGCGAGCTTGATACCGACGACCTCGCGGCCGGTCTCTAAGGGCAAAAACCAGTAGACACCGCCCATCAGACCCACCAGGAGCCAGACGATCATCGCGTTGACGTGGAGGGTCCGGTTGGTCATGAAGGGGAGCTTGTCGAGGAGAAAGTCCGGGTTGATGTACTGGTAGGCGGCGATCAGCCCGAAGATGAGCTGGGCGCCGAAAAGGACGATGGCCACCGCGAAGTACGCGAGGGCCAGCTTCTGGGACTCGAAGAGTTCCTGGGCCTTAGGCCTTGCGAAGGAAGTCGCCATACCCACCTCCTTACTGGGCCACCGCGAAGCGCGGCGGGAAGCCGTTGGTGTCGATCGCCGACATCCACTTGAGGAAGGCGATCAGGGCTTTTAGCTCCTCGTCGGTGAAGCGCAGGTTGGGCATCTTCCGGGGGCCTTGGGGCATCGCCGGCGGGTTTTTCAGCCAGGCCATCATCGCCTCTTCCCGGGTCTTGGCGCCGGTGAGGGGCATGATCCGCTCCTCCCACCAGGGGTCGAGCCAAGCCCGGGTGAGGTCGGTGGCGTAATAGGCCCCGTTGCCCAGAATCTGGTGGCACTCCATGCAGTTCCGGGACTGGAGCGTCATCTTGCCCTTGTTGATGAGATCGAACGCTTCCTTTTGCGACCAGATTTTGCCGAAGAAGCCGGTCTCGCGGCCGACGGCCGGCACCTGGCGGCGTTTTTCCGCGTCCCAGACCAGCTTGATTTCGTAGTTGATCACGGTCCAGTCGGGGATGCGGCCCGAGCCGGGGCGGACCTGGTCGGCGGTGTCGAAGGTGAGCCAGAGCAGGATGAAGGTCATGATGAGCGAGCTCACCACCGCCGCGTTCCGCCAGAAGGTGGGGGAGAGCCAGCCGTAGCCGCGGGAGAGGATCAACGTGATGACGACGGAGAAGAAGATCGCTGCGACCGCGATCTGGATCCAGCTGTAGTCCATACCGCCCTCCTTTCCCTGAAAAGGATGAGGGCAAGACCGGGGTCCGGACCATGACCCCGGTCAAGGGACGGATGTCCCGCGGCTACCGCAGGAGTTTTTGGAGAGCGGGTTCCTGATCGAGCGCTTTCTTGGAATATACCCGTGCGGCCTCGCCGCCAACCCCGCGGTGGCCGGTGGCGGTGGACCAGACCAGGTACTGGCCCTTAAAAGGGCCTTCGAGAATCCGAAAGAGCCAGAAGTTCGGCCCCTCGCCGAGGAGGAGGACGTCGCCGAACTCTTCGGGGGCAAGGGGTTTTCCTTTGGTGCCGGGGGTGAGCTCGAGCACATAGTCCCCCGGTTCGTCCTTTTTCACCGCGAGCAGCACGGTCTCGAAGGTGCGCCCGGAGAACGCGACGTTCACGTACTCGTAGACGAGGAGGCCCTTCTCCGGGATCTCGGCGGTCTGGTTGGGGACAAGGCGCCCTGGGTTTTCTACCAGCGCCCTGGCCTCCGCCACCCAGGGGGCGGGCTCGCCCGAAAGGCGATGTTCCGGTACCTCCCCCTGGGCTAGGGCGAAGGCGAGCACGAGGCCAAAAGCGAGAAGGATTCGCACGGGGGTAAGCATACCGCGCTATGCTCGAAGGGTGAAGTTCGCCCACCTTCATCAGCACACCCAGTTCTCGCTCCTCGACGGGGCGGCCAAGCTCAAGGACCTCCTTGAGTGGGTCAAGGCCACGAGCCCCGAGTACCCGGCGCTTGCGATCACCGACCACGGCAATCTCTTCGGGGCGGTGGAGTTTTACCGGATGGCCCACAAGATGGGGGTCAAGCCGATCCTCGGCTACGAGGCCTACGTTGCCGCCGAGAGTCGCTTTGACCGCAAGCGCAGAAAGGGCCTGGACGGGGGCTACTACCACCTCACCCTGATCGCCAAGGACTTCAAGGGCTACCAGAACCTGGTCAAACTCGCGACCCGGGCCTACCTCGAGGGTTTTTACGAAAAGCCCCGGATTGACCGGGAGCTCCTTCGGGAGCACTCCGAGGGCCTGATCGTGCTCTCTGGATGCCTTGGCTCGGAGATCAACCAGTTCATCCTGGCCGGGCGCGAGGACCTGGCCGAGGCGCGGCTCAACGAGTACCTCTCGATCTTCAAGGACAACTTCTTCATCGAGATCCAAAACCACGGGCTCAAGGAGCAGGCCCGGGTCAACGCGGTCTTAAAGGAGTTCGCGAAGAGGTATGGCCTTGGCATGGTGGCCACCAACGACGGCCACTACGTCAAAAAGGAGGACGCCGAGGCCCACGAGGTGCTGCTCGCGATCCAGTCGAAGGCGACCTGGGACGACCCCGACCGCTGGAAGTTCCCCTGCGACGAGTTTTACGTCAAGACCCCGGAGGAGATGCGAAAAGCCCTTCCGCCCGAGGAGTGGGGGGACGAGGTTTTTGACAACACGGTCTTCATCGCCGAGATGGCGAACGTCGAGCTCCCGGTTGACGAGAAGCGGCGCTACCGCATTCCGAAGTACCCCACCCCCGAGGGCAAGACCGACGCCCAGCACCTCGCCGAGCTCACCTTTCGGGGCCTCGCCGAGCGCTACCCGGACCGCATCACCGAGGATTTCTACCGGAGGGTCCTCCGTGAGCTCGGACACCCCACCCCCCACGGTGGGATCGAGGCCCTCGCCGAGCGGCTCGCGCTGCTCTCGCGGGAGGAGAGGAAGAGGCTCGCCGCCCTTTTGCCCGACCCCAAGGAGGTCCGGGAGTGGGACGCCGAGGGGATCTTGGCCCGGGCGCTTTTTGAGCTCGAGGTCATCGAGGACATGGGCTTTCCCGGCTATTTCCTGATCGTCCAGGACTACATCAACTGGGCCAAGAAACAAGGTATCAGCGTGGGGCCGGGCCGGGGAAGCGCGGCCGGGAGCCTGGTGGCCTACGCCACCCGGATCACCAACATCGATCCCCTCGAGTTCAACCTCCTATTCGAGCGGTTTTTGAACCCGGCGCGGGTTTCGATGCCCGACATCGACACCGACTTCTCCGACGTGCGCCGGGACGAGGTGATCGAGTACGTCCGCGAGCGCTACGGCGCCGACCGGGTCGCCCAGATCGCCACCTTCGGAACGATGGCTTCCAAAGCCGCGATCAAGGACGTGGCCCGGGTCTTTGGAATCCCCCACAAGCGGGCGGAGGAGATCGCGAAGCTCATCCCCACCAAGTTCGGCCGGCCGATTCCTTTGAAAGAGGCGGTCGAGACCGTTCCCGACCTCAGGGCCTGGATGGAGCGGGATCCCGAGGTCAAGCGGGTGATCGAGGTGGCGATGCGCCTTGAGGGCCTGAACCGCCACGCCTCGGTGCACGCCGCCGGGGTCGTGATCGGCGAGGGGCCGCTCACCGATCTCGTGCCCTTGATGAAGGAGTCCGGGGGCGGCGAGAAGATCATCACGCAGTACGACATGAACTCGGTGGAGGCCCTCGGGCTTTTGAAGATGGATTTCCTCGGCCTTCGCACCCTTTCCTTCCTGGAAGAGGCCGCCCGGATCGTGAAAGAGTCCAAGGGGGACGAGCTCGACTACGACCACCTGCCCCTGGACGACGAGAAGACCTTCGAGCTGCTCCAGCGGGGCGAGACCAAGGGGGTCTTCCAGCTAGAGGGCACCGGGATGACGAGCACCGTGCGCGCCTTCCGCCCCGAGCGCATTCACGACCTGATCGCGATCCTCTCCCTCTACCGCCCGGGGCCGATGGACAATATCCCCACCTACCTCCGCCGCAAGCACGGCAAGGAGCCGGTCACCTACAGCGAGTTCCCCCATGCCGAGAAGTACCTAAGGCCCATCCTCGAGGAGACCTACGGGATCCCCGTCTACCAGGAGCAGATCATGCAGATCGCGAGCGCGGTGGCGGGCTATTCCCTGGGCGAGGCCGATCTCTTGCGGCGGGCGATGGGGAAGAAGAAGGTCGAGGAGATGAAGCGCCATCGCGAGCGCTTCATCCGGGGCGCGGCCGAGCGGGGGATCCCTGAAGAGGAGGCAAACCGGCTCTTCGACATGCTCGAGGCCTTCGCCAACTACGGGTTCAACAAGTCCCACGCCGCCGCTTACGCCTTGATCGCCTACCAAACCGCCTACGTTAAAGCCCATTACCCGGTCGAGTTCATGGCCGCCCTGCTCACGGTCGAGCGCAAGAACTCGGACAAGGTGGCGGAGTATATCCGCGACGCGCGAGCGATGGGGATTCCCGTGCTTCCGCCCGACATCAACCGCTCGGGGTTCGACTTCCGGGTGGTGGGGGAGGAGATCCTCTTTGGCCTCTCGGCGGTGAAGAACGTGGGGGAGGCGGCGGTGCAGGCGATTCTAGCCGAGCGCGAGCGGGGCGGGCCGTTCGCTTCGCTCGGCGACTTTTTGAAGCGGCTCGACCTGCACCTCGTGAACCGCCGGGCGGTGGAGTCGTTGATCAAATCCGGTGCCTTCGACGCCTTCGGCGAGCGGGGCGCGATGCTCGCTGGGCTCGAGGAGCTTTTGAAGTGGGCCCAGGCGGAGCAGGAGCACGCTAGGGCGGGGCTCGCGGGGCTCTTCGCCGAGGCGAGCGAGCCGGCACTTCCCCAGGTGCCGCCGCTTCCCGAGGTGGAGCGCCTCAAGATGGAGAAGGAAGCCCTCGGGATCTACGTCACCGGCCATCCCCTCCGCCACTACGAGGGGCTTGCCGAGGTGGCCACGGTCCCGATCGCCGAGCTTCCCCGCTACTTCGAGGAGCGGGCGAACGGCCGGCGGCGGATCAAGCTGGTGCTCGCCGGGATGGTGGAGGACGTGGTGCGAAAGCCCACCAAGTCCGGGGGGATGATGGCCAAGTTTCAGCTCGCCGACGAGACTGGGGCGGTCGAGGTGGTGGCTTTTGGGCGGGCCTACGAGCGGGTCTCCCCCCGGCTTAAAGAGGACACCCCGGTGGCGGTGGTGGCCACGGTCGAGCCCGACGCCGACGGTGAGAGCCTCCGGGTGGTGGCCGAGGACCTCTACCTTTGGGAAGAGCTCGAGGGGCTTCCCAAGGTGCTCGAGCTCACCCTCACCCTGGACGCCCTCAGCGAGGAGAGGATCCTCGAGCTCAGAAGCCTCCTCGACGCCCACCCTGGTCCCGCGCCGCTTAGGCTCCGGGTGCGGGGGGCGGGGGGCACGGCCCTGCTTGCCGCCCGCGAGGTACGGGTGGACGAGGGGGTGCTCCCTGAGCTTGAGACCGCCGGCATCCCTGCTCGCTTGCTGCCGGACCCCGACGCGCTCTTGAACGCCCGGCGCGACGCCGAGGGGGGCGAGGCGGTGGTGCCTTTCTAGGCCAAAAGCGGCCGGTCCTCGCTCTCCCCCTGGGGTAGCTCACCCCAGGCGAGCTCGACTAGCTCGATTAGCTCTTCCACCGGCACCCGGTAGCGGGCGGCGAGCTTTGCGATCCTCTTGCCGAGCGCGCGGACGTGAGCGCCGTCCTGCTCGTCTTCACCTTCTTCCAAGAGGCCCACGAGCCAGGTCAGGAGCTCCTGGGCCTCGGCCTCGGAAAGGCCCTGGGTCAGGGCCTCGTCCTCGAGGAGCTGGTCAATGAGTCTTTCGAGCGTGGAGGGTTTCATCCTTTTTCACCAGGCCGAGCCGGCGGGCCTCGGCCTCGAGGAAACCGGGTCCTTGCGACGCCTCGAGTTCCGCCTCGAGCGTCCGCACCCGCTCCCAAAGGGCGGCGTTCTCGGCCTCAAGCCGCTGGACCTCACGGCCAAGCGTGGCGGTGCGATAGGCCTCGAAGGCCAAAAGCCCTACGGCTTGCAGCACCCCAAGCGCGAAGGCCAGATAGAGCACACGGTAGCTCGGGCGGTCCCGGACCACGCCCCCACTATACGCGAGCGGGAGTGTTTTTGCCGAGTGTACCGGTTATACTGGAATTGTTAGGAGGTGGCTTGGAAAATGCCAAGTATTCGCAATAAAGACCGTTCCGTCTACCGCGAGAGGCTGAAGAGCGTCGGGCTTCGCCACACCCTGCCCAGGGAACGGATTTTGTCCTATTTGGATCGGAAA